>Ga0307379_10001671_pt1 | contig 34429 bp, 24 predicted proteins | sample UN2MG_FD_202237 | JGI IMG/M metagenome (GOLD analysis project Ga0307379, IMG submission 202237) | Soil microbial communities from Risofladan, Vaasa, Finland - UN-2 | ecosystem: Environmental > Terrestrial > Soil > Coastal area > Acid sulfate soil | place: Finland: Risofladan, Vaasa | collected...
ACGATTGCGCGCAAAACAGCGTACCCGTAGTTGAGGAAGCGATTCTCGCCGCTGGCGGAGCGATCGCGACGAAACCGTCGGTTCAGGAACAGGGCCGGCCAGTATCGACGGGCCGCCTCCGCCTCTACATTGCCGGGGTCACCCGAACGCACCTTGGCGACGAGTTCGGGAAGCCCCCCGTCATGCCCCCGCACTTCGGCGAGGACGCGCGCCTGCGCCCGTATCTTGGCTCTGACGATTGCCTGCCAGAGGCGCTTTCGGGTGGGGAGGGAGGCCCGAGCCTGAAGGGCAAAGCGTTCACCTTGGATGAAGTGGCCGGCAAGGGGAAGCAGCATGGCGGCCGGCATATGTTTGCGGTCGGAGACGAGGACGGCGGCGCCGGCGGCGGCAAGCTCGGCGAGCACGGGCTGGGTCAGCAGAACCTGAGGATTGGCGAGCGAGAGCACAGCGACTTCGCCAACGGGGACAGTGGTCTCCGGCTCATCGGCCCGTGAGATGACGAGGCACGAGTTGCGTATGCTGAGCCGGGCCGGCTGCTCGGCCAGGTCGATGATTCGCTCAGTCACCCGCCCGTCGCACCTCCCCCAAGGGGGTCACGAGCACTTTGCGGCAGCGCCGCTTGCGCAGGACGTCTGGGGAAGGCTCCTGTAGGTCCCTTACATGATGCTTGTCTTTTCCGGTGCTCGGGCGGGCGTCGTTGATGCCGACTATGCCCACTGTGCAGCGTTCGCCCTTGCCTTTTCCTCGGGTCGTTATCTTCTGCACCACGTATAGCTCTTTCTTGCCTTGCTCCGCATCCAACTCGATGATCTCGCCGCGCGTCAACGAGAACTTGAACTGTGTTGCCGCCCCGTGATCTCGCTGGACGACCGGCTGACCGCTGCGGAGGCGGTGCATAGCATCGAGGACCGTTACGACACGCCCTTGCCACTTGGGCTTACCATCAGGGGACGTGGTCTCGATAACCTCGATGTGATGGTTGGACTCGGTCATCACTTCGCGTCGGCGGACGCCTTTGCCAATCATCACGGTTGGGTCGGGCTTGCGGATACGAACGGAGTGGATCGGTATCGGCCGCGGTCCACTCTCGCGCTTGGGTGTACTCAGAAGTGCCGGGTGGTCGTTCTCGGACTTGAATGCCTCCTTGGGATCGGGTATGCCAAGTTCGTCGAGTTTGGCCTGAACGCATTGGCGCACGCTGTCGTCCACGATAGACGCGACCTCTCGCGGCGACAAACGCGCCAGGGGTTTGCGCTGGTGAACCCATTCTCTTCCCTCGCTGTCACGCCGTCGTGGGCTCCATGACAGATCATTGTGCAGGGCCCCCGCGACTTTCCGTCCCGCGCGGTGAGACACGACGCAGCCCCCGACAACTGCTCTCACATCCTCCAGGAAGCCCGGCCAGGGCGGTTCCACGGGAGCGAACCGGCGGCGGCGGGCCTCAGGCGCGCGGGCGGCCGCGTCGCTCAGACGCTTGATGGCGGCGGGAGTCGTGAGCGCAGTGACAACGGCGTCGATGGCGTGCTGGCGGTGATCCTCGCGGGTCTTCTCGCCGCCCCCAAGTATGGAATTCAACCCCCACTCATCGCGAAGGAACGCGGTGACCGCGCCGCGGCCGGCCTGGACGCGCCGCGTTCCGTCGGGGTCAACGCCATCGGCGGCAGCGCCGTACAGCAACCCGACGTACTCGCTCGCCAGCTTCGAGGCGTAGCGGGTGTCGTTGAGCTGGCTGGTGGCGAAGTCATCGATGCCGGGAACCGTCTCGCTCTGGAAGCGCTCCAGCTTGACCCGGCCGCTGCGCCCGCTGAACTGCTTGACGCGGGCGATGATTCTCTCCCGGTTCTCTTCATCATGCGCGTAGGCCTCATGCGGGGTGCGGTTTCCCTTGCGGGTGCGGTTCTCCGCGACCTCGCAGAGCGTCTTGTTCATGAACGAGTTGTCGAGGCAGCGGTCGAACGGGATGATGTGCTCGATGTCAAACTGGGGGTGATCGCCGAAGAGGCTTTCGACGCTTATCTGCTTTCCGGTGTAGGGGCACTGCCACCCGCATTCGTCGGCAAGGAGCCACTTCTCGATGTCGGAGCGACGCGGATTCGGGATGCCGGCCTCGGCGATGATCTTACGGGCGGCTTCTTCCCTGCCCTTGCGATTCTTCGCGTTTCGCAGGGATATCTCCTTACGGTCCTTGCGATTGCGTTTGAGATCGCGGGCGAGCTCGATTCGGACGTAGGCGGGCAGACCGTGCTCGCGCACGATGGCGTTGACGACCCTGCGGAGTTCGGTGAGGGCGCGCTCGACAGCGGGGTTGCGCACCTCGAGGGCGGTCTCCAAGCGGGGAAGCGCGAGGAGCCGGCGGGGGCCGGGCTGGTCGCCGTAGAGCTGCTTGCGCGCAGTGGCGTACTGCATTCCCTCTTCCATGAGAGGCAGGACCTTGGCGAGGGCCTGGCGGGAGAGATTGCAGTAGCCGTCTTCGAGGGCGACGCTCGCGAGGCGCTCGGCGGCCTCTTCATCCAGGCGCCAGAGCTTCATCGCGCGGCGCTTCAGGGCGTCGCGGTTGTGGAGGCTGCGCAGTTCGTTGACGATTCGCTCGCGTTCCTCTGGCGGAAAGGCGGCCCAACGGTCCTCGCCAAACACATCTGCAAGCTTGCGGGCAGTACGGTTTCCGATGAGGCCTTTCTCGCCCTCGGTCTCGAAGTTGAACTTGGAGCCGCGCGGGAGCTTGAGGAGGCGACGGACGGCGCCGAAGGTCCGGTCGCCCTCGCGCTGGAGGGCGTCGAGGAGTCTGGCGCGCTCCTCGGGTGTGAGATCGCGCACCTCACCATCCGGGAGGAAGAGCTGGAGGTCGTTGACCTTCTGGAGAAGACGGAAGCGCTGTGCGGACAGGCAGGCGAGGGGGGCGCGCCGCTTGCCTTTCTCCAAGTCGCACTTGCCGATGAGGTGGCGGGCGCTCTTGAGGGGCCGCTGGAAGAAGATGGCGCGATGGACCTTCTCCTTTAGGTCATCGGTGAGAATGGCTGGGTGATGCGCGCGCTGCGCGGTCCAGATCGCCTCGAATTCGTCGAGGAGCATGCCGCGGCTGAGATAGCGATTGCGCACTCGCTCCTGCTCCGGATCGAGGCGCGAGAGATATTCGCCGAGGGTGCGCGCCCCGGCGTCCTCGATGCGCTCGGCGAGCTCGCCGATGGCGGCCTTGACTATGCCCTCTTCCTTCTCCTCGTCGGATTGCTTGACGCCCGCGGGCTTTGGCTTCACCCTGCGGTTGGAGAGGAAGCCGCGACGCTGCGCGAGGTGGTACAGGGCGCGGCCCAGCTCGTGGGGGCTGAGGGGCTCATCGAGGGCGCGGGCGCGCAGCTTGTAGGGCAAGAGGTGGGGGTTGGCGCGGCGGGCGTCGAGCGGGAAGAGCTGACGGTCAAGGGCCGGGAAGTAGGAGCCGAGGGCGTCAGCCGAGTCGAGGTCGCCCGCGGGCAGGAGTGCAGCGCCTTGGAGAATGCGCGCGAGCTTTGTCAGGCGGTGTCGGCGGCGGGCGAGGAGGCGACGGCGCGAGCGCGCTTCGCGACGCTTGACGGCGCGGGACACATCGCGGCCGGAGGCGATGGCTCCCGCGTCGCCCTCAACGCCAGCAGGGAAGGTCCGCACTCCGGCAGCTTTCAGTCCTGTGGGTTGTCCGTTCGAGTACTCCACCAGGGCCCAGCCGACGGAGGCAGCTCCGATGTCGAGGCCGAGGACGAGATTGCCACTCCGGGCGGGCGCGTGTTGGGTGCGCTTCATAGGTTTCCCCCCTTGACAAGCATGCTGGGAAATGGTACTAAGCAACTAATTGTACCAGAGCGACGATTGTCCGGCTAGTTACAGCAAGGACTTTCGTCCGCAGGCAACGCTCCGAGGAGCGTCCCGGCGCCCCCCAAGTGGGGCGCTGCTTTTTTTGGGGTTGGCGGGTTCGGTGGATGATGGGATGGGAGTTGTCACCTCCGCCGTAATGGATCTGCTCCCAGCTACCTCCTCCTGGACCCAGAGCAAGATAGGGCAATGGCCCTGCGAAAGATCGGGTTTTCTTGACAGGCGCGGTGGGGGAGCGGTACCATTGTGGGCGGGCGGGAGGGTCCTCGATGAAGACGCGCGTGGCGATTATCATAATCGTCGTGGCCGTCGCCGCGGTTGCGTTCGTGATCGTCAGGTTTCCGGGGCCCAAGCCCCCGGCTCCCCCTCCGTCTTTTCCACCCTCTCCGAAGGCAGACGTGGGAGCGGCGACGCCGGTGGAAGCGGTTGTTCTGTACGTCGAAGCCCTCTACCGGAAGGACTACGAAGCGGCCTACGAAGGCCTGTCGTCGGCTTCTCAGAGGGCCCATCCGTACGAGCAGTTCCTGGAGCGCGCGGAAACCGGGCAGGCAACGAACTTCGATCTGGCGGCGGCGGAGGCGGGGGAAGAGGTGGGGGGGCGCGTGACTGTGACGGTGCCGCTGGTGGAGGACCCGGCGGAGGCGGGATTCACGACTATGCGCGAAGGGGGGAAGTGGAAGGTCGTTTTCATCGGGGGCGAGCCGTGGTTTCCGTATGCGGAGGAGCAGTCGGGCCGGTTGCACTCCACCGGGGAGATTTGATGGGAGGCGAGGGAAGGAGAAGAGTTCGGCGCGAGCGAAGGCTCTTGCGTCGTCGGGAGCCCCGTTGAGAGCACTCACCACTTGAGGAGCGTCGGCCGGGTCGAGGTCGTTGGCCCGGTGGGCGGACGGGGCGGACCAGGGAAGTGGCTGTAAATGAGCATACGGAGGCGGTGTCCATGAAGGTCATTCTGTTGGAGGATGTGCAGGGCGTCGGTGACGCGGGCTCGGTGGAGAACGTCGCCGATGGCTATGCTCGGAACTACCTCATCCCCCGGAAGCTGGCCATTGCGGCGACCGGGGGGAGCTTGAAGAACCTGGAGCAGCACCGCACGCGGATCCGGCGCCGCCAGGCGCAGGAGTCGAGCAGTGCGAAGGCGGTGGGGGAGCGGCTCTCGGAGATCACGCTGAAGCTGACGGCGAAGGCCGGGGAGGCCGGCAAGCTCTACGGGTCACTCACGCACGGGGAAGTGGCGGAGGCGCTCGCCGCCGAGCATGATCTGGAGGTCGACCGGCGAGCGATCTCGTTTCCGTATCCCATCAAGACGCTAGGGCCTCACGAAGCACGCATCCGGCTCCACAAGGAGATCGAGGCCACCCTCAAGATCGAGATCGAGCCTGAAGCGGAAGCCGAAGCATAGCGAGAGGAGAGTCAGCCTTGGGCGCACCGCTGCTGGAAAGGGGTCCTCCTCAGAGCCTGGAGGCCGAGCAGGCGACTCTGGGCGCAATGCTCGTGGAACGCGAGGCGATTGCGCGGGTGGTCGATATTCTGGATCCGGAGGACTTTTACAGCCCGCAGCATCAGATGCTGTACCGGGCGATGACCGACCTCTTCAACGACAGCGAGCCGGTGGACATCGTCACCCTGCAGGCGCGGCTTCAGAACAGAGATCAGCTGGAGACGGTGGGAGGGAGCGCCTATCTCATCGATCTCCAGGAGGCGGCGCCGACGGCGGCGGCGGCGGGGAATTACGCGAAGATCGTTCGGGAGAAGGCGACGCTCAGGGCGCTGATCCGGGCGGGGGGCGAGATTCAGGGGATGGGTCAGAACGCGGGCGACGAGGACGTTGAGACGATCGTAGACCGGGCGGAGCAGACGGTCTTCTCGGTGGGGGAGAGGACGATAACACCGGCCTTTACGCCGTTACGAGATCTGCTCGGGGAGACTTACGACCGGATCGACGAGATGCAGGAGTCGCACCGGCCGGGGACCGGGCTGCTGACGGGGTACGACGATTTGGACGGCCTGCTGTCGGGGCTTCAGCCCTCCGACCTGGTGGTCATCGCGGCGCGGCCGTCGATGGGGAAGACAGCGCTGGCGCTGAACATCGCCGCCAATGTGGCGAAGAGCCAGAGCAAGACGGTGGCCGTGTTCAGCCTGGAGATGGCGAAGGAGCAGCTTGGCCTGCGGCTGCTGTGCTCGGAGTCGGGGGTGAACCAGCAGAACATCAGGCAGGGGTATATCGACCGGGGGGACATGGATCGCATCGCCATCGGGGCAAGCCAGCTGTACAAGGCGCCGGTCTACCTGGACGACAGCCCGACGATGAACGTGCTGCAGATGCGGGGCAAGGCGCGGCGGCTTCGGGCGGAGCACGGGCTCGACCTCATCATCGTAGACTACTTGCAGCTCGTTTCGGGCTACGGGAAGTTCGAGAACCGCACGCAGGAGATCTCGCAGGTGGCGCGGTCGCTGAAGGCGCTGGCGAGGGAGCTGCGGGTGCCCGTGGTGGCGCTCTCGCAGCTCAGCCGGGCGGTGGAGGCGAGAGGCCACCCGCGCAGGCCGCTGCTTTCGGACCTGCGCGAAAGCGGGTCGATCGAGCAGGAAGCCGACGTGGTGGCGTTCATCTACCGTCCGTCGTATTACGGACCGGAGGAGCTGCGCGCGGCCGGCTATCTGGAGACCGATCAGAACATCGCGGAGATCATCGTATCGAAGCAGCGAAACGGTCCGACCGGGGTCACACGGCTGGCGTGGATAGACGAGTTCGTGCGGTTCGAGAACCTCGAGGAACGCTTCGCGGAGCCGGAGGAGTGAGGGCCTGATGTCGCCGCAGCTCGCCGCGGGCCTGACCGCCTTCGTCGGGGCCTGCCTGCTGGCCGGATGGGTCACGGGATTTCGGCACCGGGCCTACGTCGGGTGGCTGGGGCTGGCTTTCCTCGTCCTGGCGGGTTTCCTGCTCGCCCTCGGCAGCTTGCGGGAGGCGGAGGCGCTCGGCGGCTCGGACCCGCGGATGGCGACGCTCGTGAAGGTGCTGCTCTTCGTGTGGGTGGGCGCTTTGCTGCTGTCCGCGGCGGCCGCAGTGGGCGAGACGGCGCGCCGGCTTCGGGAACTCCGAGCCAGCCATGAGACGGCGAGGGAGGCCTTCCTGGAGATGGCGCGGGCCCGCCGGGAAGGGGCGGAGGAGCCAGAGGAGGAGGGGGCGGATCGGCCGGGGCCTTCGGAGGAAGACGAAACGTAGCGGCTGGTGGGCCGCGGGCCACCAGGACGGGAACCTTTCTGAAGGAGGGCGGACTTCTCGATGAAGGCACGGCTTCGTATCCTGGTCGTCGGATCGGGCGGGCGGGAGCACGCCCTGGTGTGGAAGCTGGCGCAGAGCCCGCGAACGGAGAAGATCTACTGCGCCCCGGGAAATGCCGGGATCGCCCAGCAGGCGGAGTGCGTGCCGATCTCAGTGCTCGATGCAATGGCCCTGGCGGACCTCGCTGCGGAGCAGAAGATCGACCTCACCGTGGTGGGGCCGGAGGCGCCGCTGGCCGCGGGGATCGTGGATGTGCTCAAGGGGCGAGGGCTGCGAGTCTTCGGGCCGGAGCGCAAGGCGGCGGTTCTGGAAGGCAGCAAGATTTGGTGCAAGCAGATCCTGTCGAAGTACGGGATTCCGACGGGGTGCTTCGTCACGTTCGACCAGGTTGAGGAAGCCATGTCCTATGTAGAGACCCAGGAGCCGCCCATCGTGGTGAAGGCGGACGGATTGGCGGCCGGCAAGGGCGTGACGGTGGCGCAGACGGTGGAGGAGGCGCAGGCGGCGATCCAGGCGGCGATGGTGGAGGGGGCGTTCGGCGAGGGGGGAAGGCGGGTGATCGTCGAGGAGTATCTGAGCGGGCCGGAGGTGTCGGTGGAGGCCCTGTCGGACGGAGAGAATCTCTACCCGCTGCCGTCGGCGCAGGATCACAAGCGCGCGTTCGACGACGACCAGGGGCCGAACACGGGCGGGATGGGGTGCTACTCGCCGGTGCCGCTGCTGACGGAGGAGCTGTTCGAGGAGGCGATGGAGACGATTATGCGCCCGACGGTGCGGGCGATGCAGGAGGAGGGACGGCCGTATGTGGGCTGCCTCTACGGGGGCCTGGTATTGACGGACGAGGGGTTGCGGGTGTTGGAATTCAACTGCCGGTTCGGGGACCCGGAGTCACAGGTGATTCTGCCGACGATGAGCGGAGATCTGGTCGAGCTGCTGGAGGCGGCGACAGAGGGGAAGCTGCCGGAGGCGGAGGCGAGTCAGAGCGGGGCCGCGGTGTGTGTGGTGATGGCCTCGGGGGGATACCCGGGCGCGTACGAGACGGGGAAGCTGCTGCACGGGCTCGGCGACGTGGCGACGCGATCGGATGTGGTGGTGTTCCACGCGGCCTCGAAGGAGACCGATGAGGGGCTGGTGACTTCGGGCGGGCGGGTGCTCGGGGTGACGGGGCTGGGAGAGTCGCTTTCCGACGCGATGGATGCCGCCTATGATGCGGTGAGTCGGATAGGCTTCGAGGGGGCACATTGGCGGCGTGACATCGGCCGGCGCGCAGCGGGGAGGTAGCGGCGTTGGAAGACGAGATCAAGGTCTTTTCGGGAAGTGGCAACCCGGGACTGGCGGCGGCGATCTGCGAGCACGTGGGGATTCCGCTCGGCAAGGCGAGCATCGAGCGGTTCTCGAACGAGAACATCTTCGTGCAGGTTCGCGAGAACGTGCGGGAGCGAGACGTATTCGTCGTGCAGCCGTTGTGCAGCCCGGTCAGCGAGAACCTGGTCGAGCTGCTGATCATGATCGACGCGCTGAAGGGCGCCTCGGCGCGGCGGATCACGGCGGTCGTGCCATACTACTCGTACGCGCGGTCGGACAAGAAGGACATGCCGCGCATCTCCATCGCGGGGCGGCTGATCGCGGATTTGCTGGTGACGGCCGGCGCGAACCGCGTTCTGACGATGACGCTGCACTCGGAGCAGGTGCAGGCGTTCTTCCGGTGTCCGGCGGACCACCTCTCGGCGACGCCGATCCTGTGCAGCTACTTCAGCAAGCTGGACCTGGAGAACTGCGTGGCGCTGGCGGCCGACGCGGGATCGGCGCGGCGGGCCGGGGCCTATGCGACGCGGCTGAACATCCCGCTGGCATTTGTGGACAAGCGCCGGCTGGGCGACACGGAAGTGGAAGCGCGGGCCATCGTGGGCGAGGTGGAGGGCAGGACGATCCTGTACTTCGATGATGAGATCGCGACGGGGAGCTCGCTGCTGGAGACAATCAGCTTTCTGGACCGCTTTGCGGTCGGCGACATCTATGTTGGAGTGACCCACGGGGTGCTGACGCGGGACGCGGTGAAGCGAATCGAGGCCTCGCCGATCAAGCAAGTGGTGATCACGGATACGGTGCCCCTGCCGCCGGAGAAGCAGTCGGAGAAGATCGTGCAGCTTTCGGTGGCGCCGCTGTTCGCGCAGGCGATCGAGCGGATTCACACGGGCGAGTCGGTGAGCGCGATCTTCGAGTAAGGAACGTCGAAGGGGGCCTGGATGGCGAAAGAGGCGAACGCACTCGTTCTGATCGTGATGGGGAGCGACTCCGACCTGCCGGTGGTGAAGCCGGCGGCGGAGGCACTGGAGTCTTTGGGCATTCCTTATGAGATGCACGTCACCTCGGCGCACCGGACGCCGGAGCGGGCGGCGGCGCTGGCGAGAGAGGCGCGGGGCCGCGGGGTGAAGGCGATCATCGCGGCGGCGGGCGGCGCGGCGCATCTGGCCGGCGCGTTGGCCGCGCACACGACGCTGCCGGTGATCGGGGTGCCGATTGCGGCGCCCTCGGGGACGCTGGGCGGGATGGAGGCGCTGCTGGCAACGGCGCAGATGCCGAGCGGGGTGCCGGTGGCGACGGTGGCGATCAACGGGGCGCGGAACGCGGGGCTGCTGGCGGCGGAGATACTCGCCACCAGCGATCCCGAGGTCGAGAAGAAGCTCACGGCCATGCGCAAGGACATGGCCGACCAGGTCCAGGCGGCCGACGCGAAGGTCAGGGAAGGCCGATCATGATCGAGCGCTACTCATATCCCCGGATGAAGGCGATCTGGGAGCAGGAGAATCGCTACCGGAAGTGGCTGGAGGTGGAGCTGCTGGTGGCCGAGGGGTGGGCGGAGGTCGGGCGCCTCCCGAAGGAGGCGGCGGCGAAGCTGCGGGGGAGCGGGGATCGTCTGCTTAGTAAGGGGTTCGACTTCGGGCAGATCGTGCGGCGGACGCTGGAGCTTGAGGGGGATGTGCCGGGGTTCGAGCCGAAGCCGGGGCAGCCCGTGATCCGGCACGATTTGATTGCTTTTCTGACAGCGGTCTCCGAGCATCTGGGGGACGAGAGCGCCTATCTGCACTTCGGGATCACGTCGTACGATACCGAGGACACGGCGACGTGCATGATGCTGCGGGAGTCGTGCGATCTGATCGTGGAGGCGGCGGAGACGCTGGGCGACGCGATTCGGGAGCGGGCGCGGGAGCACAAGTGGACGCCGATGATCGGGCGGACGCACGGGGTGCACGCGGAGCCGATCACGTTTGGGCTGAAGCTGGCGGTGTGGCTGGCGGAGCTGGAGCGCGACATCGAGCGGGTGCGCCAAGCGCGGGAGAGCGTGAGCGTGGGGATGGCGTCGGGGCCGGTGGGGAGCTACGGGACGGTCGATCCACGGGTGGAGGAGTATGTGTGCAAGCGGCTCGGGGTGGAGGTGCCGAAGGCGACGAGTCAGATCGTGCAGCGAGATCGGTTCGCGCACTATGTGACGGCGCTGGCGATCCTTGGGGGGTCGCTGGAGCGGTTTTCGACGGAGGTGCGGAATCTCCAGCGGACGGAGATTCTGGAGGTGGAGGAGCCGTTCCGGAAGGGGCAGCGGGGGTCGTCGGCGATGCCGCACAAGCGGAACCCGATGATCTGCGAGCGGATCACCGGGCTGGCGCGGATCGTGCGGTCGTACGTGGTGCCGGCGCTGGAGAACATGGCGCAGTGGCACGAGCGGGACCTGACGAACTCCAGCGTGGAGCGGATAGTGCTGCCGGACAGCAGCGTGCTGGTGGACTACATGCTGCGCAAGTTCACGGATGTGGTGAAGGGGATGGTGGTCTACCCGGAGCACATGCGGGCGAACCTGGAGAAGATGAAGGGTCTCGTCATGTCCGAGCACGTCATGCTCGCGCTGGTGGACAAGGGGATGGGGAAGGACGAGGCCTACCGGACGGTGCAGGCGGTGGCGATGACGGCGTTCGAGACGGGGGGCGACTTCCGGGAGCTGGTGGCGCAGGAGCCGGCGATCGCGGGGAAGCTGAGTAAGGACGAGCTAGGGGAGTGCTTTGATTATGAGAAGCACTTGGAGCGGGTGGAGGCGGCGTATGGGAGGGTGGGGCTGTAACGCCACGCAGCGAACAGGCAGGTTGATCCCGCTGAGTTCGCGCTGCGGGGATCAAGACCGATCAGCACTGATAGGGGGGGGAATTGACTCAGGTGGACACGGGCTTTCTCGCAAGCGCAGCTGCCGCGGTGACGGTCCTGGGAGGCGTCGTGGCATTTCTTAGGTATGGTCGCGCGGTACGGGCGCATGTGGGGCGGTGGCTCACTCGACTGCTCGGACGCGGCCAGGACTACCTGCGTATAGTTGAGCTTCCCGAGGGCTCCTGGTGGGGTTCTGGCTCAGTTGGAGGCGACGCCGCCATGCAAGTCGTCGGGAAGTGGTCCATCACTAACACACGAGATGACGAACTGAGCCTGGTACGAGTGTACATCCGGGAGCCCAACGTCGAGGGCTCTGTGTTCACTCGAGACCCGGATGGGACTCTCTTCGGGCAGTTCGCGCTACGTCCCCGCACTGCCACGCAGGCGAGTACAGACTTCTGGATTAGGCCGCCCATACGTGAGAAGGGACAGGACTTGTGCGTCGACGTGGTGTTCGTAGACAACCTCGGACGCCACCATGTGGCCGCGGGCACCACGTTCAAGGGTCGCGTCCCGCGCCCAAAGAAGCCACCAGTGTCTGCGGCACCCGTATCGCCTCACGCCATTCAGGACCCCATTGAGAAGGATGTCGCTGCCGTCCTGTTGGCTGAGATGGACCGGTACAGGGTCTGTGGACGAGAACGTGGAGGGTTCGGAAGCGTGACGATCCTGCACAGGGGGGCCAAGCGCGAGCCGCCGTTCCCAGACGGCCGTCTACTCGGGTCCACCAAGCTGCAGGCGGTTGTGCCTGATCCTGAGGCCGGGGCTGTGGCGTCGGAGCACGCTGACCTGCTCGCCAAGCTCCATTCATCGCTTGCCCCGCAGGACCGAGAGCGTTTCGTGGAGCACATGCTTTCTCAGCTCGACCGCGATTCGGCGTATACCAGTGTTGCATATCTCATACTCCTTGTGCTCTACAGGATTGGCCGACTCTCGGATGCTCTGCGCGCGGCCAAGGAACGCCTCAGGGGAGCGCCCCCTCATGGATACGGCGATTTCGTGAGCCTGCTGTCGCGGCTGCTGCAGTACGAGCATTCGGCCTTCACCGGGGAGATGCTGGACGAAGTCGAGTGGTTTGTGGATGGCATCGAGGAGTACACGTTTCAGATTCCTGAGCGCGCCGCTGCCGCTCGCACAGCGCTGCTGGCTCGTAGGCTCCAACACGTGAATCCGCAGGTTAACACTGACAGAGACAGGCTAGCGGCATATTTCAACGAGAGGCTGCGCGACCAGACGGTGCCAGCTCTGATTGCCAATATCGAGGAGTACTTCAGCAGGGGCGGCACTGATGCGACATCATTCGCGGCCTGCATAGGGCGCGTCCGGGTGCTCGTCACTGACGTGACCAAGAAGGTTGCCGAGCGGGTTGCAGCACTGACTTCGATCCCGTATGAGAACCCCTGGGAAAACGAAGCCGCGGTCCGCGACTATCTCGCTCGCCGGGACGTCGCGTTCCTATCGCAGAAGGAGAAGGCAATGCTGAAGGCCGTGTATGACTTCGCCTCCGAGGAAGGCGCACACCAAGCGGAGGCGGCCTTCGAATACGCCAGGATTGCGAAGAACATGGCCTACGAGATGCTGCTGCTCCTTGTTGACAAGCTCGACGCACAGGAGCAGCGTTCAGGCGAGGCCGAGGGAGGGTAGCGGCCCTTTCTGCTCGTTCGTCATGCTCTAGTCCGTGGGACGGCGACTCGCCTCTAGTTGCCCCCCCCCGACAATGGCTCCAAGTTCTCGGAGACCCATTTGGCCAGGCATTGAAGTGGCGGGATACAGGCCGCGAAGGCCACGCACTGTGCCGGCCACCAGCGCGCATCTAAGTCATCCTCCTGGCCATCCGTCTCGAATCCGTACTCCCGCAGTAGTGCTGGCGTCAGCCGCTCCGCATCCCGCAGGTCTTTTCTTCGACCGAGGCGGTGGGCACAAAGGTTCCGAAGCATGATTATGTGATCTACTCGCGTCAGGGTGGACTTGATCTCGGCGAGCCGGTTCCCTTGGATGGCTTCTCGCCTTAGGTTCCGCAGCACAGCCGATCTGGGCTCGTCGTTCTTCGGCTTCCCGGGCGACTTGTCTGGGACGTAGTGGGAGCAGAAGTCTTCGAACGCGAACACGTGAAAGATGATGAGGGCGGCATCGTGTATCCGATGCACCGACCGCTGGTGCACTACCGGGATGTTGTCGATGCCCACCCGCAGTGCAGAGTTAACCCGACTGATGCGGTCCGAGAGGCACACAAACTCCTCGTAGGATGCCATCTGCCGACCCTCCGCTCGTGTTGCCAATGGCCGCTGCCCCTGAAGCGACTTCGCAGGCCAGGCGCTCCCCTCCTGCCCCCTCATCCCCACCAATCGTAGGTCACCGGGCCGCTTTCGGTTACCCAGAACCGGCAGCTGGACCATGGATACCTAACCGGATCGTCGGTGAAGTCGGCAGGGAGGCGGAGACATCCCCGCCCGTCGGTCGCAGGTTGGAAACCTGCGCTGCCACAACGCCTCGGGCAGGAGGCAAGTCGCCGGAGGCGACTTAAGCTCCTGCCGAACAGACAACGACTAACCCGGCTATTTCCCCGAGTAGAGTGCGAACAGGCGGGTGATGATCTGATCCTCGCCCGCGATGTCGAGCCGTCCCGTTTCCCACAACACCTTGGGGCTTGCCTCACCGCGGGCGAGGGAGAGGAAGTCGGCGGCGGAGGCGGTGAGGGTGAGGTCGGGGCTTTCGATCGACCCGGGGCCGGTCTCGCAGTCTTCAGCCTTGAGGAGGAGCCACCAGTCGCCGCCGCCGCGCCCGGTGGCGTGGAGCTGGATGGCGAGGGGGGCGAGGCGCGTCACTTCCGGCCGGCTGCAAGCGTTGGCCACGACATTCTCCAACTCGGCGCGGAGGGCTTCGGCCTGGAGGTCGTCTTTGGAGAGGCCGACGAGGAGAGGGCTGCGGACGACGAAGTCACGGCTGCCGGCAGCGTTCCTGAGCGTTCCGTAGATGGCGATGCGGAAGGCTCCCTTGGGAGCGGGGAAGCCGAGGGTCCGGGAAAAGCGATAGGCGGTGTCGAACGGGCCGAGCAGGAGGCGGGTGGCGCCCTGCGGGCCTTCGACGACGATACGCCCGGTGAGCCGCTCTTCATCTCCCAAGGCCGCGGCGAGGCCGGGCTGGGTATCGTACGTCCCGACGGGATCGCGCACATCGAGCGCGCGCTCCAGCATGGCCCCCGCCTGCTCGGCGGCGGCCGCGCTGTCGTCCTCGGAAAGGGCGGGCGGCTCCCAGCCCAAAACGATCTCGGCCTCGAGCCGGGCGCCCGCTATGACTCGGTTTGTCTGGGCGGGCGGTGAGACGGCCTCGCCGGAGAAGGCGAAGCTCGCCGGCGGGTGACCGTGCGGCATGGGGGCGGGGTCGGCGGCGGTGACGGTGGCCCGGAGGTCGGGCAGCCACGGGACGAGCTTGCGGTTGCGATAGGAGAAGACAACGAATCCGTCGGCGCCGGCGGCGCGGGCGGCTTCGATCTGCTCGATGAGATCGACGGAGGACTTGAGCCGGGAGGCGCTGAGGCCGGCGTAGAGCGGAATGGCGCTCCGGGTGAGGGAGAGCTGCTCGGTCAGGTGGTCGGTCAGGTGGTCGGTGTCCGGGGTGTAGTCCATGGGGCAGACGAAGTCGAGGAGGCCATCGCGCGACCAGGCGATCCAGTCCTGGCCGTATTCCTCGCGACCGTCCTCGATATCGTCCCAGGCGGCGAGCGAGACGGAGACGTCGGGCTTGATGGCGTGGGCGGCGTCGGCGATCTCCTCGAGCAGGCTGGTCATGAGGTTGCGACGCCACTGGCGCCATTTCCCGCCGAGCGCGCCGTCGCCCATGACATCATCGGGCCAGGTCGTCACGGTCGCGCCGGTCTGCTCCTGGAAGCGCTCTTTGCAGCCATCGCAGAAGCAGTAATCGCCGCCGGGAAAGCGCATATAATCGAAATGAATGCCCGCGACATCGTAGTCGCGGACGAGCTCCAGCATAGCATCCCTCTCGAGCTTTCGGTTCTCGGGATTGGAGGGGCAGAGCCAGTCCACCTCGACGTCGGGATTGTCCCTGGCGAGCTGTCCTTTGGAGTCGCGCTGGAGGCGGCCCTCAGCTTCGAGCTGGTCGAGCAGGTCCTTGGGTGTGCGCCAGAGCGCCCAGTTGATGCGCCAGACATGGAGCTCGATCCCGTTGGCGCGGGCGGCCTGCGCGGCCTCGGCGAGCTCGTCTCGGCCGGGATCCCCGCCGGGGGTCGCACCCCTCGCAGGGGTCGCACCCCTCGCAGGGGCGACGGCGAGCACCTTGCTCGGGTAGAGGGCCATATTGCCGATGCTGAAGCAGGGAAAGAAGGCGTTGAAGCCGTTGTCGTGGAGCGACTGCATGATGGCGGGCCAGTCGCGGTCGTAGCCCTCGCTCATCCAGGCCCCGCGCAGCTCACCGCGGCGAGACTGGGCCGCGGCGGTGGAGGCACTTGCGAGCAAGAGAGTCAGAATGGGGACAAGCGCGCGCCAGCTTCGCATCGTCTTTCCTCCGTCTTTCGGGGAGGAAGGTTCGTCAGCCCTCAGGTGCATCCCTTCGGCCCGGCGACAGGAGACGGTCGGGTCTTCGCGGTATGGGAGGTGGGGGAGGCCGAAGAGGAGGAGTGGATGACGTCGGGAGAGCGAGTGCGCTGTGCCTTCGAGCATCGGGAGGCGGACCGAGTGCCGGTTTACGAGCAGACCGTGTGCTGCCGAGTGGCGTCGGAGATCATGGGGCGGCGGATGCACACCGGCGGCGGGCGGATTCGGTGGGAAGAGACGAGGGCGCGGTGGGAGAGCGAGACGGCCTGGCAGGAGTACGTCGGACATCTCATCGAGGACGTCGGCGATCTGATCCGGGAGCTGGATTTCGACCTGGTCGGCCTGCCGTGGCGCCACTCGACGCGGCCGAGCGAGAAGCTCGACGATTTCACCTTCCGGTATGAGGAGGCGGAGACCGGGCTGTGGTCGGTCTTCCATTACGACGAGAATAGCGATGTCTTCGACCAGGTTGACTCGGCGATCCGGCGGGAGGGCGTCGCCGCCATAGAAAGAGCCGTCGCCGCAACCGAGCGCTCCGCGGAGGAGGCAAAGCCCCCGGCGGCCGAGGGCATGGCCGAACTGCTGGCGATTTCCCGGCGCGCGGGCGGGGAACGGGCGCTCAAGAGCGGCGTGGGGTTCATCCAGATTCCACCGGAGGCGGCCTGGCTGGAGGCGGCCGCCTCCAGGCCGGATCTGATCGAGCGGTCTCTCGATGCGACCGTCCGAGAGGCGTTGACGGCGATACCGGAGCTGCCGCGGTTCGGCGTGTCGGTGCTGTGGGCGGGCGGCGACTTGGCGTCGAAGGGCGGACCGATGTACTCTCCGCCGATGTTTCGGCGATTCATGCTGCCGAGGCTGAAGACCATCGTGGAGGCGGCCCATGCCGCAGGTCTTCACTATCTCTTCCGCACGGATGGGGATATCCGGCCGATTGCGCAGGAGCTGCTGGCGGATTCGGGCATCGACGGTTATGGAGAGATAGATGTCGACGCCGGCATGGACCCGGTGGAGGTGAAGCGACGGTTCCCCGAGCTGACGCTGTGGGGTGGAGTGAGTTGTGGGAAGGTGTTGGTGGGGGCCTCGCCGGAGGGCGTTCGGGCCGAGGTGCGCCGCGTCCTGGAGCAGTGCAAGCCCGGCGGGGGGTTCATTCTGGGATCGTCGAACTCGATCCACACGGGGATCCCGACCGAGAACTTCGTGGCGATGCAGGAGGCGGCGAGGGAGTTCGGAAGGTATGCAGCGTAGAATCGGGATTGTCGCACACCGGTCGTGAGCGGGGCGGCCGCACGGGGGCCGCGCCGGCTTCGCGTTCGACCGCTATCTATGGAGGAGGAAAGCGAGCATGAGAATCGGTGCGAGAGACGATGTGCTGGCGAAGCCGTGGACCGAGCTATTCGAGGAGGCGGCTCGTCTCGGGTTCGACGGCGTCGAGCTGGACCTGAAGGTCGAGACCTATCGTGACTCGGAGGTGTGGAGCGAGAGGGGGCGGCGCGACCTGGTCGAGCGAAGCCGTCGGACGGGGGTCGCACCCCTCGCAGGGGTCGCACCCCTCGCAGGGGTCGAGATCGCCTCCGTCTGCATGGCGAGCGTGGCCGGGCTGATGACGAAGCCGGAGACGCACGAGCAGGGGATCGAGGCGCTCGCCGACCTTCGCCGCTACTGCGACGAGCTGGGCGCGGGGGTCGCACCCCTCGCAGGGGTGATCCTGTTCCCGATGATCAAGCAGGCGGAGCAGAGCGAGGAGGAGGCCTTTGGGCTGTGGCGAGACGGGTTCCAGGCGGCGTTCGAGAAGAGCGACGGCGCCCGCGCGAAGGTGGGGATGGAGAGCGTGGGCCGCGTGGGGCGGTCGGCCGACCAGGCGCTGGCGATGATCGAAGCCGTCGGGTCGCCGGCGTTTGGGGTCTACTACGACGTGGGCAACGCCGCCTATCAGAGCTTCGACGGGATCGCCGAGATGAAGCAGCTCGGCGGCCACATCGTGCAGATTCACGTCAAAGAGATCGGGGCCGAGATGGGGGAAGGTGTACTCGACTTCGCCGCCATCTTCTCGACCATTAGGGATATCGGGTACGATGGATACCTGATCCTGGAGACGGAAGCCGGCGACGACCCGGCCGCGAATGCCCTCCGCAACCTCGAATTCGTGAGAGGCCTGCTGTAGCCAGCTTGGAAAGGACGACGCGTGTCTGCTGAGGTTCGAGAAGAGGTGCTGGAGCTGTCGACGTACGTCTGGGGAAGCCCGGACCCGAACCCGCCCTTCCAGCGGTGGGACCGCTCCCAGCGGTGGGACCGCTCCCAGCGGACGGGGAAGCAGAGCGTCTGCTGCGACCGGGCGATCTATCCCTATCCGCTTCTGGATGACATCCGGGAGGAGGCGCGCCCGGTCCGGTATCGATCGCTCGTCGTCGAGAACGAGTATCTGCGAGTGACGGTGCTGCCGGAGCTGGGTGGGCGCATCTACTCGGCGGTCGACAAGGCGACGGGCGGGGAGCTGTTCTACCGCAACACCGTGGTGAAGCCGGGCCTGATCGCGCTGCGCGGCGCCTGGGTGAGCGGGGGAGTGGAGTGGAACTTCCCCCGCGGCCATACGGTGACGACGGTTTCGCGCGTCGACGCGCGGATGGTCGAGGAAGAAGACGGCGCGGCGGCGATCTGGGTGGGCAATATAGAGCAGATCCATCGGATGTCATGGTCGGTGGGGATTCGACTGCGGCCGGGCAGCCGCGCGATCGAAACAGAGATCCAACTGACCAACCGCACCAGCCTGCCCCACCCCTACTACTTCTGGGCAAACGCGGCCGTGCCGGCCGCGGATGACCTGCGGCTGGTGTATCCAGGGACGCGGGTTCGCACGTGGGGGGCCAGCTACGACTGGCCGGTGCACGAGGGGAGAGATCTCGCCCGATACACGGCGTTCGAGCGCGCGAACGATGTGTTTCTCCAGGACAGCCTCGAGGACTTCTTCGGCGTGTACTACGAGGATCGCGATGTCGGGCTCGTCCACGTCGCCGACGTTTATGAGTCGTTTGGGAAGAAGTTCTTCACGTGGGGAACGGCGGAGCACGGCCGGATGTGGTCGGCGGCCTTGAGCGACACCGACGGCCCGTATTGCGAGGTGCAAAGCGGGCGGTATGTCGATCAGAGCACCTGGCGGCTGATGCCGCCGCACTGGACCGAGCGGTGGACCGAGTGGTGGTACCCCGTGCAGGGGATGGGGGGGCTCTCCTGGGCCGGCAAAGAGGCGGCGGTTCGTCTCGCAGACCGGGGTGATGCAATCGAATGCGGCGTGGTGGTGACCCGGCCGATCCCTGGAGCGCGGGTTCGAATGGCGGTGCGAGATGTGGTGATCGTGGAAGAGCGGGCCGATCTCGCCCCCGATCGCCCACTTCGGGTGCGGGTCCCGCACCCGACTCCGGGGCAGCAACCGACGCTGTTTCTCTGGGACAGCCAAGGCCGCGAGATCATCCGCTACACGGAAGGCCAGCGGCCGAGGACGATCCGGCTGCGGGAGGAGCCGGAGAGCCGGGATTCGAGCCCGGGGGAGCTGCTGCGCCGGGCCCTCCGAGCGGAAGAGCAGGCGGATCCGGAGGCGGCCTGGGACCTGTATGAGAAAGCACTGATGGTCGATCCCGCCTGTGAGGAGGCGGCGCTCGCGCTCGGGCGGCTGGCGATAGCGCACAAGCCGAGGCAGGCTCTTCCGCGTCTGGAGGGCGTGGCGAAGGCGCTGCCGCAGAGCCCGGCGGCGGGCTACTACCTGGGGGTGGCGCTGGCGCGAGCCGGCCGCGACTCGGAGGCGGAGGTGGAGCTGCGGCGGGCGGCGCAGCGGCCGGAGTTCGCCCACGCGGCGCGGGTGGAGCTGGGCCTGCTGTCGATGCGGCGCGGAGACTGGACTGGAGCGGCCGAAGTGCTCGGGGAGAGCCTGGACTACAGTCCGACGGACATGCGCGCCCACGTTCTGCTCGCCGCCGCGCGGCGCAGGGCAAAGTCGGCAAAAGAGGCGCTGGTGGAGCTGGACGAGGCGCGACACCGGTCGCCGCTTGATCGCTTCGCCCTGGCGGAGCGGTACTTCTGCATGGTCGAGTTGCGGCGGCCGCGCCTGGCGGCGCGTTGCCTTCGGGAACTCGAGGAGCTGATGCCGGCGGAGTCCGATCCGTGGCTCGAGGCGGCCCTCGACTACCTGGCTGCGGGGCTGCTCGAAGAGGCGGCGGAGCTGCTCACCTGGGCGACGGGCCGGATCCCGGCAGTGAGGGACTGCCCGCTCGCGCACTATCTGCTCGGCCACCTCCTGGGCCGGCTGGGCCGGGGGGGCGAGGTGGAGGGCGCTCGCCGGCGAGCCGGAGAGCTGGCGGCTGATCTGGTCTTCGCCCATCACTGGGAGTTGGAGGCGGTGCTGCGAGAGGCGCTGGAGGGGAACCCTGACCACGCCAACACGCGCAGCTACCTGGGGGACTTGCTGTACAGCCAGGGGAGGCGGGAGGAGGCGCTTGTCGAGTGGCGGGCGGCGGCCGAGAGCGGGGACTGCTCCTCCGTCGTCCATCGCAATCTCGCCCTTGCCTATCAGCAGGTGGAAGGCGATCTGCCGCGGGCGGACGAGGAGCTGAGGCGGGCGATAGCGATCAGCCCCTTCGATAGGCGGCTGTACCTGGAACTCAACGAGGTGCTCCAGCGGCGGGGCGCTCCGGCCGAGGTCCGGCTGGCAGCGCTGGATTCCGCGCCAGAGAGCCTCCAGCGCCGGGGTGCGATTGCGGCTCAGCAGGCGGTGTGCTGCATTGAGCTGGAGGAGTGGGACCGGGCGATTGACTTGCTGGCGACTCATACTTTCCACCGGTGGGAGATGGAGTTTCGCATGCGCGGGGTCTATGTGGACGCCTATCTGGGGCGCGGAAGTGGGCGCTTCGATAGGGGCGATTTGCGGGGAGCGAGAGCCGACTTCGAGAAGGCGCTGGAATACCCGACGAACCTGCGTATCGGGCGCCCGGCCCGGCCCTCCGACGCGCGGGCGCACTGGTGTGCGGCGGTGGTGTGCGAGGCGCTGGGCGACAGGGCCGCGGCCGCCGCTCACTGGGAGGCGGCCGCAGCGGAGACCCATCACCATCCGGGCAAGGAGCTGGCCATCTACCGGGCCCTGGGTCTACAGAAGCTGGGGCGCACGGAAGAGGCGGAGGCGCTGCTGTCGGAGGCGCGCGATCTCGCCCAGCAGGTTGCCGATATGGCGCCGGACGACGCGGGCGCGCAGTTCTCCCTCGGGATGACGCTGAAGGCGATGGGGCGGAAGGCAGAGGGGGTCGCACCCCCCGCAGGGGTCGCACCCCTCGCAGGGGTCGCACCCCTCGCAGGGGTCGCACCCCTCGCAGGGGCGGAGGCGCTGCGGCGAGCCGTGGCGCTGGACCCGAAGATGGCGCGCGCGAAACGACTGCTGGACAGCGAGGTCATCCTCTAGGGTCGAAGACGACCAGCCTGCCGCGCGATCATCCGGCCGCGGGGCCACCGCCGGCCGCGGGGCCACCGCCGGCCGCGGGGCCACCGCCGGCCGCGGGGCCACCGCCGGTTGAGGTCATGGGCAACGAACGCCTGCCCGGAAGCGCCATCGCCAGCAGGGCGGCCGCCAGCGGCACCAGGGGTATGAGGTCCATCGCCCGAGCCAGGCCGGTCAGCTCCCCCGTGGAAGCGGCCCAGTGGTCTGCGAGCGCACCGAGGCCGGTTGCGCCAAGCCCGCCGATTCCCCAGGCGAAGCCCATGATCAGGCCGGACACTGTGCTGGCGTGGCGGGGGAGGAGCTCCTGCCCCATCACGATGTTGACGGGGAGAGCGGAGAAGAGACAGGCGCCCGCGACGAAGAGCAGAACGCCGGATAGCAAGCCGCCCGCGTGCAGGAAGAGGTAGAGCGCCGGGGCGGTGAGGGCGAGGCCGGCGACGGTCACCGCCCGGCGGCCCACGGTTTCGGAGAGGCGGCCGCCGATGAATCCTCCCGCGGCGCCGGCGAGGCTGAACCCGAACAGGGCCCAGCCGCCGAGGATGAGCGTTTCACCGCGTCGCGCGATCAGTATCGGAACGAAAGTCGTGAACATCGTGGCGGTGGCGGCCCGGAGCATGACGACGAGATAGAGCACGAACAGGGGGAGGAGCCAGTGGGTCGGAGCGTCGGACGTCTGCTCGGCCGCGCGGTGTTCCGGGGACTCGACGGTGCGCGGGACGGACATGCTGAGGAAGACGGCGGCGGCGAGGCCGACCGGCAGCGTGACCCATATCCGCGTGTAGCCCAGATAGGCGACCACTGCAGCCACGAGGATCGAGCCTGTCCCGAAGCCGAGGTTGCCGCCCGCCGTGAAGAAAGCCATGGCGATGCTCACGCGGCGGCGGGCGACGGCGCCGACCAGGCCCGCGCCCTGAGGATGGAAAGCGGCCGTTCCCATACTGCCGAGGATCAGGAGCGTCAGGAGAAGCGAATAGCTGGTGGCGAGCCCGAGGAAGGTCATGGAAAGCGTCGTCACGAGGGGAGCGGCGATGGCGATGGTCCGCCGTCCGGTCCTGTCGCCGAGGAACCCGAACAGGGGTTGAGAGAGCTGGGAGGTGAGGGTCACGATGGACACGACGAGGCCGGCGCCCTTGTAGTCGAGCCCCAGGTTGACGACGATGAGCGGAAGGAGGGCGGGGAGGAAGCCCATGTACATGTCGTTCGCGCCATGGCTGAAGGCCAGGGCCGAAACGCCGCTGGGAGCGGTCCCACCGCTGGGAGCGGTCCCACCGCGCCAGGCCGATGGTCGCCGTTCAGGCGCTCTGTCTGCCGGGGAATCCACGCGCAGCCTTCATTCAGTGACGAGACTGTCGGCGTTGGCGGAGGCCGGTGGCTCCTCCCACCAGCCGAGCAGGCTGCGCTTCGTGGCAGCATCGCGGGCGGCCAGCCTGTCCTCACCGAGGGCGGAGTAGGCGACGGCCCGGACCGCGTAGAGGTCGGGATCACCTGGGTCGGCGGCAATGGCGACGGAGGCGAGTCTGACGAGTTCCGTTGCATACGAGCGGACCTCCGAGGCGAAGCCCTCCGACTCGCATAGGGTCACGATATCGTACATAGCATCCATTCGGTCGGTCGCTATCGCGCGCGCTCGACGGAAATGGACCTCCGCCGATTCCCGCTTTCCCGTTCGCAGGTCGATGAAGCCCAGGGCGGCGTGCATCGTGGGGGATTCCTGACCGTGGCTGCCGGCCTCCTCGAAGGCGGTGCGCGCGGCTTCGTAGTCGTGCCGCCTCATCGCCAGCCTGCCCGTGCAGATCAGATAGTCGAAGGCCTGCCTCTGGTCGGCCGAGGCGCGTTCGAGCATCTCCTCGGCGACCGATAGCTGGCCCATTCTCAGGGCGGCGTCCACCCCTTCGGTCAGGGCCATGAGGTTATCCTCATCGTTGTCGAGGGCCTCGCGGAAATACGCGAGCGCCTGCGTCTCATCTCCGTCGTCGAGGCTCTGCTCGCCGACGATCTGCTGGGCGTCGCCCACGGCCCGCTGAAGGAATCTGTCGTTGGGCCGCAGGTTATAGGCTTCGAGCGCGGCGTCGAGGCTCTGGTCCGGGTAATCGTACGAGATCAGCATCTGAGACCGCATCAGCCACCGTCCCGCCAGCCTGCCGGCCGCTGCGGTGAACAGCGTGCGCGCGTCGAGGGGGCGGACAGACATCTCGTTGAGCTGGGTGCGGACCTCGGTTGCGGACATCTGCTCCACCGCCGTGAGGAGCGCGGGCATCGTCGACGCGACACCGGCAAGGGTGACGGCCTTCGGGGCGCTGAACTCCAAGATCGGGAAGTCGGTTCGATTGCGCAGCGCCCCCAGGCCCATGTCGCGAAGCTGCTCCGGCCCGGCGATATACCACCCCAACACGTCGGCGGGCTCGTGTACGCCCATCGACAGCAGGTCGCGCATGACCACGGGGTCGGCCATATGCGAGGCCATTCGCTCGAGATCTATCTTGAAGTCGCCCTTCGCCCCGATCAGAACGGTGTCGATGCCGCAGAACCAGAGGGTGGCGTTAGGAAAGACATCCACGAAGGTACCCACGATCGTGGCGAAGTCGTAGGGCGAGAGGTGGTAGAGAGGCAGCCATTGGGCGAGGATCCCGCCCTCCTTGAGGCGATCTTTTGCGATCTGCCAGTGCTCGTACGAGTAGAGCGTTCCTGCGCCGGTGACGAAGGGATGGATCGGGTCGGAGCTGATGACGTCGTACTGCTTCCGCGTGGCCTTGACGTAGTTCGCCCCATCGTTGATGACCAGCTTGAGCTTCGGATTCTCGAGGACGTCGTGGTTCCACTCGGCGAACTGGGCGGCGCCGCCGGGCACCTCGGTGCAGAGCTCGACGGTGGTGACGCGGTCGAGGGTGGGGTAGTCGGCGATGATGCCGCTGTTGACGCCGGCGCCGAGCCCGATGACGAGCGCCTCCTTGGGCTCGGGATGGAGCAGCATGGGGAGGTGGCCCAGCATCTTGAGGGTCCGCATATCGTAGAGGTAGGTGGTGGCCACGGGCTTCGCGTTGACGGAGATGATCCTGTCACCCCAGGCTGTATCCAGCACGTCGACGGAAGCCGTGACTCCCTCCTCGTGGTAGCGGAGGCGCGTCATGTGGCGGTCGGTGATGTCGACGGTGGAGCCCATCCGGCTGACGTAGTAGCCGCCCGCGTACGGCCCCCAGCCGGCGAAGAGGATCTTCGTGTCGAAGCGGGGGTGGATGAAGGCCAGGACGAGGACGGCGGCGATCATGGCGGAGGCGACGGCGCCGCGGGAGGCGGGGCTCCAGGGCCGGGCGATCGACATGGCGAGGGGGCCGCCCAGGAGCATGAGGAAGAGGGCGGCGACCGTGAGGGAGGGCTGGAGGCCGAGGAACTTCACGAGGACGAAGCCGCCGAGGAAAGAGCCGAGAATGCCCCCGAGGGTGTTGATGGCATAGACGTCGGCGACGGTGCGGCCCACGCTGTCTTCGCCACGGGAGTACATACGCACGAGGATCGGAAAGCTGCCCCCGGAGAGGAAAGTGGGAATGAGGACCAGGAGGAAGCAGACGGCGAACTGGGTGGCGATGATGAGGGCCCAGGCGCCGTAGGCCCAGTCGAAGAGCTTGAGGAAGACGAAGGGGAGGCGGTTGATGATGGCGGGGCCGAGCACGGCGGCGAGGCCGCCGAGGAAAAGGAGCGTGCCGACCCAGGCGGCCCGGTTGGAGGCGCGGTCGGCGAGGGGCGCGAACACGGCGCTGCCGAGGGCGATCCCGACGAGGACGGCTGTGAGCATAGTAGAGAAGGCATAGGTTGTGGAGCCGAGGACGAGGACGAGGCTCCTGGTCCAGACGACCTCGAGGGCAAGGATGGCGAGGCCCGAGGTGAAGGCCAGGGCGAGGATGGGGAGCCCGGAGGTGCGCGCTGGCGTCGGTTCCAAGCTTGCGGGGGCGACCGTCTCTTCCTTGCGCTTGCTGGAGAAGTCGGGGGAGGCGCTGACGAGGATGGCCGCAATGAGCAAAGAGAAGTTGCCGAGGGCGGCGACGAGCGTGGTGGTGCTGATGCCGACCGCGGGGATGAGGATGAAGCCGGCGGTGAAGGTGCCAGTGACGGCGCCGAAGGTGTTGACGGCGTAGAGCCGACCGACGCTGAGGCCCAGCACGTCCTCCCGGTCGACCATGAGCTTGCTCAGGACGGGAAGGGTGGCGCCCATCAGGGTCGTGGGGAGGGCGAGCAGGACGAAGGAGACGAGGAATCGGAAGAGGGTGAAGAGGGTGAAGCTCTCGCCGACCTGGGAGTAGACGGCGGGGTAGCTTGCCTCGACGATGTTCAGTAGAAGCGGAAGGAGCAGGGCGTAGACACCGATGCCCCCCTCCATGAAACCGTAGACGACGAGGGGGTGAATACGGGTGCGGTCGATCAGGCGTCCGGCGACGTAGCTGCCGAGGGCGAGGCCTGCGAAGAAGGCGGCGAGGACGGTGCTGACAGCGTAGGTCGTGACGCCGAAGACGAGCCCGAACTTCCTCACCCAGATGACCTCGTAGACGAGGCTCGTCATGCCGGAGAGGAAGAAGAGGGTGAAGATCACGATCGTCCAGCGGCTCATCGGCCAGACGAGTTGCTTCGCACTATCTCTGCCTGACATGCTATGTCCTTATCGCTTTGCGTGATTGGCGCCACCCCGCTGCGCCAAGACAGGTCGAAAGTCCCCTGGAGCGGAATCACTTCCCTGTGGTGAGCGCTGCTTCCTGCAGGAGGCGGCTCCTGTGCGATGTGTCGAGGAGAAGAGCGATGATTGTGAAGGTCGGCATCACCGGCGGAGATCTCAAGGGCGATACGAACGCCGTCATCCAGCAGGCGATCGACGCCGCCGGCTCCTATGGGGGAGGCACCGTGGAGCTTGGCCCCGGGATCTACACCCTCTACGACACGGTTCATCTGCGACGCAACGTCGGGCTGATCGGAGCGGGCTCCGATACCGTTCTCAGGAAATGCGACGGTGCCCGGAGCGAGTTCGCGGTGGACGCGGACTACGGCCAGAAGAAGGTGACCGTACAGGATCCGTCCGGGTTCCGGGTCGGCATGGGCGTGGTCATTACCGATGACCGCGGCGGGGGGTGGGTGGATACGGTGGCCGCCATTACCCTGATCCAAGAGAACGTGCTCTACGTCGATACGCACTTCGTCATGGACTACGATGCGGAGGCGGGAGGGATCGTCCACAACGCCTTCCCGCTGGTGGCGGGGATCGATGTTGACTCGGTCGCGATCGAGGGGATTCATCTCGACGGCAACCGGGCGACGAACTGGCCCATCGACGGATGTGTGGGTGGGGGGATCTACCTTCATCGGGCACGCCGGTGTCGCATCGCCAACTGCGTGGTGCGAGACTTCGCAGGGGACGGGATCAGCTTCCAGATCAGCCAGGACATCGAGGTGGAGGGTTGCGAGGTGATCCGGTCGACCGGCCTCGGGATCCACCCCGGCACAGGGTCGGTGCGCCCGGTGGTGCGGAACTGCACGTCGATGGAGAATGACTCCGACGGTTTCTTCCTGTGCTGGCGCGTGCAGGAAGGCCGCTTCGAGAACAACCGGATCCTCGACAACGGGCAGCACGGGTTCTCCATCGGCCATAAGGACACGGACAACCTGTTCCTGGGGAATGTGATCCGCGGCAGCAAGGAGCACGGGATCTACTTCCGCGACCAGAAGCCCAGCAACGCGGGCAGCCGGAACACGTTTCGCCGAAACGTGATCGAGGACAGCGGCGGCTGCGGCGTGTATGTAGACGGCGACACGACGGACCTTTTGTTCGAGGAGAACGAGATCCGGGACACGCGGGAGGGCGCCGAGCGGACGCAGCGAGTGGGAATCTGGGCCGGGCCGAGGTCGGCTCGAGTGCGCTCGGTGCGCAACCGGATCGAGAACCACATCGAGGCGGCCACTCAGGGTGACGTCGCCTTGGACGAGTAGACTATCCGGCCAGGCTGTCGTTGCCGCGCCGCGCCCTCCGCTCGCCTGCCTCGATGAGCTTGACGACGGCGATTGTCCCCATGTAGAGCAGCACCATCGGTATCGCCGCAATCGTCAGGGTGATGGGGTCCCAGGTCGGCGTGATGATGGCGGCCAGGATGAAGATGCCGACGGTCGCTTCCCGCCACCGGCTGATGAGCAGACGCGAGTCTATCAGGCCGAGCTTGGCGAGCAGCACGATCACGATGGGGAGCTGGAAGCCGAGTCCGAAGGCAAGGTAGAACTTGAGCAGCAACAGGATCGTGTCGTTCAGCGTGAGCAGGGCCGCCGTCTCGGGCGGGATGAAGCGGAGCAGGGCCCTCACGGCGGGGCCGGTCAGCAGGTAGCCCATAGTGACGCCGGCGAGGAAGAGGAGCATTGCGGCGGGAATCAGCGGCCGGGCGACACGCCGCTCTTTGCCCGTCAGGCCGGGCGCAACGAAGGCCCAGATCTCGTAGACGATCAACGGAGAGGCGAAGATCACGCCCGCCACGAGCACGATCTCGAGCTTCACCAGCAGCCCCTCGAGGAGCATCCGCACGGTCAGCTCGCCCCCGAACTCCTCCAACGGCCGGCGGACCGGCCGAACCATGAACCGATAGAGCGGGTCGAAGAAGACCCAGACCGCCGCCATGGCGAGGACGACATAGACGAGCCCGCGGATCAGGCGCGCCCGCAGCTCCGTGAGGTGGGTGATGAGATCAGCTCGCTTTTCGTCGTTCACATCGCTCTCTCGCGCAGAGGCATCTCATCAATTCACCAGGGGGAGAGCGCGCTCCTGTGCCCCTCAGCCGCAGGAAAAGGGAGGCGTCGCGCGGAACACCACGTGCAGGTAAGGCAACAGTGGCGGAGACGGCGCGCCCAATCGTCATACGTGTCAATGGGACCGAGCGCTCTCTCGGGGTGGAGAGGTCCCGAAGCCTGCTCAGCGTGCTGCGTACTGAGCTGGGCTTGACCGGGACCAAGTACGGGTGCGGCAGCGGCGAGTGCGGCGCCTGCACCGTGCTCCTCCAGGGCCAACCCGTCCGGGCCTGCACGACACCCGTCTCCCATGCCGAGGGGCGCTCCGTGACTACGATCGAGGGGCTGGTCAGGGAGGGGCAGCTCCACCCGGTCCAGCAGGCATTCTTGGAGGTCCAGGCCTTCCACTGCGGCTACTGCACGCCGGGCATGATCATGGAAGCCGTGGCCTTGCTCCGCAAGAACCCCAACCCCACCGAACTCACCATCCGAGAAGAGATGGCCGGACACCTCTGCCGCTGCGGGACGTACGGCCGAGTCATCAGGGCGATTCAGTCGGCCGCGGCGAAGATGAGGAAGTAGGGCATGAAGCCCCGGGGAGCGGACGACAGCTCGAAGGACGAGTGCGGCGGGTCCGGCCTGACGCGACGGGAGTTCCTCCAGGCCGCCGGCGGGGTCGTCGTTCTGTTCAGCATCGCTAGGCCGCTGGAGGCGGGCGGGGGCGGGAGCGCGCCGCCGACCGCGGTCGGCGACATCAATGCCTGGCTGCGAATAGGGCAGGATGGGCGCATCACAGTGTTCGCACCGACGCCCGAGGTGGGACAGGGCCTGCGAACAGAGCTGGCACAGCTGGCGGCGGAGGAGCTGTCGGCTCCGCTGTCTTCGGTCGACGTGATCCTCGGCGACACCGATCGCGTCCCCGCCGATGCGGGGGTGTCCGCGAGCTCGGCACTCTCCACCATCGGTGCCAAGGTCAGGCAGGCCGCCGCCGAGGCGCGAGAGATGGTGGCCTCGATGGCGGCCGAGAGGTGGGGAGTGCCTCGCGCCGGGGTCGTGATCGAGGACGGCCGGGCGGTGCTGGCATCCGATCCGGAGACGTTTGTGGGCCTGGGCGAGCTGGCGGGAGGCCGAAGGCTGGTGCGCAGGCTGGAGCGGCCGGCACCTCTGAAACCGGCCGCGGAGCACACGCTCGTGGGACGGCCGGCACCCGCCATAGACGGCCCCGCATACGTGAGGGGGAAGGCGAGGTTCGCGGGCGACGTGCGCCTGCCCGACCTCACCTATGCCAAGGTCCTGAGGGCGCCGTGTCTGGGGGCCAAGCTTGTCCGGGCGGAGACCGGCGTGGCGGCGGCCCAGCCGGGGGTCATCGCGGTCGTTCAGGAGGACGACTTCGTGGGCGTCGTGGCCGTCCGCCCCGACCTCGCCGAGCGGGCGCTGCGGAGCATCCAGGCGACGTGGGAGGAAGGCGAGCACGCCTCCATCGGCTCTCTCTATCAGGACCTGAGGCAGAGCGCTGAGTTGGAGCAGGAGATAGCCGTCCGGGGGGACGTGGAGACGGCCCTGGCGGGCGCCCGCCAGGGTTACAGCGCCAGCTATCGGACGCCGTTCGCGGCCCACGCGCCGATAGAGCCGCATGCGGCCGTGGCGTCTCCGCAGGGCGAACGGATCGTGGTGTACGTGGGCACGGAGCGCCCCTTTGGCCACCGCACGGCCGTCGCGGAGGCGCTGGGAATGCCGCCGGAGAAGGTGCGCGTCATCGTCCCGGCCGTGGGCGGGGCCTTCGGCGGGAAGGATGGGCCCGATGTCGCGGTCGACGCGGCACGCCTGGCGCGGGCGGTGGGGCGGCCTGTTCTGCTCTCACAGAGCCGGGTGGAAGAGATGTCCTGGAACTACTTCCGACCGGCGGCTGTAATCGACGTGCGCTGCGGCGTGACGGAGAAGGGGGAGATTGCGGCCTGGGACGCCGATGTGTTCAACTGCGGCTCGCGGGGAGCTGAACCGCCCTACGCCTTTCCCAACCAGCGGGTGCGGGTGTACAGGTGCAATTCGCCGCTCCCGCAGGGGCCCTGGAGAGGCCTTGGGGGATCGGCCAACGCCTTTGCCCGCGAGGTCCACCTGGATTATGTGGCGAGCGAACTGGGCGAGGATCCGGTTGCCGTCCGGCTGCGCCATTTGCGGGGTGATGCCGGCATGGAGCGGGTCGTGCGAGCGGCGGCGGAGCGCTATGGCTGGCATGATCGCCGGCCGCCGACGGGACTCGGGGCCGGCTTTGCCTGCGCCGCGGATGATGGAAGCTGCGCGGCCGTGGTCGCGGACGTGGAGGTGGAACGGGCCTCCGGTCAGGTCCGCGTGCGCCGGGTGCTTGTGGTGCAGGACGGCGGATTGGTGGTCAACCCGGACAATCTCCGAAGCCAGATCGAGGGCGCGGTTGTCATGGGGCTGGGGCTCGCGCTGCGGGAGGCGGTCCGCTACGAGCAGGGGCGGATACTCACTGGGAGCTTCGCCTCCTATCCCGTTCCGACGTTCCGGGAGGCGCCGTCCGTCGAGATTGTGGTGCTGCCCGACCCGGCCTCCCCGCCCCGGGGAGGCGCCACCGCGACGCTGTGCGCCATTGCCCCCGCGGTGGCGAACGCGCTCTTCGACGCGGTGGGGAAGCGGCTGCGGGAGCTGCCTCTGGCTTCGGTCCGCCTCCGCGCGGGGACCTGAGGGGCGCAGACGCTGGGCCGTCCCGCCTCCGACTTCGAGGCGTCGAGAGAAGCTGAAACGAGAGAAGGCCGCCGCGGGCGGCCTCCTGTCGTTCAGATGTCGCTGCGGAGGCGAAGCTACTTCGTCACGGCGGCGTAACGCGCGGCGACATCGTCCCAGTTGACGAGGTGGTCCATGAAGGCCGCGGTCCAGTCGGGCCGCCTGTTCTGGTACTTCAAGTAGTAGGCGTGCTCCCAGACATCGCACACGAGGATCGGTACCAGCCCCCAGACGGCGAGGTTCTCGTGCTTCTCCGCCTGGAGCACGGCGAGCATTCCCGTCTTCGGGCAGCGCGCCAGGATCCCCCAGCCGGAGCCCTCGACGGCATTGGTGGTGGCCAGGAACAGCTTCTTGAAGGCGTCGAAGCTGCCGAACTGGCCGGCGACCGCCTTCGCCAGGTCGCCGGTGGGCTCCCCGCCCCCGCCCGGCTTCATGTTCGTCCAGAAGAGGCTGTGCAGCATGTGCCCCGAGCCGTGGAAGGCCATCGCCTTCGCCGCCGCCTTCGCCCCGGAGAAGTCCCCGGAGGCGGTCATCTTCCCGACTTGCTCGACGGCGGCGTTCAGCCCGGTCACATAGCCGGCGTGGTGCTTGTCATGGTGGAGCCGCACGGTTGCCTCATCGTAGTGCGGCTCCAGCGCGTCGTAGGCGTACGGCAGCGGCGGAAGCTCAAACGTTTGTGGCATCGTGCCCTTTCCTCCCTCTCCGTTCGGACCGGCGGCGGCCATTCCGGCGAACGAGCCGGCGAGAGCGCTCATTCCCGCCAATCGCAGGAACTCTCGGCGGTCGAGCTTCATCGCCCCGAGGTCCTTTCACGAAGTGATGGCCCCCCGATGGAAGCCGGGGGGTGTTCTTCCGAGCGCCCGGGTACTTTCCCTGGCTCTTATCGCAACAATAGCGACGCGATTGTGCGATGAGTTGGACAGAGAGGGAGGCGGGGCACTGCGCTTGCCCGCTCGGCTCTGATCTCGGCGCGAGCGGCGGATGGTCGGCCGCAGCTTGTGAAGGCATTGTCGCGACGCCGGCGGGAGGAGGCGCGTCGGGTCCCGGTTGACAGATATCCGCCGCGAACGCACAATATGGCAGTTGAACCGGGATGGGGCAGGAGACGCTTCCCTCGACTTCGCTCGGGACAGGCCTGCCCTACCTGTTATTTCGCGCCGGAACAGGAAGCGCCGTATGGATCTCTCTCCCGAGAAGCAACTGGAGCTGATACGCGAGAACACCGTCGACCTCATACCCGAGGAGGAGCTGCTGAAGAAGCTCAAGTCGGGGCGGCCGCTGCGGGTGAAGTATGGGGTGGACCCCTCCGGCCCTGACGTCCACCTAGGCCACACCGTCCCCCTCCGAAAGCTGCGGCTGTTCCAGGACCTCGGCCACACGGCGGTGCTGATAGTCGGCGACTTCACGGGGATGATTGGCGATCCCTCGGGCCGGTCTGACACTCGTCGGCAGCTCACCCGACAACAGATCGAGCAGAACCTCGCGAACTACAAGGAGCAGCTTTTCAAGATCGTCGATCCCGACAGAACTGAGTTTCACTACAACAGTGAATGGCTCGGGAAGCTGACGCCGGAGCAGATCATGCGGCTTGCCGCCAGCGTCACGGTTGCCCAGCTCCTGGCGCGTGACGATTTCGCCAAGCGCTATCAGGCGCAGCAGCCCATCAGCTTGCACGAGTTCCTCTATCCGGTCTTCCAGGGCTACGATTCCGTCGCGGTACAGGCCGACGTCGAGATTGGCGGAACGGATCAGACCTTCAACTTCCTGGTGGCGCGAGAGCTGCAGCGCGCAAACCCCCTGGGGGAGCCACAGGAGCCGCAGTGCATCGTCACGTTTCCGCTCCTTGTCGGGACCGATGGCGCTGAGAAGATGGGCAAGTCGCTGAACAACTACATCGGGATCATGGAGCCGCCCGACCAGATCTTCGGGAAGGTGATGTCGGTTCCGGACGAGGTGATCGCTGCCTACTTCGAGCTATGCACCGACGTGCCGGCCGCGGAAGTGGCGGCGATGGTCGCGGAGATGAAGTCCGGAGACCTCAATCCGCGGGACGCGAAGCGGCGGCTGGCGCGGGAGATCGTGACCCTCTACCACAGCGCCGAGGCGGCGGAACAGGCGGACGAGAGGTTCCTCAGCGTCTTCTCATCATCTCGCGAGCAGACGCGGGATGATTATGAGGCGGTGGCGGAGGAAGTCGCCATCCCGGCATCGCTTCAGGGCAAGAGGGTCTGGATCTCCACCGCGCTGGCGGAGCTGGGGCTGGCGTCGAGCAAGGGCGAGGCGCGCCGGCTCATCAGGGGCGGGGGCGTATACGTGGACGAGCGGCGCATCTCCGATCTGCAAGAGGAGGTCGAGCTGGTGGCGGGGATGCTGGTGCGCGTGGGCAAGCGGCGGGTGGCGCGGCTGGTGGCGGGATAGGCCCGGTCAGGCCTCCCTCGGCGGGAAGTCGGTCAGCCGGAAGCGCTCTGACATCCAGAAGGTTTCCACGACCGGCCGGTGCGCCTCCTTGATGCGCTTGGCCTCCGCCTCAAACTCCGCCCGGGTCCTGCCGAAGAGACTGTGTTGGGAGACCTGGGTTGCGTTGGCGAGCAGGGGGTAGTGGTCGTAGCCGGTGACATCGAAGGTGACGGAGGGGCCGACGGCGAGGACGGAGGTCTCGACTTCCTTGTGGTAGTAGAGGTGGCGGACCTCCCACGGCTCGCCGAGGTCGGCGGCGACGGGCTGTCCGGCCTGCCAGGTGGCGGGGACGGTGATCTGGTGGGTGGCGACGTGGTCGGGGTTTATGCCGGCGGGGCCGTGGGTGAAGACGGCGTCGGGCTTCGCCTCTCGTACCGCGCGAATACAGTCCTTGAAGACCTGCTTGCCCTGGACGAGGCCCATGTCGGGGCAGTCGATGCGGAAGCGCTTCGTGATGCCGACGACGCGGTCGCATTCCTCCATCTCGGCGGCGCGCATGGCGACGATGCGATCTCGCCAGGTGGGATCGGGGAAGCCCTCGGAGCCGTCGGTCATGATGGCGACGTAGACCTCCACTCCCGAGGCGGCGAGCTTGGCCATGGTGCCCGCCATCTTGATCTCGTCGTCGGGGTGAGCGCCGAAGACGAGGACGCGTCGGTAGTTCACGGGTGCACCTCCGCACAAGGTCGGGGGTAGGACTTCGGCGTTGCGGAGCCCGTCACCTGCCCGTGTGCGGGAGTTGCACATTGGAGCGGAAAGTGGGTTGGGGGGCTTGACAGGGTGGCGCGATTATGGCAATATACTGCTGCTAGTGGGGAACCTTAAAAGTAGGGAGCGAGGCTCGAGGGGCTTTAGGCCTCTCGTGGCTTTGTCTCGGGGGGTCCCGCTCGGTCCTTGAAAACTGAACAGTGTTCGGATGGTTGCGCAAGATAGTAAGTCTGCGACCGCAGTTGGCGCAGAGCATCTCGACCCCGTCGGGAGTTGGCTCAGCGCATGCGGTCGCTGGATCAGCTTTTCAATGGAGAGTTTGATCCTGGCTCAGGACGAACGCTAGCGGCGTGCCTAAGCTATGCAAGTCGAGCGGGGTTTCAGAGTCGAGTTTCCTTCGGGAGACAAAGCACTGAAACCTAGCGGCAAACGGGT
>Ga0307379_10001672_pt1 | contig 34419 bp, 26 predicted proteins | sample UN2MG_FD_202237 | JGI IMG/M metagenome (GOLD analysis project Ga0307379, IMG submission 202237) | Soil microbial communities from Risofladan, Vaasa, Finland - UN-2 | ecosystem: Environmental > Terrestrial > Soil > Coastal area > Acid sulfate soil | place: Finland: Risofladan, Vaasa | collected...
AATAGGGGCGGCGCGGCGGCCTTAAAACCGCCAGTCTCGTTTCCAGACGAGCCGCCCGGGTTGGTCGCAGGAGGCGCCTGGCAACAGGCGTCCCAGACGAATGGCCATCGCCGCACGGGCCCCAGTGACCCGAGCGGTACAGAACCCGGCTTACAGGCCTGGTGACATGATTATGACTGGCGCGGAGGAAACCCCTTCGCGCCAGTCTCCAACTCTCTTCCGCAGCCAACACGAACAGGGATAGCCGGGACAAGCCCAGCCCTGACCGTCGTGGCGATCAATGGAGAGCTGATGGAGCGAAAGCCGCTCCACCAGCCATGATCGCTACTCCGCCGCCTCGACGCCTTGCGGCATCTTCTGCTGCTGCGCGATTTCCGAGGTTTTGGCCCTGGTCATCTTGGCGAGCTCGCGCCGGACGCCGGCCTCATAGTCTGGATGCACCTGCTTGAAATGGGCGAGCTGCCGCTCGACGATCTCTTGCGGCACGCCCCACATCGCCTCGGCGACATTGAGGAAGAGACGCGCGCGTTCGCCTTCGTCGAACAGATTGAACAGCGCCGTCACTTGACGGTAGTCGTCATTGCCGTCGCGATGATTATAGCGTTCGGCGTCGCCTGAGATTTTCAGCGGCGGCTCCGCGTATCGCGCATCCTGCGTCGCGCCGCCAAACGAGTTCGGCTCGTAGTAGGCGTCCGAGCTGCCGGTGACCTGCGGGAAGAACCGCATCGGGCCGTCCTTGTGATAGTGATGCACCGGACATTTCGCTGCGTTCACCGGCAGCGCCTCGTAATGGGTGCCGAGCCGGTAGCGATGCGCATCGGCATAGGAGAAGACGCGCGCTTGCAGCATCTTGTCCGGCGAGAAGGAGATGCCCGGCACGACACTGGACGGCGAGAAGGCCGCAAGCTCGATCTCCTGGAAATAATTCTCCGGATTGCGATTGAGCTCGAGCACGCCGACGTCGATCGGCGGATAGTCGGCATGCGGCCAGACCTTGGTGAGGTCGAAGGGATTGTACCAATGCTTGCCCGCGTCCGCCTCGGGCATGATCTGCACCTGCATCTTCCAGCGTGGGAAGTCGCCCTCGTCGATCGAGTTGAACAGATCTTCCTGGGTCGACTCACGGGTGCGGCCGACGATCTCGGTGGCTTCCTTGTTGGTCCAATGCTTGTGACCTTGCTCGGTCTTGAAATGGAACTTGACCCAGAACCGCTCACCCTTGTCGTTGATCAGCGAGTACGTGTGGCTGCCATAGCCGTTCATGTGGCGCACCGAAACCGGCAAGCCCCGGTCGGACATCAGGATCGTCACCTGGTGCAGGCTTTCCGGCGACAGCGACCAGAAATCCCACATCGCCGTCGGCGAGCGCATATTGGACTTGGGATGCCGCTTCTGCGTGTGAATAAAGTCCGGGAATTTGTAAGGATCGCGCACGAAGAACACTGGCGTGTTGTTGCCGACGAGGTCCCAATTGCCTTCCTCGGTGTAGAATTTCAGTGCGAAGCCGCGCACGTCACGCTCGGCATCCGCAGCCCCGAGCTCGCCCGCGACGGTGGAGAAGCGCGCGAGCATCGGCGTCTTGGCGCCGGGCTGCAGGGCTTTCGCCTTGGTGTATTTGGAAATGTCGCCGGTGATGGTCAGCGTGCCATGGGCGCCCCAGCCCTTGGCGTGAACCGTGCGCTCGGGGATGCGCTCCCGGTTCTGATGCGCAAGCTTCTCCAGCAGCTGATAGTCCTGAACCAATAGGGGGCCGCGCGGACCCGCGGTGATCGAGTTTTGATTGTCGGCGATTGGCGCTCCGGCCGTGGTGGTCAGGATCGGTTTTTTCGATGTGCTCATTCTCATCCTCATCTGGTGCCGCATGGGCGTTCGGGGGGAGAGTGAGCGGAGAGCGCGATCAGCGCCAATCGGATTTGCCTATGCCGGCGATAAGAAAGTCTTATTGCGCGCCGGGTGTGCCCAGGAATTGGCGGATTTGCAGCAGCGTCGCCTCGGGCTGCTCCTCCTGTGGCATGTGCCCGCATTGATCGATGATGTCAAAACGGGCGTTGGGCATCTCGCGCCTGAGCTTCAATCCGATCGTGACCGGCACCACGCGATCGTGATCGCACCAGAGGATGAGCGTGGGGAGGGTGATGGTGGCGTAGCGCGCCGAGATCTCCTCCACGTCGGGGGGCATGATTTGCCGCGCGCTGTGGATGAGGGCGTGCTTGCCGGCGGCCGTCTTCATCGGCTCGGCATAGGCCGCGACCTCGTCGTCGCCGATCTTGCTGTTGTCGAAATAGGCGATCCTGAGGGCAAGCTGGATCTGCAAGGTTGGCGGCGCCATGCGCACGCCGAGCTGCGACACCACGGGCGTGTCGAGCAACCGGAAGAAGACCGGGATGTTTTGCGGATAGGCGATGGTGTCGAGCAGCACGAGCTTGGACAGCCGGCCTTTCAGCCTTGTGTCGGCTTCGAGCGCGAGCAGCAGCGCGACGCCACCGCCATAGGAATGGCCGACCAGAGTGAGATCGCGCAGATCGCGCTCGAGAATGAGCTGAACGAGCAGCTCCGCCTGATCGGCCGCCGCATAGCGCTTGTCGAATGGCTTGTCGGAGCGGCCGAAGCCCTTCAAATCCACGGCGATGACCTTGTGGTCGCGGGCGAGATCGGGCGCGATGTGGCGCCAGGTGAAGGTGTTGGTGCCGAACCCGTGGATGAGCAGTACCGGCGGACCTTCTCCGCGCTCCACCGCGTACAGCTTGACAGGCGCGTCCGGCGGCCCCAGCCGGGCAAAGGGCCCGTCGCGGGCGTCGTCGGTGGCATGCGCGAAGGTGCCGGCGCCAAGCAACAGCGCGGCGAGGGCAAACGCGATTCGGTATTCTCGAGTGAGCATCAATGCCGACGCCAGCCGCTTTAGCGTATTCTTTTCACGACGCGGGCGCGGTGCCTTCGCCAAGCACTTCGCCGCTTGGAAATCCGGAAGCCGCCCGTCCGCCTCCCCGCGTTTGTAGACCGCTTCGCCGCTTCCCGGCAATTCAAAGCAGCGACTGGGTCCGGGGAAGGGCAGGCCGAGTCTCGCCGATTCGATCGCCCCGGTTACCCACAGCTATCCCGCCTCCGTTAAGCTTGTTCCCATGAGATTCCTTGACCACCCATAAAATCCCATGCTATCCCATAGTTGCCCGTTCGGTGAGTGGTGGGAGGGGCAGGCAGCGCTCCTTACGAGGCCACGGGGGGACCGCGCCGCCCCTCCCACGATCTTCGAAACGGTACCCGGCGCCTGGAGCGCTCGCGAGTTCTCAGTCGGCCCAGGTGCCCAAGAGGGGGAGATGGACCAGTTTGTCTCGTCATTCACCAATAAGATCGACACCAAGGGCCGGGTTTCCGTTCCGGCTTCTTTCCGCACAGTCCTCGCCAAAGATGGGCTTGAGGGCATTTATTGCTATCCGTCGCTCGATGCGCCTGCGCTCGACGCTGGCGGCCAGCGGCTGGTCGACAAGATCAACGGCCTTGTCGAGGATCTGGCGCCCTATTCGGACGAGCGCGACCACCTCGCCACGGCCCTGTTCGGCACGAGCGAGATCCTCTCTATCGATCAGGACGGACGCACTATCCTGCCGGAGCGGCTCAGGGAGCACGCCGGCATCACTACGCACATTACTTTTGTCGGCCTCGGCGAGAAATTCCAAATGTGGGAGCCAAGCCGATTTGAAGCCCATTTGGCGGAAGCGCGCCAAAAGGTCCGCGATCTCCGCAAATTGCTCGGCGCGGGGCGCCGCGGAAGCGGCGGGCCAGAGGGAGCACGGGAATGATGGCGGGTCGCGGCACGAACTTTTCGGCCGCAAGCGGACTGGCCCGCCACATTCCCGTGATGCTCTCCGAAGTCATTGAGGCGCTCGAGCCAAGCGACGGCAAACTCTACATCGACGGCACCTTCGGCGCGGGCGGCTATACGCGCGGACTGCTCGAGGCTGCCCGCTGCAACGTGCTTGCCATCGATCGGGATCCTGACGCGGCGAGCATCGCCACCACACTCGCAGCCGATTTTCCCGGGCGCCTGAAATTCGTGCTTGGCCGTTACGCCGAAATGCGCGAGCTCGCCGCGCAAGAGGGTATCGACGCCGTCGATGGCGTGGCGCTGGACCTTGGCGTCTCCTCCATGCAGCTCGACCGGCCCGAGCGCGGCTTTTCCTTTAGCCATGACGGTCCGCTCGACATGCGCATGGGCGCGGACGGCCCGACGGCAAGCGATCTCGTCAATACCCTGCCGGAACGCGATCTTGCCGCCATCCTCAGCAGTCTCGGCGAGGAGAAGCGTGCCCGCGCCATCGTTCGCGCCATCGCCGCGCGGAGGGCTGAAGCGCCGATCACGAGAACCGGCGAATTGGCCGAGATCGTCGCCGGCGTTCTTGGGCGGAGGCACGATGAGATCAAGCACCCGGCCACCCGGACCTTCCAGGCGCTCCGCCTCTATCTCAATGACGAGCTGCTGGAGCTGGCGCAGGGCCTCAGCGCGGCCGAGCATTTGTTGAAGCCGAAGGGCCGGCTCGCGGTCGCCACCTTTCATTCGCTCGAGGACCGAATCACCAAACGCTTCTTCGCCGCGAGAAGCGCGCCGGCCCCGCTCGGGTCGCGCCATCTGCCGGAGGAGAAACGGGCGCCTTTTGCCCCAAGCTTCCGACTTCTTAACCGTCGTCCACTATTACCGTCCAAGGAGGAGATCAGGCTGAACCCCCGGTCCCGCTCGGCGCGCTTGAGGGCGGCGGAGCGGACGGAGGCTCCGGCTCACGCTCTCGATCTCGCGGCGCTGGGGGTGCCTCGAATCGCTCTTCCTGTCTGAGGGGACTTCAATTCACGGGTTTCGCCATGCTGCGTTTCGTCAATATCTGCTTCGCCCTCGCCCTCGTGGCGCTGGCCTATGTCATCTATCAGGTGAAATACGAATCTCGCGCCCTCGACGAGGACATCGCCGGGCTTCGTAAGAACATCGAAGCTGAGCGTGATGCGGTTTCGGTGCTGCGCGCCGAATGGAGCCTGCTCAACCGGCCAGAACGGATCGAGCGCTTGGCCAAGAAGCATCTCAAGCTTGGACCGGCGCGGCCGGGTCAACTCGTCACCCTCGACACGGTGTCGGAAAGCGACTTCGAGCGGGCCCGCATGGAGACTGCGCCTCAGATGCTCGCGGCGCCGGATGCGGCAGCGGCCGTGGCGGGTCCACCCGCCGCGGTCGCTGCCGCCGAGGTCGAGCCTCTGCCGCCTGTAACCGTTTCGCCACCCGGCGAGTGAGGTTCGAACTCTTGACCCGCGATCCACATATCAGTGTCACTGCGTCGCCCGCCGAGCGGGCCAATTGGGCCAAGAGCCGACGCCGCTACCGCTTGGCCTGCCTGGGCCTCGCGCTGGGATTCCTGCTGATCGGCGGGCGTCTCGTCAGCCTCGGTTTCGACGATGTGGCGCCAGGCGCCGGCGGTCTCCACGACATCTCCACCACCGTGCACCGCCCCGACATCCTCGACCGCAATGGCAGGCTGCTTGCCACCGACATCAAAGGCGCAACCCTCTATGCCGACCCCGCCCGCGTCATCGACCGCGACGAGCTGGTGGAGCAAGTTGCGAGCGTGCTGCCGGACATCAACACCGCGGAGCTGCGCCAAAGGCTGAAGCAGGGACGGCGTTTCGTGTCCATCAGGCGCGAGCTGACGCCGAAGCAGCAAGGCGAGATTTACGAGCTCGGTCAGCCCGGCCTTGGCTTCATCGAGGAATATCGCCGCGTCTATCCAGTCGGCGCCACCGCCTGCCACGTCGTCGGCCATGTCAATGTCGACAATAAGGGCCTCGCTGGCATCGAGAAATTCGTCGACGACAATCCCCAACTCGCCATGTCGAACCCGGAAAACGCTGTTGGCGGAGAGACTGTCACCATTTCTCTCGATCTCGGGGTGCAGCATGTCGTGCGCGAAGAACTCGCCTCTGCCATGGCCACCTATCGCGCCAAGGCGGCGGCGGGCGTCGTCATCGACGTGCATAGCGGCGAGGTGATGGCGATGGTCTCCTTGCCGGATTACGACCCGAATCACCGCGAGCAGGCTCTCGACAAGGATCGGCTGAACCGCCTGAACTCCGGCGTCTACGAGATGGGGTCGGTGTTCAAGGTGTTTACCACCGCCGGCGCGCTGGACGAGGGCAGCGCCTCCTTGCGCTCGAGCTACGACGCGAGCCAGCCACTGCGTGTCGCGTCCTTCATCATCGACGATTTCCACGGCAAGAAGCGCCGGCTCACCGTGCCGGAGATCTTCATCTATTCCTCGAATATCGGTTCGGCCAAGGAGGCTCTCGATCTCGGCATCGAGCGCCACCGCGGCTTCTTGCGCAAGCTCGGTCTCTTGAGCCGGCTCAATACCGAGATCGGTGAGAGCGCATCCCCGATCGTCCCCGATCCATGGGGGCGGTTGAACACCATCACCATTGCCTACGGCCACGGGCTTTCGGTCACGCCCTTGCAGCTTGCCGCCTCGGCGCTTCCCCTCGTCAATGGCGGCTTCGGGGTGACGCCAACCTTCCTGCCACGGTCCCGTGTCGGCGCGCTCAGGCAAAGCCCAAGCGTGCTCAAGCCCGCGACGAGCCAGGCCATGCTGGCGCTGATGCGCCTCAACGTGTTGAAAGGCACCGGCAAGAACGCCGACGCCGAAGGCTACCGCGTCGGCGGCAAGACGGGGACGGCCGAGAAGGTGGTCAAACGCCATTACGAAGGCTCTTCCCTCCTGACCTCGTTCCTCAGCGTCTTTCCTACCGATGCGCCCGAATATCTCGTGCTGGTGATGATCGACGAGCCGAAGCGGGTTCCCGAAAGCAACAATGGCGCGACCGCCGGCCTGAATGCCGCGCCGACCACCCGTAAGATCGTCGAGCGCATCGCGCCCATTCTCGGCGTGGCGCCGAAGCTTCCTGGAGACGACCACAAGTTTGACGAGAAGGTGCTCGCCTCCTATTAGAGGAGGCCAGTCTCCGGGGCTCGGGCGAGCCGTTTTTGGAGCTTGGGCGGAGGCCACCGGCGGCCTTCGCGGGGCGGATGTCTAGGTCATGACCCTTGGTGAGTTGATGGGCCCCGAAGCCCCGCTGCCCGCGTCCTGGCTGCAAATTCCAATCATGGGGCTCGCTGCCGATAGCCGGAAGGTGAAGCCCGGTTATCTCTTCGCCGCTCTTCCGGGCTCGCGCACCGATGGCGCCCGTTATATCGCCGAGGCCCTGGAGCGTGGAGCCGCGGCGATCCTCATGCCCCAAGCTGATGGCGCTGCCCGCGGCAAGACGCCTCTCGATGGTACACCCATGCTTGAGGATTCCGATCCGCGGCGGCGCCTGGCGCTCATCGCCGCACGCTTCTTCGGCCTCCAGCCGGACATTGCCGTGGCTGTCACCGGTACCAACGGCAAGACCTCGGTCGCGTCTTTCCTGCGCCAATTGTGGGAGCGGATGGGCCTCCGCGCCGCCAGCCTCGGCACCATCGGCGTGGTCGGTCCCGCCGGCACCGCGACCCTGGCCCACACCACGCCGGACCCCATCGAGCTGCACCGGATCCTGGCCGAACTCGCCAAGGCCGGTGTCACCCATTTGGCGCTTGAAGCCTCGAGCCATGGGCTCGAGCAGCGCCGCACCGATGGCGTGCGCCTCGCCGCCGGCGGCTTCACCAATATTTCCCGTGACCATCTCGACTATCATCCGAGCTTCGAGGCTTATTTCAGAGAGAAGCTCCGCCTGTTCGGCGAGCTGCTGCCTCCGGGAGCACCGGCGGTGGTCGATGTCGACAGCGACGCCGGCCGCGAGGTCGCCGCATTCGCCAAGGCGCGCGGGCTCGATCTGATCTCGGTCGGGCGCGAAGGCGAAAGCTTGCGGCTGGTCTCGGCCGAAGAGGACGGCTTTGGCCAGCGCCTCGTGGTCGAACATGACGGCGGGCGGGAGAAACTGCTCCTGCCGCTGGTCGGGGCCTTCCAGGCGTCGAATGCGCTGGTCGCCGCCGGGCTCGCCCTGGCCACGGGCGCGAGCGCATCAACGACGTTGCCGCTGCTGGCGAATCTGCGTGGCGCGCGCGGCCGTCTCGAACTTGCCGGCACCACCCCCGCCGGCGCTCCGATCTTTATCGACTACGCGCATACGCCGGATGCCCTGGCCAAGGCACTCGACGCGCTTCGCCCTTACGTCAAGGGCAGGCTCGCAGTGGTGTTTGGCTGTGGCGGTGATCGCGACAAGGGCAAGCGGCCCGAGATGGGGGCTGTTGCGGTGAGCAAGGCAGATGTCGCCATCGTCACCGACGACAATCCGCGCAGCGAAGAGCCTGAGGAAATTCGCCGCCAGATCTTGGTCGCGGCCCCGGGCGCGGTCGAAATCGCCGGCCGGGCAGGCGCCGTGGCGGAGGCCATCGCTGGACTAAAGCGGGGGGATGTGCTGCTGATCGCCGGCAAGGGCCATGAGACGGGGCAGATTATCAAAGGCGCGGTCATTCCTTATTCTGACCATGACGCGGTCGACGCGGCGCTGAAGCACGAGGCAAAGCTTGGCTAAGCCACTCTGGACATTGGGTGAAATGCTTCAGGCCGTGAGCGGCAAGAGCTCGGCGGCCAAGGACGCACCCGTGAGCGGCATCTCCATCGACAGCCGCAGCCTCGCGCCTGACGAGGCCTTTATCGCGCTGCGCGGCCTCAATCGCGACGGCCACCTTTTTGTCGAGGCGGCGCTCGCTCAAGGCGCCTGTTGCGCCATCGTCGAGCAGGACTTCAAGGCGCCGCGGGGCGAAACGCGCTTGCTACGCGTGAGCGATACGTTGAAGGCTCTGAACGGACTCGGTACGGCGGCGCGGGCGCGGGCCAAGGATGCGGTCGTCATTGCCGTGACCGGCAGCGTGGGCAAGACCGGAACCAAGGAAGCGCTGAAGCTTGCGCTCGTCCCCTCGGGCCCGGTCCACGCCTCAACCAAGTCCTACAATAACCACTGGGGCGTTCCGCTCTCTCTGGCCAATATGCGTGAGGACACCAGCTTCGGCGTGTTCGAGGCGGGCATGAACCACGCGGGCGAGCTGCGCGCGCTGACCAAGCTCATTCGGCCCCACATCGCCATCATCACCGTCGTGGCGCCGGTGCATCTCGGCTTCTTCCGCTCGGTGGAGGCCATCGCCGACGCCAAGGCGGAGATTTTGGAGGGGCTCGAGCCGGGGGGCGTCGCCATCCTCAATCGTGACAGCCCCTATTTTGAGCGGCTGAGGCGCCACGCCCTGCAGCAGAAGGCCAAGATCGTCGGCTTCGGCGAGACCGCAGGCGCCGATGCGCGGTCCCTGACCGTCGAGCTTGATCCCGGTAGCTCCAAGGTGAAGGCCGACATTCTGGGTGAAACCATCAATTATCGGATCGGCTCGCCGGGTCTTCACCTCGTCCAGAATTCGCTTGCGGTGCTCGCGGCAGTCAAGCTCGCCGGCGCCGATGTGAAGGCAGCGGCTCGCGCGCTGGCTGGCTGGCGCGCCCAGACCGGACGCGGCGAACGTATCGATCTCGGTGGCAAGGAGGGGCGGATCGCCATCATTGACGAATCCTACAATGCCAATCCCGCTTCCATGCGCGCGGCGCTCGCAACCTTGGGGCTGACACCAAGGGACGAGTTCAAACGCCGGGTTGCCGTGCTGGGCGACATGCTCGAGCTTGGCGGCCTCGGCCCCAAGCTGCACCAGGATCTGGCGGAAGCCATCGACGCCGCCGGCGTGGACATCGTCTTTGCCTGCGGCGAGATGATGCGCGGTCTCTACGATTCGCTGCCCGGGGCCCGCCGTGGGGGCTATGCCAAGACCGCCGAGCAGCTCGAGCCCTTGCTCACATCCGGGGTTCGCGTGGGCGACATGGTGATGATCAAGGGGTCGTTCGGGAGCCGCATGTCTCCCCTGGTCGAGGCCCTGCAACGTCATTTCGACCGCGAAGGTGTGAGCGCTTAAGGGGCCCGGGGGTCGAAATCGAGCCGATTTCGCCAAAACTGTCCGAAAAAACAAAGGGTCGAGGCGAAATCGCAATTCCATTCGGAGCGCTTTCGCCCTAAACGGGTCGGAGGGGGAAGACCATGCTCTATTGGTTGGCCGAGCTCGCGGGCGATCTTAGCGTCCTCAACATCTTTCGCTACATCACCTTCCGCACGGGCGGCGCGTTGCTCACGGCGCTGTTGTTCGTGTTCCTGTTCGGCCCACAGATCATCAGATCCTTGCGCGTGCGTCAGGGTAAAGGCCAGCCGATCCGCACCGACGGGCCGGAGGGGCATCTGCTGAAAAAGCAAGGCACGCCGACCATGGGCGGGCTGATGATCCTGTCGGGTGTTACCTTCTCCACGCTGCTCTGGGGCAACCTGCACAACACCTATGTCTGGGTGGTTCTCACCGTCACCCTCGTCTATGGCGCGGTCGGCCTCTATGACGATTACCTCAAGGTGACGCGACAATCCGCGGCTGGGTTCCGGGGGCGGATCAAGATCGTGATCGAGACCGCGATTGCTCTGATAGCCACTTGGGTCATCGCCTCGGTCGGCGAGGCGCCCCTGTCGACGGCGCTCACCATTCCCTTCTTCAAGAATGTGCTGATCCACCTTGGCTGGTTCTTCGTGCCCTTCGGCGCTTTCATCATCGTTGGCGCGGGCAACGCCGTGAACCTCACCGACGGACTGGACGGCCTCGCCATCGTCCCGGTAATGATCGCCGCCGCCACCTTTGGCTTCATCGCCTATTTCGTCGGCAACGCGCTGTTCTCCGAATATCTTCAGATCCATTTTGTGCAAGGGACCGGCGAGCTCGCCGTGATTTGCGGTGCGCTGGTTGGCGCCGGTCTCGGCTTTCTGTGGTTCAACGCGCCCCCGGCCCAAATTTTCATGGGCGACACCGGATCGCTGGCTCTTGGCGGCGCCCTCGGCACCATCGCCGTCGCCACCAAGCATGAGCTGGTGCTCGCCATTGTCGGCGGCCTGTTCGTGCTCGAAGCGGTTTCGGTGATCGTGCAAGTGGCCTCGTTCAGGTTGACGGGGAAGCGCGTCTTCCGCATGGCGCCGCTGCACCACCATTTTGAGGAGAAGGGCTGGGCCGAATCCACGGTCGTGATCCGCTTCTGGATTATCGCCGTGGTGCTCGCGCTTGCTGGCCTCGCCACGCTGAAATTGCGCTAGATTCGGGACCAAGATGATTCCCGTCACGATCTTTGCCGGCCGCGACGTCGCGGTTCTCGGGCTCGGCTTGAGTGGCATCGCCGCTTCGCGCGCCCTGGCCGCGGGCGGCGCGCGTGTGCTCGCCTGGGACGACACCGAGGCGGCGCGCGACAAGGCCGCGGCCGAGGGCGTGAGTCTGCACGATCTTGGCTCAACCGATTGGACCACGATCGCGGCGCTGGTGCTTGCTCCCGGTATTCCACTCACGCATCCCGAGCCGCATTGGAGCGTGCAGAAGGCGCGCGAAGCCCAGATCGAGGTGATCGGTGACACTGAGCTGTTCTTCCGCGAGCGCGAGAAGCAAGGCTCGGAGGCCAAGATCGTGGTCACTACCGGCACCAACGGCAAATCCACGACCTCGGCGCTCACCGCCCATCTGTTGCAGATGGCGGAAAGGCGGGTGGCGCTTGGCGGCAATATCGGTCACGCGGTACTCGATCTTCCCCCCTTCGCCGACGATCTGACCTATGTGCTCGAATTGTCGACCTTCCAAATCGACCTCACGCCCTCGCTCAGAGCCGACGCCGCGGCGCTGCTTAACATCACCCCCGATCATCTCGACCGCCACGGCACGCTCGAAAACTATGCCGCGATCAAGGCAAGGATATTCGCGGGCCTGTCGGCGGGTGGCACCGCCGTTATCGGCGTGGACGACGCGCCGAGCCGCGTCATTGCCGATGGGCTTCACGGCCCCTTCGCGGTTAAGCGCATCGCCATCGGCCGCGCCGTGGAGACGGGGGTCTGGGTCGAGGACGGGGTTCTGATCGAGGTCGATAGAGGGAGGGAGCTCGAGCGCGTGAGCGTCGCTGGCATCGGTTCGCTCAGGGGCGCCCACAATTGGCAGAACGCGGCGGCGGCCTATGCGCTGGCGCGGGCGCAAGGGCTCGATGCCGCGGCCATCGCCACGGGTTTTTCGAGCTTCGCCGGCCTTGCGCACCGCATGGAGCAGGTGGCGCGGGCGGGGTCCGTCCTGTTCGTCAACGATTCGAAGGCCACCAATGCCGATGCCGCGGCTAAGGCGCTTGCCGCCTTCACCGACATCTATTGGATCCTGGGTGGCAGGCCCAAAGCCGGGGGCCTCGCCGGGCTCGAGCCCTTCTTCCCGCGGATCGCGCGGGCCTATCTGATCGGCGAGGCGGCGGACGATTTTGCCGCGCAGCTTGGCCTCGAGGTCGATCACGTCCGTTGCGGCACGCTCGATCGGGCGGTCGCGGTCGCCGCCGCCGATGCCAGCCGGTCGCCTGCGCAGGAGCCGGTGGTGCTGCTGTCGCCGGCTTGCGCCTCCTACGATCAGTTCCCCAATTTCGAAGCGCGCGGTCGAAGCTTCCGCGATCATGTCATGCGCCTCGACGGGGTGAGCCCGGTGCGGCCGCGAGGCAAGGCGGCATGAGGATCACTCGTGCCGATCGAAGCGTGCTCTCCGATTGGTGGTTCACCGTCGATCGGCCGATGTTCTTCGGCCTGCTCCTGCTGATGGGCGCCGGTCTCGTTCTGTCGCTTGCCGCGAGCCCGCCCATCGCCGAGAAATTCGACCTCGAACCCTTCTATTTCGTTCGCCGCCAGGCGGCGCTGCTTCTGCCTGCGATCGTCATCATGTTCGCGGCCTCGACCCTCACGCCGAAGCAAATCCGCCGCGCCAGCCTCGTCATCTTCGTCGTCGGCCTTGGGCTGATGGCGCTGACCATGCTGGTTGGGCCCGAGATCAAGGGCGCCAAGCGTTGGCTTCAGCTCGGCGTCTTCACCATTCAGCCTTCCGAATTCGTCAAGCCGGCCTTCATCGTGCTCACCGCCTGGCTGTTCAACGAGAGCCAGAAGCGGAATGACGTGCCCGGCATCGAGCTTGCTCTCGTCCTCTACGGCGCGTTCGCGCTTATGCTCGTGCTTGAGCCCGATTTCGGTCAGACGCTGCTGGTCACGCTCGTCTGGGGCGCGCTGTTCTTCATGGCCGGGATCAGTCTGGTCTGGATCGGGGCGCTTGCCACCGCGGGCCTGGCCGGGCTTGCCTCGGCCTATTTTCTCGTGCCGCACGTGGCGTCCCGCATTGACCGCTTCCTCAATCCGGCCTCCGGCGACACCTATCAGGCCGACCGGGCCTTCGAATCCTTCCTGCGCGGCGGCTGGTTCGGGCGCGGTCCCGGCGAAGGCACGGTCAAGGACGTGCTTCCCGATTCCCATACCGACTTCATCTTCGCCGTGACGGCGGAGGAATATGGCCTGATCGCCTGCCTGATCCTTCTGGCCGTGTTCGCCTTCATCGTGCTGCGCGGCCTGTCCAAGGCGTCGCAGGAGCCAGACGGCTTTATTCGCCACGCGACTGCGGGGCTGATCATGCTGTTCGGCTTGCAGGCCCTGATCAACATGGCGGTCAATGTCGGGCTGCTGCCGGCCAAGGGCATGACCTTGCCCTTCATTTCCTATGGCGGCTCATCTTTGCTCGCCATGGCGCTCACCATGGGCTTTGCCCTCGGCCTGACGCGGCGAAGGCCGAGGACGGGGCGCCTGCCGCGCGGCACCTCAAGCGAGACCGATGGCCCAAGCGAAGCCGGCACTGGCGGCAGCCGAAGCGCCTCGGAGCAGGTGGCTTGAACAAGGGCACCATCCTGCTCGCCGCGGGTGGCACCGGCGGCCATCTGTTCCCCGCCGCCGCACTCGCCCAGGAGCTGAACCGCCGCGGCTATGACGTCGAACTCGCCACCGACATGCGGGCGGAGAAATATGGCGGCGACTTTCCGGCACGCGCTATTCACCGTATCCCTTCCGCCACGCTGACGAGCCGCTCGCCGCTTGCCGTCGCCGCCACCTTCACCCGCCTCGGCTTCGGCTATGCCGGCGCGCTACGCATGCTGATGAAGCTCAAGCCCGCCGCGGTCATCGGCTTTGGCGGCTACCCCACTCTGCCGCCGATCATCGCCGCCCGCACGCTGCGCATTCCCACCGCCATCCACGAGCAGAACGCCGTGATGGGACGCGCCAACCGGCTGTTGTCACGTTTCGTCGACAAGATCGGGCTTTCTTTCATGCCGACCAAGCTGCTTGGCCCCGAGGCGGAAGCCAAAGCGAGGCAGACCGGCATTCCGGTGCGCGACGCCGTGCTCAAATTTCGCGACGTGCCTTACGCGGCGCCGGACGCCAATTCCCGGCTGCTGTTGCTCGTCTTTGGCGGCAGCCAGGGTGCGCGCTTCTTCTCCGAGGCGCTGCCTCCGGCCTTGCTGAACCTGCCGGCGCCGATGCGCGCGCGCATCACCTTGGTGCAGCAGGCGCGCGAAGAGGATCTCGCCGAATTGCGCGAGGCCTATCGGGCCGCCGGCATCACCGCGCATCTGGCCGCCTTCTTCCGCGATTTGCCCGAGCGGATCGCAACCTCCCATCTGGTTGTTGCCCGCGCCGGCGCCTCCACCGTGGCCGAGCTGACCACGATCGGGCGGCCTTGTCTGCTCGTGCCGCTGCCGCACGCCCTTGACAATGATCAGCTCGAAAATGCAACACGGCTGCAGGAAGCCGGCGGCGGCTGGTGCGAGCGCCAGTCGGAACTCAGTACTGAGCGCTTGGTGGAGCTGCTTGCGGCGCTGCTGTCGTCGCCCGAGCGTCTGGCCGAGGCGGCGGAGAAGGCGCATGCCATGGCCACGCCGGACGCGGTGGCCAGGCTTGCCGATCTCGTCGGCGACCTCGTGAAGTCCAAGGAGTAGGCGCGTCATGCACATGCCCGATCCAGACAAGACCGGCCTGGTGCATATCGTCGGCATCGGCGGCATCGGCATGAGCGCTATCGCCGAGGTGATGCATACCCGCGGCTATGTTGTGCAAGGAAGCGACCTCAAGGACAGCACCAATCTCGAGCGCCTGCGCGCGAAGGGCATCCGCTCCCTGATCGGCCACGATCCGGCCCATATCGACGGCGCCGCCTATGTCGTCATCTCGAGCGCGGTGAAGGCCGGAAACCCGGAATTCGAGGCGGCGAAGGAGCGTGGCATTCCGATCATCCGCCGTGCCGAGATGCTGGCCGAACTGATGCGCCCATGCGCCACCGTCGCCATTACCGGCACCCACGGCAAGACCACGACCACGTCGCTGATCGCCGATTTGTTGAAAGGTGGAGGTCTCGATCCCACCGTGATCACCGGCGGCATCATCACCGGATGGGGCACCAATGCCCGCATCGGCAAGGGCGAGTGGATGGTGGTCGAGGCCGACGAATCCGACGGCACCTTTCTCAAGCTCCCGACCCAGATCGGCGTCGTGACCAATATCGACCCGGAGCACATGGACTATTGGGCGACGCTGCCGGCTCTGCATCAGGCCTTTCAGCAGTTCATCGAGGCCATCCCCTATTATGGCGTTGCCGTCGCCTGCATCGACCATCCCGTGGTGCGCGAGCTTGTCGCGAGGCTCGGCGGCGCCGCCAATGGCCGCCGCATTCTCACCTATGGCGTGGCGCGCGACGCCGACATCAGGCTCGCCAATGTCAGGCCGGCGCGGGACCGGATCGTGTTCGACGCCAGGCTCGGCTCTGGCGTCAGCGGCGGCGCGCGCATGCTTGAGGATCTGATGCTGCCGGTTCTTGGCCATTACAACGCGCTGAACGCGCTTGCGGCCCTCGCCGTGGCGGCGGAGGCCGGCGTCAGCGACGACGTGATCCGGAGCGGTTTGGCCGGCTTCTCTGGAGTGAAGCGGCGCTTCACCCATGTCGGCGAGTGGAAGGGCGTGCAAATCTATGACGATTACGCGCATCACCCGGTGGAGATCGCGGCGGTCCTCCGCGCCGCCCGCATCGCCGGGCCAGGCCGCGTCATCGCCGTGATCCAGCCGCATCGCTACACGCGGCTGCAAAGCCTGTTCAATGAATTCTCCGCCTGTCTCGACGACGCCGATATCGCGCTGGTGACGCCGGTCTATTCGGCGGGAGAGGTTCCGATCCCTGGCGTCGATCGCGACGAGCTCGCCGCGAGCCTCCGCCGTCACGGCCACCCCAAGGTGCTGACCGTGGATGGCGAGGAGGAGCTGGTCGAGAGCGTGGCGGCCTTGGCGCAATCCGGCGACCTCGTGGTCGGCCTCGGTGCCGGCACCATTACCGACTGGATCAATGCTTTGCCGCGGCGGCTCGCCGAGCATGGAGGGCGCGCGTGAGCGAAGCGCCTGCGGCGAGCACCGCGCCGAGCGCGCTGGCGGTTGAACTTGCTGCCGGCCTGCCTGAGTTGCGAGGAAGACTGAAACCAGGCGCCCTGCTTGCCGATCTCACGTGGTTCCGCGTCGGCGGCCCCGCCGAAATCCTCTACTCACCGGCGGACGAAGCCGACCTTTCCTATTTCATGGCGCATACGCCGGCTGAGATCCCCGTTACCGTGATCGGGCTCGGCTCCAATCTGCTCGTGCGCGACGGCGGCATCGGCGGTGTGGTGATCCGCTTAGGCAGAGGCTTCGGCGACATCGCGATCGAGGACGGCTTACGGCTCCGCGCCGGCACGGCCGTGCCCGACGTGAAGGTCGCGCGCGCCGCAGCGGATGCCGGCATCTCCGGCCTGTCCTTCTTTCGCGGCATCCCGGGCGGTGTCGGCGGCGCACTCCGAATGAATGGCGGCGCTCATGGCCACGAGACCTGCGAAGTTCTGGTCGAGGCCCGGGGCGTCGATCGCGCCGGAAGGATTCATGTACTTCCCGTGGCGGACATGCATTACGCCTATCGCCATTGCGGCGCGTCGGAGGACCTCGTCTTCACCCAAGCCCTGTTCCAAGGCGAGCCGGGCGATCCCGCCGCGATCCTCGCCGAGATGGAAGACATCGCCGCTTATCGCGAGCAGGCGCAGCCGATCAAGAGCCGAACCGGCGGCTCGACCTTCAAGAACCCGCCCGGTAACAAGGCCTGGCAGCTGATCGACGCCGCCGGCTGTCGCGGCCTGAATGTCGGCGACGCGCATGTCTCCACGATGCATTGCAACTTCCTCATCAATGAGGGCAAGGCAAGTGCCGCCGATCTCGAGCAGCTCGGCGAGACCGTGCGCGCGCGGGTGAAGGCGACGAGCGGCATCGAGCTTGAATGGGAGATCAAGCGCCTCGGCCTGCCCCAATGAGCCCGGCCGCGCGCCGTCGGTGTCATTAACCCGCGAAAACGGATAATCCAGGTATCATTGCTCTGAATATCGGATCGCTCGGGTGAAGCCGGGCGAGACGCTTTTGGACTCCAATCCTTCTGCCTTAGGGGGCGTCGCATGACCGAAAATCAAACTCACGTCGCCGTGCTCATGGGCGGCTGGTCGTCGGAACGGGACGTTTCGCTCCGCTCTGGCGAGGCCTGTGCCGCGGCGCTCGAAGCGCAGGGCTACAACGTGACCCGCCTCGATGTCGCGCGCGACGTGGCGACGAAGCTCACCGAGCTCCGTCCGGACGTCTGCTTCAATGCCTTACATGGCCGGTTCGGCGAGGATGGCTGCATCCAGGGCCTGCTTGAGACGCTCGGCATTCCCTACACCCATTCGGGCGTGCTCGCCTCGGCCCTGGCCATGCACAAGGAACGGGCCAAGTCGGTTTTGCGCGAAGCCGGCGTTCCGGTGGCTGAGAGCCTGGTCCTGTCGCGGGAGGATGCCGCGCGCGCCCACGCCATGCCGCCACCTTACGTGATCAAGCCGGTGGCCGAAGGGTCGAGCGTTGGCGTGTTCATCGTGCGCGAGGATCAGCGCCATCCGCCGCAGGAGCTCCATGCCGCCGACTGGACCCTTGGCGAGGAGGTGATGGTGGAGCGCTATATCCCTGGCCGCGAGCTCACTTGCGCCGTCATGGGGGAGGAGGCGCTGGGCGTCATCGAGATCCGCCCGGCCGACGGTCTCAGCTTCTACGACTACACGTCGAAATACGCTCCCGGGGGCTCAATTCACGTCCTGCCGGCCGCGCTTTTACCAAATGTTTACCAATTGGTACAGAAGCTGTCGGTAGCGGCTCATAGGGCACTGGGCTGCCGTGGGGTCAGTCGTTCCGACTTCCGCTTCGACGATCGTCCGGACGGCCCGGGGGACCTGATCTGTCTTGAGGTCAATACCCAGCCCGGTATGACGTCGACGTCGCTCGTGCCTGAGCTTGCGGTTCACAGCGGCCGCTCTTTCGGTGAGCTGGTTCGCTGGATCCTGGAGGACGCGTCGTGCAATCGCTAGGCCCGATCAAGGGGCGGGGTAAGGCTAGGGGACCGGACGCACTGCTTGCGCGCGGCATCGCCGTGCCGGCTCGGTCCTTCGCCGGCGTCAAGCTGCCCGGTTTCCGCCGTACCAAGAGGTTGCCCGGCGGGGCCGCACTGGACCGCGGCTCCGGTGCCTGGCGGGTGATCGTTGTTGCCGTGGTGGCGAGCGCCGTCGGCTACGGCATCTGGGTCAGCGGCAAGGATGGCATTTACGGCGAGGCGGTGAAGGGCGTGCGGGGGATGGCCGTGGCCGCGGGCTTCGGCGTGAAACGAATCACGGTTGAGGGCCAGCTTCACATCACCGACGCCGAGTTGACCGCGGCGCTTGGCACCGGGCCGGGCTCCATGATCCTCGCTTTCGACACCGATGCCGCCAAGGAGCGTTTGGAGCGCGTCCCCTTCGTCAAACGCGCACAAGTCATGCGGCTGCTCCCCTCGACGCTCCAGGTCGTGATCGAGGAGCGCACCCCCTTCGCCGTGTGGCAGTCCAAGGGGCAGACCTATGTGATCGACGCGGAGGGAACGGTGCTCGCACCGGTCGTGCGTGAAGCCTATGCCGACCTGCCGCTCGTGGTGGGCGACGGCGCGGGCAAGAACGCCGCCGAGTTGCTCCAGACGCTTGAGCCCTTCGACGAGCTGAGACGCCAGCTCTTCGCCGCCATCAGGGTGGGCGATCGGCGTTGGACCTTAAAACTCGCTTCCGGCCTGGACGTCATGCTTCCCGACGACGGCGTCACCGATGCACTCCAGACCCTGGTTCACCTCGATCGCGATCGCGGGCTGCTCAACCGAGACATCGCCACGGTCGATCTCCGTCTGGCCGACCGCGTCAGCGTGCGGCTGGCCGAGAGTGCCCCGGCCACGCCGGAGGCGGGGCCGGGCATCGCTGCGCCGGAAATGCCGACTGCAAGCACCAAAGGCAATACCTGAGACAAAGGGTGGGGGGATGCGGCAAACAGGTCTAAATCGCTCGAAGCGCCAGCGCATCGTGACCGCGCTCGACGTGGGCACGAGCAAGATCTGCTGCCTGATCGCCAAAACCTGGTCGGCGCCAGATTGGCTTGAGGTCGCGGGCGAGGGCGTGCAGTTCGAGATCCTGGGCTTTGGCCATCACCGGGCCGAAGGCCTCAAAAGCGGCATGGTCACTCACCTCGATCGCGCCGAGCATTGCATCCGCTCCGCCGTCGATGCCGCCGAACGCATGGCCGGCGTGATCGTCGAGGAGGCGCATGTCGCCGTCACCTGCGGCAGGCTTCAAAGCGAGACCTTCTCCGCCAGCGTGGCCTTGCCCTCAGGCGTCGTCCGCGAAGACGACACGTTGCGCATCCTTGCCGGCGCTCGCCAATACGCCGAGCGCGACAAGCGCAGCGTCCTGCACGCCCTGCCCACCGGCTACCGCCTTGACGACAATGGCGGCATCCGCGATCCGCTTGCCATGTGCGGCGAGCGGCTTGGCATCGACGTTCACGCCGTCACCGCGGACGAAGTCGCCATGCGCAACCTCTCGCTTTGCGTCGAACGGTGCCATCTGGAAGTGACCCGCCTCGTGGCCGCGCCTTACGCCAGCGCGCTCGCGGTGATGACGCCGGACGAAGCCAAGCTCGGAGTGGCCTGTATCGACTTCGGCGCCGGCACGACCACGCTGTCGGTGTTCGTCGACGGCCAATTCATCCACATCGACGCCATCGCGCTTGGCGGTAACGGATTGACCGCGGACATCGCGCGCGCCCTCTCAGCCCCGCTCGATCACGCCGAGCGCCTGAAGACTCTGCACGGCAGCGCCTTCGCCGCGGCGTCCGACGAGCGCGAGATCATCACCTTCCCCTCCGTGGGGGAGAGCGAGCGCGGCAGCATGAACCAGATCAACAAGGCCCAGCTCGCCGTCATTCTGCGCCCGCGCATCGAGGAGATCCTCGACCTGATGCGGCGGCGGCTCGCGGCCTGCGGTCATGCCTCCGACGCGGCCCGGCATTTGGTCCTGACCGGCGGCGGCAGCCAGCTCACCGGGCTCACCGAGCTTACCTCCAACATGTTTGGGCGCCCCGTGCGCCTTGGCCGGCCGCGCAGCCTGAACGGCTTGCCCGACGGCGGCACGGGTCCCGATTTCGCCGGCGCCATCGGACTGCTGCTGCAATCGGCGCGCGGCGACGACAGACTTTCAGGCCGGGCCGAGCAACGTTTTCTGCGTACCGGAACGGGCTATTTGGCACGAGTCAGCGATTGGATACGCGACAACTTTTAGCAAGGCTGAACAACACGAACGCTAAGATCGAGAAACGGAAGGCCGCCATGACTATCAATCTCAAGGTTCCAGATCTCACCGAGCTCAAGCCGCGGATCACCGTGTTCGGTGTAGGCGGAGCCGGCGGGAATGCCGTCAACAACATGATCGCCTCCGGGCTTCACGGCATCGAATTCGTCGTCGCCAATACCGACGCGCAGGCTCTGCTGAGCTCGAGCGCGGAGCGCCGCATCCAAATGGGCACCCACGTCACCGAAGGTCTTGGTGCCGGCTCCAAGCCCAATGTGGGCGCGGCCGCCGCCGAAGAGGCCATGGCCGACATCAAGGCGCATCTTGCCGGGTCCCATATGGTGTTCATCACCGCCGGCATGGGCGGCGGCACCGGCACCGGTGCGGCGCCAGTGATCGCGCGAGCCTCGCGCGAGGAAGGCATCCTCACCGTGGGTGTCGTGACCAAGCCCTTCCATTTCGAAGGCCACCGGCGCATGCGCTCGGCCGAGAGCGGCATCATCGAGCTGGAGCGCTATGTCGACACGCTCCTCGTCATTCCAAACCAGAATCTGTTCCGGGTCGCCAACGAGAAGACCACCTTCGCCGATGCTTTCGCCATGGCCGACGACGTGCTGCGGGCCGGCGTTTCCTGCATCACCGATCTGATGGTCAAGGAAGGTCTGATCAATCTCGACTTCGCCGATGTCCGCACCATCATGGCCGGCATGGGCAAAGCGATGATGGGGACCGGCGAGTCCAGCGGCGACCGGCGCGCCATCGAGGCGGCGGAGGCAGCGATTTCCAATCCGTTGCTTGACGATGTTTCGATCAAGGGTGCGAGCGGATTGCTCGTCTCCATCACCGGCGGCAACGATCTGACCCTGTACGAGGTCGACGAGGCAGCCAGCCGCATTCGCGAAGAGGCCGATTCCGAGGCCAACATCATCGTCGGCGCGACCTTCGACGACGAGCTTGACGGCTCGATCCGGGTGTCCGTGGTGGCGACCGGCCTCGGCCAAATGTCGGGCCGTCAGGCGGAGCCCGCGCCCCAGGAGAAAGCCAGTTTGAGCGAGCGGCTTGCCGGCCTCTCCAGCATGCCGGTGGCGGTCCCGCCAGCGGCGATGCCGCCAGCCACGGCGGCGAAACCAAGCCGCCCCATGGGCGAGGAGCCGAAGGAGGCGCCGGTTTGGCGTGCGTCCGGAAACGTGACCATCGAGCGGCGCCCGCCCCAGCTCGCGGCGAGCGCCATGCCGCCCGGTGTGTCGCCGCAGCGGCATATCCCGCCGGCGCCTGGCTTTGTGCCGGCACCGCCCTCGATGGCGCAGCGGCCCGTTCGGCGCATGCCCAATGTCGAGGAATTTCCCGTCCCGGCCCAGAACGAGCTCAGGGCGCGCCTGGGCGAAGGTCATTCGATGGGTCTGGCGGCACAGAAGAAGAAGGTTGGCTTTCTCGAGCGCCTGAGCAATGCCGCCCGCGGCCGTAAGGAGGAGGACGACACCCCGCCGGCGAAGCGCGAGCCTGAATTCGGTCAGCCCCGGACGGCACAAGCGCCGAAGCCGGTGGAGCTTGCGCCGAAGGGCCTCAAGATCGAGCGGCCTCATGCCGACAGCGTGGTGGCGGCGGCGCCAAAACGCATCGAATCGCAGCCCAAAATCGTGTCCATGGAAACCCGCGAGGCGATCGACGAATCACTTGAGGACGATGATTTGGAGATCCCTGCGTTTCTGCGGCGGCGCGCCACCTAGGCGCCCGCGAGCGGGCTGCAACCCCGCTCCGACAATGGTTAAAAGGCTTTGTGTGTCAGTGGGTTAAGTTAAGGGGTAACCGGTAACACATTGAAAGAAACCGTGATTTGTCGCTCCCAAGGCCGAGGGTTAAGGTTCACCATTGATTGATCCGCGGAGCCAAAAAGGCATGAAATGCCGGGCGCGGTGGATCGAGGGGGGCTCGGGGGATCGTATCTGACCTCGAGCCAGAGGGAACTCGTAAAGACGGCTTGGGGGCCATGAAGGGATTTATTGGGGCACGGCAAACTACGCTTGCCAGCGAAATCTCATTAATCGGCACGGGGGTTCACAGCGGAGCGCCAGTCTCCATCATTCTCTATCCGGCTGATGGCGATAGCGGGCTGCGCTTCCTTCTCTCCAATGGCGATGGCGACACCACCGAGATCCCCGCCGACCAGGGGGCGGTGACGGGCGTCACGCTGTGTACGGTGCTTGGCGATGGCAATGGCGCCTCCGTCTCGACGGTCGAGCATCTGCTTGCGGCCCTGCGCGGACTAGGCGTCGACAATGTCCTGATCGAGATCGACAGCAACGAAGTCCCGATCATGGATGGCAGCTCCGCCCATTTCGTGGAGGCCATCGACGAGGTAGGGTTGGTCGAGCTCGACGCTCCCCGCCGCTATCTGAAAGTTCTGAAGCAAGTCAGCGTGGATGATGCCGGCGCCTATGGCGAGCTCTCCCCGCATAATGGCTTTCATTTGGATGTCGAAATCGATTTCGACTCCGCTCTCATCGGGTCCCAGAGAATCGAGATCGACCTCAATCCCGGCTCCTTCCGCCGGGAGCTGTCCAGGGCTCGGACATTTGGCTTCATGAAGGACGTTGAGAAGCTGTGGGCCGCCGGCCTCGCGCTCGGCGCCTCGCTCGAAAATACCGTCGCCATCGGCGACGACCGCATTATCAACCGCGAAGGTCTTCGCTATACCGACGAGTTCGTGCGCCACAAGGCGCTCGATGCGGTTGGCGACCTCGCCCTCGCCGGTGCCCCCATTTTGGGCGCTTTCCGCTCCCGTCGCGGAGGCCACCGGTTAAACAGCCTCGTGCTCAAGGCTCTGTTCGCCGATGCCGAGGCCTGGACCTTGGTCGAAGCTCCACGCCCTGCGCGCGAGGTTCGCCACGCCGAATTCAGCCACCGCCTCGCCGCGGCGAATTTCGCGGCCGAGCGGAGCTAAGGCGTCAAATCCAGCCGCTTCTCTTCCGGACTGAGGGTCTTTGCCGCGCCCCCCGCGCTGGTGGCCGGCCCGCCTTTACTCTACTTGGATGGTCCCGATCCGTCCCGCGAGCAAAAAAACACCATAATCGGCGGGTTGGTTAAGCATCGTCTGCGCGAGAATAGGGCAACGCGGCCGGCCATTTGAACGGACCGCGCAAAACTGAGCAAAACCAAGGGATGGCAGTTCGGTTTCGGGTTCCACCGGGACGCAAACCACTTTAGCCTAGGCGCTTGGTCATCGGCGCTTCGCGCCGTGCGGAGTTTACGCCGGAATATTGGGGGCAGTTTTTTGAGGGGCAGCAGGTCCAGTTTGGTTGCGACGCCGTCGGCCCTTGGCCCTTGGCGACTGCCCATGATCCTGGGGGTCGTGATCCTCGCCGCAGGGTTGACCTCGGGCTGCGGCTCGCTGTTCGGCAAGAAGAAGGACGCCGGCGAGGTCGCCGCTCCTGATGTCATCTACGGCCGCGCCGACACGATGCTCGACAAGCAGAGCTATGAGGCGGCGGCCAGGCAGTATGAAGAGGTCGACATCAATCACCCCTATTCGCGCGAGGCGCGACGGGCGATTGTGATGGCCTCCTATGCTTACTACAAGGCGGGGAAATACGACGACGCGGTATCCGCCGCCGATCGCTATCTCACCTTGCACCCCGGCACGCCGGAATCCGATCTGGCGCAGAACATTGTCGGCATGAGCTATTACGACCAGGTGCTCGATCCGAAGCGCGATCAGACCAATGCCCGGAAGGCGCTACAAGCCTATTTGACCCTGCTCCAGCGTTATCCCGACTCACGTTATGCTGGCGAAGCGCAAAATCGCGCCCGCATCCTGCGCGATCTGTTGGCGGCGGGCGAGATGCAGGTTGGGCGTTATTATTTGCGCCATAGCAATTATCTCGCGGCCATCAATCGCTTCCGCGTCGTGGTCACGGATTACCAGACGACGGCGCAGATCGAAGAGGCCTTGAGTCGCCTGACCGAGGCCTATATGGCGTTAGGCATCGTGCCCGAGGCGCAAACGGCGGCGGCGGTTCTCGGCTACAACTTCCCGGAAAGTAAGTGGTACAAGAACTCTTACACCCTCCTGCAGAAGAAAGGCCAGAAGCCGCAGGTGCACCCGGGCTCGTGGATCACCAAGACTTGGAAGGGCGAGGTCAACCCCGCCTGATCGGCTCGCCATGCTAGCCGCCTTGTCGATCCGCGACATTGTCCTGATCGACAAGCTCGATCTCGAATTCCGTCAAGGCCTGTGCGTGTTGACCGGCGAAACCGGCGCCGGCAAGTCGATCCTGCTCGATGCCTTCGCGCTCGCGCTGGGCGGCCGCGGCGATGCCGCGCTGGTGCGCCGCGGCGCCCCACAGGGTCAAGTGACGGCCATGTTCGAGCCGTCCCCCGATCACCCAGTCTGGCAGCTCCTAGCCGGCAACGGCTTGGAGGCGGAAGGCGCCCTCATCCTCAGGCGCGTCCAGTCGGCTGACGGCCGCACCCGCGCCTTCATCAACGACGTCGCCGTCGGCGTGCAGCTGTTGCGCGAGGTGGGACGGATGCTGGTCGAGATCCATGGCCAGCATGACGACCGCGCCCTGATCGATCCAAGCGGCCATCGCGACCTTCTCGATGCCTTTGCCGGAGCGACCGGCGAGGTGAGGGGGGTGACCGCTTCGTTCGAGGCCTGGAAGGCCGCCGAAGACGCCCACGCTCGCCATGCCGGCGAGATCGCCGCCATTCGCGCCAACGCCGATTATGTCGGCCATGCCCTCGAAGAACTGGTCGGCCTCGACCCCCAAACCGGGGAGGAGGAGGCGCTCGCCTCCCGCCGCCAGCTGATGATGCATGCGGAGAAGATCGCATCGGAGCTCAACGAGGCTCTGGACGCGTTGCAGGGGGAGGGCACGGCCGGTGCGCGGCTTGCGGCGGCGCTCCGCCGCATCGAGCGGCAGACGGGGCTTGGGCAGGCGCTGCTCGGACCGGTGGCCGAGGCGCTCGAACGCGTGCTCAGTGAGACCAACGCCGCCCGCGCCACCATCGAACAGGCCCTGGCCGGCACGGCCTTCGAGCCGCATGAGCTCGAACGCGCCGAGGAGCGGCTCTTCGCCTTACGCGCCGCCGCCCGCAAGCACAAGGTTTCCGTCGACGATCTGCCGGCGCTCGTCGCCCGTCTCGAAACCGAGCTCGCCGCGCTCGATCAAGGTGAATCGCGGCTAGACGCGCTCGCCGCCGCCGCCAAGGCCGCCCGTGAGGCCTATGCGCGGGCCGCCTGCGCCTTGAGCGCGGTCCGCAAAGAGGCGGCCGGGCGGCTCGATAACGAGGTCGCTGCAGAGCTTGGACCGCTCAAGCTGGAAAAGGCGCGCCTGTTCACCCAGGTCGAACCCGGAACTGTCGATGATGGCGGCCCCTACGGGCTCGACCGCGTGTCGTTCTTTGTGCGCACCAATCCGGGGACCGAGCCTGGGCCCTTGATGAAGGTCGCCTCCGGCGGCGAACTTGCGCGCGTGATCTTGGCGCTGAAGGTCGTGCTGGCGGCGCGGGGGTCGGCGCCCACTCTCGTCTTCGACGAGGTCGATGCAGGCGTCGGCGGCGCCACCGCCGCCGCAGTGGGCGAGCGCCTGGCGCGACTTGGATCGGGTGTGCAGGTTCTCGCGGTGACGCACGCGCCACAAATCGCGGCGCTCGCCAATGAACATATGCTGATCGCCAAGGAAGCCGTCCCCGGGCCCGACGGCGAGGCCATGGCGACGCGCGTGCTCGTGCTCGATGGCGAGCGCCGGCGCGAGGAGATTGCGCGCATGCTCGCCGGCCAGACCATCACCGATGAGGCCCGCGCCGCGGCCGAGCGGCTGATGAGCAAATCTGCATGAGCAAGGCGAAGAGCAAGCGTCCGGCCAAGGAGGCGGGCGTCGAGGCGAAGCCTGTCGACGAGCTGAATGACGCCGAGGCGGCGGTGGAGTTGGAGCGCCTTGCCCGCGAGATCGCCCACCACGACGCGCTCTATTACCGGCAGGACCAGCCTGAGATTTCGGATGCTAACTATGACGCTCTGCGGGCCCGCAATGCGGCCATCGAGGAACGCTTCCCGGATCTCGTCCGCGACGACAGCCCGTCTTCACGCGTCGGTGCGGCTCCGGTCGAGGCCTTCGGCAAAGTCGTCCATCACGTGCCGATGCTCTCGCTCGGCAATGTCTTCGACGATGGGGGTTTACGCGACTTCCTCGACCGCATCGGGCGCTTTCTCGGGCTCGACAGTGTCGAAGGCCTCGCCTTTACCGCCGAGCCTAAGATCGATGGGCTCTCCATCACGCTCCGCTACGAGAAGCGCAAGCTGGTGCAGGGCGCCACCCGCGGCGACGGCTATCAAGGCGAGAACGTCACCGCCAATGTCCGCACCATCGCCGACATTCCGCAAACGATCGGCGCCAAGGATTTTCCCGATCCGTTCGAGGTACGCGGCGAGATTTATATGAGCCGCGCCGCCTTCCAGCGCCTCAACCAGGCGCAGGCGGCCAAGGACGAGCGCGTCTTCGCCAATCCGCGCAACGCGGCGGCGGGGTCGCTGCGTCAGCTCGATCCAACGATCACGGCGTCGCGGCCATTGCAGTTTTTCGCCTATGGCTGGGCCGAAGCGTCGCATCTTCCGGCTGAGACCCAATGGGGCGTCTACCGGGCCATGGCGGATTGGGGCTTTCCGCTCAATCCACTGGCCAAGCTGACCAATTCGGTCGAGGAAATGCTTGAAACCTATCGGGAAATCGAAGGCGGACGCGCAGGGCTCGACTACGATATCGACGGCGTCGTCTATAAGCTCGACCGGCTCGATTTGCAGCAGCGCTTGGGCTTCGTGTCGCGCTCACCCCGCTTCGCCATCGCCCACAAATTCCCGGCCGAGAAGGCGACCACGATCCTCAACGACATCGAGATCCAAGTGGGGCGCACCGGCGCGCTCACACCGGTGGCCAAGCTCGAGCCGGTGACCGTCGGCGGCGTGGTGGTCCAGAACGCGACGCTGCACAATGAGGATGAGATCGCGCGCAAGGACGTCCGCATCGGCGACACGGTCGTGGTCCAGCGCGCCGGCGACGTGATCCCGCAGATTCTCGGCGTGGTTGAAGCGAAGCGCCCTAAATCCGCGAAACGATTCGCCCTTCCCGATTTGTGCCCGGCCTGCGGCAGTCACGCCGTGCGCGAGGTCAATCCCATCAGCGGCAAGATCGACGCGGTCAGGCGCTGCACTGGCGGTCTCATCTGCCCGGCGCAACGGGTCGAGCGGCTGAAGCATTTCGTGTCGCGCAACGCCTTCGACATCGAGGGCCTCGGCGAGAAGCACATCAAGACCTTCTACGACGAGGGTCTGATCCAGTCGCCGCCCGACATTTTCAGGCTTTCCGCGCGCAATCGCGGGTCCTCCACCAAGCTGGAGGAGCGGGAAGGGTGGGGTCAGACTTCGGCCGAGAAGCTGTTCGCGGCGATCGAGGCCCGACGCAAGGTCAGGCTCGACCGCTTCATCTATGCGCTCGGCATCCGCCATGTGGGCGAGATCACGGCGCGGTTGCTGGCGCGGAGCTATGGCAGCGCGGGCGCCTTCCGCGACGCCATGGTCACGGCGGCCGATGACCGGCAGAGCGAGGCCTATGCCGAGCTCGACAATATCGAGGGCATCGGCCCCGCCGTGGCCGAAGCCATCGCCGATTTTTTTGCCGAGCCTCACAATGTCAGGGTCGTCGATGAGCTCCTCGCCGACGTGGCGCCGGAACCGCTCGAAGCGGTGGACCACGCCTCGCCAATCTCTGGCAAGACCGTGGTGTTCACCGGCACGCTCGAGCACATGACCCGGCCAGAGGCGAAGGCGAGGGCGGAGCGCCTCGGCGCCAAGGTCGCGGGCTCGGTCTCCAAAAAGACCGATTATGTCGTCGCCGGGTCGGGCGCAGGCTCCAAGCTGAAAGAGGCACAAGCGCTAGGGGTCAAACTGCTGAGCGAAGAGGAATGGCTGAAGCTGATCGGCCAGTAACAAGGGAGCGCGTTAAGCGACGCGCTTCAGCCAAGTGCGTCTGGCGTGAAGCTCGACCCAGGCCGCGGCCTCGCGCACATCGCAATCGCCGCCGCAAGCGGGGCAGGCGAATTTCGGCTTCCGCTTCACCTCACCAAGGGTGGAATGAACCTCGTGCCCGCAAGACGGGCAGCGCGACATGGTGGCCACTTGATGCAGAGCCTGGACGATCGTTTTTGCCATGGCCCTACCATAGACTGATTCGTTTCAGACCTTGAACCCTACCCGTAGCGTAGCTTCATCGCCACGATGGTGAGTGTGAGCACGAGCGTGATGGCGTTCGAGACCATGATCGGCCAGTTACCGAGCAGCACGCCGAACAGGAGCCACATCGCCACGCCGCTGGCAAAGGCCACATACATCACGAGCGAGATGGCCTTGGTTTCCTTGTGGCGGATGATGTGCAGCGCCTGCGGCACGAAGGCGCCGGTGGTCAGGATCGCCGCAATGGCCGAGACCCAGAGCTCCATCGCCGCTTCCCTCAGCCTATGCGGGCCGTGGCATCGCGCAGCCAGGAGCGGGTCTTGCCCTTGAGCAGAGGCCCGATCTTGCGCCTGACCTCGGCGTGATAGGCGTTGAGCCAGGCAAGCTCCTCGCTGGTCAGCAGGGTGGGGTCGATAAGCCTCAAGTCGAAGGGCACGAGCGTCAGCGTTTCGAAGCCCATCATCTCGCGGTCGCCGCCTTTGATCAGCTTCGGCGGCGTCACCAGCACCAGATTTTCGAGTCTGATGCCGTATTCGCCTTCGCGGTAAAGCCCGGGCTCGTTCGACACGATCATGCCGGGCTGAAACTCGACGGTGCCGTGGCGCGACAGCCGCTGCGGCGGTTCATGCACGCAGAGATAACTGCCGACGCCGTGTCCGGTGCCATGGTCGAAATCGAGCCCTGCCTCCCACAAAGGCCGGCGGGCGAAGGGGTCGAGATCCTGGCCGCGCGTTCCCTTTGGAAAGCGCGCAGCGGCGATCCCGATATGGCCCTTCAACACCAGCGTGTAATGCCGCCGCATCTTTGCCGTGGGCGTGCCAATGGCGATGGTCCGCGTAATGTCGGTGGTGCCGTCGGCATATTGGCCGCCCGAGTCGATCAGATAGAGCGAGCGCGGGCGAAGCTTGAGGTTCGTGGCCCTGCTCGGCCGGTGGTGAACGACGGCGCCATGCGGACCGGCGGCGGAGATGCTGTCGAAGCTGAGATCCTTCAGCTCGCCCGTCTCGCGCCGGAACTCTTCGAGCTTCATCGCCGCGCTCACCTCATCCACGCGGCCGGAGGGCGAGTTGGCGTCGAGCCAAGCCAGGAAGCGGACCATCGCGGCGCCGTCGCGCAGATGTGCTGCACGCGCGCCCTCGATCTCGGCGTCGGTCTTGATCGCCTTGGGCTGAACGCAGGGGTCCTCGCCCGCAACGATTTCGGCGCCTGCCGCCTCAAGCGCTTGGGCAAAACGAATTGGCGCCGTCTCCGGGTCGAGGCGCACGCGCGCGCCCTTCTCCCCCAGCGCCTTGAGCCGCGCTTCGAGCGCGTCGGGGGCGAGGATTTGGACCGTGCCCTTCAGATGGCCGCGCACATTGGCGCCGATCTTGGCCGGATCGATGAAGAGCTGCGGCTTGCCCCGCGCAGGCACCACGGCGAAGGCAAGCGCAAGCGGGGAGTGGCTGATGTCACCGCCGCGAATGTTGAACAGCCAGGCGATGGAATCGAGCATGGTCAGGAGCACGGCATCGGTCTTGGCACGCTTCAACACGTCCTGGACGTCGGCGATCTTCTCGCCCGCGCTCCGGCCGGCAAGCTCGATCGCCTGGGGGATCACGGGGGCCGAAGGTGGCGCGGGCCGGTCCCGCCACAACAGGTCGATCGGGTTGGTCGCTTGCGGTTCGAGCCTGATGCCAAGCTTGCTCAGACTATCGCTGAGCCGACCGATCTCCTTGATCGTGTGCAGATTTGGGTCGTAGCCGATCGCGCCGCCCTTTGGCAGCCTGTCGAGAAGCCATGTCGACGCCTTGGCTTCCGGCGTCTGTAGCACTTCGAATGGCGACCCGTTGGCCTGTTCGCGAGCCTGCAGGGTGTAGCGGCCGTCGACGAACAGCACCGCGGCGTCTGCTAGCACGATCGCGGCTCCCGCCGACCCGGTAAACCCGGTGAGCCAGCGCAAGCGCTCGGCGTGAGGTGGCAGAAACTCGTCTTGGTGCTCGTCGCTATGGGGCACGAGAAAGCCCTGGAGCTTGCGGGATTTGAGCTCTCGCCGCAGTGCGCTCACGCGTTCGGGCGCAGCGCCAGGCGAAGTGATCTCATCGAAATTTTGAAACATGGTGTGAGCCTTGTAGGACCGGGCTCGGTCGCAATCAATCGGCGAGCACCTTCCGCCCGCTGCCACGCCGCAGCAGCAGCGTCGTCCATCCATCGAGAAGGATTCGGGAATCAAGCTTGAAGCCAAGCGCGCGGAACCGCGCCTCCACCTGCCGCGCTTGTGCATCGAGGAGGCCGGAAAGCACGCAAAGGCCCCCCGGACGTAGCGTGCGAGCGAAACCCGGCGCGAGGTCGAGCAAGGGCTTCAGCAGCAGATTGGCGAACAGCAGATCGGCGGACGCACCCCGCAGGGCCGGGTGGGAGAGGCCCGCGGCTTGGACCACCTTCACCTGCCCCCCCACTTCGTTCGTCCACGCATTCTCGGCCGCGGTGGCGGTGGCGATAGGGTCCATGTCGCTCGCCAGCACCCTGACATTGAGCACCTTCGCCGCGGCGATGGCGAGGATGCCGGTGCCGGTGCCGATATCGAGCACGCGGCGCGGGCGACGGCGCTTAAGCAGGCGGTCGAGGGCGATGAGGCAGCCGCTTGTGGTGGCGTGGTGTGCCGTGCCGAAGGCAAGTCCGGCGTCGATCTCCAGCCGGTAGCGGCCGCCGGGGATCTTGCCGCGATGGTGACGGCCATGGACGCGGAAGCGCCCGGCCCGCACCGGCGCACGCAAGCTCTCGGCCTGCGCCACCCAGTTCTTGGGTTGCAGCCGCTCGATGCGGAGGCCATCGAGGCCCGCGGGGCCAATGGCTTTCCCGATCAGTGCGACCAGGTCGTCACGATTGGGCTCGTCGGCGTAATGCGCCGCGACCTCGACCATTCCGGGGCCGCGCTCGAACAGGGTCACGGCCATGGCGGCCGGAGCCTCCGCCGTTTCGAGCGCGTCGGCGACGGCCTCGGCCGCGCCGGCTGGCGCCTCGATGGTGGCGACAAAGGTGCTGACGTGTGCCTCGAGCATTGTCGTCGGCCGCTCAGGTCCGTTCGACGAAGCTATCGACCACCTTCTTGCGTCCGGCCTTGTCGAAATCCACGGTCAGCTTGTTGCCGTCGACTTGGGCGATGCGGCCATAGCCGAATTTCTGGTGGAACACGCGCAAGCCCACTTCCAGCCCTGCGCCCTTCACGGTGCTTGCCGCCACGAGGGTGCCGTCGATGGTGATTGGCTCGCGCGCCCGCGGGCCGGATGACGCACCGCCCCGCGCACGATTCGCTTTCGCCCGCTGCCAGCCGGGCGTCTCATAGAAACCGCTCGCGAACAAATTCTCCGCACTATCGAAGCGGCTTTGGCCGTAGTTGCCATGAACGCCGCGATCCTCCGCCACTTCGACATGATCGACGGGCAGTTCGTCGATGAAGCGGGAGGGGATCGCTTGCTGCCACATGCCGTGGGTGCGGCGGTTCTGGGCGAAGGTGATCTTGGCCCGCGCCCGCGCCCGCGTCAGCCCCACATGCGCCAGCCTCCGTTCCTCCTCGAGCCCCGACCGGCCGGATTCATCGAGGCTCCGCTGATGCGGCAACAGACCTTCGTCCCAACCTGGCAGGAACACGGCGTCGAATTCGAGCCCCTTGGCGCTGTGCAAGGTCATCAGGCTGACGCGCTCGATGCCTTCCTCGGCTTCGGCGTCCATCACCAGGCTCACATGCTCAATGAAGCCGGCAAGGGTGTCGAACTCCTCCATGAAGCGGATCAGCTCCTTCAAATTTTCGAGCTTCGATTGGGCTTGCGGCGATTTCTCCGCCTGCCACATCGCCGTGTAGCCCGACTCATCCAGAATCAGCTCGGCCAGCTCGGTGTGGCGCATGGTGTCGATCAACGAGCGCCAGCGATCGAAGGCTACGATCAGATCGGATAGCGATTTGCGCGCCCGCGGCTTCAGCTCTTCCGTCTCCACGATCAGCCGCGCCGCTTGCATCAGCGGGATGCCATGAGCGCGGGCGAGCTGATGCAGCGATTTGAGGCTCGATTCGCCCAAGCCCCGCCGCGGCGTGTTGACGATGCGCTCGAACTTCAAATCGTTGGCGGGGTTGAGCGTCACCTCGATATAGGCGGTCGCGTCCCTGATCTCCTGACGCTCGTAGAAGCGCGGGCCGCCGATGACGCGATAGGGGAGGCCGAGGGTGATGAAGCGGTCCTCGAAGGCGCGCATCTGAAACGACGCCCTGACCAGGATGGCGATCTCGCTCAAGCCCTGGCCTTGCCGTTGCAGCTGCTCGATATCCTCGCCGATGATGCGAGCCTCTTCCTCATCGTCCCAGCAGCCCTGCACCTCGACCTTGTCGCCGGCGCTGCTGTCGGTGCGCAACGTCTTGCCGAGCCGGCCTTGATTGTGGGCGATCAGGCCCGATGCGGCGCCGAGAATATGGGCGGTGGAGCGGTAGTTGCGCTCGAGCCTGATGATCTTGGCGCCGGGAAAGTCGGTCTCGAAGCGCAGGATGTTGTCGACCTCGGCCCCGCGCCAGCCATAGATCGACTGATCGTCGTCGCCGACGCAACAAATGTTACGGCTCCCCTGGGCCAGCAGCCGGAGCCAAAGATATTGGGCGACGTTGGTGTCCTGATATTCGTCGACCAGCATGAAGTGGAAGCGCTGCTGGTATTGGGCGAGAACATCGGGGTGCTCCTGGAACAGCCGCAAATTCTCCAACAGCAGATCGCCGAAATCGGCGGCGTTGAGTTCCTTCAGCCGCTGCTGATAGAGCGCGTAGAGATCGCGGCCGTTGCCATTGGCGAAGGCGAAGCTCTCGCCATCCGGCACGCGTTTCGGCACGAGCCCGCGGTTCTTCCAGCCGTCGATCATGGCGGCGAGCAGCCGCGCCGGCCACCGCTTCTCGTCGATATTCTCCGCCTGCAATAATTGTTTGAGCAGCCTGATCTGGTCGTCGGTATCGAGCACGGTGAAGGAGGGCTTGAGCTCGACCAGCTCGGCGTGGCGCCGCAGGATCTTGACCCCGATGGCATGGAAGGTGCCGAGCCAAGGCATGCCTTCCACCACGCCGCCGATCAGCTGGCCGATTCGCGCCCTCATCTCTCGCGCCGCCTTGTTGGTGAAGGTGACCGCGAGGATCTGGGAGGGCCGCGCCCGGCCCTGGCTCAAAATATGAGCAATGCGGGTGGTGAGCACGCGCGTCTTGCCGGTGCCGGCGCCGGCCAGCACCAGAAGGGCCCCTTCGAGCGTTTCAACCGCCTCGCGCTGCTCCGGGTTCAGCGCCTCGAGATAGCCCAAGGGCTTGAGCCCCATCGCCCGCATGGAGGTCGGAAGTGGAGCCGCTTCGGAGGGATCTGTTGCCTCGACGACAGTCGCGCGAATCTTTGTCATTGCTTCAAACTATACATCGGGCTTGAGCGAAAAAGGGCAAGAGCTTGTTCTGGCACTAGAGCAGATTCAGGCTTTTTCGATTCCTGGAGGGATTCCCAAATCGCGCGAACAGTGCGAGTCCTCTATTCCTTGGGGGATGGAGGGCGACCATGGCGCGGGCTTACAGCCAGGATTTGCGTG
>Ga0307379_10001673_pt1 | contig 34413 bp, 25 predicted proteins | sample UN2MG_FD_202237 | JGI IMG/M metagenome (GOLD analysis project Ga0307379, IMG submission 202237) | Soil microbial communities from Risofladan, Vaasa, Finland - UN-2 | ecosystem: Environmental > Terrestrial > Soil > Coastal area > Acid sulfate soil | place: Finland: Risofladan, Vaasa | collected...
GGCGGCTTGTTTCGACGGCGCCTAGTGCGGCTACGCGGACGGCCGCGGCTGCGAATGCGTCGCGGATGACGTTCTGGTTGGCGTCGAGCACGGGGATTTCGTGCTGCAGGAGGTATTCGGCGGCTTTGCGAGCGGCGAGCTCGAGGTGCTTGTCGCCGGTCATGCCGAATGCTTCGGCGAGAGCGGCGGTGGCAAGCGAGTGTGCGAGGATGAAATGGGGGCCGCCGGGTTTTTCAGTGCCGATGGCGCCGTTTGGCTGCTGGCGGCTTTGCAGCCAACGTAGGCCGCGAGCGACGCGCACCTGGAATTCGGTGGCTGCGCCGGGGAGGTTGCCGTCGCCCAGCATTGCGAGGAGCGCGGCGGCGGTGACGGCTTCGTTGGATAGCAGCGGCGCGTGGTCGTCTTTGCAGTCGCGTCCTTTGCAGTTTTCGGCGAAGTGGGCGGCGTCCCATTTGCCGTCGGGGTGTTGATGACGCACGAGCCACCAGATGCCGCGGCGTATGGCGTGCGCGGCGGAGCTGTCGGCCGAGGCGGCCCTCATAGCGGCTTTGCGGGTGCGCCAGTCAAGCCGCGCGGCGTATGTATCGTTTGGGACGTCGGTTTTAATGACGTGGAATGTTTCGATCATGTCGTCTCGCGCGTGGACGAGCGGGCCGGGGGGGTGTTCGTCGCCCATCGAGAGCGGGGGAATCACGAATTCGAGATCGCCGGCTTTGGGCGAGAGGAGCTCGGATTCGAGGCTGGGCGGCGCGTAGTGGTCGATCGAAGCAATGTGCTCGGCCTGGCCGGCGGAGTGTTTGGGGCCGGTTTCTTCGGTGCGTGCGGCGGGGGTGCCGGCGGGCCGGTCGCCGAGCATGGGTGGTATTTCGCGAGCGGCGTAGATGAGCGCGATGACGACTACGGATGCGTAGACGACGACGCGTGCCATGATGCGCGCGAGGCGGCGCAGGTTTGGCAGGGCGAGGAGTGCCTCGCGGGGGGCGTCGGCCGCGGGTCTAAGGCGTTCTTCGTGGAGGCGGGCTTGCTGTTGTGCGGCGCGTGCGGCATGAAGGACGCGCTGTGTGTAGCCGGGGGGCGGCTCGATCTGGGGGAGGGCGTCGGCCTGGTCCAACACGGCTCTTGCGCGGACAAGGGATTCGCGGCATGGCGCGCAGCCCAGCAGGTGCTGTTCGAGCTCGGCGCGCTCGGCCGTGGAGAGCTCGTTCGCCAGGTAGGCGACCAAGTTTTCCTCGAGTTGGTTGTGCTTGTCCATTTGCGACCTTAGCCCGATGGCCGTACGAGCAGCCTCTGGAGTTTCTGAACGGCGGAGTGCATCCTGGATCGGACTGTTCCTACGGGCACGCTGAGTGTTTCAGCGATTTCGGCGTATTTCATTCCCTGGTTTTTCGAGAGCACAAAAACAAGCCGCTGTTCTTCCGATAGCTGGTCTAGTGCCGCCTGCAGGCGCAGGGCGGTATCCGATGGTGTTTCGGCCGGCTCGCAGGGCGTTGGCGCCGCGAGGCGGTCGATCAACTGCTCGTCGGAGTCCCTTCCGGCGGGCATCGAGAGCGATGCGAACTGGGGCATTTTGCCGTGCGACCGGTAGTGGTCGATCCAGAGGTTGCGAGCTATTCTGAAGAGGTAAGTGCTGAACTTCGCCTGTGCTTTATAGCTCTTGCGGTGGATGAAGATTCTGCAGAAGACTTCCTGGCTGAGGTCTTCAGACTGCTGTTCGTCCCACACAAGCCTATAGAAGAAGTTGACAAGCGGTTTTTGGTACCGCCCGACAAGCTCGGCAAAGGCCTCTTCGTTGTCCGTTTGCTGGAATTCCAGCATCAGCTCGGCATCGGGCCTGGGCATGGATACCCCACCATCATGTATAAACGTGCGGTTCAGGAAAAGTTCATTTCCGCAGTTGGGAAATGAGGGCGAAATAGATTCGTTACATCTTTTTACGCTTGCCAAAGTATACCGGGCTGGGGGGAGTTTGTCAATATTGCACCTGCGGCTGTGCGATGGGCGGTGTGGCGCCATTGGCGTATCTCAATGCGGCGCATGCACTTGCGGAGGAGCGGAAATTTGTGCAAAAGAAGATTTGGCTTTCTGACGATATAGGTTTATTGAAACAAGAGAGCTGGCCGGGCGTGGTGGGCGGCAGGTAAGCCCAAGGGGGATCTCGTCGGATTTTTTTGTTGCCATCTGCCGGCCGCCTTACTATAATTGTTGCCCGCTTGAGAGCCGACGCAGCCCGCACCAACGGAGGCGGCGTCGGGTCAGGATAGTACATAATGACAGCATGGCCGTTGCACACAGTGGTATTTTGCGTAAGGAGGTCTCGTATGGTGCGTTTTCTCACAGCTTTGATGTTGGTCGTTTGCCTGGGCAGCCTTTCGGTGGTTGCCGCCGAGGAGCCAGACCTCACAAATCCCGATCCGTTTGCGCAGTTCTGGAATAATATCATGAAGCATCCATTCAAGGGCAGCCCCGTGTTCAGCGAGGATACGACCTTTGGATACATGATGCAGAATCTGGAGATCGGCGCATACTTGCGCGGCCGCTACGAAAGCACCGAGATCATACCGGTTCGTACGGTGTTTGGCCCGCAGCCTACGCTGAACCAGGTGGGCGACAAATGGGCGGACTGGTTTGCGTACAGGGCGCTTTTTCACGCCACGATCCCGCTCACGCCGGATTTGGGGTTCTTTGTTGAGGGCACGCATATGAACGTGGCGGGCGAGAACAACCGCTTCAAACGCACGCCGGGCGGCGCGGATTACCGCGACCCGCAGATGTATGAGCCTTCGGTGGCGCTCTACCAGTATTTCGCGCAGTGGGACGACATCTTCACGCGCGGAGTGTCGTTGAAGGGCGGGCGCCAGGAGATCGTTTGCGGCGACGAATGGTTGATCGGCGACAACGATTTCTACAGCGGCCTGAGCTTTGACGCCGTGAAGTTATCCATCCACGGCGAGCAGGCAACGCTGGACCTCTTGGCGGCCGAAGTGGCCGATGACCTGTTTGCCCCCAGAGGCGACACCGATCCCCGAATTTACGGTTTCTACGGCTCCTACAGCATCGTGGAAAGCACGGCGACGATCGATTTCTTCGGCTTCTACAACACCGACAAGATGAACAAGGCCGACGTTGCGGCCGGCGGCATCGGCAAGAGCACGTTTGCGAATGAAGACCGCTACACGTTCGGTGGCAGGTTGTGGGGGGTTTCGTCCGACGTGGATTACGACGTGAAGGCCGCCTACCAGTTGGGCCGCACCGGCAGCACCAGCGCCGCGCACTACGCCAGCGACATCAACGCATACGCGTTTGAGTGCCGCGTGGGCAAGACGTATGATGTGGACCTCAGCCCCAGGATCGGCGCGAAGGCGGCGTATGCTTCGGGCGACAACAACCGCGACGACGGCGACGCCAAGGCGTTCAATCCGCTCTACCAGGACTTCCACGGGCGTTACGGCTACGCCGACGTTTTCGCGTTCAGCAACCTGATCGACTATGCCCTCGAGCTTTCGATCCAGCCGTACGAGAAGATGACGCTCGGCGCCGAAGGCCACCTGCTGCAGAGTGCAAAGCGGCCCGAGCACGTGTCGTCGAAACTCGCCAAGGAACTCGATCTCTTCTGCAAGTATCAGGCCACCGCAAACCTGGGCATCGAGGCGGCGTACGTGATGTTCTTGCAGGATGAGGCATTCGAGGACACAGCCGGCACGCGCGAGCACAACCAGCGGGTGTACGTGAACCTGGAATATGCGTTCTGACGCAGGCTCTTTCACCAGCAGCACCTGATACGCCGCGCCGGGGAATTCCGGCGTGGCGTTTTTCATGGGGCATCAAGGAGAGCGCGGGCGGCGCGTTTTTCTTGACTTTTGCCCGGTGCATGGGCATAATGACAACCGGCATGAAATACGAATCGGCTCGTTTGGAATCATTCAGGAGCGATTTATGGAGCCTTTGGCTATTGGCGTTATGATAGGCGTGGGCGAGAATCCCCGCGAGGGTTTGCGTAAGGTCCGCGAGCTCGGCGTGTTGACCGCGCAGATGGGCTGCCCGCCCGAGAAGTACCTTGGCGGCGAGGGCGTGGCCGAGCTGAAAAAGATCATCAGCGAATCCGGCATAGCGATCACCACCGTCTTCTGCGGATACGCGGGCGAGTCTTACGCCGATATCCCGGCCGTGCGGCAGACCGTGGGGCTGGTGCCCAGGAACACCCGAGCCGAGCGCCTGGCCAAGACGCGGGCCATCATCGAGTTTTCCAATAAGATCGGTGTGAAAAACGTGGCCGCGCATATCGGTTTCATACCCGAAGACCGCTCCGACCCCGATTACCAGGAGCTTGTGAAGGCGCTGCGCGACATCTGCGATTTCTGCGCCAAGAACGCTCAGAATTTCTGCCTTGAAACGGGACAGGAGACGGCCGAGGTGCTGCACGGGTTCATCCGGGACGTCAACCGCGGCAACCTGAAGGTGAACTTCGACCCGGCAAACATGATCCTTTACGGTTCCGGCGAGCCGATAGCGGCGCTGAACATGCTGGGCAAGTACGTGGCGGGCGTGCACTGCAAAGACGCGTTGTGGTCGTCTGAAAAGGGTGTGTTTGGGCAGGAGGTGCCGCTGGGCAAGGGGCAGGTGGGGATCGACCGCTTTGTGGGCACGCTGAAGAGCATCGGCTACAAGGGCCCGCTGACCATCGAGCGCGAGATCGGCGGCGAGCAACAGACCAAGGACATACAGGAAGCGATCAAGCTGCTGCAGTCGCTTAGTTGAAGGGCAGGCACTGCACCGCGAGCAGGGGAGGCATGGATGGCTTCAGAACCAAGCGAGCTTTACCGGCTGGTCAGGCAGTTGGTGGGCGACGATTATCCGGAGTGCGTGGGCGAGCAAGAGGGCTGCGTGTCGGAGCCGTTTGTAGATTGGCCCGACGTGCGGCGCTTCTTTGCGCGCGTGGGCGTGGAGCCCAAAGGCCGGAATGCCGCCGGGCTTGCGGCAACGCTGGACGATGTGGCGGCGGCGGTGGGCAAGCCCCGCCCGGTAGTGGAGCGGGTGCTGGGCATCTTCTGCTCGGGCCGCGGCATACCGGAGCGTGCGATCTGTGCAAAGGTGCCGCGCTGCAGCGCGTGCCCGATCAGCGGGCAGTGCAGGTTTTTCGAGCGCAAGCCCAGCATAAAGCAACTGCCCGAAAACGAGAGGCCGCGCGAGCGGCTGATCTGCCAGGGCGAGAGCGTGCTGAGCAGCGCCGAGCTTTTGGGCATACTCATCGGCGGGGGAACCATCGAGGAGACCGCGGTAGACCTGGGCCGGCGGCTGCTGAAGCAGGCGTCGGAGCCTGGAGGCGAGAACGGCGGCGACCTTCGCCGCCTCAGCGCGATGACCATAGGCGAGATTTGCCGCGTGAAAGGGCTAGGCCCGGCCAAGGCCGCCCGATTAAAGGCGGCATTTGAACTTGCGCGGCGCCTGATGGCCGAGAAGCCGCGCGAGGAATGCAAGCAGTTTTGCTCCAGTCGCGCCATTTTCGACGCTTTTTATCCGGCCATGCGCGACATGAAAAAAGAGACCTTCAGCGTAATGATGTTTGACAGCAAGAACCATCTGATCAAGACGGTCCAGGTGTCGGAGGGGAGCTTGTCGTCGTCGGTAGTGCATCCGCGGGAGGTATTCAACCCGGCGGTGCGTGAATCGGCCTCGGCGGTGGTATTCATTCATAACCATCCGTCGGGCGATCCCACGCCCAGCCAGGAGGATGCCCGCGTGACGGCCAGGCTGAAGGAGGCGGGCGAGCTGATGGGCATACGCGTGCTGGACCACATAGTGATAGGCGAGGGGCGCTATTACAGCTTTCTGGACGAAGGCGCCTTGTGAATGCGCAAGGCGGGCAAGAATGGCTGCTGAACCTGCGTGCGGTTTTTTGTCGAGTGCAAGGGCCAATGCCAAATCGACGCCAGCGCGTAATGGCCGGCGATTTGCGGGATTACACATGGGTATTTTTTCGAAACTGTTGAGAAAGAAAACGCGCTGTCACAAATGCGGCCGCACGCTCTATTTGAGAGTTCTGAAATCGCAAAGCACGATTTCCAGCGGCAAAGACCCGCGAGTGTGGCAAAACGACCTTGCCCTCCAGTGCGTTTCGTGCCGGAAAATCACCTGCAACACCTGCGCGAGGAAGGCCGCACAGGAGATCGGCGAAGACAAACCGATTTGCCCTTCCTGCAACGAAACACTGCACTAGTGGCAGAAGCACGGAAAAAAACAGTTGACATTGATTTGCGAAAGGGATAGAATACGTACATGTAAATGTGATGCAAAGCGATTACACCGATACATTCCACCCGATACACACGATATTATTTCCCATATCAGCAGGATGTCTGGGACAGGAAGACAGCACACGGATGATTTCCAAGGGTTTACGAGTGCATTTTAATAATGCTTAGCAAGGGCAATCCAATGGTTGAATGCGGTCTGGACTTCAAGGGGATAGTTGCACGCATCCTCGAACTGAAGGGCGACAAGAAAACCCAGAAGGAGTGGGCGGAAGAACTGCGAATTCCTCCTTCGTACCTGTCCGACTGGAAGAAGGGCAAACGGCGGCCCTCTCTCAGCGAATGCTACAGGGTGATATTGCTGACCAACTGCGAGACGGAATGGCTGCTTTACGGCGTGGGCGCGCGCTACGCCTCGCCGGATCGCAAGCGCCAGAAGGCTATCTACTCGCCAAACCGCGAGCCATCGACCGGTCTGGTTGATCCTCTGGCGCTGATCCGGGAAGGGCTTGAGATGATCGGCAAGGGCGGCGCCTTCGTTGAAGGCCGATGGGTGCGCGAAGCCGAGCTGTTCTTCGGTTCGGCGCGCAAAAACGCCGTGCCCGATATCTCACAGGAAGGCACGCGCGAGCCCGGCGAGCGCTCGAAGCTCTGCCCCGCAAAATACGTGCCCTGCTTCCGCCTCGCCAGCGATGAACAGGGCTCGCTGAAATTCGACAGCGAAGGCATTCCTGCCGGCGAGCCAGTGAAACTCGTTGCCGCCGAGGAAGTGTGCGATCCGCTCACGTTCGCCGTCGAGGTCGAAGACGACTCTATGGCCCCGGCCTTCAATGCGGGCAACACGCTGATCTTCGCCATGCGTGCCAAGAAGGAAACGCGCTCGGGCGATTACGCCCTTGTGCGCACGCCCGACGGTATCGTATTCCGGCAAGTCTGGTTTGAGGGCGAGGAAGTGCGGCTGCACCCGATGGACCCCACCTATCCTGAAAAGCGGATTCAGCGCGACGTCGTTGAAGGCATCATCCCGCTGTTCGCACGATACCAGCGGTTCTGAAAGGCAATCGACACTGGGAGGCGGCCACGCATTCAGCAAACGCCGCCTCCCGTTTTCGTTTTCCGCTCCATCTTACCCGACGCATCGGCAGTTGAAACAGGCATGGAGGATGACTAATGGGCTATCTCCTTGGCATAGACATCGGCACCAGCGGCACCAAGACGATCCTGTGCGACGACACCGGCCGCATACTCGCATCCGTTAGCGCCGAATACCCCTGCGATCAGCCAAAGCCTAACTGGTCGGAGCAGAACCCCGCCCACTGGTGGGAGGCCGCGAAGAAAACCATTTGCGCCGTCATTGCAAAGGCCGGCGTGAAAGGCGCCGACGTAAGCGGCATCGGCCTTTCCGGCCAGATGCACGGGGCCGTGCTGCTGGACAAATCGGCCGCGGTGCTGCGGCCTGCCATCCTGTGGAACGACCAGCGTACCGGCGCCGAATGCGCACAGATCACCGCCACCATCGGCGCAAAGCGCCTCATCGAGCTTACATCGAACCCCGCACTCACCGGCTTCACCGCACCTAAAATCCTTTGGGTGCGCAACAACGAGCCCAAACTCTACGATCGCATCAGCAAGGTGCTGCTGCCAAAGGACTACGTTCGCTTTTGCCTCACGGGCGACTTTGCCACGGAAGTGTCCGACGCATCCGGCACGCTGCTGTTCGACGTGAAGAACCGCCGGTGGAGCAAGGAAATGCTGCACGAGCTGCAGATCGACGAGTCGTTTATGCCGGCGTGCTACGAATCGCCGGAAGTATCGGGCAAGGTGAAAGCCAACGTGGCATCCGAGCTGGGGATACCGGCCGGCACACCGGTAGTGGGGGGCGGCGGCGACCAGGCGGCGAGCGCCGTGGGCAACGGCATCGTTAAAACGGGCGTGATCTCCGCCACGCTGGGCACGTCGGGCGTGGTGTTTGCATTTTCCGATACGGTGCAAACGGACCCGCAGGGCCGCGTGCACACTTTCTGCCACGCCGTGCCCGGCAAATGGCACGTGATGGGCGTGGTGCTCTCGGCCGGCGGCTCGTTTCAATGGTTCCGCAACAACCTCGGCGAGCCCGAGAAGTGCGTGGCGCAGCGCGAAGGGGTGGACCCGTACGACGTGCTCTGCCGTGAGGCGGCGGAAGCCGAGCCCGGCTCGGAGGGGCTGTTTTTCCTGCCGTACCTCACCGGCGAGCGCACCCCGCACGCAAACCCCAACGCAAAGGGCGGCTGGATCGGCCTGAGCGCGCGCCACCGCAAATCGCACCTGGTGCGCAGCACCCTCGAAGGCATCACCTACGGAATGAAGGACTCGCTGGAGATCATCAAGGGGATGCACGTGGCGATAAACGAGATACGCATCTCGGGCGGCGGCGCGGCCAGCGCATTCTGGCGGCAGGTGCAGGCCGATGTCTACGGGCAAGACGTGGTTACAACGAACTCGAACGCGGGCGGCGCGCTTGGCGTAGCATTGCTGGCCGGCGTGGGCACCGGCGCATTCAAGAGTGTTGAGCAGGCGTGCGATTCCGTCATCAGAGTGGTAGACCGCACGAAGGTGAACGCGAAGACCGCCGAAATCTACCGCAAGTATTACCCGATCTACGGCGTGCTATACCGGCACCTGAAGGACGACTTCGACGAGATACAGAAACTGATCAGCGGCTGAACGGCCGCCGCGGCATGGCAGGGCGAGGTTTTCACTCGATGCGTTTGCTCAGCTCGATGATGTAGGGGATGGTTACCTTCTCTACGGCGATGCCGCGGTTCAGCAGCGCGCTGATCGCCATCGAGTGCAGATATTGCGGCGAGCTCGACAGCAGCGGCTGCTCGGCCAGGCAGCGGCGGATTTCGCCGGTTACCACCTCGTCTATGTTCTCGCCCGTCAGCAGTTTCTTACGCACGGCCGACCGTGCGGACTTGTGCAGGTTCATCACCACGTCATAGCCGGCCGCCTTCGTGTTCTTTGCCTGGTTGTAGGTCTTCTGCACCTTATCAAACGGCACCGCCTTCACGATATCAAACTCTGCATCGACGGCCGCCTGCTGGATGGCGTTCCACACGGTGTCGCTGGTGGAATGAAACACCACCGACGCCCATCGGCCGGGCTTCAGCACCCGGCGGATTTCGCGAAACGCCTGGCACATCAGCCGGCGGTATTCATTCACGCCCTTCTTCTGCGTATTGGTCATGATCGCCTCGTTCTCCACGGGCGTAAACTGCTGCAGCCACGCTTCCCAGATGAAATTGAGCTCGGCGTATTGCAGGCTGCCGCCGAAGGGCGGGTCGGTGAAAACGTAATCGATCGACTCGTCGGGCAGGGGCAGGTGTGTGGCGCTGCCGTTGTGCACCAGGCATTGCGAGCCGCCGGTGCGCGCCACGCCGGCAAACGCTCTGATGAGCTTCGGCAGCTTGTCGTCCATCAGCTTCAAGACGTTGTTTTCCACGGAAATCGAGCTGATGTAGAGCGTGCCGGAGATGGAGCTGCCGCGTGCGCCGTTCCATGCGGTTCGCCTGGAATCGCGCCGTGCGATGGACGTGAAAAGGAATTGGAGTGCGGCCCGCAGCTCGGTGCTGCGCACCTTGCCGATCTCGTCCCAGATGAGCGCGAGCGCCCAGAGGTTTCGGTGGGTGTAAACGCCGCTGACGTGCGTGATGGAGAAGCAGCCTTTGCGCCACTTGTCGCCCCAAACCACCACGTTGTCTGGTGCGTTCATCATGCGGTTTTGGGGGTACCAGCAGGGGATGGGCAGGGCGTCTGCTTCGCGGATTTTCTCGAGGTCGAGGTCGGTTACGGGCAGGGATTTGTTGCGCACGCGCTTTTGCACGGGCCGCGTGCCGATGAGCTTCAGGCTTGTCTTCTTCCATAGTGTTTTGCAGGCGGGGCATGGAAACTGCATCGCCACGCGGCCGGCGGCGCGGTCGGCGGCGGCATCCCAGAGCACAATTTCGGCGCCGCATTTGCCGCAGGCGTATACGTCGCTCCACACGGTGTAATCGAGCACGGCCGGCTTGCCGGCGCCGTCGACGGTTTCGTATAGCCAGCCGATTTGCCGGCTCACGCGGCTGCGGATTCTGCGCCATGCCGCGGCCAGCTCGGCCGGATCGAAGGGGTGGTTGTGGTTCCACGCGATGTGGCAAGCCGCGGGCGCAAGGTCTAGCAGCAGCGCATGGCGGCCGCAGAGGCCGGCGGCCACGCCGGTCATGCCGGAGCCGCAGAAGGGATCGAGCACCACGTGGCCGGTTTCGGTGTAATGCTCGATGTATTGCACGATACCGGCGGGCGGCACCTTCGTATGATAGGTGTGGGCGTTGTAGATGGTGTCGGTTTTCGCGGCGCGAACGGCTTTTGCAAAGGCCGGTGTATGGCGCGGCGCCTGCTTTGACCGCGAGTGCTCGGCCGCAAACTTCTTCAGTTGGGCGGCGGACGCCAGATAGCCGAGCCGCGGATTCCGGTTTGGGTTGTTGGTCATTCTTGCTGCCTTGGGTGCCGGGGGTTTTGCGATTTACCGATTATACATAGCGACCGCGCCGGTGTGAAGAGGAATTTCGCTTGAAATGTGGCGACGGGCGGATATCCTTTATGGAAAGGGACCGGCCGGCGGCCGGTTTGCCCCCCCCGCCCCTCGACAAACATGGCAAAGAAAGGCTGCAAATGAAACCTGTGGCATACGCTCAAGCAATCAAGCGCAAGTATCCTGAGCCTGTTTGCCTGGTGGTAACGGCAGACGCGGGCGGCAAGCCAAACATCATACCGGTGGGCTGGGCGGTGCAGACGTCGGTGCATCCGCCGATGCTGGCGATTTCGGTGGCAAAGCAGAGCTATTCGCACGAGCTGATCGAGGCGGGCCGGCAGTTTGTGCTGTGCTTTCCGGGGGAAGACCTGGTGGACCAGGCGCTTTTCTGCGGGGCGCATTCGGGCCGCGACACCGATAAGTTCGGGGCTACGCGCCTTACGCCGCTGCCGGCTGAGCGCGTGAAGCCGCCGCTGATTGCAGAATGCCTGGCTGCGTTTGAATGCAGCCTGGTGGGCGAGGTGTCTACGGGCGATCACACGCTGTTCGTTGGCGAGGTGCTGAAGAGCCACGTATCGGACAAGACGCAGCGGCGGCTGTTCAGCCTTGGAAACGGCATGCTGGGAGGCGTGTGAGCGGATGTGAAAGCCTGGCGCAGAGGCCTGCTTGAAATAAAGAGCCGCCGGCTGCGATGCGTATCCCAGTGGCGTTTTCTCACAAAAAATGCAGCCGGCGGTTTACTTCTATTATAGTCTTCCGGCCCGCTTCCCACGTGCCGCCAAAAACGCGGTCAACGCTGCGCTCGGCGCCGGAAGTTGATCCCCCTTCCAACGGCGGCCGGTTCTCACCGGCCTGCGTCGTTTGCACGCGGTATAACGGCAGCTCATCGCTCGGCTTTAGAGAAAAAATCTTTCTCGTTCCGCCCGGCTCGAATATCGTGTAGCTTTTGCCGCCAAAGGGCACCAGGCCGATCGCCGGCCGCCCGGCGCCGCCGGGGCCATGTCCGGCGCCGCCGGGGCTGTGTCCGGCGCATAAACGTCTTGATTAACCGCGCGGTCTAGCCTATACTATTGCTGAGGTGATACATGTGAATCCGCGCCGGAACCGCCGCACGCCGGCCCGCCACAATCAGCCATAATGTTCTATGCAGAATTCGGACATCATCCTTTGGCTTTTCATTGACACGCAGGAGAATTTTAATGCAGTTTGATATCAAGGACAGGTCGCTTGCAAAAGCGGGGAAGGCGCGAATCGAATGGGCAGATCGCTCGATGCCGGTGCTGAAGAACATACGCGAGCGTTTTGACAAGGAAAAGCCGCTGAAGGGCGTGAGGCTGGCGGCTTGCCTGCACGTGACTACCGAAACCGCGAACCTGATGCGCACGCTGAAGGCCGGCGGCGCCGAAATCCGTCTGTGCGCCTCGAACCCCCTCAGCACGCAAGACGATACCGCCGCGTCGCTCGTGAAGGATTACGGCATTCCCACCTTCGCCATCAAGGGCGAAGACAAGAAGACGTATTACTCGCACATTTACGCGTCGCTCGATTTCAAGCCGCAGGTGACGATGGACGACGGCGCCGATCTGGTTTCGACGCTGCACACCGAGCGCAAGAATCAACTTAAGGACATCATCGGCGGCACCGAGGAAACCACCACGGGCGTGATCCGCCTGAAGAGCATGGAAAAGAACGGCGTGCTGAACTATCCCATCATCGCCGTGAATAACGCCGACACAAAGCATCTGTTTGACAACCGCTACGGCACCGGCCAGAGCAGCATAGACGGCATCATCCGCGCCACCAATTTCCTGCTGGCGGGCACCACGTTTGTGGTTTGCGGCTACGGCATGTGCGGCCGCGGGGCGGCGAGCCGGGCGCACGGCGCAGGCGCAAACGTGATCGTGGTGGAAGTGGACCCGCTGCGCGCACTCGAGGCGGTAATGGATGGCTATCGCGTGATGCCGCTGGCCGAGGCCGCGAAGATCGGCGATATCTTCATCACCGTAACCGGCGACATCAGCGTGATCCGCCGCGAGCATTTCAAAGTGATGAAGAACGGCGCCATCGTGTGCAACTCCGGCCATTTCAACGTGGAGATCGACATCCCGGCGCTCAAGAAGATGGCCAAGAGCGTGTCGCATGTGCGCACGTTCATCGACTGCTATAAGCTGCCCGACGGCCGCGAGATCAACATTCTGGCCGAGGGCAGGCTGGTGAACCTTGCCGCCGCCGAGGGGCATCCGGCGTCGGTGATGGACATGAGCTTTGCCAACCAGGCGCTGTGCGCCGAGTATATGGTGAAGAATCACAGCAAGCTCGAGAAGAAGGTTTACGACGTGCCCGAAGATATCGACAAGTGGATCTCGAAGCTGAAGCTCGATACGATGGGCGTGAAGATCGACAAACTGACCGCCGAGCAGAAGAAGTATCTGGCGTCGTGGAGCATCGGAACGTAAATATGGGTGCAAGGTGCCCCTTCTCGCCTGACCTTGGACTTGGCTTCTGGTTATAGACTTCTTGACCTTGGACCTTGGACTTAGTCCCGCGGGCGGCCATTGTGCCGCCCTTTTTTATTTCGCCTTGGGGATTTCGGGCCGTTATTCGCTTTCGCGCTGGGGCCGGTATTTTCGCAGCATCTTCAGCACCACCTGCATGTCGTGCGGGAGGGGTGCTTCCACGCGGACGCGGTTGATGGTGTCGACGGAGCGCGTGTTGAAGGTGAGCCGGTGGGCGTGGAGCGCCTGGCGGGCGATGAGGGGGCGCTCTTCCTGGTCGCGTTTTGGCCGGTAGCCTCTCTTGAGCTCGGGCAGGAGAAGAGTGGTGCGGCTGGGCCGGCCCGAGTAGAGCGGGTCTACCGCCAGCGGATAGCCGGATGCCATGAGGTGCACGCGCACCTGGTGCGTGCGGCCGGTGAGCGGCATAGCACGCACGAGCGCGTAGCCGTCGAAGTATTCCTCGGTGGTGATGCGGGTGACGGCCGGGCGGCCGTAGTGGTGATTCACCAGTATTCTGCCGGCGCGGGCGCCTTTGGCGGTGAGCGGAAACGAGAGCTCGGCTTCGCGCGGCGGGCGGCCGCGAACGATTGCGAGATATTCTTTTTGCACTGTGCGGCGGGCAAACTGCTCGGAGAAGTCGCGCAGTGCGGTGATGCTTTTCGCGATGAGGAGCGCGCCGGTGGTGTCTTTGTCGAGCCGGTGGACGATCATCGGGCGTACCATCTCGCCCGTGGCAAAGGGCGAGGCGTGCTGCAGGTAGTAGAGCATTCCTTCCATCAGCGGGTATTCTTCGGCTTCGCGTTCGGGCACCACGGCGAGGCCGGCGGGTTTGTTTATCACCACGCACCATTCGTCTTCGTAGAGCACGTCGAAATCCATTTTGCGAGGCAGGGCGGCGGGGAGGTCCGAGGCGTCGGCGTCAACATCTATGGTGTCGCCCGCGTGGAGGGTCATGTTGCGCGTGCCCTGCACGCCGTTGATGAGCACGTTTCCCTGGGACATCAGCTTGCGCAGTGCGCCGACGGATACGGTGGGGTATCGGGCGGCGAGGAAATCCTGCAGCCGGGCGCCGTCATCTTCGGGTGTAACGGTGAAAGAGTCCAAAGTCCAAAGTCCAAAGTCAAGAAGTCAGAAGTCAGAAGCCAGAAGCCAGAAGTCAGAAGCCAGAAGTCAAGAAGTCAGAAATCAGAAGTCCGCGGTTGCAGGCTGCGGTCCGGGATGAGCGAGGCGACGTCGATGCCGCCGGTTTCTTTCTGCCACCAGGTAGCTTTGCCGGCCATTATGCGTGCGAATAGATCGAAGTGATGGGCGGCGTCGCGCGGGCCTGGAGAAGATTCGGGATGATGCTGCACCGAGAATACGGGAAATTTCCTCATCCGCATGCCTTCGCACGTTTTGTCGTTGAGGTTGATGTGGGTGATCTCGATGGTCTCGGGGTCGAGCGAGGCGGGGTCGAGGGCGAATCCGTGGTTCTGGCAGGTGATGTCGATCCGGCCGGTGGCGGTTTCCATTACGGGCTGGTTGCCGCCGCGATGGCCGAATTTCAGCTTCACGATCCGGCCGCCCAACGCGAGGCCCAGGAGCTCGTGGCCCATGCAGATGCCGAAGATGGGTTTTTTGCCGATGAGCTTGCGGATGGTTTCTACGGCGTAGCCGCAGGCTTCGGGATCGCCGGGCCCGTTGGAGAGGAAGATGCCGTGGGGCTCGAGTGCGAGTATGTGTTCGGCGGAGGTGGCCGCGGGCACTACGGTTACGCGGCAGCCTTCGTTTACGAGGTGGCGGAGGATGTTGAGCTTCGAGCCGAAGTCCATCGCCACCACGTGGAACGAGCCGTGGCGTTGCGTGCAGGGGTCGGGCGAGAATTCGGATATGAATGACTCGGCCCAGGGATAGTCGCGGGCGGCGGTGACGTGTGCCACCCAGTCGTAGCCTACGAGTCTCGGCGCGCTCCGTGCTTTTTCGATCAGGGCGGCATCGTCGAGGGTGACGGTGGAGAGCACGCCGATCATTGCACCGTGGTTGCGGATGTGCCGCGTGAGGGCGCGGGTGTCGATGCCTTCGATGCCTATGATATCGTGCTGCTTGAGGTAGTCTTGCAGTGAGGTTTGCGAGCGGAAATTGCTGGGGATGCTGCTGGCTTCGCGCACCACGAACCCCTGCACCCAGGGCCGGGCCGACTCGCGGTCTTCGTCGTTTACGCCTACGTTGCCGATCAGCGGATAGGTCATTGTTACGATCTGGCCGGCATACGAGGGGTCGGTGAGGATTTCCTGGTAGCCCATCATCGAGGTGTTGAAGCAGACCTCGCCGCTGCGTTCGCCATCGGCGCCGAACGATTTGCCGGTGAATGCCGTGCCATCTTCGAGGGCCAGTTTCGCCTGCATGATACCTCCTGACAGCTTGTTCTTCGGATCGTTTCCATTATAGCAGGCGGCCGGGGGTATTTCTATCGGAAAATGATCGAGGGCGGGCGGGCTTTCTGGCTCGGTGGCCGGGCAAAGTGAAACTTCCGCTTGACCTTCGCGGGCAAATGCGCTATTCTTGATGCAATTCAGCGGAGAATGCCGCAGGTGCGCGAGTGGCGGTGCGCCGCCCGGCCCGCCTGCGTTGCCGCTTTCACGAGTGATGCGCCCCCGGCGCCGGCCGACGGCGCGTCCTTTCCAGTTTGCAGCAGGAGATCAGCAATGGCAGAGAAAATGACTTTCGGTTTGGTGGTCGGCAGCCGCGGATTCTTTCCGGAGCACCTGGTGGCTGATGGCCGCAAGGAAATGCTGAAAGTGCTGAAGGATGCAGGCTACAACGTGGTCTGCCTGTCGCCGGACGATACGAAGCACGGTTCGGTGGAGAGCCGCGAGGATATCCGGAAGTGCGCCCAGCTCTTCCGCAAGAACAGCGAGAAGATCGACGGCATCATCGTTACGCTGCCGAATTTCGGCGACGAGCGCGGCGTGACCGACAGCATTGCGGAGTCGGGCCTCGACGTGCCGGTGCTGGTGCAGGCGTATCCCGACGTGGTGAACAAGATGGGGCTGAAGGATCGGCGCGACAGCTTCTGCGGCAAGATATCGGTGTGCAACAACCTTCGCCAGCGGAATATTTCGTATACTCTCACCGACGATCACACCGTGGACCCGAAGTCGGATGATTTTGCGGCCAACCTCGCAACTTTTGCGGCCACGTGCCGCGTGGTGAACGGCGTGTGCGGCGCACGCATCGGCGCCATCGGCGCGCGGCCGTCGCCCTTCACCACCGTGCGCTACAGCGAAAAACTGCTGGAGAGCGCGGGCATCAGCGTGGTTACGCTGGACCTCTCGGAGGTGCTGGCCGGCTGCGACCGGCTTTCAGACGGCGACGGCGACGTGAAGGGGAAGATCAAGCAGCTTTCCGAATACTGCAATATGAAGGAAGTGCCCGCCAAGGCCGTGGCTAAGATGGCGAAATTCGCGCTTGTGATCGACCGCTGGATGGCCGAAAACGAGATCGATGCATCCGCCGTGCAGTGCTGGACGGCTATCGAGGAAATCTACGGCATTACGCCGTGCGCCGTGATGGGAATGATGAGCGACAAGCTCATACCCAGCGCGTGCGAGGTGGACGTTACCGGCTGCGTGGGCATGCTGGCTCTCACGCTCGCAGCGGAAGCGCCCGCCGCGTTGCTGGACTGGAACAACAACTACGGCGAGGATCCCGACAAGTGCGTGCTGTTCCATTGCAGCAACCTGCCCAAGTCGGTTTTCACCGAGATGAAGGTGGATTACCAGAAGATCATTGCGAGCTCGGTGGGCAAGGAAAACGCCTACGGCGCGTGCGTGGGCAGAATGACGCCCGGCCCGATGACATTCTGCCGCGTGTCGACCGATGACAACGAGGGTCTGATTCAGGCGTACGTGGGCGAGGGCGAGCTGACGGACGATCCGCTTGATACGTTTGGTGGCTACGGCGTGGCCCAGATCGAAAACCTGCAGGGGCTTATGCAGGTGATCTGCAGGATGGGATTCGAGCATCACGTGGCTCTTACGCAAGGCAACGTGGCCGACGCGGTGGTCGAAGCCCTGGAGAACTACCTCGGCTGGGAAGTTTACTATCACGGTTGATGGCATTGGACCAAGCACTATGCTCGACGCGCAATCATTGCTCGCGGCGCCCGAGTTCCGCCCCGGCAGCCATTTCCTGTGGCTGTACGAGAGCGAAGAAGAGCACCGGGCGGTCGTTACGGCGTACCTGAGGCAGGGCGTCGAGCGAGGCGAGAAGATCATCTATCTGGCGCACTCGCACACGCCCGCAGAAATCAGCGGCTACCTGCGCGCTGCAGGAATCGAGCCGGCGCCGCTGATCGCCCGGAAGCAGCTTCAGATCATCGCCCGCAATGATTTTGTGCCGCCCGACGGCGCGTTTGACCCCGATGCGGCGGTTGCGGGGATTGCGCGGCTGGAAGAGCAGGCTTTGGCCGAGGGTTTTCCAGCGCTGCGCCTGTCGGGCGAGATGACGTGGGCACTGTCGGTTTGTGCCGACAGCCTGGTTGAATATGAACAGAAAGCAGACGGCGTGCTGGCGGGCAGCAGATGCCTGGGCCTCTGCCAGTATGACCGCCGGCGTTTTGCGCCAAACCTCCTGCTGCGATTGATCGCGTTGCATCCCACGGTGATGGAGGGAATGAACTGCTATGCAAACATCTATTATACTCCCAACATCGAGGCGGTGGCGGATGACCTTCCGGGCGCGGCGCTGCGTTACTGGCTGGATAATCTGGCCATTCAGAAGCGGGCATCGGATGCGTTGCGCGAGAGCGAGCGGCGATATCGCGCCATTGTAGAAGACCAGACCGAGCTGGTCTGCCGCTTTCTGCCGGACGGCACAATGACGTTTGTGAATGAAGCCTACTGCCGCTGCTTCGGACGCAGCCGCGAGGAATTCATCGGCGTCAGCTTCATTCCTCTGCTGCCCGAGGCCGACCGCGAGCTGTTCCTTCGCCACCTCGGCTCGTTGTGCGGCGAGAAGCCGCTGGCCCAGATAGAGCACCGCGTGATCTTGCCGAACGGGCAGGTGCGATGGCAGCAATGGACGGATCGCGCGATATTCGACGAGGCCGGCCGGATCGTCGAGTATCAATCGGTGGGCCGCGACATCACAAAGCAGAAGGAAGCCGAGGATGCCCTGCAGAGGGCCAAGGACGAGCTGGAGGCGCGCGTGGCCGAGCGCACCGCCGACCTTCGGCGCGCCAGCGCCGAGGCGGCCGCACTGCTCGAGGCGGCGCGGTCGGTGCTGCATCACCGCGAGTTCAAGGAGGCCGCCCGCTCGATATTCACCGCTTGCAAGCGCCTGCTGGGGGCCGATGCCGGCTATGTGGACCTGCTGAGCAAGGATGGCTCGCAGACACTCAACGTGCTTGTAGACCCCGGCAGCCGTCCGTGCAATGCCGCGCTGCCCGCGCGGATTCCCATGCGCGGCATGCGGGCAGCGGCCACCGAAAAACGCAGGAGCACCATCTTCAACGACCCCGCCTCTCTCGCTTTGCCGCCGGGCCACGTGCAGCTCAACAACCTGCTTTTTGTTCCGCTGGAACTGGAAGGCCAGGTGGCGGGCCTGATGTGCATGGCAAACAAGCCCGGCGGGTTCACTCAAGCAGACGCACGCATGGCCGAGGCGTTTGGCGAGTTCGTGGCTATCGCCCTCAGCAACAGCCGCACGCTCGAATCGCTGGAGAACAGCGAGTTGCGTTTTCGTTCCGTGGTCGAAACCGCCAGCGACGCCGTGATCGCCATCGATGAGCAGGGCAAGGTGATCTTCTGGAACAAGGCGGCCATTGGCATATACGGCTATTCGGCCGAAGAAGCCATCGGCCAGCCGTTCACATTCGTCGTGCCCGAACGCCTCCGCGAAGAGAGCAGGACTGACTTCCAGCGCCTTTCAATGAAAGCGCCTGAAACGCTGGGAACGGTAACGGAGATGATCGGCCTGCGCAAAGACGGCAGCGAATTTCCGCTGGAACTGTCGCTATCGAGCTGGAGAACCGCCGAAGGCGCCTTTGTTACCGCTATCGCGCGCGACTGCACCGCCCGCAAGCGTGCAGAAAATGACCTGCTCGACTACCAGCGCCAGCTCCAATCGCTGGCATCCGAGCTCTCGCTCACCGAAGAAAGCGAGCGCCGCCGCATCGCAAACGAGCTGCACGACCGCATCGGCCAGAGCCTTGCACTGGCAAAAATAAAGCTGGGCGAGCTGCGCAAGGCAATGCACACGCCGCCGCTGGCCGAGCAGACCAGCAGAATCGTGCAGCTCATCGAGCAGACCATCAAGGACACGCGGCTGCTCACCGTGGAGCTGAGCCCGCCCATTCTATACGAGCTAGGCTTTCCGGCAGCCGTGGAATGGCTCACCGAGCAAATCCACGAGCAGCACGGCATCGCCTCCGAATTCGAAGACGATTGCCTGCCCAAGCCGCTGGACGACGACATACGCGTGGTGCTCTTCCAGGCGGCGCGCGAGCTGCTGGTAAACGTGGTCAAACACGCACACGCCGGCAGCGTGAAGGTGAAACTGAAACGCGACGGCGACCGCATAATCGTGCGCGTGGAAGACGACGGCATCGGTTTCGACGCGGCAAGGCCGGCTGAAAAGCACGGCGAGGCCGGCTTCGGCCTGTTCAGCGTACGCGAACGGCTGGGGCACCTCGGCGGCCGCGTTGCCATCGATTCAAAAGAGAAGGCCGGCACCGTGGTTACGCTGGAGGCGCCCCTGAAAACGCAGAAAGCGCAGTGAACATGAAAACCAGAATTCTGCTTGCCGACGACCACCAGATCATGCGCGAGGGCCTGCGGGCGCTGCTCGAACAGCAGCCCGGGGTGGAAGTGGTGGCCGAGGCCAGCGATGGGCGAACCGCCGTCAAGCTCGCACAAGATCTGCTGCCCGATGTAGCCATCCTCGATATCGGCATGCCCAACCTCAACGGCATCGAAGCCACCCGCCGCATCACCGGCGAGATCGGCGGCGTGAAAGTGATCGGCCTGTCAATGCACTCCGACAAGCGCTTCGTCTCCGAAATGCTGAAAGCCGGCGCATCCGGTTTCCTGCTGAAAGACTGCGCGCTGGAAGAGCTTGCCCGCGCCATCAAGGCCGTGCTGGAAAACAAAACCTACCTCAGCCCCGGCATAGCGGGCGTGGTGATAGACGATTACGTGCAGCATCTGGCCACCAACGACATTGCCGCCGCACCCAAGCTCACCGGGCGCGAGCGGGAGGTGCTGCAACTGCTGGCCGAAGGCAAAAGCACCAAGCAAATAGCCCTCGGGCTGAAGGTGAGCGTCAAGACCATCGAAACACATCGCCAGAACATCATGCGCAAGCTCGGCGTCTACAGCGTGGCCGAGCTCACCAAATATGCCTTGCGCGAGGGCCTCACCTCTCTGTAAAACGCAAGCCAGCTAAGGCTTTTCGCCCGCATCGCTAAGGAATCGCCCGATAGCATTCCACTTCGCACCACTGTATAATAACTACATAGGCTCTGATGCCATGTTGTCAACGCAGGAGAAACGTTGATGCCGGAAAACAGGGAAAACACCCCGCCCGAGTCGGTATCACGCGAAGGCGAGGCGAATCCGGCACGTCAGCTTGCCCGAATCCTGCGCCACCACGGCAGACGCTTGCAGGATATTTTTGCCGCGCCCGCTGATGCGGCCGAGCTGACCGCCGCGAAGGTGCGCCTGCTGGAAAAGGAAGTGGAAGACCTGCAATTGGTACTTGGCTTGGCTAAGCTGCTGCTGAGTGTAGAGGATTCCAACCGCGCCCGGAAACAGGAAAAGCAGGCGGCTGTCGAAAAGCAGCTTGTCGTTCACGCCCAGAAGCTGGCAAGAGATATCGAGAGTGAACTGGTGGAGCGGCCTGAATAAGGTTTTTCGAGGCCGTCTATCGGAATCTTCCCGATTGCAATACACCACACCTCGCGTATAATTACGCCATAGGTGCGATAACACTGCTCCTGTTTATCGTCCCTGCTCAGAGCGCCCTGCGTGGCCGGGCGCTCTGGGCCCCCCTATCTGTGCCGGCAAACATCAATAGGTCAAAGCCAAGGCTCCAAACCGGCAGCCGTGGTTCATCGAGCAACGACCAGACATGCGGATTGGGCCCGCTGTTTTCGGCTGCGGGAGCACGACCCGGTTCAACGAATACCAGAACCAGGTACTCGTAAGAGAAGGCGGCCGTGCTTCCGAGCCGAAAGCTGTTTTGCACACTCATCTCCCCCCGCTTTGCCCGTCAAGGCTTCATTTCATCATAATGAAAATGCAACCATGCACTTTCGCGCGGGCTTGACGCAAACGCTGCATCGCGTTTGTATGGAGCCTGATGCCCAAAGCCTAAAAGGCCAAAGCCTTCCATCGCCGGGCTTTCCCCTTGATTTCCCTCCGCCGGGCATGTAACCTATTGTCTGCTTCAGATGAAACCTTCGATATGGAGAAAAACGCCATGGCGACTATTCGCGCACGCGCACCTGTACGCATCGATCTTTCAGGCGGCTGGACGGATGTGGCGCTGTTTGCGCAGCCCAAGCCCGGCGCAGTGGTGAACGCCACTATCAGCATCTACTCATACGCCACCGTTACGTCGGATGAAAACTTGCCCAGCAGCGGGAAACGGCCCGCGAAGCCTGCCGAGCTCACGATCTATTCGGCTGATTTCGATGTGTTTGTTCGCGCAAAAAGCATCAAGAAACTCGAGTACGATGGCCAGGTGGACCTGACAAAGGCGGCGATCCGCCGAATGGGCGTGCCGCGCGGGTTCCACATCATCACCCGCTCGAACGCGCCCGCCGGCAGCGGCCTGGGCACGTCTGCCACGATGGGCGTGGCGCTTCTGGCCGCACTGGCCGAAATGGGCGACAAGAAACTGCTGCCCTATGAGGTGGCCGAGCTAGCCAGCGATATCGAGAAAACCGACCTCGGCATCCGCGGCGGCAAGCAAGACCATTACGCAAGCGCGCTGGGCGGTTTCAACTTCATGGAATTCTTCGGCGAGAAAGTGCGCTTCGCACGCCTGCCGGTGCCGTCCGATGCCGTGCTGGAGCTGCAGAAGAACCTGGTGCTGTGCTACACGGGAAAATCGCGGCTCTCGGGCGACATACACACGCACGTGGTCGGCGCATTCGAGCGCGGCGAGAAATCGACGTGCCGCGCGATCGACAGGCTGAAGGATATTGCGTCGGAGATGAAGGTGGCGCTGATGCGCGGCGACCTCGATAGTTTTGCCACGCTGCTTTCCGAGAACTGGGAGAACCAGAAGCGGCTGCATCCTTCCGTTACCAATCAGCAGATCGAAGAGCTGTTTGAAACGGCAAAGGCAGCGGGCGCCATCGGCGGAAAGGCCTGCGGCGCCGGCGGCGGCGGATGCCTGCTCTTTTATGCGGCGCCCAGCCGCGAGCATCTGGTGCGCAAGGCGCTGGAAAAAGCGGGCGTGCAGGTGATCGATTTTGAGTTTGCGTCGCAAGGCCTGGAAACGTGGCGGGCGTGAGGGGGAGGAGTCCAAAGTCCAAAGTCCAAGGTCCAAGGTCAAGATTCAGAATTCAGAAGTCAGGAGGCAGGAGAAGACAAACCACGAAGACCACGAAGGGCACGAAGGAGGAGAACGGAAGAGAGGAGCAAGGACACAGCCGAGGGCGCCCGTGGGGCACGGGGCTGTGCTACGTCGCATCTCCAGAATCACTGCGGGTGCGAGGCTTCTTCAGAGCCTGACAGGTACGCCCTTGCCGGCGAGATATTCCTTCATCTGCTTGATCGTGAAGATGCCGAAATGGGCAATCGAGGCGACGAGGACGGCGTCGGCGTGGCCTTCGGCGATGGCCTGGTAGAGGTGTTCGAGAGTGCCCGCGCCGCCCGATGCGATCACGGGCAATTTGACGGCGTCGGCGATTGCGCGCGTCATCGGCAGGTCGTAGCCGGCCTGCGTGCCGTCGGCGTCCATGCTCGTGGGAAGGATTGCCCCCGCACCTAGCTGTTCCACTTTTTTGGCCCATTCGACGGCGTCGATGCCGGTGCCTTTAGTGCCGCCGCTTACCATTACCTCGAAACCCGAAGGCAGCGTGGATGACTTGCGGGTGTCGATGGCTACCGTTACCGTGCCGCTGCCGAATTGATCCGCGGCCTGCTGCACGAGGCTGGGGTTCTTTACGGCGGCGGTGTTGATGGATACTTTCGACACGCCGATGGCAAGCAACTGCTCGATGTCGCCCGCCGTGCGGATGCCTCCGCCAACGGTGAGCGGCACCGCGATGCGCTCCACTGTCCGCTTCACGGCATCGAGCATCGTCTGCCGGTTTTCGATGGTGGCGGTGATGTCGAGGAAGACGAGCTCATCGGCGCCGGCCTTGCTGTATGCTTCGGCGGCCTCGGCGGGATCGCCCACATTTTTCAGCGAAACGAAGTTTACGCCTTTCACCAGCCGCCCGTCTTTGACGTCGAGGCACGGGATGATTCTGCGGTATTCCATCGGTTTGCCCTTTCGGCTCAGTCCAGTTCCTTAGTGTAGATGATTTTGTCGTCGTCGGGCGCGTAGAAGTCGCGCAGCCGCGAGACTTCGCGATAGCCTTTGGCGAGGTAGAAGCGCCGCGATGCCAGGTAGCTGGGCCGGCCCGAGGTTTCAACTACGGCCAGCCGGCCGCCGCGGTCCTTGATCAGCTTTTCGGCGTGCGCCATCAGCAGGCTGCCCAGGCCTTTCGATTGCTTGCGTGGCGTGACGGCGATCCAGTAGACGTCGAACGTGCCGAGAGTGCAGGGGGTGGGCCCGAAGCACACCCAGCCGGTCACCTCGCCGTCCTGTTCGGCTACAAATGACTGGTAATGGCCGGTATCGCCGTGGGCGAGGGCATCGTCGAGCACCTCGGCGGCCACGTCGATCTCGTCGGGCCGGAAAGCATCGGTTTCGCTGAGCATGGCGAGGATCGCGTTGCGGTCGGCGGGCTGCGACCATCGAATGGCGGCGGCTGGGGGCGCGGCGGTTTTGGGCGATGCAACGGGCATTGATTTCTGCGTTTCGCGCCGGGCGCGGAGGCGGGCGTAGCCGTTGGCGACCATAAGCTCGACGAATTGCTCGTATGTGAGTTTTGCGTATTCGACGGCGGCGGCGAATCCGCCCTCGGGCGAGATGTCGGGGTTCGCGTTCAGCTCGAGGATCGTGGGCTGGCCGTCGTCGTCGAGGCGGAAATCGACTCGGGCGTAGTCGCGACAGCCCACGGCGGCCCACGCGTCGAGGGCGTATCGGCGCACCTGCTCGGCCGCCTGCTCGGAGATCGGCGCGGGCAGGATGCGCGGCGTGTTCTGGTATTCAAACGTCTCGGGCAGCCATTTGGCCGAATAGTCGACGATGCGCGGCTTGTCGCCGGAGAAAGCGGTGAAGTCGATTTCGGCTATTGCCAGAACGTCTACCTGGTTTCCGCGCTGGAGCACCGATACGTTGAGCTCGCGGTTGCCCACGTATTGCTCGATGAGTGCGGGCTGGCCAAATTGCTCGTGGATGCGGCGGACGATCCTGCGCAGCGAGCCGAATTCGGAAACGAAGGAGTCGACTTCGATGCCTTCGCTGGCGTCGCAGGCGGTGGGTTTCACGATGTATGGTCCGGCGGGCAGCATCGAGCGCTTTGCCATCTTGCCCACCGGCACCAGCACGCCGGCGGCGCACGGCAGGGCCGACGCGTTCAGCACGCCTTTCGTCTGCCATTTGTCCAGCGTCAGTTGCAGGCATGGGGTGGTGTTGCCGGTGCATTCCTTGCCGAAGGCCTGGCAGATTGCAGGGACGAAATTAGCGCCCATCGGCTCGGTGTGAAAACCTTCGACGAGGTTGAAGACGACGTCTTCGGTGCTTGACGAGAGGACGGCGGGGAGGTCGGTGAGGTTGGCTACGCCGGCAGTGCGGTGGACGGCTCCGATTTTTTCGAGTGCGGCGCGGACGGCCTCCACTTCTTCCAAGACGCCGGCGTCGCTTTCAAGCCACGCGGGTGCCGGGCCGTCGTCCGGTTTTTCCCGCGGGATGTTGTGGAGGATCAGGACGCGCGGGCGCTTATTTCTCATTGGTGGCAATCCCCAGCCTGGTGGTGGCGCTCTGGATAATGGAGCCGATGAGTGCGGCGTAGTTCATGCCCTGCTGCTCGGCGATCATCGGCAGGTCGGAATGGCCGGGCTGAAGCCCGGGCAGCGGGTTTGCCTCAATGAAGGAGGGCTTGCCTTTCCGATCGCAGCGAATGTCTACGCGGGCCGCGTCGCGGCATTCAAGGGCGCGGTAGCAGCTAAGGGCGAGCGCGGCCGCCTCATCGTATAGCGAGCCGGCGCGAAGGGGCGAGTAGCGCACGAATTCTTCGCACCGCTCTTTTGTTTCGTATGAATATACGGCAGCCCCGCCGGGCTGTCGCATTTCTATCTCCATTATTCCGAGCACGCGAGCCGACGGGCCGGTGCCGAGGATCGCGGCGGTAAACTCGCGGCCGGGCAGGAATTCCTCGACGAGAACGGGCTGATGGAATTCGTTGAGAAGGCTTTTGCACGCGGCCTCGAGCATGGCTGGCGTATCGATCACCGAGCGGTCGGTGATGCCCTTGCTGGTGCCCTCGGCGAGGGGCTTTGCGAAGAGCGGATAGTCGAGCTTCACGCTGTGCAGGTCGGCCGGCGCGGTTACTACGGCAAAACCTGGGGTGGGCAGGCCGGCGGCCTGCACGAGGCGCTTGGCCACGGCCTTGTCGAGCGTGGCGGCGCACACCAGCGGATCGGAAAACGTGTAGCCGATGCCGTACACTTCGAGGATGGCTGGCACTTGGGCTTCCCTGCAACGGCCGCAGAGGCCCTCGGCGATGTTGAACACGAAATCCCAGCGGTCGCCGGCGGCAAGCCGGGAGCAGAGCGCCCGGCCGTTGCCGATCCTGTCGGTGCGGTGGCCCAGCGATCTGATGACGCCTTCGAGGGCGTCGATGGTCAGGTCGGAGTCGAACTCCGCGGCGGCTTCGGGCGGAAAGCCTTGGGCCAGGTAATCGGAGCGCAAGTCGTAGGTGAGGCCGATGAGCATTTGGCTTTCCGTTACGCTACCGGCTCGGGTGTTTCCTTGGCCGGCACTTCGGTGGTGAGGTCGAAACCGGGCTTGCAGCCTCGCTCCACCATTCTCTGCCGCCGTTTGTGCCGGTTGGTATTTTCGGGCACGATGGCGGTGTCGCGGCCGCTGGCGAGTTCCCACACGCCGGGCGACGAGCTTCTGTTTTGCGCCTTGGCGTAACCGTGGTTGCCGGGCTCGGGGTACGTGATGAGCATGCCCTCGAAGTTGCGCAGCACGGTGTGCGTGGGGCTCATTGAAACAATGTAGTTTGGCAGCAAGGGGATCTTGCCGCCGCCGTGCGGCGCATCCACTACAAAGCTGGGGATGGCCAGGCCGCTGAGGCGGCCGCGCAGGTATTCCATGATCTCGATGCCCCTGCTCAGCGGCGTGCGGAAATGCTCGACGCCGCGAACGAGGTCGCACTGGAAGAGGTAGTATGGCCGCACGCGCGCCCGCACGAGGCCGCGGCATAGCTGCTCGATGGTCTGAGGGTTGTCGTTCACGCCACGCAGCAGCACCGATTGGTTTCCAAGCGGTATGCCGGCGTCAACCAGCCTGCCGCAGGCGGCCGCCGCTTCGGGCGTGAGCTCGCGCGGGTGGTTGAAGTGCGTGTTTATCCAGATCGGATGATATTTCCGCAGCATCTGCACCAGCTCTTCGGTGATGCGCTGGGGCATTGCAACGGGCGTTCGCGTGCCGATGCGGATGATATCCACCGTGGGCGCCTCGCGCAGTGCCATCAGCACGCGCTCGAGGGCATCCGTGGCCATCGTCAGCGGGTCGCCGCCCGAGACGATTACGTCGGAGATTTCGGGGTGGGCCGTGAGGTAGCCCACCACCTGCCTGAGCCGCCGGGCCGAAATGGTGACCTCGCGCGTGCCGGCCACTCGCTTTCGCGTGCAGTGGCGGCAATAGGTGGAGCACGTGGTGGTGGCGATCAGCAGGGCGCGGTCGGCGTAGCGATGCACCAGCCCGGGCACGGGCATGTCCTCGCCTTCTTCGAGCGGGTCGTCGCTGAGGAACTCGGGGTTGAGAAGCTCCTGCGTTTGCGGCACGCACATCTGAAAGATCGGGTCTGAACTGTCCGGGCTCTGAATCAAGGAAGCATAGTATGGAGTTATGGCCAGTGGAAATTTTTCGGCCACGTCGCGCAGTCCGCGCTGCATGCGAAGCGAAGGCAGATAATCCTGGAGCTGGGCAACGCTCCGGATTCGATACTTCATCTGCCAACGCCAGTCGTTCCACTGGCTCTCGCCGATGTACTCCAGCAGCTTTGGAGAAGCGGCCAGAGAACGCTCGGCCAGGCAAAAATCTTCAGTCAAAAGACACGCTGGAGGCTTATCAGAAGAAGACGAAGCGTCACTGTCAGCAGTTTCAGATTTTAGCATAGCCACCTTTGACTCCTGTTGCATCTGATTCCAGATCCAGACACTTCACTGGGCGCGAACCAGTTATCGCGCCAGGAGGGCCGCAAGGCCCGTCACAAAGCACCGCCTGAGCGGTTGCAGGTTTTTCTCGGTTTCCTCCGCCGGCGCGGTAGATCGCGCGAAGGACGACTGCACGAATGCGAAGCCGGCTATCGCGGCGGCTAGTTGCCGCACTCTCGCCGGATCGGCCGGCTGCGGCACAAACGCCGAAACCAGCCTGTCTATCTCCTGCAGGTATCTGTTGTATGCCGGTTCGAGTTCGGCCGGCGGGCTTTGCTGCAGGCGAAGCAGCAGGCGGCCCTGGAACAGCAGCAGGAATTCGTTGGCATTTTCAGCAAAAAACGATTGGTGAGCCTTCAGAAGCTGCTCGAGCGCCTCCTCGAGGTTCTGGGGCGGATTGCCCGGCTTCATGCGGTCTACCAAGTGGTCCACCGCATTGTCGATCAGGGCCATTACCACGGCTTCTTTATTGCCGAAGTGGCGGTAAAACGTGCCCTTGCCCACGTCGGCTCGCTCGGTTATATCCTCGATTGCGGTGGCGTCGAGGCCCTTTTCATTGAATAAGGCAAGGGCCGCGTCGAGGAGCCTCTTGCGCGTGCGTGAGGCCCGCCTTTGCGTACGGCTGACTGCTCGTGGATTCTCTTTTTCGGCCATTGCGAGGATACTGTTCACCTGAGAGACTGTCGGTCGAGAACGAAATCAACGTCACGCCAACTGGGGGATTCATGCAACATCCTGCCCAATACCTGCGCTTCCACTATAATCTTAGTCAGTTGAGACCAAAAAGTCAAGAAAGAACTTTTGGTTTCGCAAAATATTTTTCTGCGTTTCCCCCCAAGAAGCCTGAATCGAGCCTGAGCCTCCCCCAAGGTATTGTATTTCACATCATTACGGGTAATTTTAGTCATTTCAGACGCTTCAGTCAAGCATGAAATTCGAGTTCGGTGTAAAATATTTCGTCTCGTTTCCGGAATGGCTTGGAATAGCTTCTTTTGGCGGTTGCGAGGGCTTTGGCACAAGGCGGCGCTTTGGCCAAAAGACGGCCTTGCCGGAAAAACCTGCAAAAATGTGAAAAAGGGATTTCAACCTGGGCCGTTTTGCCTGCAATATTCCTTGACATCTTCAGAGAATTGGGTAATATTTCTGGGTGAGAGCCAAATCCAAGACACCTGCGACAAGGGGCAGCCTGATGCCGGGCAATATCCTTTTTTACGGCGACAACCTGGAAATCCTCCGGAAGCACGTCCAGAACGATTCGGTCGATCTCATCTACCTCGATCCTCCGTTCAACTCGCAGCAGGTGTACAACGTTTTCTACACCGAGAAAAACGGCACGCGGTCGCAGTCGCAGGCCAGAGCATTCGAGGATACGTGGACCTGGGACGAGAAGGCTGCGCGGCTGTACGAGCAAGTAGTGGAGGAAGGCGGCAGGATTTCCGAAGCGCTGCAATCGTTCCGGCGGCTGCTGGGCGATAGCAACTTGGCGGCTTACCTCACGATGATGGCCCCGCGCCTTGTGCAGTTGCAGCGTGTGCTCAAACCCACCGGCAGCATCTACCTCCACTGCGACCCCACCGCCAGCCATTACCTGAAGGTGCTGATGGATGCCGTGTTCGGCCCGGCCAATTTCCGAAACGAGATCGTCTGGAAAAGAACCTCCGCCCACAGCGACCCGAAACGCTACGGCGCCAACATCGACATCATCCTCTTCTACACCAAGCGCGATTCGTGGGTGTGGAACCTTCTGTATCGCAAACATAACCAAAAGTACTCCGACCGTTTCCGAAGAAGCGATGAGGACGGACGCCTGTGGTCTGACGACAATCTCACCGCAAAGGGCCTGACCGGCGGCGGCTACCAGTACGAATACAAGGGCGTGAGCTCGCTGTGGCGGGTGCCGCTCGAGACCATGCAGAAGCTGGACGCCGAAGGCAAGCTCCATTTCACCGCAAAAGGCGGAATCCGCATCAAGAGGTACCTCGACGAGAACAAGGGCGTGGCGCTGCAATGCCTGTGGGACGACATCCCTCCAATAAATTCGCAGGCAAGGGAGCGCCTTGGATACCCCACTCAGAAGCCGCAGGCGCTGCTGGAGCGGATCATCGGCGTGAGCAGCAACGAAGGCGACCTGGTGCTCGATCCTTTCTGCGGGTGCGGCACTACGATCGCAGCCGCACACAAGATGGGCCGCCGCTGGATCGGCATTGACATAACCCACGTGGCCATAACGCTCATAAAGAACCGCCTGAACGACTCCTTCGAGGGCGAGCCCGACTACAACGTGCAGGGTGTGCCGGTTTGCGCGGCCGACGCCGAATCGCTGGCAAAGGCCGACCCCTACCAGTTTCAGTGGTGGGCCGTGGGCCTGGTGGGCGGGCGCGCCCTGGATCAGAAAAAGGGAGCGGACAAGGGCATAGACGGCCGGCTGTATTTCCACGACGAGCAGGAAGGCGGCATTACGAAGCAGATCATCCTGCAAGTGAAATCTGGCCACGCGGCGCCGGCAAACGTGCGCGAGCTGATCGCGGTGGTCGAGCGCGAGAAGGCCCAGATGGGCGTGCTGCTCAGCCTGCAGCCGCCCACGCCCGCAATGCGTGCCGAGGCTGCATCCGCCGGCAGCTACAAATCCCCTTGGCGCAAAGAGCCTTTCCCTCGCATCCAGATTCTTTCCATCCCCGAGCTGCTCGAAGGCCGGCGTATCGAGTTCCCTCCCTCGCGACAGGTGAACGTCACTTTCAGGAAATCACCAAGGTCAATGAAAGGCTACCACCGGACCGAGCGGCTGTTCTAGCCGCTGCGCGCGCGATGCGAGGCACCGGAAACGGCCTATCCACAGATTTCGCAGATTTCGCAGATTGTATTTCAGTGTGATAGGTGCAATCTGGGCAATCTGCGTAATCTGCGTAATCTGCGGATTTTCCGTGTCTCTGCCGCCGCCCCTTGTTTTTTTCTTGATTTCCGGCGGTAAAGAGCATATGCTTGCAGGGAAGAGGGGAGCGCGCCATGAAATGCCAGTCTTGCGGCGCCGACGATGCACCTCACGAGCTTACCGAGGTGATCGACGGCCAAGTGCAAACGATGCGGTTTTGCGCCGATTGCCTGCCCGACAGGGTTCGCGAGGCGGTTGCCCCTGCCCTGCCGGTGGCGTTTACCCGTGCACGAAAGCAGGGCAACGACCTGCACATCTGGCTGAGCGTGCCGGCACAGGTGGCCGGCTCGCAAATGGTGCTGCGCCTTTCCGAGGATGTTGAAGTAACGATGCCGGCCGAAGACGGAGATATTTTCCAATTCAGGCAGAAGGCCTCCGCGTTTCGGCCGGACTGTACGGGCGACCTCCTGGTGCATATCACGGTTGGCGGCCAGGACTACGATTTCTGATCCATCTTCAACTCTTTTATCCGGCTTTTTATCCTTAGCAAATTACGGCGGCAACCTTTATTGCCGGGTTCTTCACTTGGAGGTGTTGAAATGTCGATGCGATGCGCTGTTCTTGCTGTTTCGATTGCGTGCGTGCTTTTCACCGGCTGTGCGAAGAACTACACTCGGCGGCTCGGGCCCGACGAGGTGGCGCTGCGCAAGATCACCGATGCCAGAAAAATTCCGGACTTCCGCCCGGCGTACGCCGCCAGCAAGAGCGACCCGGGGCTCGTGCAAAGTATAGACCAAAGCATCTTCTACTTCAGCCATCCGTCGTCGAAGGGCTATTTCCCCTACCTCGATGTCACGCACGACCGCGCGGTGCAATCGCTGAAGGCATTCAAGGAACTGCTGGCCACCGCCGTTACGGCCGAGGACTTCCAGCGCCGCATCGTCCAGGAGTTTGACGTGTACGAATCGGTAGGCTGCGACGACCGCGGCACCGTGCTTTACACCGGCTATTGCACACCCATCTACGAGGCCAGCCTCAAGCCCACGGCGCAGTTTCGCTTTCCCCTTTACCGCAAGCCGGCCGATCTGGTGAAGGACGAGAAAACCGGCCTGACGCTCGGCAAGCAGACGAAGGCGGGCGCGCTGGTGCCGTATCCCACGCGCGCCGAGCTCGAGGGCAGCGGCCTGCTGGTTGGGCTCGAGCTCGTTTACCTCAAGGACCGCCTCGAGGCATACCTGGTGCACGTGCAAGGCTCGGCCAAGCTCAAGCTGATCGACGGCGGCGAGCTGACCGTGGGCTACGAGGCCAAGAACGGACGCGAATACAAGAGCCTTGGCCAGATGCTGGCGCAGGACAGGAAGATCAACCCGAACAAGGTTTCACTGACGGCGATCAAGGACTATTTTAAGAAGAACCCGCAGGATCTGGACAAGTATCTGCCGAGGAATGAGAGCTTCATTTTCTTCCAGCGGGCCGATGGCGGGCCGTATGGAAGCCTGGGCGTGCCGGTTACAACAATCCGCTCGATTGCCACCGACAAGAGCGGTTCGAGGGAGATCTACCCGCGCGGCTGCCTTGCGTTTATCCAGACCAAGCTGCCGGAGATGGGGCTGGATGGAAGGATCGACAAGCTGCCGTACAACGGCTTCATACTTGACCAGGACACCGGCGGCGCCATAAGGTCGGCCGGCCGCGCCGACGTGTATATGGGCGTGGGCCCGCGTGCCGAGATGCTCGCCGGCCACACCGTTGCCGAGGGCCGCATCTACTATCTGTTCGTCAAGGGCCCGCTGATCGACAGGCCGATGTAGCGGGGCTATTGATGCTGACACCGGGGGCGGCCACGCGGAACGCAACGTCTGCGAGGGCGCCCCTTTTCTATTGCGGCAGATGCCGGGAGAACCGAGATGACCGAACGCTGGAGCACTACGCTTACCCGGGCGGCGCTGGGCGCAGTTTTGACGGCCGCAGTTATTCTGCTCATCCTCACCTGCCTCGGATTCCGGCCCGGGCAGATCGTAGAGATGTTTTCGCACCCGGTAACCGGCGGCACGCGAACCGTCGCGGCCGAAGCGCCGAAGGCGCCCGACGGGCAGACCGTACTCCGTGGCTTCGGCACGCTCAACTACACCGTGCTCGCCGCGTACCTGGTTGGAATGATAGCTATCGGGTTCGTCGTCGGACGGCGTGTGAAGGGCACACGCGGCTATTTCACGGCCGACGGCCGCGTCAATTACATCATCGTAGGGCTTTCGCTGCTGGGCACGTACCTGTCCGCGCTCACTATGATGGCTTTGTCGGGCTGGTCGTATGGCGAGCACAACTGGGTGTTTATGGTGCAACTGCCGTTCCTGATCATCACGGCGGCGGTGATCACGCGATTTGTGCTGCCGAGGTACCGCGAGGCGGGCGTGATAAGCGTCTACGAGTACCTCGAGCGGCGGATACACGTTTCGGCGCGGCTGCTGGCGTCGGCCAGCTTCGTGATCTTTTCGGTGGCGCGGTCGGGCCTGGTGCTTTACCTGCCCGCCCTGGCGCTCAGCACGGTAACGGGCATTTCGCTGCCGCTGTGCATAGTGGTGATGGGCGTGATAATCACACTTTACACCGTGATCGGCGGCATAGAGGCCGTGATCTGGACCGATGCCGTGCAGGTGGCGGTGATCGTGCTGGGGGCGCTGCTTACGCTTGGCTGCATCTTCAGTGCCGTGGGCGTGGATCGGTTTCTTGAGGTGGGCCTGGCGCACAACAAATTCCGCTACATCGTACCGTCCGCGAGCATCGCCAAGCTCACCACGCTGTGGGCGGTGCTGGAGACGATTTTCTCCACCATTCGCATCTATGGCACGCAGCAAGACATGACCCAGCGTTACATGACCACAGCCTCAACGGAGAAGGCCAACCGCAGCGTGTGGATATCGATCATCGCGTATATTCCGCTCGGGTTCTTTTTCTACTTCATCGGCACGGCGCTGTTTGTGTTCTACCGCGAGCATCCCGTGGCTCACCTGCCGAAGCCCGATACGATGTATCCGTTTTTCATCGTGGATCGGCTTCCGGCGGGCGTGGCGGGGCTGGTGATTGCGGCGATTTTCGCGGCTGCGATGTCGAGCATCGACTCGTTGATGAATTCCAGCTCCACGGTTTGCGTCGAAGATTTCTATAAGCGTTTGAGCAGGCGCAAGCCGTCGGATGCATCGTGCCTGTCGCTTGCGCGCTGGCTTACGGTGCTGTGGGGCGTGCTGGCGGTGGTGATGGGGCTGATGTTTATGGAGGTGACATACGCGCAGGCCGTGTGGCAGAAAATCATGGGGATATCGACCAATGGCGTGCTGGGGCTGATGGCTCTGGCATTCCTGCCGTTCAGGGTAAACTGGCGCGCGGCGCTGGCTGGCTTTGCGGTTTCATACGTGTGCCTGTTCCTGATGATGTCGGCTGGAACCGATTTCGGCATTGTGCCGCTGATCGGTGGAACCCTCACACGTGCGGCCGCACAGTTGCCTTCGACCCATTTCCTGCTCTATACCATCGTGGGCAATACGGTGTGCTTTGGTGTGGCGCTGGCGGCTCACGCGCTGCTTGCGCGGCGGGAGCTGCCGCAGCCCGCGTGAAACGAGCGAGGCGCGGTTGCCGCAATCGGAAAAGGTGCTTGACATCGGCGGGCGAGCGTATAGAATTGCGCGGCAGAAAATAGCGCCGGCGGCTATGCGCCCCACCGGCGGAAATCTCGCGGGTGCTGCTTTGCAAAAGGAGCTGGTAATGC
>Ga0307379_10001674_pt1 | contig 34401 bp, 36 predicted proteins | sample UN2MG_FD_202237 | JGI IMG/M metagenome (GOLD analysis project Ga0307379, IMG submission 202237) | Soil microbial communities from Risofladan, Vaasa, Finland - UN-2 | ecosystem: Environmental > Terrestrial > Soil > Coastal area > Acid sulfate soil | place: Finland: Risofladan, Vaasa | collected...
GGTCAGGAATGTGGAAACGGACACCAGCGGGAGCCTGGTCTGTTGATATGACCAAGGATTTACGATTTAGAGCCTATCGTGGGCTTATACGCTGCTGGAGATGTTCAGGCTCGATAGCGGAATACCAGGACTTTGGATGGGGCACAACATGCGGTTCTGGGGCTGCATCCAATTATCCATATACAACAGAGCCAACATGCGGTGGAAGTCAAAACAATCCCCCGGTCTGCACGGATATATCGGGACCGACAGAGGGTATCATAGGAGAAGACTATACTTATGTGGTTTCAGGATTTGACCCTGATGGAGACCCTGTTCAATACAAGGTTGAATGGGGTGACGGGATAGTATCACCTTATCAGTCGTCAGCGACATTCCATCATACGTTCTGGCAAGCAGATTATTTCTCTGTTAAAGGGAGGCTGAAAGACAGCAATGGAGCTGAATCAAGCTGGGGACCCATACTCATGGTATTATTCACAGAGGATACTTCAAATCCATTGCCCGATGATTTCAGCCTCTATCTTCTCATTATCTTGATAATCATCGGTATCGTCGGGACCATCGTTGCTATAAAATACGCTCCGGGAATGACAATTAAAATAGGTGCATCAGTCATCATCTGGATTGTCATTGCAATCATATATCTTCTTGTAACCTATGGGGGGATATTATAATGGTGTTATCACAAGTGTTGAAAGCTGATTTAAGGAAAATAGTCGCGGGGATACTTTTCGCTTCGGTGACAATTGGAAATGCGATACAGAAGTTCTACCCAAATGATCTGACGATGTGGTTCCGACAGCCTGAGATTTCAATGTCGTTCTATTCCATCTCACTTGTCGTTTTCTTTTACCCATGGATTAAAAGAGGGACCCTTGGAGGGCTTGCTTTGATTATCCTTTCAATACTCGCAGCAGCTTTCCTCTCATGGTTCTTCGGGCATCTCTGGGTCTAAGGAGGATAAAAGAATGAAAAAAAAAGCATTAATAGCAATAGTGATTGTTGTTGCAATCGCAAGCATCGCATACATCATGTATACAGGTGGTGGAGCTCTACCATCGCAACCATTGGTATACGAAGACCTGACCACTTATAACCATAATGGAGAACCATCTGGGTCAACACCTTATCTCTCAATGATCGGGAATGACACAATACAAATCACGGATATGCCCCGTCTCGCAACATGTTATTTCCAGAGACCGATAAACATCGTCCTGAATGATTTCACCATGGAATTCAACGTCACAGCATCAGAGCTGCAAGGAAACACAGGTGACAATGATTCATCAGGTGGATTTATGGCTGTAATGTTTGCTAAAAATCTGACAACAACAAATAACTATCTCAGTCAAATAAAAAACGATGGCCTTCTATTCACATTCCGAGAATGGACGGGATATCAATACGAGACCTATTATCTCTTGCAGATTCGCAGCAGATCCTCAGGACAGTGGAAAGAATACATCGGTGCTCTCAACACAAATTATCATATCATGATTTCAAGAGTGGGAACAGAAGCAACCATGAAGATATATCAGAACAACAATCTCGTTGCAACCAAAACCATCACTGATACAACAGAGATAAACTATTTCCTCCCGATGTGCGGAAGAGGGGGAGGGGGGGCTGATTTGATGCAAGCCAGCGGATTTGTTTCACAATTTGCTTTTACCTAGGTGAAAAAAATGAAAGAAAAAATAGTAATCATAATCATCTGTGCCCTGTTGATGACCATCGGTTTTTTTTCAGGGTGTGAAGAATTGCCACCACAACAAGGTGAAAGCGGGAAAATCAAAAAATACCTTTGTTTCATAGGATACAATTCACTTTCAGCAACATCAACACAAGAATATGTCGCGTCTCATTTTGATGCTGTGGCAATAGGGACCAGCCCGTATACAGCAATTGAAAATGTCAAAGCCATGAACCCAAACATCTCTTTCTATGGATATAGCTCAGCTTGCCAAGTTGGTGATTGGTATAGCAACTGGGCAACGGTGAACACGCATGAAGATTGGTTCATACATAGCAAATATGGCAGCAGCTCAGCAGATAGGATAAGGGAATCGACAAGCGATGGATATGTCTACATCATGGATCCAAGCTCAGGGTGGGCTCAATACTGGGCAAATCAATGCAGCAGCACATTAAGCTCAAAACCAGCAATCCATTCAATACATGCTGACAATGCATTTGATGAATGGGATCAGGGATTTACAGGCTCAAACTACAATTATCCAGATCTGGATGATTGGAATCAACAGCAACTCGCAAATTGGCACAATGGAATAGTAGCTCAGGTAACAAACACTCGTGCTCTTATACAAAAAAAGTTTATAGTTAACACATGGAAATTCACTGATACAAGCAATGCCAGCGGGATGCATGAATGGGAGCATTTCGTTCATGGCCCGCTTCATGATTTAACCAGCTCAGGGTATTCAACTATCAGCACCATCTATGCTATCAACAGAATGAAACTCCAGGCTGATCACGGTATAGATCTCGTGGCTATCAGCGGGACCAAAGGATACCCGTCAAGCCCCACTCAGGAGCAACAGAACCGATTACATCAGCTGCAAGTCTATACTCTCTGTTGTTTCCTTTTTACTGTCAGTGATATAACAAACAGTTACTACACCTGGTGCACGAATTCATATCGTGGAGATCCTTCCTTATTCTATTTTCCAGAAATGGACTTTGTTTATGGGGAGCCTCTAGGGGATTATTATAGTGTCGGTGGAGATCTCTACCGAAGAGATTTCACAGAGAAAATAATCTTTGCAAACATTTCACCAAGCTCAACTTACACCGTGACTGTTGGGGGACAGACATACCAGCTCCCACCGACAACTGGTTTAATATTAGAAAACTAAGAGGGAAAGAAAATGAAAAAGAACACGAAAATAGCAATAGCATTGATTATTATAGCAGCTGTCTGTCTAGGAGTATTCGGTGCAAATCTATTCGCGATTTATGTGCCCGCTGAAAACCTGATAACATATGAAGAGTTCGATCCATATAATGTTCTGACGGTGACAAATAATCAAATCACAGCCACTGATTTACAGAAAGCCCAGAGACCATATTGTAGAAATGATTTTGGAATATCAAATAGTCTGTTAGACGGGGATTTCGAGGTTTATCTACATGTAAAAATAACACAATCAAATTCAAGTGCAATCATAGGTTTCTGGATGGCCAACCAACAAGCCTCTTCAAACAGCCTCTATAATTCATCTGCGAATGCCGATGGATTAGTTTTCTATTTATTCAGATATACAGAAGGAAACCCAGCAACTGACGGCCATCGTTTCATCCTCTATGATCGAGAGAGCACAAAACCTGTTCAACAATCATATGTCAGCTACGACATTAATGCCGTTGCATCAACAAATGTTGATTATTGGTTCACCATCACTCGATATGGACTTGAGTTGACATTGAAAGCCCATAGTGATTCAGCAAGAACAAATCTGCTTTCCCAATCAACCTACATTCTTGAGCATGTGACCTCTTTCAGATATATGTATGCTGCGTGTGGATATGGTTACGCTAGCACTCCCGCTTCTGTTTCTGCTATCATGTCAGATTATTACATTCAAGAACCAGCCCCATATGAGCCTCCCATCGCGGTCTTCACCTGGTCCCCAACTTATCCTGTGATAAATGAACTTGTCACCTTCGATGGATCGCAGAGCTCGACAGATGGGACCATCACTAATTACGAATGGGATTGGGAGAACGACGGGACTTTCGATTATCAGAGCACATCACCAACCGCTCAACATTCCTTCTCGACATCGGGCTCTAAAATGATATGCCTGAGGGTCACTGATAATTACGCTCAAGTCGGGACCGTGGTTCATACAATCAACGTGCAGACGTCAGCACCAGATACCTACATGCTCACGGTGCATACGAAAGATTCAAGCGGGACAATCATCCCAGGAGCGACGGTTACTATCACACCAGGGGGATTCAGTCAGCTTTCATCAAATGTGGGCATCGCAGAATTCGAGCTTGAGCCAGGAACCTACACCATTCAGGTCTCAGCATTCGGTTTTGACAGCTGGCAAACCACTGTGACTATCATCAGTAACGACGTTTCTGTGACCTCAGAGAACACACCAGAAGGAACAGTGATACCACCAGGGACACCAGGATTTGAATTCGTCATCCTTGCAATCGCGATTGCTGTAATTATATTTCTCACCAACCGGAGGAAAAAAGAATGAAAAAAACAATATTCTTGATACTGTTGCTGTCGATACTTTTCATGGCCTCATTGGGCTCCGCAGCGTTCACCTTGAAATACAACCTGCAAGGATGGAATCTTATCCGTGCATTTGATCCTCCTGTTCTTGCAGATACCAACAACGACGGAAAACTAGATTCTTTCTTCCTAGCGGGCCTTAATATCACTACGACGGGCCAAGGAATCGTGCTTAGAATTGATTCCGCAACAGGAAATATAATCTGGAGACGGGATTATTTCGATGTAGATGCTTCACAGGAGTTAAATCCGATAGAAATCTATGATGTGACTGGGGACGGATGCCCAGATGTCTTCTGTCATTTCGGTGCATCAAACGTCGGGTATGAAGTCGGTTTCATCTGTTTAAATGGTTTAACTGGAGAAACAGTCTGGTGGAATCTCGATAATGTTATCAGACCAGCATGGCATCATTTCGTGATATTAGCTGATAAGAATACGAATGTCCCGTACATATTCTTCAACAGCCATCCTTATGTCGATGGTGGGCCGTTCTACATGAGAAAACTTAATGCCGTGACAGGACAAGAAATCGCTTCATTGGCATCCGGTGGGACATGTAACGGTGGGGTATCCGCAGCAAACATAGACAATTCTGCTGACGGAAGTGTAGAACTGGTTATCGGTCCTCATTCAACTGGAATCGAAGTCTATGATTTCAACTTGAATCTTCTATGGAAAATCACGACACCTTCTCTCACAAGCACGCAATGCGTCAAATTAGTGGACATCAATGGTGACGGCATCCTAGATCTCGTTTCAGGCCGTCAAAGCACGACGACACACGCAGGGCTCAATGTCATAGACGGGGCAACCCATCAGGCAATGAGCGGTTATTACGTCGATGATTACAGTGCAATAAATTCAGCTTGGGCAGCATCATCTCATGAAGACCCCGGCATGATGGACATTGACGGAGATGGCATCTATGAGATATGCATAGGTGATTATTCAACCACCTACGCTCAAGTCTTTAAAATAAGCAATCCACCGCAGCTGGTGAAAACATTAACTGTATTGGGAATGGGGGAAGGCAACGGCCAGTTCATGGATATAGTCGGGGATAGTCGTCCTGAGCTTCTTACAAACTCACATTATATCTATGACACTGAGACATGGACCAGGGTTGCTGGGACACCGGGGATAAATTGTTTCGGTGGCTCATTAGGTGACATTGACGGTGATGGATTATTCGAGCTCTACGGACAGAACAATGGTGGAATAGCTGCCTATGATACAGATAAAACAGCAAAGGACGGGATAAACCCAGGGACCTCCCATTGGGGATATCGCAGAGTCATGGGGGAAATACAATATCAAGAAGCACCGGGCTCATGGTGGTATTCATGGGCTCAATGGCAACAAGATCACAGTCCATGCAACGAGGGGACAACAAAATGCATGGATGGAACTATATGGACTTGCCAAAGTGGGGTCTGGGTAGATACAGGGTTGCCATGTGAAACGACACCTGGTTTTGAAGTATTAGTTTTCTTTGTTGCATTCCTTGCAATTGTTATGATAATGCGGAAAAAACAAAGAAAATAAAATCATGACGGCAACTTTAATAAAACGATAATCCATTCGTATTGAGAGTGAGGAGATGTGCCGAATAGACCACGAAAAATCATTCTAGCCCTTGCTCTAATCCTGTTTTTTTGTGAATGTGTATCCGCTGAGAATAATACGACAGCACCACCGGATCAGCCAGCTGGTGAAATAACATATCAAATCGGTGATTTCACGATAACACAGGGACAAGCGATTGGTGTCCTTATTTTTGTCATTGTCATGATTGTCGTCATAGCTATGGCTATGAAACCCATAAGAAGATAGGAGAAAAAAACATGAAAAAAGCATTGTTGATACCGATTGTTTTGATATTGCCGATAATACTGACGCAGACGGCCTCAGCTGGATTCAACTACTATGTTTCTGTGCTTGGAAACGATAGCAACCCAGGGACGCTAGAACAGCCTTTTAGAACGATCCAGAGGGCCGTTGATGCTGCTTATGCTGGTGACAAGGTTTTAATCATGGGTGGAATTTATAATGAACAAGTAGTGGGAAAACAAAGCGGAGCACCAAACAATTGGATCGAGATCAGGAATTACAACAACCAAGAGGTCATCATTGACGGGACTGGGCAATTTACTTATGGTGGAGTGATTCATTTTACAAATCAACATCATATTCTTTTCTACGGTTTAACTGTGAGAAATTCCGCTCAGTATGGTTTCTTTTTCCCGGCATCTGATGGGCCTAATACAAACAACATCACGGTGTCACATTGCAATATCTACAACTGCTCAATGTCAGGCATTTATATCTATCCATACAATACCGGGTATCTCGCTTATGATTTCATCGCGGAATACAACACGATTCATGATTGTCAGAATGGATGGTATAGCAGCCCAGCAAATGAAGTCATCACTGTTTCAAATGTCCAACGGTTCACGATTCGATACAATGAAATGTATGATAATCACCGGATCTCAATCGACTGCAAAAATAATGCTTGTCAAGGGCAAGTCTATGGAAATCGTATTGATACAACACCAAGAAGGCCCGTGATACATGCGAATGCATCATGGGCATGGTCAAACTCAGGAATTTACGTCGATGCTTATGATGATAATGCTTGGTATATTTTCGTTTACAAAAACATTGTCTGGGGGAATCTCACTGGATATATCATGGGAACTGAGCAGGGTGGAACATTAACAAACGTCTGGTTCTTCGATAATATTTACAATGGAACAGGAAACGCATTTCAGATAAACAATCATTGGAAATATGGTGGGCCATGGATACCCGGTGTCCATCATCTGAAAACAAACTGTGGAATCATCTGCAACACCGTCACTGGTAGAGCAGCGATATGCTTCCAACTGACCGATAAAACAGAGAGCTTCGTGAATTTCACTTTCAGAAATAACATCTTGTTTGGAAACACCGGGATTAACATCGGAAGCGGGCAATGTGATCTCACACAATCAAACGTGGACCATAATCTCTTCGCGTGCTCCTATTCAGCGTATTTCGGGGATTTATACCTTGTTGGGGACCCCCAATTCGTGAGTGCCACGGATTATCATCTGAAATCCACATCTCCATGTATTGACATGGGCTCAAATTACGCTGCACCACCTTTTGATTTTGATGGGAAAACACGACCCATTGGTGAGTTCACCGACATCGGGGCATACGAATACGGGAATTCTCTTCCTGGATTTGAAATACTCATAGTGTTCGGAGCTCTATTCGTTTCCCTGTTGATAATGAAAAGGAGGAACAACCTTAAATGAAAAAAACACTAAACAACATTGTAATATTAACAATCATCCTGATGCTTTTTGCAACCAGCCTTGGCTACATGGTCATGGGTGTCGCAGATAACACGATTACAGCCACAGCGGGCTCCGGGGGGATAATCAGCCCAAGCGGTTATGTTGGTGTCCCCAATGGTGCAAACCAAGGGTTTACAATAACAGCAAACCCAGGATATGACATACTTGATGTTGTCGTGGATACTGTTTCACAGGGTGCAATAAGCAGCTACACGTTCTATAATGTGATAACAGATCATACGATATCAGCTACTTTCATTTTAGAAACACCACCGAGCCCACCTACAGGCTCTGGAGATTACTTAGGTTACATAGATTATTTTACAGACATTGACCATGCAACTAATTCTGTGAAATGCCTGGAGTTATCCCCAAATGGTTCCGTTGTCGCTTTCTATGAAGAATCCCCAAGCTCTAAGATACATATAACAAAGACATCAAACTCTACCAATGAAAACAACTATCCAAGTGACCTAGAGCAATGTAAAGAGGTTGTTATTTCTCCAAATGGAACATATCTTGGGTATGGTGGATATCCACCTTGGATTCCAGGATTTGACTTCTTGAGCATTAACTATGTTTCACCACCAACTCTTAGTTGGATAGGTGCTCCCTCAGTGACGGAAACTACAGTCTATGGCCTAACCTTTTCAGCGAACAGTTCATTCGTTGCTTACAGCGGTGAACCAAATTACAAAATAAGAATAAGAAGCATAGTTTCTCCATTTGACTGGGTAACAAACATAACCGTCCCAGGGGATGGAGCTAAACATATCAGCTGGTCATCCAACGATACTTGGATTGCTGCTGCAAGCAGTGATGGTACTGATGCTTACATCTATAATGTTTCAACATATACACTCCATAAAACCCTTACTTCTGCTACATCATTTGATGACACCAAAGATGCAAAGTTCTCCCCAGACAATCGTTTCCTAGCGATATCTGGAACAACAACTGGAGGCCAAAGGGTTCATATATACAATACGACAAATGATTTTTCATACGACAAAATAATTTACACCAGCAACACAACATCACCATCATATATTCCGTTGTCATTTTCAAATGACAGCAACCATCTGTTCATCGCATTTAACGATTCCATCCTTGTTTACAACACAAATACTTGGAACATAGAATACACCATAACTGCTGATTGCACCACCATATACGACATGGACATTACTTCTAATTTAACCGCGATATCCTGCGATTCTCCCGATGAAGTAAAACTACTGACCATCTTCACTGTCAACAGAACTGTATCCACCAACATAGAATACAACAATGTGACTTTTGACATACCAACAGACCTCCCAGGGATGCAGAACGTTATCATCCCGGTCTCAAGCACATCAACTAGCGTTACAGTCTTCGATAACGAGGCATCTTCTTACTATGATGAAGTGTTTTCCATTTCTGCATTAACAAATAACAACACCTATTTTTTTGATAATACAAACTTTATTGTTTACTTGAGAAGAGGAGGACTTACAAACGGAACATTCGTCAATCTGACCTTAATCGGGACCCATGACATTTTGTTTGATATTTCATTCCCGCAATATCTAGACGTTGGCCAATACCTGTTTATGAATGGAATGATATCTGATTCCTCTGGAACAACCCTCAATGGGGTGATAGCAACAACTCATATCCTGAATTCAACTGGTTATGATATGATTACTCCTATGAAATGGAACTGCACAAACGGAAATTATATAGCAATGTCTTCTACAAATTCTCTCCCAGCAGACACATATTACATCAAGATAGAATTTCCCGATCCGACATCTGGTCTAACTCTTTCCATCATCAGAGTTCTTTATCTTTCAGTAGATCCAGGGCCTTTCGTTTATGTGTCAACAAATCTTCATTTCTCATTTTACAATTCAAACACAGGAATAGGGCTCCCAAAGGAATCATTTAAGATTTACGTGGATGATGACACAAATCTGACTGGAAACAGGATATACACCGATAATTTTAAGGTTTACACCGGAAGCACGATTTATTATCGCATTGACGATTATTTCGATAACCAGGTTTACCCCACCGCAGGGTCCTACAAAACACTTCCGATTTCTCATATTGAACAACAAGAAGATATCCCTGTCACCTGGTATGATGTCTGTGTGAAAAACCTCAATGAGACAATCATTCATATTTCACTAGAAAACCGCAGCGTCTTCTACAACGTAACACTCTTCCCCATGGATACTTACCACTTTAATGTCCTTCCACGATTGTATAACATCACGAAAACAACGTATAATGCATTAAACGGATCTGTCATAAAAATAGAGCATGAAACAATCAACGTCACAAATGACACATTCTACATCATCAGCGGATACACCGCTCACCTGTTCTTCGGGCTCTATAACACCAATGAAGGATTGGGATTACCCTGGGATACCCTGAAATATTATATCAACGGAGAACGAATCACAAATCGGGAATATCATACCTATATCAACAACACCATCAACATCACCGTAAAAGATTATTACAATTACACCATGTATACAGGTAATTTCACCTTGAATCAGACCTATACTTTTCTTGATTTCGGATTGACGTTCCACAGCTGGCTTTTCGGAAACAAGAATGAAGAATACTACATGATATCGCTATTGCGGGAAGGGGCAACACGATGGTTTGAACGCGGTATCGTCCCAAACGGTGAAAGAGAATTCTTACTCCCATCAGGGAACTATACCTTGAGGATTTACAATGCGACATACCATGAGATTTACAACTCAACTCTTCCACCAAGTCTTCTCATGAACAACAGTAAAGTCTACGTCATCGAGGGAGCGAATTTAAGCGAAGTCATCTCTGGTTTATCAGTCATCCGGGGTCAATTGCTGGAAGTCCAGGGAATATTAAGCCTTGCCTTACATCAAGATATCGTTCAAGTATGCTACAATATCCCAACAATCTATTCCATCTTAAATCCACGGGCAACACGTCTAGGGCTCCAGCTGGTATGCCCTGAGATAACGATCATCGCGACAGCAACGAATACAACAACGGATAATAATTTCATCAGTCGGCCCGTAATGCCGACGACAACACTTACAAACGGGACTATACGAGTGAAAACAGACAGGATTTATTTTCATTGGAATGCATCAATGGCCTGGGCAAACATCTCTTATGGTGGAAACTACACGAATTACACGTCCCCTAATTTTCCCTTGTTCATTGATCCTTTCAGTGCAAACGTCACTATCAATGCATCGGAAAACGTTACCATCATCCGGGAGACACAATTCCAGCAAGAAAAATTATTCAACTGGCTGAAAGCAACACAGGAACGGCAAGAAAAATATTTCTATTCGACAACCGCAGTGTTACATAATCCTTTTGTCACAAATATCACCATGAAGGAAGTCTACGTGTATATGGGTTATGCGAATGACACTACCCCTGATTATGTTACTACAAAACTTTATGATGTGACAAACGGGAGATATGTGACCATGGGCCAGAACTTCGATTGCTCTGCATCTGGCATCCAATTTTATCTTGATTCACTCACCAGCGTAAACAGATCATTCACAGCGAGCTATTACGGGATGGATACACAAATCCTTCCAAGCACGGCCTACGTCTCTGTCGATGACTATAATCTTGTAGAATACAATGGCAAGTCCTACTGGCATCTCAGAGCTCAATGGGTCAACAGGAACACAGAGGCTTTTATCGGCCCCCTGGGGATTGATTTCAATTTCACCACTGGGGAATATGTGATTGCACCCCAATCTATCATCGTCTATGACAACGAGAAAAGCGAGGTCTTATCAAAAATCACCGGAGAATTCATGTATTTGGGGTCTGGAGGCCTGATGATAAGCCAGACACAGGTTGGGACCGTCTCACCAAATGGGGCCCGCACATTCGACGTCTATTGGTTTTTCACGGAACCAGTCACCATGCAGCTGCAACCAAACTCACTGCATCTGGTCATCGTCCCCGAAGGATTTCCTTTCATCGGGACGCTGGATCTCTTCTATGCCCTCTGCATCATCCTTGGAGCTGTCGCAGTCATCGCAGGCATCATCGCTTACGATAACAAAACCCATAAATTCAACATGAAGATAGGTTTTGTTTCCATTCTTTGTGCCGTTTTAATAATCCTTCTCTACGGAGGATATTAAAAAGAAATAATCAGAGGTAAATGAAATGAAAAAAGAAAACAAAAACAAGTTGGTAAAAACCACAGCAGTCAGCCTTCTATTGGTTGGTGCTGTAATAGGGCTAGTGATGATCGCGAACATGAACCCACAGGAAATAATCAGCTCTATCGGGCAACGAGGATGGAGCACTGTCGCAACAGCAGAAGGTAATCCTGGTGCTGGAGCGTCTGGTGTCTTGCAGATATACATTTATCCTCATCAAGCTGTCCCGGCAACCGCGTATGCAGCAAATCTTTCAACGGCAACCGCATATGGATATGCTGATAATCTCAATACTTCATGCGGAACTGATGTGCCTTTTTCAACCGCTTTCGATATCGTGGTGAAATGTCGATTCAACGTCACCCATGCGTATAACGTGACAGCAGCAGCCTGGGTGGATGCCTGGGTCCGAGCAAACATCACCTGTGCAAACCTTGCAATCGGGGCCTATACCGCGATGACATGGGTGCAGATTACCAACACAACTGAATACATGTGGGGTAATTTCTACATCAACAACGGTGGAGCCGGATATCAGATATCACATGGCCAGAATATCAATGTGACCCTATTCAGGGTGCAAGCATACTTCTAAGCAACTAAACAATAACCAATTTCACCAGGCGAAATAATGAAATCAGCAAAGACCATACTCTCGTTCATCTGTTTCTTCATCTTCGGTTTCAGCCTGGTCCTCCCATTTTTCGACAAGAATTATCTCGTTGAAGCACCAGAACCAACACTTCATCCCTATGATATCATCACTCCACCAGCAAACAGCTTCGGAACCAGCAACATGAAAGTCATCAACTGGACATATTTCCGTAATCTCTTCCAGCAGCACACCAATTGGATACTAGAGTATAAACGATATTCAACAGATCCATGGACAAACGGAAACCAATACCTGACCATTGACCGACAATGGAATGATTCAGGATACTGGAAATACGATCTTATCCTTGATGTCCCAGTCCATGTCTATTCAGCCAGGTTCACCTTCGGCATTGATGTCCCTTGTATAAAATACGTGGAACGCTCTGGATATGAAGTCTGGTTGAATTATTCAGTGGATGACAACGAAACATACTCCTGTATGTTCAACTGGAGCGACCTTGCATCCATACCAAATATTGTCATCACCCATGGGCAATCGAATGGATTATACTGGTTTCGCTTCCAACGTGATGACATCCCACCGGGACACTACGTTTTCGACCCCTGGTTCGGTATGTTATCAGGTGCGAGTACTAGTGAACTTTATAGTCCAAACATAAGAGGAGCAAAAGGAATCCCAGCAAATAATGGATATGCTTCAAGCATTTCAGCTACATTTGTAACAGGAACATGGACATCAGGTGAAAAAGTAAAAGCTGGTTTAGTTGATTCTAGCGGAAATCTGTTGGTTGAAACTATTGAACGGACAAGTGGAGGAGATGGTGTGCAGTCTTTTCTTTTTGCTACTCCGTATTATGTTTCAGCTGGGACGACCTATTATGTTTGTGTTTTTTCCGATACGACACGTGTAACTGTTTATTATAATTCTGCTACTAATAGTCGTGTACAAGATGGTAGTGCAAGTTATCCTAATTGGAACAGCCCATTAACTATTGCTTCTGGGGTTCAATTTGCGTTTTATTGTACCTATACCAACTATTCTGCTCCCGATGTCAGTGTCAGTGGAGTGAACCCCGCGAATGCTGCAACAAGTGTCGGCATCGTCCCGATAACAGCTGCAACGCTCATTAACATGTCCGGTGGAGACCTTGACGCGACGATGTGGAGTAACAGTTCTGGAAGTTGGGCCCAGTATGCTTCTTTTTCAAGCATCACAAACAACACGCAAGTCTCTTTTTTGAATACCAATTTCAGTGATATGCTCACGAAATATTGGTGGTCTATTAATGTTTCAAGTGGAGCTGAATGGTATAACGATACCTATTATTTCACGACGCAGAATAATTTCACGGGAATATGGGACGTTGATTTAGACGATGGATATCTTTTCGGAAGTGCTGTTCAAACAATCATTGTTGATGTCAACCATAACGGTTATCCATGGCTCTACCAGACCGCTTCAAATACTACCTTTGGTGGAGGAAAAATATTTTGTATGAATGCATCGACAGGAGAAAGGATTTGGAATCGGACAATCCCAACCGCAATTGGAGGGAGCAATCCTATGGCTGCTGGAGATCTTCTGAATGACGGGGATTGGGAGGTTGTCGTTGCAGCTGGCACAAGAACAATTTGCTATTATTGCTCAAATGGGACTACTCTTTGGAATATTTCTACACCAGGTGGATGGAGTGCACCAGCTGTCGCAGATGTCGATGACAGTGGATATCCTTATATCTATATCGCAAGCAATACCGGGGTAGAACCAGGTCAAGCACATATAAGAAAACTCTATGGAAACAACGGGACTACCGCAGCGATTGCAAACATTGATTATTCATGCTGGGGTGGTGTCTCTATCGCAGATCTTGATCGCGATGGGGAATTCGAGGTTTTTGTCACCGATTCCGATGAAGACTGGTGTTTCGATGAAGACCTGAATCTTCTTTGGTATACCACGGATTATACAAGTGAAAGCCACTGTGCCATTCTCGATAACATCACAGGGGATGGAAATCTCGAAGTCGTTGTCGGGAATCAAAGCATGTCTGGGGCAATTGACGGGGTATACGTGTATTATGCAAATGGAACTGTTGTCCCAGGGAAAGATGATGGAAATCTTTTAATGAAATTCCATATCCAGCCAACAGTCTACGATGTTGATTATGATGGCCATAAAGAGATACTCACTGCTTTTGGATCTTACCCGAATGTTTTTGATCTTGTTTCTTGGACCCTGGATGGAAACATCACCGCAGAGATTTCATCTGAGCCACCTGGTGTCGCAAACGTCCTTGGTGATGACCGTATGGAGATTATCGGGTATTCAGCCTGGGATGATGATTACGCGGATATTTACAATGGAACAACACTTTCTCAGATTGCACATCTTCCCTCAGGGGGGTATTATGGCCGTTGTATTGTTTCAGATGTTGATAACGATGGATATGTCGAATTAATTGGGTATGGAAATGGGTATTTGTGGGGTGTCGATTGTACAGTTACAATTCCTGATCCCGCTCCACGGACTGACACGAATTTCTATAGTGAACGCAGAACGCAAGCAGCTGAATACATTCCATTAATCGGTGGTAAATGCGTGCTGACGAACCCAGACCCCGCAGATGCAACAGTAAGCCTCAGGAATACCTCAGGAACCCTCAGCATCGACATCAACGAGCCAAACGGGGATGCCATAGAATGGAGCATCGAAACAGTCCCTGACGTCGGCAGCAACTATGGAACCGATGAAGTAAACGGCACAAAAACATGCAGCATCACAGGCCTGCAACCAGGGACAACCTACACTTGGTGGGTGAATGCGACTGATCAGACAAACTGGATAAGACAATCTTACACGTTCATAACCGCTGATTGGACCCAAATTGAATCCGGGTATTTTACTTTTGGTAATACATCAGAATTCACTCAAATTGAATCAGGGTATTTTACGTTTGGTAATACATCAGAATTCACTCAAATTGAATCAGGGTATTTTACGTTTGGAAATACCTCAGCTTATAACCAACTGCTTTCTGGGTGGTTCACATTCAGTAATTCAACAATATTAGAATTCAAGAACATTACATCAGGGTATTTCACCTTCGGGAACACATCATCCTACGAGCAGATTACCTCAGGGTATTTTACTTTTGGTAATACATCAGAATTCACACAACTGGAATCCGGGTATTTCACCTTTGGAAATACCTCAAGTATTAAACAAATCGTTTCAGGATGGTTCACCTTCGGCAATGATGCTGAATATACTCAATTTACCTCAGGATGGTTTACCTTTGGGAATACATCAACATATAATCAACTTGAATCCGGGTGGTTCAACTTCGGAAATACCTCCTCAGAAAAACAGTTGCTCTCAGGATGGTTCAACTTCGGAAACAGTTCATCTTTCTCACAAATCGTTTCAGGTTGGTTCACTTTTGAATCTGGGGCTGAATATACGCAGTTCACATCTGGGTATTTCACCTTCGGAAATACATCTTCAATGAAGCAACTGACATCTGGATATTTCACATTTGGCAACACATCAAGCATGTCACAAATCCTTTCAGGATGGTTTACTTTTGCCAATGGAGCGACATTCACACAATTCAGATCTGGTTATTTCACCTTTGGAAACACATCAAGCCACAATCAGCTGGAATCCGGGTATTTCATATTTAGAAACACATCAGATTACACTCAGTTATTTTCAGGATGGTTTACATTCGGGAATGGAGCAAACTACACGCAATTCACATCAGGGTATTTCACTTTTGGAAACACTTCAACATACACCGATATCGACACGGGATATTTCACTTTTGGAAACGAATCGGAAAACACACAGCTGCTCTCAGGATGGTTTACATTCGGCAATACATCAATGTATACACAGCTGCTCTCAGGATGGTTTACATTCAATGCAACTCAGGGCTGGGGTCAAGTGGCCCGTGGATATTTCACTTTCGGCAATGGCTCTGTCTTCACAGATATTGATCACGGGTGGTTTACATTCAGGAATTCATCACCCGTCGCATGTTTCACCTACGAGATTGTGGGATCAAGCATCTATTGCACGAGCTGTAGCCTATACGCAGATGCCTACCGCTGGTCCGTGTTGATAAACGAGACGTCTTCCGGTGGGACAACAGGTTGGATAACCGATGGATCAGGGACAGAATATGTTTACACGATACCATGGAGCGGGGTCATAAAAATAATCCTAGACGTCCAAACGGGGGTCTTCACGGATACACAGGCAATGAGTCTGGGCTATATCGACATAGACCAGGATTACTATGACCCGGAGTATTACACACAACGAGCGGGCTGCGAAGCTGCTGGCTACTACTGGTATCAAGATGATGATGGGATCTATCGTTGCCATAAACACCCAGAGACATTACCATGGAACGAAGATGATGATGATCTCCCGGAAGCGGGATACCCGACGTTCCCGAAACTCAAGATAGGGTATTTCACCATCGACATCACGACATTGCTTATTTTCATCGTTACGATATTGGTATTTGTGTATCTATACACAAAGAAAAAGGAGAAAAAAGGAGGGACGCAAGGTGGAGACAACCACTAATAAAGTAGTAAATAATCAAAGAATGATAATAATTGATGAGAAAAAACTTGGTCCAATTGATGAATTCAGAAAAGGTGTCATAGATACATTACCGACATCAGTTGGTTTAAAGATGGAACGACAATTCAAAAAAAACTGGATAAATATACGAGGAATTGTAGAAAAATATAATCTTCTAATACAGGATTATAATCCACTTATTATTCTTAATGAACAAAAAAATCTCCAGCAGATTAATATTATTTTAGAACAAATAAAAAACAATCAGGAATTACGGGAATATGCTAAACATGGAATTGATTCATCAACTACAAAAGAATTTGAGGAAAAAATAGATGCTCGCATATTTAGTATTTTTGCTAGGATTTACCATGAATTTTGTAGATCATATGCAAATGATGCTTTTGTTAAATGTATAAAAAAACCAGAAAATCTTCTGTTATTAAAAGAATTATTTTCTATTCATGGAACAATTTCAGAAACTGAAAAAAACATTGAGGAGATAGTTGGAAAAATATTAAATAAACAATAAGAGATGTCTTTTAAGGAACGCTGAAAGACCGCTCTAAACACGCATAGGATAGGTACTCAAAATGAGGAGAGAGAAACACGTAATTTTAGGAATTGTAACGCTATTGTGCATCAGTGCAGCAGTCGTATTTGTTCCAAATACAATTGCCAGTCACACAACCATTGGAACCTTGAATTACCTGGATACACAGATCTACCAGGTCACAGGTAATTTAACGCTTATTTTCAACAACTCAGACACCGGGACCCAGGATATCACTGTGACGAACCTAGGGTATGTCTCAGCGACGAATAAAACAGTATTCCAGGTTGTGAGCCACAACATCACCTACAACTGGACTTTTGTGAACAATACGAAGACATACAACTATTTCGATATCACGACAATGAACACGTATACGGTCAATGTAAACTACCAGGCCATCCACGTCCCAAAGAGCCCTTATCAGCTGCTACGTGAGATGCTGGAGGCTAAGAACGCGACGATAATCAGCCTCAGCCACATGATTACTCAGATGAACAACACCATCAACAATCTCACGCGAAACATGACCCTTCTGAAAAACATGAACACGAATCTATCAGCATTGGCAAACCAGACTGTCGCAAACAACACACCGCTTCACATGCAGATCGTGAACCTATCCTCTGAAATTGATAGATTGAATGCCAGCATCATCTCACTCACAAACGCGAATACTTTCATGAAAACAAACATCTCAGCAGCACAAACAACAATCAACGAGCTGAGAAACCCATGGTGCTTGGGATACACCTTCAATGACGTCGGATATCTCTATCTCAATGCAGCATCAATGGTAATCCTTTTCGTAATCCTACTGATAGTCGGTGCTATCGTCATCTACAGACAGAAAATAAAAACAAAAGGGAAACAAGTCATCAAAGATATTACGACAACATCACAGCAGAGCAAACGAGAGACTACAGGATTCATGGATGAACAAGTAAGAGACTTTGAAACAAACTTTCTTAAAAATGAAAACATAACAGAAAGCATAGATACTTTATCAGACCTAAAAAATAAAGATCCTGTTTCTTACAAAAAAGCGATGGAAAAATTACATAGGGATGCTGTTGATAAGATAGAAACACCATCAAAAAAAATAACATCAAAAATACCAGCAGAAACAACAATGTCACGGACACAAAAAGAATCAATTCCTTTTAGTGATGATGACCAAGGGTAATGATAATGTCAACAAACGAAGAGAAAACATTTTATTTTTCACCAAACCGGATACACGGTTACATCATCATAGGAGCACTTTTCATCATCACATTGATTTTTTTCAACAAACAATCCGTATGGATACCGTTCTGGCCAACAATATTCGGCATCGGTTTCTGTCTGTATCTAGCCTTTGACCAGTGGAATGAATGCATCAAAAGAAAAGGAAAAGCCCTTGTCTGTGATCTACAACTTGATAAAGGAGGCCATGTTTGTATCCACCCTTATGATATGGTCCAAGCAAGCAGATATGACAGAGATGGAAAAAGCGTTATGGCATTCACTTGTTTAGCTGGTGGAGGATATCTTTTTGCAGGAGTGGTGGGTATTCCAGGGACGGATTTCTTTCTCGTGGTCCCACCAGAACATATCATCGAAACAGAAACAGGTATGCTGGTGATGACAAAGCTCACGAAAAGAAAATATACCGAATTCCCATTTTATATCCAAAGTGCACTACAGAAACTACCGCGATTCAATGTGACGCTTGCAAAAGCAAAGGACAATATTTATTTTGGAATAACAAGTAAGATTGATGGGACAGCAACCGCAGAGAATTTCGCGATTGAAGAGAAATTCTGCATGATGAACCAACAAATCAACGACATGAAGAAAACTATTGATGATTATTCATCTCAACAAGAACGGTTACGACGTGATCAGCAGCCAGCACAACCAATAATAATCCAGCAGCAACCAATGTCATCAAGGAGTGAATAATGGGAAAAATATTTTGGAGACCAGATGGAGGCCGTTGTCGTTTCTGTACGACAAGGCCAACTTTTGAAAAACCAGGAATAACATTCAAAAAAAAGGCAGATGGAACTATCTACACGGAATGCAATAATTGCCATAAAAAATTAAAATTCCTTGAGTTATCCCCTGGAAATCCTTACAAACCAATGATACCAATGGATGGAGATGATTAATTGGATGATTTAGTAAAAGACAAACTTGAATCAGAGGAAGAAATACAAAATGAACAGATAGAAAAAGAAAGTAAAGTAAAAAGTATTTTTGACTTATGGTTTAAGATACAAGAACATTCTGCCTTAGCTGATACATCATTAATGCAATGCCGTGCGATGATAAGATGTATCGCATTTGGAGCTTTGATGTTACCTGATTCAGAAAGAGAATTGAAAAAAGAGGCAAGAGATTTTCTTAATGAACGAAAACAATATCTTGAACAAAGAAACATAGAACACGAAAGATCTAGTGGATTTGAATCTTATCGTTTTACTGCTAATTCTGCGGGGGTTATTCGTACAGCACCAACTGAATTTGATAAGGGGCTTACAGATTTGATTGAGCAAAATGCCAATCACATTCTCCCGCAATTAATGGAGATGGATTCTAAAATATCTGAAAAATTAATTGAACATGAAATTGTTCCAATAAGGAATTATACTCCTCTTGAATTTTATACACAAAAAACTTTACAATATCTATGGAAAAGACAAAAAGATAAAATAAAAAATAATGATGTAGACCACAAAGAAGAAAGCAGAGAGGATACAGATGCCAACAGATAGAGAACGATTATTAAATGAAATGAAAATGGGTGTCTTATTACGAGCAATGATTCGCAGTATCCGCGAATCACAAGATGAAACAATATCTTCTGATTTATTTGATGATGATGATACTAATAAAAGTTGTGCAAAATGGTATCGGAAAATTAACAGACATTTCCGGTCAATTAATGTAATAAGAAGTCTTAATTTTATTTTAGAGATATGTTTAGATTTAGATATTGACCCTGTAAATGATGAAGAATTCGGACCAATGTTCAAGAAATTGTTAAGATTGCATTGGTCTGAACAAACAATTCTAAAAATGCGAACATTTACTCAATTGCCTCAGATTGCTTTTCAAGATGAATCTGAATATAAAGCTGATGAAAATAATACACCAGTAGTTCCTTTTACTCGTGCTCATTGGTGATTAAATAATGAATTATCGAAGAAACGATGGACCACCAGGAATCATTGAAACGATTGGGAAAGAAGGCACGATATCTACTTTATGGGGGCCACCAGGGGCAGGGAAAACAAGTATTGCTTGTATTATAATGGAACAGGCAGTGAACCCAAAAAGAAACCCAGATAAGGATTATAGCCAAATCTATAACATATGGACCATCATACATTTCTTTGATGAGGATCAGATTGATGAAGCAATAGAAAAAGGCTTGTTAAAAATATTCTATGGTGATCATGAATACCGTAAACTTCCAAGTGAAATCCATACAATTACATCACTCAGCCAACTTTTATTTTATTTAATTGACAATGAAGGCGAAAACATTACTATTTTAGATGAAGCGGGTATTATTGCTGGATCAGCATCAGGGGGGACATCGAACAAAGCAAAAACCATGAAAAATCTATGCTTCGTCATCAGACATTTCAATACATCTTTAATTTTAATCGGGCAATCAAAAGGAAGTGTTTTACCTGCTTTGAGAGAAGATCTTGTTACTTATGAAATGAGAATAAGAGAAGTCGATGGTGTACGATATTTTACGATTGCCAAGGCCATCGCTGTCCGTGATGAATTCGGAGAAGAACATGTTAATTTTGAACAGATGGTATGCTTCGGTGGTGTCACTCCGACGACATTACCTTTCGATTCAAAATTCATGCCTGGTTTCTTGATTGATCTTGATCTGGAACAATGTTTCAATGAATTAAGTCAACTGGGAAATACATTGAATATCCGAAAGAATGGAAAAGAGGTTATCAAAAAACTTCATAATCAATGGCTTTTGAAACAAGAGAAAAAGGAAAGAAGATTGATGGGAATTGAACCGGATACAAATAAAAAAACCACCGAATTGGTAAATAACATAATATCAAAATATGATGTGACTAAAACAGAGGCATATGTTCTTGCTGGAGAAAAATTAAGACAATCACCATCTTGGGTGCGAAATCATTATATTAAATCAAAGAAATATTCTACTGCGATAAAAACAGGAGAAACACTGGCATGTCCCAAATGCGGGAATAAAATTAATATCAATACAAAACGACCACGATGCAGAAAATGTGGATATCAAATTAGGAAACATGAATATCCTGTAACGTCGTAAAATATCGTATGTCGCATTTAATGTCGCAGTTCTCCATTTCATTCTTGACCAGCTATGCAACAGGAGAAGTTTTCAACCTTTTGAGAATGAAAAATCTGTTGATTTCAAAAATATTTTGCTGTTTCGCGGGTCTCAGCATAAGGGGGAAGACTATAATTAAGACGTCAATTAATAATTTCTAGAATAACCTCTTTTGATTATTCATTCATCTCAACTGCTTTTGATCCGCTTCATCGGAATGAAAACAAAGGCAGTCATTAAAAAAGATTTATTATCTTTCTGTAACCAGCAGTAGAATAAATAAAAAGAAAGGCTTAATAACTATAATCATAATTCATCAACTGAGGTTTGAGGTTGAAAAAACAAAATACATTTTCTCTGAGTAGAACAGACTGCTGCTTAGTTGCCAGCTTTTCACATTCTCCCCATAGAGTTGTAGAGAAATGCTTTTGAACAGCAGCCCCTATCAATCAGGGAAGATGGCTCAGACCTTATTGGATCCGCTAGAGACCAATGACAGGAAACAATCAACATCAGGAAGAATGGGTAACTGTCGCAGAGAGGGGTTACTACTCCCGACATCACATCGTGACCTGATGCACGGTCTCTGCTCTCAGACATCAAACCTTTGACCATTAAACCCAGCTGTCCTGTCTTTGGTTGGCGACTGATCCATAGATGGATAAGGAAAAATGTGAGAACATGAAAGAAGGAAGAAAGACCATTGCGATAGTGATACTCGTTGTTGTATTGTCACTGTTCGCTCAGGCAAGTGTTTTCTATTACGTGATGAAAACAGATTACTTCGTCGGCCCGCAAGGACCACGAGGAGAGAAAGGAGATACTGGAGATCAAGGACCACAAGGGATGCAAGGCACACCAGGATTGACCGGGGCCACTGGGGCGAAGGGAGCGACAGGTGCAACAGGACCACAAGGGCCAAAGGGATCGGATGGAGCAGACGCACCAGTGAATCATCCACCGATAATATTGAATGCGACATTGAACGGGACCTTCAAAAAAATCTGTTACACCAGCTGGTTTATTTTCAACATCACGATCACAACCTCTGACAGTGATGATCCGACAACCTACGTGTATTTCAACTATCGGGAAAACAAATCAGATCCATGGATACAGCATTCATTACAAATCAACACGAGCTCCGGGACATATTCAGATACCGTAAAGATGATGATGTTCCACCCAGTGGACAATAAAACAATCTACTGGGGGATAACGCTCTGGGACGGCAGCGACATCACATTCGATGAATACGAATACACTGTCTACAGGCCGACATAAAACATTGAACCCAGGTCCCACCGATTGAACGGTCTGAAAGATGGAAAGAACCGGACTGCAAAAAAATATATTCCATAATCTCTCTTGATTCACCTTCTTGTGGCCCGTCCCGTTGACTTTCAGATCTTCAATGCTGGGGTAGATTGCTGGAATGGAATCCCCTCACCAAAGACTTGTGTTTTCATGTTAAAGTGATTCTAGCCAGCCTACTGACCCAGGTGGACGATGAAAAATAGATATCTCATTTGTTTTGCTACTTATGGTGCAGTCCAAGGATCCTATTACGCTGCGGTCATCAGCAAAATACTTTTTGGATAGTTCACTTTCTTATAGGAAAGTGCTCTTGCTCCTGTTGTATAGGAAAACGTTCTTGAAGTGAAAGAAATAGAAAAACTATTAAGTATTGTTCACATTTCCTTTTAAGAGTGAACTATGATGCAAAAACGGGCACATATCCCCACCCGCGATGAATATCAAAAAACATTAACTAAATTGACTGAGCAAAAGAACCTGGACACGCTGATCGCATTGCGATTAGGCTGCGAGCTTGGCTTGACGCGACTGGAAATCGTGAATTTGAAAACAACTGACCTTGACCGAATTAACAAACGTGGTCTTTGGGTTGAAGTTGCAAAACAAGTACGACGTGGAAATAAGAAAGGCCGTGGTGGACGATACAAACCGAATTTTGAAATGAGGAAGCGAGAGGTCCCTGTTAATACGAGCCTGTATCAGCTGCTTATTAGCTATATTGATAAATCTCAGGTCTATATTTTGAAAAGACACAAAGGGGACCCGCGTAAACCATTCACCCCGCGATACATCAATAAGTTGTATGAAAAGTCTGGACTTACATGGGCAACACATCATTCTAGACATTTTTTTAAAAATCAAGTGAAAGACTGGATGCGACGTCATCACCAGATTGATGATGAACTTATCAAGGATTACATGGGCCATAAAAAAGACACAACAGAAACCTATGGAGATCTCTCATGGGATTACAAACTCGAAATATTAGACGGGGTATTCCAATGACGCAAAGCACTTTATATGAACCTCATTTTAATGGACCAGAGTATAATCCTGAATTAGATTTTGATAGATTGACTGGACAGATGTGCCGTATTTATCATTTAATGAAAGATGGAAAATGGAGAACATTAACAGAAATTCAAAAAGAAACAGGAGACCCGCAGGCATCTATTTCAGCACAACTGCGTCATTTAAGAAAGCAACGATTTGGATTACACACAATAAATAGGAGAAGGGTGGAAGGAAGAGAATTACAGGGACTTTTTGAATATCAATTAATTATAAATCCTCTCTGTAAAATTGTCTATGTGGAGGAAGAATGTCGAAACTAGGAAAAAAGAAAATCTATAGATACAAAGGTGAGATTTTCATAAGAAAAAGAGGAAGACCAAGGAAGGAAACAAATGGACATAATAATCATGCTGTCTGATCAGATGGATACTCTAGACGGCCATACATTAGAAGAATACCTCAGGAACTTGCTACAGCATAGCCAATGGGCCGGATTCATTGATGACATCGAGTTGAACTATGGAGCCGAAAAAAACAAGGAGGGAATAATTTGGTAGTGATGGAGAAAACCAGTCAAGTGATAGATGCCCTTCACAAAAAATATGATGACAATGCTTTCAGCTACGCTTTCTTAGAACAAGTTGCAAACGGCACAGGCCTCAGAGCAAACCGTCATGCAGACGCTATCGCGGTGCAGCTCTGGGAAAGCAGAGGATTGAACATCACAGGTTTTGAAATAAAGGTATCACGACAAGATTGGGTGAAGGAATTGAAACACCCGGAGAAAGCGGAGCCGATCGCTCAATATTGTCATTACTGGTATCTTGTCTGTGGTGATGAAAACATTGTTCAATTCGGTGAACTGCCAGCAAACTGGGGATTGATGGTCCCGCATACCAAAGGGACTTTGAAGATAGTCAAAGAGGCCCCGTTGAATAAAAATCCTAAACCAGTTGATATGATTTTTCTTTGTGCTGTCCTTCGGCAAACACAGAATCAATTGACAGATACCGCAAAATTACAAGCGAAATATCATCAAGGATATACTGATGGGAAAGAAGATGGGAAAAAAGATGCAGAGAGCAACGTAAAATATTGGAGAGAAAGTCGAGATGAATTACAGAAAACAGTAAAGGAATTTGAAGATATCTCCGGGATAGGAATAACTCAATGGAGATGGAATTATATCGATTCAAAGAAAATCGCTCAGGCTGTAAAAATCGTTCTAGACGGGACATATCTGAATAACCTGCGGGAGTTGAAACGAATGCAGCGGATCTCCGAAGAGGTCTGTAAAAATGTTTCCGAAGCAATATTGAAATTAGAGGAGAAAGGTCTGGACACAAAGGAGGAACATGTCGGTAGTCTACCAGGGTAAATGGATATTCATCGAGGAACGTCCCACCTGTGGCAAGGTGACAAAAGAATTCGAGGTTTGGAGTATCTACGAATCAACGGCCTTGGGCCTTATCAAATGGAGAGCAAGCTGGAGGAAATACACTTTTTATCCATATAGCAATACACATTTTGAGGAGGTCTGTATGTATAATATCGCTGATTTCATAAAGAAGGAAACAACAAAATACAAGAAGAATTGGGTGAAGAAATGAAATCTATAATTATCGCGAAGGAAGGGGCTTTGACACCAAATGAGATTTTTTTCTTACAAGATTGCCCCCAGGAGATGGACAAAGAATACCCTGTCGATATCCACAACAAACTATTCGATGATAACGACAGGTGCATTCTTTGTTTAATGGGATCCGTCTGCATATCAAACCAAGGAGTGAAGAACGGGGTGCAATGAAATGGAGACACATCAGACAGGGGATAGGATCGCTCTGCAAGTCGTCAGCGACGTCGTGATACCATTGCAACGAGGAGACCCGAATACACCAGAGCGGAAGAAAAGCAACATGGAGATAGAACGATTCTTCATCGAAAACCATCTGGACATCAACGACATCATAGATGCCGGGTATTTCGTCACGGATAAATGGGAGGAAAAAAAAGGTGTCATCTTTTTTGTTAACTGGAAAGGAAAAACAGAATTCATAAAGAAATCCTGGGTGATTTTCGAGAAAACAAATCCAGGGATTTTCAAGGAATGGGATGACTATGAAAAAAAAGAAGACAAGGAAATGGAGGAAGACCATGGAGAAAAAACCTATCAAGAAGAATGAAATCACATTGAATCCTGTCATCATTCCAATGATGATAAAACTCTACCAGGAGACCATGCCCATCGAGGAGGTATACATCGTGGGGATAAAAGAGGATTCACCGGATTTGAAGAACGTCCTGAATTTCACAAAAGAACAGATCTGCCGGGAAATGCAGCTGAGCCTCCGCGATGATCTCCGCTATACGTTTGTGATTGGAAACAAGAAATGCTGAGGAACAACAGGATGAACAAAGACGCGAAGATATTCCTGGTATTGCTCACTGTCTCTCTTACCATCAACGTGTATTTCTGCGTCAAGAACTACTGGATGAGCCTGTACGACAAAGAGGATTTCAACTGTGTCGAAATGAGTTTCATTGTCGCAACATGTTTCAGGAAAATAGGATTCGACGCGAAAGTGATTTACGGCAACAACAACGAAACAGGTGACAAATGGCTTGGACATGCCTGGGTGAGCATCAACGACATCTATTTCGATGCAACAAGCCTCTGGTTCAACGATGAAAGCGAATACCCGATAATCACCTTTATTGACAGTTACCCATGGGGATACTGGGATGAACTCAGTCATATATCCTCAGGTAAAGAATAAAAAAAAATAATAGGAGAGAAAAAAGAAATGGAAAAAAACATGAAAAAAATAGGGATAGTGCTGATTGTGTTGATGCTGGTTGCAGTGAGCACAGCTGCTGCGATACACATGTCAACAGCACGAGTGACTTATCGTGAGAACGCGACGAAAACAAACCTGAAAGGCACATATTATCGTTGTGCAGATCGGAACTGGGGCACGGGCCATGCATTGCCTACATGGACCCCACCGTATATCGTCGGATACTCCAACTATACGATACCTTGGAACGCAAACGTGGTCACATGGATATGTAAGGATGCCGTGGGCTTGTTCCACTGTGTCATCCCGCAGTCGTCTATCACGGGTAGCAGCTGGGTGAACATCACGATGTTCTACGACGGTGGTGATCCCTATGGAGATGGATACATGTATGTCTACCGGACCGCGAATACAGGGATGACCGCGATGCCCGGTGCAGCGGGATATCCTGATAGATGGTCCCCGACAAACATGTTCTATGAAGAGGGTTTATCTTATTTCACGATAAGCTAAAAACCTCTCTTTTCTTTTTTTAAAAAATAGTAAACATTAAAAAACCATAAACCATATACTGGTGACGTTGAGGAGAAAAAAACAAGTGACAATGGAAACAGAGACAACATTCAAAGCACTCTCTGCCACAATCAGAAATTGCCTCTATGAAAAATACCCTGAAAAAGTATATTTCCTCAAAGGAAACCCCAGGGTAAAAATTGTGGTAGTCGAGGAGGAACGCCAACAGAAAAAACGATAGGAAAATGGATTGCCTGATCTTTTCCCCAGATAATCCCCCTTTAACACACCAGGCAATCCACTCCAATCAACCAAAGGAGAGATTGAAAAGATGCAGAACCCAGAAGGACTAAGCAAAAAAAACAAGGCTGCCATCGTCATCGGTATCATCGGCATCGCTGCATTGCTTGCTTTCGCTGGTTTCTATCACTTGGAGCTCAAAGACCGTTCAACCGCGATACATTACCTCACCGCTGATCAGCTGTATCAATTCATCAATCAATCCTGCCAATGCATCCCGATCATCGACATCAGGCCATCAAACGAGTATTTTACAGGCCATCTGAACCACTCCTATAACCTATATTATCAGGATTCAAAATTCATGGAAACCATGCGACAATTCGATAAAAACTCACCGATTGTTATCTACTGTCAGCATGGCTCCCGGAGTGAAAACGCTTCCCGTATGCTCCGGGACGATGGTTTCAAATACATCTATACCCTTATTGGTGGTATAGACTCCTGGATGCAAAAAGGATATCCAGTTAAATAAACAAAAGGAGAGAAAAGAAATATGGAACCGAAGAAAGAAGGGGAAGCACGCGGTGATCCCGTCGTGATTCTCAATGAGTGAATTCACCTACAAAGACTATCTTCCCTTGAACGCAAGGATTATCATTGACTACAACCAGAAGAAAGGGGAGAAGGTGAAATTCAGCTTCCCAAACGAGATGGGATATAAAAAAGCAGTATGGCATCGAGCTTTTCCCACTGTGATGTCGCTCTGCTTTGTTATTTTTTTCCTCTATTTACTGCTCCCTATCGTGATACTTGATGTTGTTTCCTCAGTGATCATGGATTTTCTGTCAGTAAAAATGTCTACAAATATTTATTCAACTTTTTTTATTGATAATATCTCAGGTTTTCTTATTTTGATGTTCCTTATTTTCCCTGCTGTTCTGACTTTTTATTTATCGAGAGATAGAGAAAAATTATCTAAATGGATTCCTAAGTTTGGGTATTGGACCGGGTATCTTGTTGGGTATCTTTGTCAGAAGGAATTCACCGATAAGGACGTCTGCGAGAATAAGGTGGTCATCCCTGTTTTCCAGAATGTTACTCTTCGATGGTTTCCGAATGAAGATTTTAACAGGTATCTTGAGAAGATCGAGATCCTTGAGCTGCCATTTAGTTTTAAGAAAAAACCTTTTTTGATGTTTGGGAAATGGAGAGAGATTAAGAACGAATATATTTTCAGAGCGGTGTTCTATTTCAGTCAAACACCAGAAAAAGGGTCAATGTTGGTGGAATTTATATGAAGTCGAAGAAAAATGTTGAAGAGGCTGGGTGGTCTGTCGAAAGAAAAATCAATGTCCTTCTCGCTGTCGGCATGTGGATCGCGGGGTGGTTCTCTTTCTATGTCGCTTCGATAGCGATGGAAGATATCTGGCTCTGGGTGATCTCAGCGACAGCTATTTTAATATTCGCTGGATTACTGTATAAATTCTTGGATATCAAGATCAGAGCTGAAAAGTAATTATGAGTATTTCCGATGCAATAGTGACTGGGATAGTGTTTGCTTGTTTTTCTACGATACAGAATTATATTTTAAATCGGATTCTTATCCGTCCTCTTGATAAGAAATGGGATGCTATGGAGCGGTGGGTTAAGAGTAAAATGCCGTCGAATGGCAAGTGATTTTTTTAGAAAACTTTTTAAATACCCAATCTATTATTTGTCTGACAAAAGGTGAACATTTAGTGACTGGAGAAGGAAATAGTAGAGTGACTATTAGGCTGACTATAAAACAACAATCCGACATGAAGAAATTAATGAATAGTGGAAGATTCAAAACACAATCTGAATTGTGTAGAACTGCTTTGAATATCGGTTTTGAAAAAATAATTAAAAAAATAAGTGATGAAGATGCCTGATTCTCAGATAAAAATAAACATAGGCTGCGGGAAAGATATCAAAGAAGGCTGGGTTAACTGCGATTTCTTCCCTGTGAATGATGCTGTGATAAAGATTGATTTGAAAACTCTTCCATTGCCGTTCCCTGATAACAGTGCAGATGAAATTTTGCTGTCTCATGTGCTGGAGCACATGGAGAACAGATATGATATTATCACGGACCTTCACAGGATTCTTAAAAAAGGTGGTTTACTTCGTGTGAAGCTCCCCATTCATGCAAACCGTGTTGAACATGCCTCTTTTTATCATCAGAAGAATTTTTTCAACACGTTGTATAACAATCCAACTCAAAACTATGGTGGATGCAACTTTGAGCTAGTATCTATCAAGAAACGTATTTATCCATGTCGTGCACGGATAATGGATCGGTATTACAGATTATTGTCATGGCTGCATAGTCTTATTTATTTTGAATATGATTGGATGCTAAGAAAGAGATGAAAAAAACTATGACTGAGAAACAAACCTATCCATGGATAATCATGGATGCATCTGATGACAAAAAAGGATTCAAATGCACAAGATGCCACAATTCCCATACTTTCGAGATGCCGATCAGCATCAGCGAATTTAATAGATTAGCGATGGCTTTTATCGAGCTGCATAAGAACTGCAAGGAGAAAATAAAATCATGAGCGAGCAAATCAAATTGGATGATGAACCTGAATGCAGAGGATGGTTTTCTCTTTGTGTTCCATCAAGAAGATTTAAGGAGGAAAAATAATGGATTTTAGAGTAATAATCTGCCCTAAATGCGGGACCAAGACCATTGTATCACATATAACATGTGGCATCACTTGCCCAGGTTGTAAGTTATTTTTGAATAAAGCTGATTACCATCACGAAGCACGAAGGGATTACGCGAAAGAAATGAAGACTTTCTGCTTTGATTTCGAGCACTGGGAAAAAAAAATGATGGAATGGGATGAACAGCACATACCTGTTATTTTCAAAACTGTTTCAATACCGGATGAAAAACTTTTCTTGTTATTGGAGGAAGAACAATGCCTGATAAAATAATCAACTGTGATAAACACGGACAGGTTGTTGTCGCTGACGACTGGGGTGATACTTGCCCAATCTGTCTCGATGAACAATGGATAAAACCAAAAGCATGTGCCGTGACCATCAACGAAAACGAGATAGCTGAAATCATCCGAAGGTCCCTGGGGACCTGGGGCCCAGATGATGAACATTCCCTAAAAATCCATGGGAATCTCGTGCAAATATTCTGTGAAATCTTCACGAAGAAAAGCCCAGGATTCAAAACACGAGAATACATTGATTATGTCTATAGAGAGGGCCCATGATTGAGGCTTACCCGCTCCAATGGCCACCTGGATGGAAACGCACACAATTAAGACAGAAAGCACGATTTGACACACCATTCGGGAGAGCACGAAACGAGCTCTTATTTGAGTTAAGACGACTTGGGGCAAAGAATGTCATTATCAGTAGTAATATACCACTACGAAGAGATGGTTTGCCATATGCTGATTACAGAGAGCCAGCTGATCCGGGTGTCGCGGTGTATTTCGAGATGGATGGCAAGAACCAGTGTTTTCCTTGTGATCGCTGGAGCCTTGCAGTAGACAACCTCCAGGCAATCAGGCTCACTGTGCAAGCCCTGCGGGGCCTTGAACGCTGGGGAGCGAAGGACATGGTTGCTGCTGCATTTCGCGGTTTCCAAGCCCTCCCTGAGCATACACACGCAGACACTGTTAATCCAATCGTCACACAGGATTTCTTCGCTGGCTGCGTCACTCCTGATGAAATCAAAGCGAGACGAAGAAACCTTGCACGAGATCTCCATCCCGACAAAAAAAGTGGCGATTCCAAGGATTTCACAGAGATGATGCAGCAATACGACAAAAAAATGAAAGAAATAACATAAGAAAATATGGAGGAAAGGACTATGAAAAGAAACAATGGAGAAATAACAGATATGAAGCAGGTGCCAACAATTGTGAGACTATTGACATTCTATTTGGGATCACCAACAACCAACTGGAAAGCAATACAGAAAGCATTCAATCTTTCTGATGGAATAACCAACAGCCTCAAAAAAGACAATGAAACACACCGAAGCATTAATGGATAAATGATTACTGGATGAAAAACGAAAAGTCAGCATATCTTAAATTACTCGAACATTACGGATATGGAGAATATATCAGATTAATTGATATTATTCACAAAAAACCAAACATCACTGCCGTAGAACTGATAACAAAATTCAATTTTAATAAACGGGTCTATACTAGATTAAAAACCCTTGAAAAATTGAAGATAATCAAGATTGAAAAAGAACACATTAATGTACGTGAAAGATAAGGAAGCATGAAGAAAAATCCATGTAGATTCGCTCGATTAGGCATCTGTAAAAACTGTGATGGAAGACAAGACCACTGCAAATCAGACATGCTTGCTGCTAACTATGACGGCCCTGGTCTTCCAAAGCAATGCTTCGTCTACATGATGAGTTTCGCTTCGTATCTTAAAAGGTGAAAAAAAATGACGCGACCAAAATGCCATCTGTGCAAAGTCCTGATTGATAAGAAAGAAAAACATTATTATAAATTATATAAAATCACGAAGACGAGAAACAAAATCTGGATGATTTACTTCTGCGATGATATCTGCATGATGGATTACCTCCTGAATGCTTCTTTCCATGATGATAACGCATGGAGAATTGAAGATAAAAAAGGCATCGTTCAGACCATCAAGGAGTTCGCAGATTGGCAGACACATGGGTATCCAAATAAAGAATAACGGAGAGAATATTATGACCGACATATTAATCAGGGCAAGCCCTGATAAAATAGAGCATAAATTCGCTGATAAGGTTCCTGTTGGAACAGAGTATTGCTTCTGGACTGGGGTAAAACCGCGACAATACCCGAAAAAAGTGATGTTCACTGATGGAACAAATGTTTATGCTGAAGGCGAAGTCATTGATGTCAACGAGTTTGAAGGGGTTTGTTTTGAGCCTCTTAAACGAGTAAATTATCCCCAGCCGAAGAAAGCCCCGACACGAGGCTTTACTTACGTGTAGATTGTGAGGAGATATTCATGGATGGTCCACACCAAAAACCTATAATCGAGATAGACAAAATACCAGAAGATTCTTTTAGACTTGCGGTGCGGGTTCCTAGATTGAACCATATTCTTACCCTCATGGAACGGATACCTGGAATCAGATTAGTGCAAGAGGACCCGAAGAAATTTGTTGATCCATGGAAACGGGAGAACACACCAGTGACTGGGACTATTCCCGCCTCTCAGACACCGATGTTGTCAATACTAATGACGTATTACCCGGTGGAGCTAAAATTCTATAACGACACACAGAAGTTTGTTTTAGAGCCCCCGCCAGATCTCACTGTGGACAAGGTTGATGAAGAAACCATATCTCTCCGTGGTTTATTCCGAGAACAGGACCGCTTCAATAACAATTTCCAGAAAGTAGCAACCCGGCAGGAAAATAATTTATTCCATGCCTCAGTGAAATCCTATATTGCTGCAATCAAATACGCTGAACGTGATATTGGACGGAATTACGATGGTGATTTCAGATTATCTACTTATTGCACTCCTGAAGCAATCGCAGTCATAGAGAAATATAAGGTTGCTCTCGAAGGATTTAGAAAAGGAGAACATATCTCACGGGGAAGTATTGGTGCTCTTCAACTGAAAAGACCGCTCCGGGAGTACCAAAAGACCGCCGTGGATTTCCTTGAATTCAATAATGGCTGTGGGTTGATTGCTGATGAAATGGGGCTAGGAAAAACGATGACCGCAATTAGCTACGCGGAGCTCATCAAAGCGAAAAAGATACTTGTTGTTTGTCCAGCGAATGTAAAATATACTTGGCAGGAAGAAATATTGATGGCATCAACAAACCCAGGAAAAATAAAGGTCCTGGAAGGGAGAAAGGAAAACACAAAGAAAAGCACGAAAATCGCTGGTAATGAACGATGGGTTATCATGAATTACGATATCGCAATCCAGCGGACAAGCCAAGTAAAACAAATATCCTGGGATGTTATTATTTTCGATGAATCGCATTATATCAAGAACTATGATGCAAAGCGTACAAAGGCTTGCAGGGAATTTAATGCACCGCACCGGATTGCTTTAACTGGGACTCCTATTCTTAATCGTCCTGAGGAATTCTGGGTCACTTTATCATGGTTGAACCCAGTCGAATGGGGGAATGATTCAAGAGGATATCATGATTTCAAATGGAGATATGGAACGCATGGATATGATGGTGATCAGAAAGACGAGTTTCTCATGGAGCTGAATGGACGATTAAAAAATGTGATGCTGCGGAGACTGAAAACAGAGGTTGAAGATCTCCCGGCGAAAATACGGCAGGTCCGGCATGTTGCACTGCATTCTACTGAGATGGCGACTTATCGGAAAAAAGAACAGGAGCTCTGGGCAAAGATTGCACCATTACTCTATCAGATTGATAGGAAAAAACAAGAAGAAATTCTTATGGCTTTGCAGACCTTGAAACGATATGCATCCTTAGCGAAAACACCATTAACCATGGAGATACTTCGAGAGGTTCTTGAGGCTGGCGGAAAAATTGTTTTATTCTCAGAGTTTTTAGA
>Ga0307379_10001676_pt1 | contig 34381 bp, 46 predicted proteins | sample UN2MG_FD_202237 | JGI IMG/M metagenome (GOLD analysis project Ga0307379, IMG submission 202237) | Soil microbial communities from Risofladan, Vaasa, Finland - UN-2 | ecosystem: Environmental > Terrestrial > Soil > Coastal area > Acid sulfate soil | place: Finland: Risofladan, Vaasa | collected...
TGCCGAAGACAAGTACATCGACGGTCTGGAATTCTTTGACTGTGCCGCACGTATTGTCGTTGAAGGCGACCAAGTGGATTTGGAAATTGTTACCCAAGCCACTGATAAGAACATGGCTTGCCGTCAGGTTCGTAATTCCCTTCAGGAAGAATATGGTTTCGGTGCCGACATCAAGCACATCTTTGTTGATGGTGAGAAGTTCACCCCTAAGCAGATTCGCGAGTACCGTCGCTAAAAGTCCCAGATATTGTAATCTATTCCATCGTCGCGCTGCAACTTAGTAGCGCGTTCGATTTCAATTATGTCTGCTTCGAGTGATGCAATTGCCGCACCAACCGTGGGAGATTTTCCCAACGTCACAATCACATCCTGCTTTGCCTTCCGCATAGCTTCGATCATCATTCCCGTTATGACACGACCAAGATGTTTTTGCATGGACCGGTCTGCGGTTGGGATATGCTGAGACAACCACACCCCCGCCACACCCTCGGGTGTAATCTTCGGAGTGAAATATTCTACGTCTTCATCCATAATCGATACAAGTTGTGTTTGATGTTTGCCATCCTTAGATTCAAATCACTAAATGGTTCGAGTGATTCCATCTCGGCACAAGCCGATTCCATCTCAGCGAGGATGTCGCGCTGCTGTGGGTCTTGGATATGGGATTCGATGAATGCATCGAAAGAGAATCGCTTCCCGCTGGTCACTGGTTTGATTTGATGCATGACACCGGCAGGATAGTATACCAGCGTGCCCTGTGGCTCCTTCAGGCTTATCAAAGCGCCCGAGGGGTAGTCGAGCACCAATTCGCCACCTTCGTAGGTATCAGGGTCAGACAGGAACACACAGATGGCTAGGTCGGTTCGGATTTTGGTATCGCCTCCATAAAAGGCAGGCTCGAATTGTTTCTTATACTCACCACCATCTTCATACAGTGTGAAACGGGCATGACCCATCTTCTTCGGCATCGAACGCGTTGTGAGAAATTCACAACCCATGATACGATCCATGACATCAAAATCAAATCCAGTAGTACCGATTATGAATTCGTAATTATGCTTGAGATTGTCATACTCTGAGTCTGGAGATTTCCCCGCATCCCAAGGAAGTTGATCAATCTGATTGAGTATGACACTACACTCGTCTGCTGAGATGAGCGGGCACTTCATTACCGAACGATGCCCTGCGGCCCGCTCAGTGCGCTTGCACCAGCAATCTCGATGCCACTGGTAGCTTGAAGGTATCCCTTCTCGATGGCGCTGATTGGAACATGAATAGCCATGATGTGGGCGGCGTCAAGCGGTAGCTCGGTGTGCGGCAGTGTGAATGGTCCACCGTAGTGTTGCGTGTTGACCTTCTGCTGCATGGGGTTGTTTGCATCTGGTGGGCGTGTCGGGTCTGCCGGTTCGACTGCAATCTGAAACATCACGACCTTACCGGTATTGACTTTGGCTTTTTCGTCATCGAGTGATTTGATTTCCGTACACACTTGCATGCCGGATACCAGATCGAGGAGAACGATTTCACCGATGAATTTTGTAAATTCTGAGATGTGCATTAAATTATCCTGTATTAGAGTACAGGTAATTTATCACTCTTTTGAATCTTTTTCAAGTGCGGCCATGAGTTCGAAGGAATTAGCGTCGGTATTTTTCTTCGTTTTCTTCACGAGGGTGCGTGCTAGTCCTTCTTGCAGGTTCGCGTCGATGATGGGTTGACCGGTATTGGGTTTCATCTGAATCACCTTGTCATCCCACAGTACGTCCATGTCTGGGTCTTTTTCGCTAGTGACTCGAAGGGCAGGAAGTCCTGCTACGTTCTTAAGCCAGTCGGATACGCGTTCTATATCTTCTGTACCATGTGCGGCACGGGCGGTGAGAATACGAACTTCTTCGCCAGCTTCGAGCCAGCCGAGTATGCGGCTCACCATCGGCTCCAGTGGTTCACCAATCTCAGGATACTGTCCAGACTCATAGTGAGCCAAAGTTCCATCAAGGTCTACGCCTATCCATCCCATCTCGAAATATTCCCATGTTAATTTGAACCAGAAATGATACTGGTATTGGTTTGAGGTACTTATTAAACTTGATGAGGTTTTCAGCTTCCTCTAGCGTGAACCCGAAACGCATCCACTGTTTGACTTCTTTTGAGATAGGCGTCAGTGTTCGCCACTCCCCGTCGTAATATACTTCCGGTGCGAGGGTATCGTGGTTTATACGAACGGTATGATTTGGAATCTCGGTTGGTTGGGGGTCGGTGTTGCCCACTGGAAGTTCAATTATCATTTCATCGCACCCATAAAAAAGGATCATACCTCAGTTTGGAACTGAGATACAACCCTTTCTTGAGGTATAGCAATTAAGCTGATGCAGCTTTCTTCGCGACGGCCTTCTTGCGTGGAGCAGCCTTTCGTGGGGCAGGCTTCATTTTCGCAGCCATTGCTTCCATTGCTGCGGCTTGCTTCGTCTGAGCATCGGCTAGCGATGTCAGTGCGGCGAGCAGTGCAGCGTTGGCATCACCAGCACCACCACCCGCCTGAGCGGCAGCACGCGCCATTTCTGGATCGTTACGTGGAGTCGGCGAGACCATACCTTGTGCACGGGCCTGTTCCAGATTGACCGGAGCCTCAGCTTTAGTCATTGGTGAAGTAACTACAATCTCGTTCGCCTCGTTTGCAATCGGAGTTGAGAACTCTTGCTGACCGCCTACGCGACCGGACGGTCCGCCTGTTGGTTCAACAGCACTGCCGTATCCCTTGAAGAAAGCCTTCTGCTGTTCGTTCATGGTTTCCAATTCCTTCAGGGGGATATTGGCGACGGCACCGTCATTGCGGTACAGGCGAGTTGCGAGGTGAGTGAACCAATCTTGGTTCGACTTGTGAAGCTCGACTCTCAGTACTGGAATGAGGTAATCAAGGTTCTGCGAGGATGATGACATAGCGATTCGGCGAAGGTCTGCGGCCTCGTCTTGTGGTAGATGATTGACGCGGACGATGAGACACGCATTAGTGCTCTTGTTGTATCCTGCGATGACAACCTCTTCTCCACCACGGATGGTACCAAAGTGACGTTGTACTGACATGTTAATTCTCCTAAATTGGTGAGGGCTTACTTAGCGACTTCGGCTGCGGCGTATGCTTCGGCTGCTTCCTGAATCACCACTTCATCTTCGGCTTCTGCCGCTGTTTCTGCTGGTGTTTCGGATGCGGCTTTTTCGGCAGCTTCGGCTGCGGCTGCTTGAGCGGCTGCATACTCTTCGCGTGCCTTGGCGATACGCTGACGCTGCATGGCTTCTTGCTGTGCCTTGGCTTCGTCAAAATTGACGCCGGTAGCTTCCTGAAGCGCTGCAACGATACCGTCACGGGCTTGACCAACAGGGGTTAATTCGATGTCCTTCAATCCACCGGTCGATGTCAGACGGTTGATTACCTGAAGGGCGACGACTGCTTGTGCGCCGGTTAGGGTTACGGATGCGGCTTGCTGTTCTTCGTTGAGCATTGCTTGAGACTCCTCTAAATGGTTGCTCGAAAATTGTTTACAATTCTATTTAGGGAGATAGTAATTTTTATGGTACAGTTTTGGCAGGGTGTAAATTTTTACATAACAAGGAACTTACCTTCCGCAGCATATAGGACGTTATTGATGTAGTCACCAAGTTGGTCGGCTATCCACTCATTCAGATCACGATTATACATCTCGGCGGTATCTTGGTCTTGGATTCGGTAATGCATACCGTTGCGCGTTCCGAACGATGGAGGGCATTCGCGGAAGGTAAGTTCACCAGCAGTGACATACTGTGCGAACATTTCGTACATAAATTCATAAGGTCTACCGCCAAGTTGTCCCTTGCGGGCGCTGCGCATACCACCGATGCCTTCGAGGAATTTGGCAAGGGTCTTGTCGTGTTCACCACTCATCCAAAACTGTGTTGGATTGCGGGGTAATGTCCAATTGTATACTTGTTCTAATAGTGGTTGAAACGCATCAGTAGCATCTCGTTCGTAATCTCCCCATGGCCCAGACCGACGGTTTTGTCCAAAGCCATAACCCCGTTCTACCGATTGGAACGCATGGCCCATTCGGTGAGCCATGATCCATGGTGTCATGTTCATGCGGTTGGCACCGGTATTGCCTACGAAGATTACGTTGATGGCATTTTCGTGGTCGGCTTCTTGGGCACGCTGTGCAATCTCAGGCCATGCCGTTGGCATTGCCTGTTGGAGTTCTTCTGGTGTCATGAATCCGTGTTCGGAATGCTTGGTAGCTTCCGGTAGGTTGACGAAATAAAAATTCAATACGTGTTCGGTGTTGCCGAATTTCTTGCGGGTTATCTTCACTGCCGATGGATTCTGAATCATCTTGCGATCAGTGGCATGACGGAATCCATGAGATTTTTCCTTATCACCCCAATTACCAACGAGTTCATAATCGTTGAGTGGTGCCTCGTCTACGCGGGTGTGCTTCAATAGTTGTGTCAACTTCATGGTGTTTTACTCATCACTGCGTTCTGGTTCCCACTGCCATGGTACGGGTCAGTCCATTCCCAGTCAGCATGACCTTCTTCATTGCCACGTTGTGGTGGAGGCGGTGGATCATAACTATTTACTTCTCCTTCGTTGCCACCGACAGTCTCGGTAGTATTGCCATGGAGCATGCTCTGCATCCATGCAGCGGGCTCACCACTCAGATTGCCGAGTGTGTAGAAGGCATACATTTCAGCCCACCATTCAGAGTAATTTGTTTGGCTGTATTCTGTTGGGAACCAATTGTCTGTTTTGACTTTGCTCTTTGGCTTTTCTGTTGGTGGGGTTAAGTCCATTCCTTCGGTCTCCCACTTTCGTGGATTGAGAAGCATAGGCAATGGGTATTCCACTATCGTCCGAGTCGGGTCTTTGGCGTATGCCAGATTGGCGGATGCTCTTTTCTCATCTATAGATTTTATGACATACTCTGGATCACGGGCATATTGCTTTTGGCGTCCGCGATAGTGGAGATGTTGTCCAACCTGAAATTGGGAGATTTCATCGTGGACGGCGGTTGCGTAATCTATATCCTGCATGTAGGTTTCACCACTCCGAAGAAGGTCACGGTACTTCGTCTCGACTTCCTCAACGGCGGCTCGCTCCATTGAAGTGTGCATCTTCTTGTGTCCGTATTCATGAAGCAAGGTATACACACTGTCCGCATTGGCTCCCTTTATGCTTTGGTTGGCTACGATGTTATCATTCGTAACACTATACTGACCGGCAACATTATGCGGCAGTTTGATGAATCGGATATCACCACCAAACACTTCGATCTCACCAGCATCATCCAAATGCTGATATACTGCTTCGAGAGTTTCATTAGCAGCTTTGATATTAATTGGTTTCATCGTGTCTGGAACGAAGAGACGGGCGTTGTGAAACTGAACGAAATGCTCATCATCCATTTCTGGAGGGGCACCAAACGTGTTGAGGTATACTTGCTCCGGCAATCCGAGGTCGGTGGTTAGGTATTTGTAAATTCGTGGACGCCCGCTGAGTTCGGCGATCTTCGCTGGTAGGTGTTGCCCAATCGAGCGTACTTGTTCACCCGTCAGTGACAGTGATCCGAAGAGGCTTATCATTGTTAGGTATGCTTCATCCGACCCCGAAGCCCGCCCCTGAGCCTGTTTCAACATGATTTCGCGTTTGAGTTTCTTCAGATTGTTCGGTTGGATATTCAGGGCGTAAATGTCATCGGCGTATTTGAGATCGCTACCATCACTGGATACAAATATGTGCGTTGGGATTCTAGCGCCCGCCGATCCATAGAGTCCCAGAATGGGACCATCTCCCTTAACAAAGACATTAGCCCGTAACTCATTTATTTGTCCGAAGAACTCAAGGAGTTTCATTACTCGATAACTCCAGCTTCACTCAGGTGATATAGGGCGTCTTCCTTCGCACTATCTTCGTCATACTCATTAAAGCCATGATATGGTTGCTCTACTTCCTTTATATTAAGGTATTCAAATATGCCACCCTCATACTGAATTTCTTCGAGGTGATCGGTGAGATCAATCATAGTTGCTTCTGGGATACTCAAGAATTGCATATCATCGTGATCGGCATCCCAACCCGGAGACAGTCCGATAGTGTGGTCGTGTTCATTTGGAAGATCATCAATCCAACTTTTAGCCGCTTGATACATTTCGTTTTCAGCACCAGACTCGTGACCACGCATCTCGGCTCGCTGCAACGCGTCCTGAATCTCATCGATGCCGTTCTCGTTTATGATATCCCATGTGGCGCGTTCCTCAGTTCCGTCGTAATCTTGATCGTTTTCTTCTTTCCACTCTTCTACCATGTCAGGATGATTAGCGATTATCCATTTACCAACTTCAGTCTTAACCTCTGGAGATAAACTATAAAATAAATCATCACCATTCTGACTGTCGAACCATATGTCAAGATGCTGTTCTCCCGTTAGTACATCAGTAATCCATTTACCTGTGTCGCCTCCGTGATCATTAAGAAATTCGTGGACAGTTCCTTTCGTCGGATGAAGGAAACTGCCATCTTTATATTCTGGCATGGTTGATTCGATGTCTTCCCACATTGCTTGGATGCGGTGGACTAATTGTTGGGTCATGCCACGCTTTTCATAATCATAGCGGATAGATGCCAGTCCCGGCTTTTCTTCAACTAATTTATCCTGAACATCTTCGGGCAAATCTTCGAAATGGAAGTTGTTCTCCGGCTCGTAACCACCGCCCTTAATTCCTTTAACAAAATCTTGGCGAAGCAAATCAACAATTACGTCGTGATATTTTTGGTCTGGCTTCTGATTGGCGCGTCCTTTGGTTTCACCAAGCAGTCCATTTCTATCCAAGATAAATGTGAGGCGTGGCTTCCATAGTTCTTCCCCGTCAATCACTTCGATAGTTCTGTACGATATAACAGTATCTCCTTCTTTCGGTTCCGCCGAGTTGCCACAATGGCCCATAGCATCACCTTCTGCTGTACAGTACTCCTCATTCAGGTTAACCCACTCCGAACCATCAGGGTACTTGATGACGGTATCAATTCCTTCTCTGTCGATTGGGAGTGTTGATTTGCGTCTCGCTTTCCATGCATCTTCGATTGGTGTCCAATCATCGAGAATTTGTTGTGGGGCTTGGTTTGCAAATACATACTGGTCGAGGGCCGGTAATCCCAAACTCATGAAGTGTTCCATGTTTTGTTTGAATATTCTACCAATAGCAAAGCGCCCCACTCCGGTTGTCTCTCTGGCATCAAGCCCCATCTTTTTCCCTAGTTGATTGGCATACTTTTCCCACATATTAGGAAATGGGGCATATATCTGTTCTTCATCATCTACTGCGGACGAGGCTTTAGCCGCCATTTCGGCTAGAAGATTCAACTTAACAAAACGCATATACCATATAACCTTGTCTTGTTTTTTTAAGGTGTTCATAGCCCATGAAATTTCACCATCGACCACGGTTTCGAGGTAACGTTCTTTTCCGACTGCGGTGAATGCAGGAATCAGATTGGTGAACATTTGAGTGTAGCGGTCTTTAGCCGCCTCAAATAGATTCACTGTGCTGATGAATTCCAGAAACTTCATTACGTTTTCTTCTTCCTGTTCTTAAGATAGCCGATTTCATTCAGGTGTGCGACCGCAGCTTTGGTGTCCTCGTCGAGTCCTTCGATGGGGCTAGTAGGATTGTCGTCGCGTATCTTCTTACTTAGCAAGAATGTGAATAAAATTACCATCATAATAGCCGCAGGATCAAGGCCCATCATGAGCAGTACGGTGAACCATGCAACGATCTGCATGATGTCTTCCTTACCACCATCCGTGAATGCAGAGATGTGTTCAATACTACCGAGCTTGGCGGCATTGGCAACTGCCTCTTCTTCGAGGGTATCGCGTGCGAGGTTCATCTTGCGGATTTCGAGGCGGGCTTCGTCACGCTGTAGTTCGAGCGCGGCACGCTTTTCGGCGTTCTCATTCTCGTATCTCTCGGCACGGGTGACGAATCGTTTCTCAACAAGTTCCTGATACGCGGTATCCATCGATGTGATGCCCCTGAGCGCTTCAGATTCAAGCGTTTGGTATTCACTCATTCGGTTGTCTAGGTTTTCTATTTGTCGCTCTATGGCGGCTACAGGAGCCTCCTGAAGGGTGTATCCCGTGGACAAGTAAGACCATATGCCAATGTTGGTTACGGCCATGTGTACACCGATGATGCCAACACCTATCCACTTCCACACTGGTAGTTCGTTCCAGAACATATGGAGTGCACCAGCGAAGAGCAATTTGGCGAACTCTATGAAGACCGCCATAACGATTATCACATCAGCACGGGCGGCAAACAGGTCAGCCAGACCAACAATGCTTTGGTATGCCGCAACACCGGCCAGTGCAAATGCAGTGGAGAGTATCAGGCCGAGTCCGATGATTGCTAACGTATTGATTTGATTCATATCCAAAACACAAAAGGCTAAGTCTAGTATTTACTCCAGACTCAGCCTCGGTGCTTTGGTGTAGTGTTACTTGAGGGTCATAGAACCGTTTATGACCACACCCAGTTGTCCTGCAAGCTCCGCGATGGCATCAGCCGGTTGTAAACCAGTCTTTTGAAGAATCTTGGCAGCATTCAGCATCATCGCATGAATCTGTTCTTGCGGCTTCGGAGTGAGTTCGGGCATATCGATGACGACCTTGACACCAGCCTTCTTAACAATCGCCGCTGTATATGACCAACCACCCTCGACCGGCTTGCCGATTTCATCCTTATCGCTAGGCTCTTGGCAGAAAGCCAAATCAGGATCGAGTTCTTTCAGAAATTTTCTGAGGGGTTCCATTTTGGCATCACTAACTTCCACGCAGAAATAATCACTCGCACTCATCAGTGAGATACCTTCAGTACCAAATTCCTTAGTGATAGCTTTCTCGATGCCTTTATACGTGTAGTCTTCACCACGAGTGTTACCCTGAAGATACCATACGAAACACCTCTCGGGGTAGCTCGCGAGGTATGCAGCACGGATGATATCCATGGCGGCAGTTATCTTCTCACTGCGAGCTAGCCACTTGGGATCGTTGAATGCATCATGTTTATTGCCAAATGCCCACAGCCTTTCTTCCATCACGCTATAAATGGAAAAAGTAAGGGCGAGTTGGGTATCATTAAGTTCGCGCATTGCTTTATTGGTGCAAACGGCGGTATCGAGGTTCACTGTCTTTGTCATGGGCATTCTCCTAATCAATAGCCCATCTTACAGACTTTCATCAGGAAAGTCAATCCCCAGACACAAAAAAGCCCCGACAAGTTTCCTTGCCGAGGCTGGTTAGTTACAGGTTGCCCTGCATGTACTCCGAGATGATGCGAGGAGTGTTGGCATCCATACCTACAAGCTCGAACATATCCTCGTCCTTGGCATCCACGTCACTCGTGCCGGTGGCAGTCATGGCGCAGTTCAAGAACTTGAACGATCCGTACTGGTCACGGTACTTCTGCACTTCCTCAACAACGTGGCCGGTCATGTTGTTACGACCCCAACCGTAGCCGGTGTTTCTCCACGTCTCGTTGTCCGTATAGGACACGATGGCATCAACCTTCATACCCTTGGAGCGTGCGTAGTGAACCGGCAGAGCCGTGTCAGTAGCACCACCCCTGATACGAGACAGGGCTTCTACAACTTGGTCGATACGAGCCTTGCCAGTAATGCGCATCTCGTGCACTTGACCGTCGAAACCAATCAGGTGCGAGTTAGGCTCAACCGTCAGCGTAACCAGTGCCATAGCACCAGCAGCCATGATTGGAGTCCATCCCTCGATGCCCATAACAGCCTGACCCATCATGCTCATAGAGCCAGAAACGTCAACGGCCACAAGGACATTACCACCGGTCACCGGAACGTTACCGAACGATGCGTAGAACGCACTATCCAGAGCATCCAGAACCTTCTGGTTTGGAGTCCACGTCAAGTTACCACGCAGACCACGACCCATGCTGTACTGACGAGCAGCAATCAAGAACTGCATTGGGTGTGTACCCGAACGCTCGATTGCCTCTGCATTGGTCAGCAAGTTAACAACCTTCTTCTGCGAAGCAGACATCGGAGTCAACAGACCATTAGCAGTCATCGCACCAAGGTTACGAACCGCAGCCGTTACCGGCATGTCCTCAAGCAAAGTCTCCCAGATCGCAGGCACCTTACGGAGATGCGATGGTACAGCTTCGTGCGTCAGACGATGATCACGGATCAGGTCAACAGCACGCGATACCGAAGTACGCGAGTCGCCTTCCATGTGCAGAAGCTCTTCAGCCGCAGCGATCTGTGCCAGTGCAGGATATGCCTTGCGCACGGTACCCTTCTGAGTGTAGAACGTAGAGTTCATACCTTCAGTAGCCGAACGAGTTAGCAGTGGGTTCCAGTCCTCAACCTTACGTGGACGAGCCATGTAAGTGAAGATTTCCGCACGCTGCTTGTCGCTCGTTACAGGGTGAGTCTTACGCATGATGTCCTGCGAGGTCCAGTTGTCGCGACCCTTGTACTTCCATGCCTGATAAGCCAGCTTCTCGACCGGAGTCTTGTTCAGCCAGTTAGCGAAGGCACGGCGCAGCCCACGTCCCCAACCACGAAGGTCAGATACGGTGTTAGCGAATGTGTACAGAGACGACAACGTGCGGCACACGCGGTGCAGATTATCCAGAGCGTACTGACGTACATCCAGTGCATAATCCTCACCAACCTCACTCGACGAACCATGGTACTCGGCCAAAGCAGCCTGATAGTTTTCCTCAGACTTGAACCGGTTACGGTTCGGCTCAGAGGTACGCACCGCAGAAGCAGTACCGGTGAACGATGCAGCAGAAGCCAATACGAAGATCGGAGCCGACTGCTTGAATGCACGGTGAGATGCCTCGATAGCCATGTCAACAACACGACGGCCATCAGCCTTCAGACAACGGTCCAAGCACTTAACATTCTGCGTAGCCAACTCACGCTGGCCAGTGTAGAACGTGTTGCTCTCAACACCGAGGATCAGGAATCGCTGTAGGCGATTGAAGTCGTCCATCTTGAATGAAACACCACCCGCAGCATTCTTGGTCATCTCAGACTCACGTCCTCGAATCGCCTTAGTTTGCGGCGTAGTTGTGCGGTTGCCTGCACGCGAGCGAGCAGTACCAGTTACACGAGCGTAGTTAGTAGTCATTTTACTTCCTCCCACAGAAGTTCTGTTGTCATAAAAAATCAAAAAAAAGCCCAGTTCCAAAATGGATACCGGGCTTTTCGAAAAGTTAGGGCGAACAAGGTAATGCTAGACCGGGGTCGTGTCACCAGACAAATGTGGAATCGAACCACCTCGATTGAGTTCAAGTCAATAACGATCTTTGCGTTCGGCTCGCGCCTAGTAAACTTTACAAATTAAGCCACGGATAAGTTAAATTGAAGTCCAGTTTTTTTTGTTTAAGCGACAATAATGAACTTCATTCGACCCATGTGCTGTGCATTATATAGGGCTAGAGGGGGTCCGTGTCAAGTAGTTTCTAAAAATAATTTTATCTGAAGGGAAATTGTGCATCCAAAATTCGGTCTTCGAGGCCATGCTCGGGATCGAAAAGTAGGGTCGCCTTCTTGCGCGTAGCCACGGACATGGTAACTGATTCAACGTCTTTGCAGTATGCCGAGTCATAGGTAGCCAGCATCGGGCGCTTCTCAGTGTCGATGTTGTCGATGCGCACCACCGCGTCCTGTGGGAGTACGGCACCGGGCCAATCCCTCGGTCGGTGAGGACATATCGGGGTCAGGGCGACGGCTCGTGAATCCAATGGAAGAATGGGTCCACCAGCAGAACGGTTATAGGCGGTACTGCCGAATGGTGTGGAAAAGATTAGTCCATCGCAGGAAATATCTTTGATGCGTACTTCTTCACCAACAGTTACACGCACCCGTAGTGTCTGCATACCTTGGCGGAATACGGTACCGTCATTCCATCCGAATACTTCGGGGAATGTTGGATATGAACCGTCTTCATTCTGTCGGTACATGACATTGAGGCGTATGGGCATTAGTGGCTGTGGTTGTGCCGCTTCAATTCGGGCTATCAGATTCGATTCGCTACCAAGGGTGTTCATGGCATAACCGACGGTGCCCAAGTTCACACCATACACCGGAGTGCTCAATGATTTTCTGGAAGTTAATCCTCGCAGTACATGGAGCATATGCCCATCACCGCCAAGCGCGACCACCACATCGGCAACCTTTTCCGACTCGGCCTGTCCATACTTTTTGATAAGCCGCCCGTATAATCCGCGTGCCAAATCAGTTGGGGCATGGGTGAAGAATATATTCACTCGACGGCCTGTATGTCACACCGGAACGGATGCTGATGTTCGTGAGCGACGCGGTGTACCTGAGTCACTTTGGTCTCGGCAATATCCTTCGTGTAGATTCCGGCTACGCCTTTACCTTGTTTGTGAACATCCATGGTGATCGCTTCGGCTTCATCCATAGGCTTGCGGAATATATCAACGAGGACGGCCACGACGAAATCCACCGGAGTGAAGTCATCATTCAACATGATCACTGCAAACTGTGGTGGAAGTTTCGCCTTTTGACGGGAGGGAGTTCGTTCGAGAACGAGCCCCCCGCCAGTACCGTGGTCATCTAATGGATTTTTAACGCTCATTCGAGGTTTGCGACAATCTCGTCAACCAGTCCGTACTCGACTGCTTCGATGGCCGACTTGTAGTTGTCCCGCTCGACATCTGCTTCGATTTCCGCTTCGGGTCTACCGGTGTGGATTGCGAGAATTCGCTTCAGGTTGTCCTTGACGCGTTGAATTTCGGCAGCTTGAATTTGGATATCCGTGGTCTGTCCCTGCATGCCACCACTTGGTTGATGGATCATCATCCGAGCGTTGGGTAATATGGAACGCTTTCCCTTTGTACCCGCTGCCACCAGCATAGCACCCATGCTCGCCGCTTCTCCGACGCATATGGTTCTGATGTCTGGTTTGATGAATTGCATGGTGTCGTAGATGGCCATACCAGCGGATACGTATCCACCCGGTGAGCCAATGTACATGGATACTTCACGGGAGGAATTGGCGCTCTGTAGGAATAACAGTTGAGCAACGACCGTCGATGCCATTTCCGGCGTGATGCAGCCAGTAATGAAGATGATTCGTTCTTCAAGGAGGCGTGAGTAGATGTCCCACGCCCGCTCACCTTTTCCCGATTTTTCGATTACGATTGGAACCAAATTCATAGTGTATTACTCTGGTTAAGTTGCAGAAGTAATCGATACTATCGGTTCAGTGCCCTCATGTCAAGCTCTTTGACGAGTGCAGGATAGAACTCTTCTACCTGTCTGGCGTACATCCGGCCAGCCGATAATGAGAATGTGGAGCCAACAGTAGTGTAGTCGAATACTACGTCGCGTGTCTGGGTGTCTGCCATGATCACGAGGAAGCCATTGTTCCACTTTGAGCCGTCACAGTACGGAGCATCACGGACGTGGCCCGCACCCATCTGATGCCACTCGTAGGAACCGAAGTGTGCGTTGTGTTCACTCCATACAATGTGACGGTGGTGGTGGCCGTTGAAACCGGGCATGCCAATATCACGGCCATGCGGAAAGTGATGAGCTAACAAACAACTCCAATAGTACTTGTAGTTCTTGGTCATCTCCTTACGAGTTTGTGCGTCGGTGAAAGTGAACAGATCGGCGTTGGCCACATAGTTCACTTCGTACTCGTCGAGTTTGAAAAGTTTGGCGAGATCGAAATCATGAAGACCACTTAGCATATGCTTGATGGCCGGTGAGCATTCCAACAGATGACGGATGACACGGGCTTCGTGGTTGCCTTCGATGAAATCAATTTGAGCTTCTGGTGCGGCTTCGCGAATCTGACGAATGATATCGATACCGGCTTGCATGCGCCCGACCACATCCCACTCACGGGGATCGACGCCGTACTTACCAAACTCAGGCACGTCAAATATGTCACCGTCTAGGCATACTACATCTGGACTCACGTCCTTGATAGTCTCGCAGAGCACGCGCAAATAAAAGGGGTCACACTCGACATCGTGGAGGTCGGAGCATGCTACCATTGTTTTGAATCTGGAGTGCTTGTCATCACGGGCGTAAACGGCACCGAGTTCATTGCGGGTGGCACTGATTTTACGGAGTTCATCTACGGCGGCATGACGAGCGGCGGCGTTGCGAATCTTGTTGGCATCGCGTGTGTGCTCCAGTCCTGACTGACGTAGGAATTCGGGGAAGTTTCCGAAGAGTCCAGTCCATGCTGCTTCAGGTGCGCTGCCCTGCTTGCGGTAAAAGTCTCTAGTGATGCGACGGTCGGGATACTCATCGGCTAGTGCCTTGATATCTTCGATGCAGAATGGAATTGTGAATTCGTGCCCCTTGATGGTGACAATATTTTTGTTAGCAGCTTCTTTACCCAGTGTGTTAGATAAAGAAGGAATTTCCGTTTTTACGTGCTTCGTGTTGGTCACCAGTTGGCTCCTCTCGTGTAGTCGTGACTACAATATATCCCGTCAGAAACGAATTTCAAGGAAGAGTGGAAATTTCTGTATATCTGACCAGTCCAGCCTCAGCATTTTTGTAGGATTCTTGCCGTTCTACGCTCCAATATTTCGATTCGGATAGTGGGATTTTATCTCCGGTAACTGAACAAAATACGTAGTAATCTTCTAGTTTAGTGATGAACACCATGTGCTTGGCTTCGCCGCTAGCAGCGGTTCGGAAGAGGGCGTTGATCCACTCGGCCAGTTCGAAAGGGCCGGTAACTTGAAACTGATTGTGTCTCAGAATTATTGTTGCTTCGATCATATTGGCTTAGTCTAGATTACCAATTCCGGTAGTCCAACGACTTACGATGGATTTCGCACCAGACGAGGGGGTTTTGCCAGCATTGGCTTTCTTTTTAGCAGCCGCATCGGCCATCTCCTTGACTCTTACTTTCTGTTCTGCGGAAACACGTATTGCAGCTTCTTGTGCAACCTGTCGGTGGATAAGCATCTGCTGTGATTCTATTTGCCGTAACATCAATTTGAAATGTTGTGCGATGTTATATTTGCCAGTCCGATTGAGCCTATCGAATTTATCCCATATGGCGGTGCGCAACTCTGTACATTCTTCCATAGTGCATGCGCCTAACGGCTTTCGGGTGTTCTCTATGGCTGCTATTTCTTCGCGTAGCTGTTGCTGCTCTTCTACGGTCTCGCACATACGCAACCCCTCATTCAACACGACGAGGCGTCTGCGGTCTAGTTCACTAATGTATGTTATATCAAGCATTGATAGGTGGTAGCGTAGTTCCACCGGCAGTTCGGTAACTGACGGGGTCGAGCGTGATTCCATAGCGTGCGTCCGCTGTAGTATCAACAGTCGAGTAAAGGTTGTTGGTATATTTTATAACCATCACGAACATTGCCTTATTCGTCTCGGTGTAAATGTATTCCACATTGTAGGTATTGTCGAGGCTGTACTCGGCCCGAGCGACACTCAAACCTATTGCGTATGGATCGATAATTTGTCCACCGGCAAGTAGGGTGTTCTGAATGGTCTGACGCGTAGTAGCATCAGTCGGTCCATTGGTCACTGTACCTGTGTAAGATGGTATATCCACAAACTCGATATTGGTTTGGGCAAGGTTGTCTTGCACCAAGTCATCGAGTAAATCCACTAGGTTGGCGAGTACGGAGGTGTCGTCAAGACCCGTTGATAAATTATTGTTCATCTTGATTCGGAAATTGAGCACACCGGAAACGTCGGTGTGATAAACTCGTTCCTGCTGTTGAACCGTGATGAGCAGAATCGCTTGATCCAAACTCACACCTGATACCGGTTCACCGATACCGGTGGGGTCGCCGACATCATCAGGGTTCCATCCACCCTGCGTGCCGAGGAAATCTTCGGCAAGCGCCAGTGAGGATTCAAAGTCTTGCAACGGAACTGTTTCAACAACTCCTGCCGCTACGGATGATATCCATCCATTTAATGTAAGTGTTCCCATTATTTCTTAACCGATTCGTTTATACCACGTGACACAGCAGCCGCCATGTATTTCACACTCGTCTTACCGCGTGCCTTCTTATCGACCTCGCTCACAAGGGTGGACATGGTTGATTCATCGGGCACCTGTATATGTAGCTTTCCAAAACGGGTGCTAAACGTAAGATTCTCACGAATTTTCTTCGACAGTGACTCGAACAATGGTTTCCAACCCATGGGTAATCCGAGGTTGTACGGGTAGTTCACGTGCGCGTATTCACCGAGTCCTTGTGGTTTTACCTTGGACACCGTGTCCGGTTCAGTTCGGACGGCTCCGCTGCCGGTACCCTTTGAAATTTTGACTGCGTCGTACTTACCTTTATTGGGATCGCCCTTCATGGACTTCGTGATCGCCTCAGTGCCATCCTTAGCGTTGATATCCTCTTCATCGGTATCATTGGTGCCTGCGTTCGAACGCGTCTTAGAGACCGTGTAGGATGTCTCTGCGACCTTCTTACGAGCCGGAACTTTCTTTTTCTTTGCTGTTGTCATTAGTGAATCGTCTCATCGCTATAGTCAGTGTAAGTGACGCCGACCTTTGCAACTTTGCCGCCGGTATCATCTACTACTAAAAGATGATACCCATCGGAGGCTTGTTCAAGTGCTAATTCAATAATGCTCATGTCTGGGAATTTTGTTTGTATCTGTTGGATGGTATGTTTTGCGATTTCTTCAGCTTCGTCGAATCCTTCGATGGCCGCTGATTCTAGCTTTCGTTCATCTTCTGGGATGCTGGATGTCGCTTCGCATGGCTCATATTCCACTCTTACTTGGAAGTAGAGTTTCGGTTCACTTTCTGCTTGCTCTACTTTCATCATATCTTATCCTTTTAGAATTGCGTCTGTGAGATGTAAGAATGATTCCATTGACGGACGACGGGCTCTCTCGGGCCTTTTATCATCGCCACTGGTATCCACGGTTATGACTTTCTTGCCCCCAGTTCTTTTATATCCATCATTGGGGTTCCACGAGCGCACCGGCTCCGCCTTCTTCCGCGTGTTCATGATTATATTTTCTTGATTACCATTACGGACGAACTGTATGTCATAGTTCGGTCCTGTCTTTTCAGCAGATAAAAGATACGGATACCCGTCAGAACCAAGGTCAATTTGACCTTCGTCATTCATTTGGTCGATTAGTTCTCGAATCTTCGGATGAAGGTCGAATACGACGACAGAGTATATGTTTGCTGGAGCGGTCATGCGCGATCCCCGTAATAGTCTAAGTATTTACACAGACTGGAGAGGTTAGGGGCAGGAAAACCTGCCCCTTGATGTTACGCAGCAGCTACGTCCGCATTACTCCTGAAGTCTATGGGGCATGATCCGCCCTCACAGTCCACGTGTTCCTTGCCGATGTCCTCTTGGAGGGCGTCACGGATGGCGTGCAGAATCTTCTCATACTCGGCTTTTGTTACTGGCTCTTCTGGCTGGTACTCATAGGCAGTCATTTCTTCTTGTGGCATGACTGAGCACGCCCGAATCTGACTTTGGTACTTGACCAGCATGTCCTTGAAGTTTCCGTATTCCACCAACTCGGGCTTGTACTTCAACGTGTAGGATATCTGGTTGCCAATGTTACGGTCGGTGACCGGTACACCATCTTCGTCGGTGCCGTTGATGTAATACTTCTCGCCAAGCATGAGCCATTTGTATTGCTCTTCGGGAGTAGCTTCAGCAGCAGTAACCAACTTGCCTTCGTCCATAATGGAAGCGATGACGGGCTGTGTTGGGAATCCGACAATGACATGACCACGGTATTGCTTCAGGGTACGGACAGGATAGCCAGCGTCACGGTAGGTATCGATTAATGGATCGTCGTCGCGGAATTGAACCCAACGCACGTACCACGCCATGGAAGGTAGGTGCCAGCCTTCACATAGACCGAACAGCTTGCTGGTGGTACCAGCGGGCTTGATGGTGGTCATGGTGTGCGGAACACCGACTCCGAGTTTCTTCGAGTACGCTACAGCCTCGTCATAGATGGCTTGGTTAAATCGGGCCAGAGTCAGCCAAAAGTCTTTGGATTTTTCTTCGTCAATCAGGTCATGGAAACTATACCGGAAAAACTTCCAAGCAAATTCCATGACACCGGTCATACCGACGCCTATGCGGTTCGTGCGCTTGACTTCAGTAGCGTATAGGCAATCCATAGTGTTGACACGGATGAGAGCCCTCACGGCTGCTCTGAACGCGTCCTCGGCTTCGTCCAAGGTCTCTGCGTGATATGGAACCACGTCAGCGATGGTGCAGTATCCGCCGAGTACCGTCAGTGCGATCTCGCCGCACGGATTGGTAATCATGTGATACTTCATTTTCTTGGCTTTGCGTGCCAGACGGCTCATATACAATTCGGTATCTTCTTCGAGGCTATACTTCTTCGAGCCGATGTAGTCTCCGTTGGTTAGCAAGTCCCAACCCTCTTCTTTCTGAACCAGCTTATCAACGTTGATAATGCCGGGTTCACCAGTACCGTCCGCGTAGGAGGCTTGGGTTAGGGAGCGAAGAACGCGACGGGCGTGTTGCGCCAGCGGGGAACTGAAACCACGGTCCTTGCGCTTCAGTGCACACAGACGCCAGAAGTCTTCATCAACGGTGACCGAATTGTTGGACGACCATAGGAACCCGTCAGGTGTACTGGTCTTACGGAGTTCCGTGATCTCTTCCATCTTGAGTCCATCATATTCGATTGGACGCTTAACGGTAATGAATCCCAAGACGGACTCATCACGCCATGTCTTCGTGGACATACGAGCGGAGCGGCGGGCACCACCAACGAGAACACATTCAGCAAAGTAGTGATCGATGTACAGGGCTTGACGCCACCGTTCGAGGTTTGAACCCTTCAGGGTTGCAGCCTTGTGGAATGCGTTCATCAACGGAACCGGACCAGATGATGGGCGGTTCTGCATGCCACCGATTGGTGACCCCTTCGGACGGACGTTTGAGAAATCAAGAATCAGCATTTTGTCTTTGTGAACTTTTTCGAATGCTGCGTTTTCCCAGATTTCCAATGCCTTCGCCCAACCTTCACGGCTATCGGGGACAGTAAACCAAAGGGTGTCCCTACCGCTTCCGTATTTGTGCTTGGCATCACGCAATGATTCGTGGGCGGACCAATCGAAATCGTCGTGGTCATGATCGATTACGCAACGAACGTTCGGAGCATTGTCCCAGTTGGCAAGCATCATCTCGTCATCATACGAGCGGCCCACGCCACTGCCGTTGAGCAGAAGGTAGAACATCATAAAGCTGGATGCAGCGGTCGAGCAGTTGGTAAAGATTTCCATGTTCCGTTCGGGCTGAGTCTCGTCACCGTGTTGTAGGTGGCGACCGCTCATCAGCACAACGCCATTTGCGATATGTGGCTGGAGTTTTGCGAATTCTGTTTCTTGTTGGAATTTGGTTGGAGCTAGAAGGGAGTTTCCTAATGCAACTCGGTGAGCTACGTCTCCCCAGTTTTCCCATTCATTGTTTTCTTTGCGTCGAAGGTATGTTCTTTCGGCTACTGCCTGTCCCATGCCGGGGTGCAAGGGGCGATAATCGAGGCGGTCAGCCATGGCATTTTCTCCTAGTTTCTTATTAATTACGTGATGAATGAGTTGGACTCAGATTGGGTCTCTGGCGGGTATTTAGGATGAGTTATGAATCGTCAATCCCTGCTTAATTATCCACCTTCATCCTCAATGTAATATCAAGGAGTTACGGGTTCAAGCCTCTTTTAAAAGTTTTTTCAAAGCAGTCTTCTGCTCTTCGGAAAGCGCAGGAATTACAATGTCAACAACACCAATCAAACTACCGGTTGCACCATTAACGTGCGGTATCCCCTTACCTGTTAAACGCATTGCTGTACCATTTTTGGTACCTGCTGGTACTTCCACTTTGTAAGTTTTGCCACTAGGGTGAGTCAGAATTGACTTGTTGCCCACGGCAGCATCCAGAGCACTCACCTCGAAGGGGACGAGGATGTCGATTCCTTGGACAACACAGCGAGCGGTGTTACCGGGGATCAACACAAATTTCATGTTTGGTATTTCTGGGAGTTCAACTTCCGTACCGTACTTGGTGTTCGGTTCCAATTTGATGGATGCAACTCGCTGCTGAAGAGACAGAAATCCTCGGGAGGCAGCTTGGTGTGTGTACTGAAATCTGACTTGCCCTCCCTTGATCATATCCACTACGGGAAGCATGACTTGTTGAATGGTCACCCCGCCCTCAGTTTCGTATGCGGGATTGCCACTATTGATATCTCGGAATCGGCGCATCAGGTCATCAAGATTTATGTCCTGATAACTTTGTTCTGGTCGTCGCCCGCCTTGGTTAGGCTTGGCGGTTCCAAAATGATCATACTGTGCTCGCGTGTGCGGGTCTTTCAAAACCTTGTATGCTTCGCCCACTTCTTTGAACTTGGTTTCGGCATCATCTTCCTTATTGGTATCGGGATGAAATGCCTTCGCCTTCCGTCGGTACGCGTTCTTGATCTGGGCATCGCTAGCATCTTTATCGATGCCCAGAATTTCGTAGTATGATCTAGCCACGGTCGTTAGAAGTTCGTGCGGGCATCGCTACCGTAAAGATTACGGGCAGCTTTGTCATATGCACGTCCCGCAGCTTCGGGAGTAGGATATTCACCAAGACTGTATTCACGACTGGTGAAATCGATGGTGGCTGCGTAGCGATCTTTCGCAATGTCGGTAACGCCACGGAGTGCAGCGGTGTTAGCGCGACCAGTCCACGGACGGATTGGACGAGATTGTAGATTGCGCTTGCGATTGTCCAGACCGTCATCATTGATATGACGAACGATATCGTCGGAGGTAGCTTCGGTCAGGAGTCGGTGCATGCGGACGGTGACCTTCTTATCACCAAGGGAAACGTCGCGGACGGCGTGGCGTTGCTTACCACCGTCGCTTTGTTTACCGCGCCAATGAAATTCTGAGAGATAATCGAAATCGTCGTCGTCCACTTTGACAACGCCGCCATTCGTGAGGGGAATCTTTTTCATGATGTGTTCCAGTTGTGATTGTTGATCAAAGGTACCACCAACAATCAATAGAGTCAAGCATTCGCTGCCATCATTTCCGCGAGTTGTTCGTTTTGGGTTTTAGCATCACAACCTGTACCGATGGCCATTTCTTCATCGAACGATGGGTTTCCTGCCAATGAACAATAGTGCTTATCACCCTCAGTCCTCAAAAGTCCACAAGCGCCATATTGTTTACCGGTAATCGCTTGTCCAACAACACAGGGACCGGTCAAACAACACCACCCACAATTATTACAGGCTTCCCCGAAGGTGGGTTTCATTTCGGCAGCGACGGTTATTAATTCCATAAGATTTTCCATTAGAATTTCTCCTGTCTACGCTTCTTGGAGGTGTTGCGCTTCATGGCCTTTTCCCATGCACGTGAAGTGCTGCGGGGATTACCTTGCTTCTTTTTGGCTGTGTCTTTCATGGCACTCTCCAAGTTAAATAAATTAGATGATGTACATCCGAATCAATCTAGTGATTCCCTCAGTGTCGGTCTAGCACGGATCATACCTCTGGCTTTTTACTCTACCTAGTCTGGCTAGGTGTGCGGATTGGTTACCGTGACAAGCAGTCCTGTATGTATCGCATTGATCAATCCCATTACTTTGGTTCGGGTTTGGATTTCCGGCGTTCGACTCAATGGTCTTCGGCTCAACCTAGCATCCGAAGATGCCACTATTCCCTACTACATTTCACCGCTGATGTGCGCGTCTAGTTTCCTACTGCTCTGCTCCGTTCTACCGCTTAACGGTTACCCTAGCGGTGTCGGCAGCAGATGAACATCATCTAAATTATTTAAGGGTCAGGGAGGCACGGGGCTTTACACCCCGCAGAAGACTTAACTTCCTAACCTCACCAACTGGTACCCATTGTACAGATCGTGTACCGTATGTCAACAACTTTCTTCAGGAAATTTCAGATGGCTGTTTGACTACCATCCAGAACCGGTGATCACAAGAGCCCATTACGGCATTGGGATCGAAGCGGGTGATGCCCAGTTGAATGTTGGTTTCAATCAGATCGGTTTGAGCTTTTGGCTCGACTGGGGATTTGCTCTGCCATTGCTTGCCGCTGTTGCGATGGGTTACAAAAATGTGGTTGCTACCCCGGCACAAACCGATGGTAACGCTAAACTCGTTTCTGCTTACATGTCGTGTCATATCTGTCGTCTCCATAATAGGTGTTCTCACAGTGATCCCATAGCGTACCACATGCAATACGGAATAACAAGGACTTTCTTTAGGAAATTACAGACGGGTGGTTGGTACCGATGGGGGCGTTACACTTCCGGCATTGCGCTTCATGATACCATCACCAACACCACGGAATCCGAAACGTTCGAGGAATCGTTTCTGTTGTAAGTCATCGGGATCATCCAATGCGATGGCCAGATTGGAGTTGGCGGCATCAGCATCACGAACGATGGTACTGAGCAGGCGAGTCATGATGTGACCAGTGTAATCTTCTACGACATCATCACGCACGGACAACAACTCGATGACACCGTGAGTAATAGTGGCAACGCCGATTGATTCCTGATCCTTGTCGTCACGTAGGTCGTAGTCCGCACTGTAGTCCTGTGGCTCTACGCGGGCGATGGTCTCATTCATGATGCTATCGATTTGCCGCTGGAGGTCTCTGGCTTGCTCGGTGACATCGCTGACATTACCCGGTCGGTTGTCATGGGACTTTTTAATTTGCTTCTTGACGAATTTGGTCGGGGCTTCGGAGCCAGCGAGCTTCGGTGACTTCTTGATGTTCGGGTCGAGGGTATCTTTCACCATCGCGATGGTCGTCGCGTGTCGGTCGGCAGGAACTAGATCGCCGGACACACCGGGTCCGCCAGCCTGAATACCCTCGGTCGCATGGTGGTTCCGCAAATATGCAGGGAAAGCCGCCATTATCTTGTCACGGATATTGGATGCATGGGTCATCATCGACATGGCATTTTGATATTCGCCGTTATTCATGTGCCGTGCAAAGGACACACGAATGTCATGCAGCTTGTTTTCCAATTCCTCATCTTCAATTTCCCGTGCCAGTTGAGAAATATTATGTATCATGCGGTTTCCGTTCTTGAGCGATGCGTCTGGATCACTTTTAAACTTACGCATTTCTGGATCGCCCATCATTTTGTCACGCATGCCACGGAGAGTGTCACCGATTCCTTCGGCCACGAGTATGCGGCGAACGGATTCACTGAGTGCCCTTTTAACTTCTGGTGCATTCAATGCGTTTGGTACTCCAGACCAAATCTGACCAATACCACCTTTCTGCTTATCCATAGGACTGATGATGATTGGAATATATCCACCATCCTGTTCGAAGTATTCTTCGGCCTGTTCGCGAGTGACACCTTCCTTCTCAAGGTCGGGTGCTACAATTCGCATCCAATCTTCGAAGTCTGGGAAGTCATACCTATCGATGAGTGCCGCTTCTACTTCCATGTGATAAACATTTTCGTCTTCAGAATCCCATATCCAAAATCTTCCTCGTGGGTCGTATAACCCTTTGAGGTGGGGATCGGTTCCACCGCCCTGTACAGCGCGTTGCATGAGTTGGTCAACGTATTGGCGGGATGGATTTTCAGTGAGACCTTGGTCAGCAAACTGCTCGATGTTCTTGTATTCCATCTCGGAGATTTTCTTGTTCTTGGTTTTGGTGGTGCCCTTCTTCTTACCGCCAGCAATCTTACCGGCATTCGAGTTCACACCTTGGGGCTCGCGGTAGGCTTCCCATTCACCACCACGCATGTACTTCGACGGGTCGTCAGTACCGGGAGTCAGACGCGAGTCCTTCTGGCTACCTTTCGGCGCACCAATGACTGGTCCTTTCTTCTCTCGTAGGTCGGTGATTTTCATAACAATATTTACTTCCTGACGGGGAGTCCTCGGACAGTGCCCTTGCCGAATAGCTTTTCAGCAATGGTTTTGGCACGGCGAGCGTTCTCCGCATAGACAGCAGTTACCATTAGAGTACCGTTAACACTGACTCTAACCCTGTGTAGATGCGCAGTACCACTGCTGCTATCCTTCTTTTTCTCATCCACCCGACGGGTTTTGAGTTCATCTTCTATCCAGTTCATGGTAAATATTTACCCATACACCAAATAATAACAATAACAAGGTGAAATGATGACTGAAGAAACACATGGACATGATTGTCCGATTTGCCTCCGACGTGAGGAGGCTGAACTGTCACGGCTGAAAGCAACACAGAATCGTTGGGTTCAACGATGCACGATGGTTGCCGAATGTTTGAACAGACTGCGCGTCATTCCTCGCATTTTAGTAGCGGGATACGGCGTACTGGTATGGCAGGTGGTTGACTGGTTTATGAACCTACCAATGCCGGATACACAGCAGGCAGCGCTCGTGACAACAGTGGTTGGTGCTTCTGGTATCGTCTTTGGCTTTTATATGCAAGGCGGCATTACTGGTAAGAAGAACTAATCAGTTTTTAACTGGAGATACACATGATACATTTCGCGCCACTAGAGGCTGGTAGTAGTCGGATTAATAAGCCACGAATGATTGTCGTCCATGCTATGGGCGAGTTTCTTCTCGATCCTCATCCAATCCACGCAACGGACTTCCTTGAGAAGATTGGCCTGTCCGCGCACGTGTTGGTAGCTCCGAGTGGAGACATCCACATCTGTCGCGATGATGACCAAGGCGCTTACCACGCTAAGGGATACAATACTGATTCATTGGGTATTGAATTTCTGGTCGAGGGTCATCACAACTATGGCTCGTTCCTAGAAAAGATTAAGACCGACTGGGTAACCGATGAGCAATTCCAAGCTGGTATCGATGCCGTCCGTAACTGGATGACTGCTTATGATATCCCGATAGAGAAGGTTGTTCGGCACTGTGACATTTCACCCGGACGGAAAGTAGACCCCGGTGTCGGATTCAAGTGGGACAAGTTCAAGGAAGCTATTGCAGTTTAATGATCTGGTAACGCTTGTCATTCTTGTCTGTGAGGCCGAGTGCTTTGTCGATGTACGAACCTAGCCACCCCTTCTTGACAACGATGATGGCGTGCTCTCTCAAAAACTGCTCGGCGGATTCGTCGTCGGTCAATCCGTTAATTACCATGCTCTGAACGACAAGTTCCTTTACGCGGTTGGCCTCACGGACGAGGTCATCATCGCTGTACATGTATCGTGTTTCAGTTGCCATTATTTTCTCCGGCTATGTTAGTGCGGTTACTTCTCGCTTGAATAATGCCTTGCGCAGCTTGTCGCTGTCAACCATCTCTTTATACTTCACCATGCGATGCTTGCTCTCTTCGAGTTCCTTCTTCGCTCGCTCTTCACCATCCACGGTCCACCGGTAGATGGGAATGTTGATGATGCGCTCGATGAGTTCTGGTGATGCCTTCGGCAATCTCTCTATAGCACCGAGGAGCTTGACGTACTCACGCATTTCATCAACCGTTAGCTCGCGGGCGTTCTCCGGCAGTGGCGGGTGACCAAGACGGGGGTTTCCTTCGAAGCAAGTAATGACGTAACGCCAGTATAGATTGGTCGCCTTCTCGTCGGCGAGCATCTTCTCGAATCGATCCAAGTATCGAGCGAGTCTCCATTCGACCCAATCCTTTATCAACGTCTCGATGTTGTCATAGGTAACGATGCCGTTGCCACCGATGCCCTGCACCACGATGTTCTCGGTGATGCGTGAGCGCAGTTTGAGGAAGTCGATGAGTTTGCCCATCGGGTCGAGGCTTACTGGATTTTCAATGGGTGTGAGTTTACCAAGCGTAGCACGGGGCATCTTCACTTCGATCTTGATGGTCTTCGTGCTGCGGTCGGTGAAACCAGTAATCTTACCATCCTCTTCGAGAGCGGCTAACTGTTCACGGCATTTTTCTAGGGTCAACTCGGGTGGCAGTTCGGTGATGATCACCGTGGTTGTATTTTTCTTAACGACCTTACCACTGATAATATATTTGTTCGGTGCCTCTCGGGTACCAATATCTCGCACGGTGATATCACGCCCTTCATAGTGTGGCATCAAGTCGCGTATCGGCTTACGGGCCAGAACGTCCGTCACAGCGCCCACGAGGTCTTCGTAGCGACGCGGTAAGATGGTAGTAGCCCAACCAGTAGCGATGCCCCTGACGCCATTCAGGAGCACCAGTGGGATCATTGGGAGGAACGTGGCGGGCATCATGTTTGAGCCATCATGATTCTCGACCATCGGAACAGTGTCGAGGTCAGTGTACAGGACATCCTGTGCAATCTTACTACGCTTCACCGACGTGTATCGGGGGGCGGCAAAGCTGGTTGGGTTGGCTCTGGTACCAAATGCACCGAGGCCAGTGATGAGTGGGTTGTTGTTGCAGTACGAACCGGCCAGCATGCTGATTGTGTTGGCGGCTGATACGTCACCGTGCAGATATAATTCGGACGCAATCATCTGACCGGCAAGTGCAATCGTCTTGACCTTCTCGGTCTTGTTGCGCAGCAGCCATAAGGCAATCCGCTGGCTGGACTTCAACCCATCGGTCATCGCCGGAATCGCACGATGATCTAGGGTGTACAACCCATACTCGCGAGAGGTTCGAAGAATATAGTCGGAACTACTCATCGATTATTTCCAGCGGTGATTTCATTGGCCATGCGTTGGAGGTCTTCGCTCGAAAAAGTGTTGAACTTTTCAGCGGCATACTTGCCGAGTTCAACAATATCGAAGCGTGCCGCAGCATACGGGTAGTATATCTGCTTGGCTTTTGGGTCTCGCTGGATGAGTCCTCTCGGACACGACTTATCAGCTTTGACAAGTCTCCGTCGTTGCGGTTTATAATCCTGAGATTCTTCAACCGGCAGTATGACGTATTTCTTGTTGTCGGTTAATCCTTCCTGACAAAGCTGCATAACGTACAGCCAATTAACTTCGAGTGGCAGGAGTTCCTTCTTGGTATCCCATACGACTGCCGCAGGTACTTTCATTTTATCGGTCATAGACTACCCTCTCATTGTTGACAGAACACTGTTGGCAACACCGACAGTGCAATTGATGATTCCAAGTCGCCAGTCGCCAGTCGTAAATGAGTAAACCCCACCCACTAACTGTAAACCACCGACCGCCATGATAAACGGATTATGTACGAGTGCTACTATCTGGTCCCACATTATTTCTTCTCCACTGCATTCGTCAATGCGGTTACGGCTGAGTTAATACACTTCGCGTTGATTAGTGTAATACCAGCGGTGATTGTATCGCGCAACGCTTCATTGTCTTGAAGTAATTTATCGCTTCGCTTCTGGTGCGCTCTTCCCATTTTCCATGCGTTATACAACACACGTTTATATTCCCACATCTGGAAGCCGCGCAAACATTGAACTCTGATATGGTTCATATACCAAGTCTCGAAAGCCTTCGGATAATCACTCATCGCCTAACCACACCTTCCTATCATCAGGACGCTTCTTGTTGAAAATTAAATCCAGTGTTTCGGCGAGGCTACCATCATCGGTGATAGAAATCAACTGGGGTGTTGCCAACGCGTGCTCCCAATCTGCTTCTTCGAGTGCACCCACACCCTTGGCTCGGGTGATAGACCAACCCTTCCACTTGTGGAGGTTGTTCTGAAACTCGGGGTAGTCTTCGGCGTAGATATACTTCGTCTGCTTCCCCTTATGGGCGATGATGAATGGTGTAGAAAACTTGAACACGAATTCTTCTTGAAACAGTTCGGGCCAAAAGCGATACAGGAAATTGATCAGCAGTGCCATGATGTTCTTGCCGTCCTCGTCCTCATCGGTCGCGATGTACAGACTGCCGTACCGGAGATTTGCGGGGATGGCCTTCTTACCAATCTGCAATCCGACTGCCGTCATGATATCAACGAGCGCTTCACTTTCGATTGCTTTCTTCGCAGTGATACCGTGAACATTTAGAATCTTACCACGCAGTGGAAGACAACCGTGAATCTCTGGGTCGCGCACGTTCATCATGTAGTTCAGTGCAGAGTCGCCCTCGCCAAGAAACAGTGCACACTTACTACGGTCTTTTCCGATGGCATCGGTGAGCTTTGCAATTTTGATCTTGGATAACTTCTTCTGCTTGCGCTCGACTTCCTTGTCGTCCTTCGACGAATTTCTACGACGACAGCGGTCGGCAATTAACTCCACCCATTTTGGATTCCCACGAAAGATAGAACCGACTTGGAATTCATCGAACGCCGATTTCATAGTACCCTTGACTTCGGAAATGAGACGGCTCTTGGTTTGGCTGTCGAAGTTCGGTCCGTCCATTGTGGTCACATTGAATATCAACATGCCGTTGGCAATATCACTTCGGGTGAGTGTTAACTTTTCTTTGGTGAACACATCACCACGCGGGCGTACTAACTCGGACATTGCTGCGGGATAGAATAGATTACGGAACGCCTCGATGTGTGCGCCACCCTGTAATGCTGGTAGATTGTTTACCACCGAGTGCACAACCTCATCATCACCGTTGAAATCTGGAACAACGTAGAATGTGCTGGTGAACGACCCTTCGATGAATTCGACTTTACCAACTGCGATATTCGGGAAATATGTGGCGATGATTGGATCACGTCCACGGGCGGGTGTCAGCCTGTCCCCATTAAAAATGATTTTGAGATTCGGGTTCGATACTGCGATGTCCCACAGGCGACCCTTGATAAATTCCGTGGGGAGCAATAGGTGCGTGAATACTTTGGCGGATGGCTTGTAGCTAATTTTAGTACCAGACTTTCCTTTGGCACCCTTGCAGATGTTTGGTCCGTAGGTGGTACGATGGATGTCTTTACCACTGTAGCTTCCTTCCGCCCATTTATGGTTGAGGCGTTGTCCGCCATGCCATACTTCCAACTGAAACCATTCTGCGGTGAAGTTGGTGCACGCGGCACCGAGTCCGTTAGTGCCAGCAACCTGTCCGCGTTCTTCAAAGTTGCTGCCTGCTCGGGCCTCGCCCAATAGAATGGATGCGGCTGGCCCCTTGCCCAATTCTTTGTTTTCGTCGATTGGTAATCCTTGACCATTGTCTTCAACGCAGAATTCCATCGTTTCTTCGTCGTAGGTTACGCGGAGTGTATTACCATTGTTGTACCCGACCATTTCATCGAGTGCGTTATCGATCAGTTCGCGGAGTCCGGTGTAGAGTGCAGGCACCCACGTGAATTCGCGATGCGTTAGACTATGCCCATCATAGTGGCATACAGTCTGCGTGTGTAGCTCACGCGAACCCAGATACATTTCCGTTTTCAGACGGGCATGCTGGTAATCGTTTAGTTTTCTATGTTTCTTGGTGACCATTCATTGCTCTCCTCAAAAATGCCACAGAAGGCATTATACCACAATTAGTACGGAGACGCAAGTAGGTCGGTGATCGTAGCGGATTGGCTGGCCAGTTTTTTGAGGCGATAGTGCCCACAAAACTTCGCAAACCACGCACCAACCATTTCATTCGGCTTTCTGCCCAATGCCTCGTTGATGGCCTCGTCCATGGTGATGATAATTTCAGGAGGCTGTCTTTTAAGATCGAGGAGCCGTCGATTGAAATCATATCGCTTGCGAACGTTTTGTCGGTTGTCGGCGTCGCCCCATATCGCATTGATGAACTCGTTCCACTTCGGACCACCCTTGTCTTCGAACGCGGCTCGCATTCGCTTGGTGGTAACGTTGGGGTATGCAGATAGGAGATTATTCTTTCTACCACGGATGCACTTTTCAAACAGCGCCCATTCAGGCTCGGCTGTTTCGGGCTCACCAGTTTTAGGGTCACACTTGATTTTCCATTTTTGGTCGTGTCGGTATACGACCTCTTGACCTTTCATCACTTTCTTCCCATCTTGGAAGATTACACCGTCATTGGTATAAAGAATCATGCGGATAGGATCGTACAGTTCGACACCATCACGGATCAATTGTATGAAGTCTTTGTCAGCAGAAACGATGACGTGTTCAAATTCTGGGTCGTCATGTAGCTGTACCCATCGAGCGACAAAATCATCAGCTTCGAGTCCTTCGTGACAGAGCACGGTTACGTTGGTACGCTTTATTAAAAACTCTTGAAGGTTGATGAGAACCTGTTTGATGATCTCCCGCTCTTCGAGTTTGATGGGTGACGTGTCGGTATTGCGGTCGCCTTTGTATTCGGGATAGACATCCTTACGCCATGAGCGCGAGTCGAAACATGCCACACAGTGCTCGGCACCGAACTTCTCATACACTTGACGGAGAGACCCGAATAGTCGGTCCAATGTCATGGACACACACTCTTCGAACGTGTCGTAGTGAGAAACGGAGTGCTTGGCGCGGTGCACCAGATTGCTTACATCGATTATGGCAAATTTCATGATGCCAACAATGTATACCCACGTCGGGGTAAAAGTCAAGTCAGTGATCGGGAATATTAGGAACTACGAATTTTTCCCAGAAAGATTTCTTTCCGATGCGGCTGTAGTCGATGTCCGGCAATGCCATCCATTTTACCGAACGTTGCTTGGATTCGTTCACATCGAAGGCGGGATAGTCATCTCGGACAAAAAGCCACTTGTGATGATAAATCCATGGGTCGCCTGATGGTGACATGGCCTTTTTGGTTCCGTCCGGTTTTACGAGCAACATTGGACCGACCATGGGTTCTGGGGCGGTATCGAAGTCGGGAGACTGGATGAAGGTCACTGCGCCGGTTTTTGGAACATACTTGACAATATTGTAATCAAATCCGTCGAGGGACTGTTGCGCGTTGGCCAGCACGTCTGAGGGTACTATTTCGGTTTCGTAGTCGCGGTGTGCGTAAACTCCACCACCGATAGCTTTGCCAACGTTTCCACGCCAGCGCCGAGGTAGTTTCGCTTCACGCAATTCCTGCCACTGCATTACTGTTCTACTTTGGGCGGCTTGACCTTTCCGGGTTTTGTCTTGGATTCGGGACGCTGTTCGGTTTTGGCATTCTTGCCTTGCTTATCGTCGGTGTATTCCTTCGTGGCGGACTTCTTCACTTCAATGATCTTGTCCACGTAAGACACGAGGTCTTGGAAGAATTTTATATCTGGATTGTCCATTGCGCCGAGGTCACCATTGAAACTCTCGATGTTGGCTTTGTTGCGTGCCATCGTGCGGAGCGATTGAAGCTCGTCCGGCTGCATGCTAAGGATTTTGTATGGGTGAATCTTTGAGCCTTCGTCGTGCTTGTAGTTTCGAGCGTAAGCATGGCCCTTTGCAGCAGATACGAGAACGCTATCCACTTTCTTCATCAACATTTCGTCTTCGTCTTCTTCCGACTCACCAGAGGCTAATGGGTCGTCGGTGGCCAGTGGGTCGGCCTCGTCACCCATCTGAAGCGGTGATGCACCAGCTTCGGGATTGGGAGCAGCACCAAACTGCTCTGCACCAGTGCCAGCAGGGACTTCATTGTCCTGACCAGCACCCGTGGCTTTGCCTACGTCGCTTGCAGCTTTTTCTAGCTCGTCGTCGATGTCAGCAGATGCTTCTGAAAATTGATGTGCAAGACTCGCGGCCTTGATTTCGTATAGGTACATGTCCAACCCTCATGGTATCAGAGTATTTATCCTATGCAGCATTCTGATAGTACCCATCGAGAACATCAACCCACTTGTCTTTGTTGATTTCTAAGTCGGCGGTGTCCACTGTGACAATCTGGCACTTCGGCGGAACATTGTATTCTGGATTTGGTCTAGTCCCTATGATGAGGACTGCTTGCTCGATTTCGTAATCTGGGAACATCCAATCGTGCGCAATCGCATACGCTGCCGTCTGAAGGAAATAGTCCTGTATCCACTCATCCCTTTTGAAGTATTTGGCGGTTTTGTAATCTATGATAGAAGGCTTGCCGTTAAACACGCCCACAAGGTCTGTACGGCCCGCATAGAGGTCTTCGTAATAAAGTGGTACCTCGATGCCCCATACCTCATCAAGTGCCCTCAGACCTAGCATACGGACGGCTCTGAACATTTTATTGGCTATGGCTTCCTCTGGTATCCCTTTTGGTTGAAACGCCTCCTTGCGCACGTAGGCTTCCAGCATGTCGTGCATTGCGGACCCTATGTCCGTCGCTTCCTTGGAGACTCTGTTAGCTTCCTCCTCACCGACTCTTTCACGCCATTCGTCCAGACCGGGGTGTGGGAGTGTGGAGAGTATCGTGGTAACACTAGGGGCGGGTCCGTAAGGTGTGGTGTACACGCGACTGCCACTTGCAGCCGTAACGCTTTCCATTTCGGGATAGATGATATCATTGACGTATTTGAACCGACTCATGATGGGAAGTCAACCTCCACACTTTTTCGCTTAGTAACCATCAGGTCGAGGTGACACATGCACCAGTCCTTGTCGCATATTGTTGGTTGTGTTGGCAACACATAATCCCCCTTGTATACGTTTCCGTAACTTCCGCCCACGCGGCAAAGACCCCCACGTATTTCTCCCCACATATCAATATTCAACGTATCGAGCCCGATGTCGCATTCCCAACCATTAAATTTATTATTACCGGTCAGAATGAGGGCGTTCGATACGGTGTTATCAGTTGAGCAATCCTTGTTTGTATATCTCAACAACCCAGTAGGGAAGTTCGATTGCATCGAGTCTCTATTCGCAAAGGAGTGCATTCTATCGAGAATTATTCGCTCGGCTCCGCTGTAAGGGTACAACTCTTCCCCGAATCCAATTTGCAGTGGTTTTAATTGGATGTGGGATTGGGGGCACTCGTCCCGTATCCGCGTTGCGATTGATAGCAACTCGTCAAACCGATTGGGGATCATCAGCATGTTGACGTGTAGGTCCGTGGTCTCCGATATGATCTTGGCTACCTCAATGGTGTGCTCGGGGTCTGCAAATTCTCCATGATAGGATAAATGGATTTTGTCAAAGACTGGAGCAACTTCTCTCCAAAACCTGAGTGTACGGGAGCCATTTGAAATCATGGATTGCATGACGCCGCGCTCTTTGGCGTAATTGATAAGCTGTTTGAATTTTGGGTACACCGTGGGTTCTCCACCTGTGTACTGAACGATAACTTCTCGCCCCAATTTTGTGTGATAATGATCGTAGCACTCGTCCAAAAAACCAACCACCCTTTGGTGATCGTGCCAACCAGCAGAGCCATCATGGAGGATTTCTGGGCAATAGGAGCAAGCAAAGGTGCACTTGTTTCCTAGTGTCCATTCGACGAGGGTAACCTTGCGATTAGTATCTCGCTGAATCTGGATCATGTTTTCATACATACTGGTATGTTCCTACCTAAAGATTATGTCGAAAAGATTTGGAGTCGATCCAAAAGCCGTGCCAAAATTGCTGGTATAGAGTTTACCCTAACCCGTAATGACATTGCTGATATGTCGGTCCCGATCACCTGTCCTGCACTCGGCATACCCATCAGGGTAGAACGAGGGAGTCGAACCGATAATAGTCTATCAATCGACCGTATCGATTCTAAACGTGGTTACACACCTGATAATGTAGTGTTTGTTAGCTGGAAGGTCAACCGTCTGAAAAACGATGCCACAGTAGTAGAAATGCGAAAAATGGTTATGTTCTATGAAAACCTGTTAGAAGAACAGGAATTTGTGAATAACGATTAGTATTTGAATACGAGGTTGATTCGGAAGTCCGAGCCACCTTCAACGCCAACAAACTCAACACGACCAGCACCTAGCTTCTCAGCAACATCAGAGATATGTTGGGTGTAGTTTTGCATGTGGTCAACAGTAACTACGTCACTGCCATCAACCGTGAGTTCGATTATACGCCGATCCCCGTACACGGAAGCATAGGCACTAGAGCCATTGAAGGCATCATACAGAGCGTCTTCCAAAGGATCAGTCTCATATGCTTCGCTGAGCATATCATCTAGGGTGTAGATTTCTGGCTCAGCCATATTCGTTTACCAGCGGATGATCCAGTTGAATGTTGTAGGGGATGCGGCAGTTTGGTCTTCACGGCGAACCGCGTATCCCAAGCGTGTCAGATATCCCATTACGCGGTTCATGCGGGCGTCAAAGACACTACGTGACTGACCGGGGTACAATGATTCAAACGAGTCATCGGTTCCGAATACAACTTCACGGTAGATGGGACCAGTGACAGCGTCGGTCATCGGCGTTGCGTTGCCTTCGGAAATACCAACGGTAACCGACAGTGCTTCGTTTCGGGCAGCATTGTCAATGGCTATCTGGAGATTATTAATCTCAATCAGCACATCGTTGTCGGATGCACCGTTACCCACAGCGATATCGCGGGCTCTGCTCGCAGGGTAGAACCCATCATCAAAAGTTCTAGTTGCC
>Ga0307379_10001677_pt1 | contig 34370 bp, 57 predicted proteins | sample UN2MG_FD_202237 | JGI IMG/M metagenome (GOLD analysis project Ga0307379, IMG submission 202237) | Soil microbial communities from Risofladan, Vaasa, Finland - UN-2 | ecosystem: Environmental > Terrestrial > Soil > Coastal area > Acid sulfate soil | place: Finland: Risofladan, Vaasa | collected...
GCTGCGTGGCTTATCCACGTTGCGCGACAGCAGCGCGATGAGCTCATGGTCGCCGTGTCGCGACCATCGCCCGTGCCGCTCCACGTCGCGACCCTGCGCGCGGAGTACGGCGCGCGGCTGGCCTATGTGCTCACGCATCTCCTGGAGTGGTGGCGCCGATGACGATGCCGGACGTGGCCGAGGGGCCGGGATGGAAGCTGATTTGCGGCGATTACCGCGAGGTGCTTGAAGGCGTAACGTGCGACGCGCTCATCACGGATCCGCCGTACTCGGCGCGGACTCACCAGGGCCATCGCAACGGCGTCGGACTGAGCGGCAGCGGCACGCCCACCGAGCGCGTCGACCTGTCCTATGGCGCGTGGGATGACGGGTGCATCGCGCGCTTCGTAGGCGACTGGTCATCCCGCACGGCTGGCTGGATGGCGTGCATGACGTCGCACGACCTTTGCCCATCGTACGAGCGCGCCATGGAAGCGCGCGGACGCTACGTCTTCGCGCCGATCCCATGCTGCGTCACCGGCATGACGTGCCGCCTCGCCGGCGACGGCCCGTCTTCGTGGTCCGTCTACGCAATGGTCTCGCGCCCGCGCTCGGCCGAGTGGCTCGCGGTCCGCAAGGCCAAGCGCGACGCGCGCGGCGAGATCAAGAGCCTCCCCGGCTTCTACGCAGGCCCGCGCGAAGAGCAGGAGCACATCGGCGGGAAGCCCCTGTGGCTCATGCGGGCGCTCGTCCGCGACTACTCCGAGCCCGGGGATCTCATCTGCGATCCGTGTGCGGGCGGCGGGACGACTCTGCTCGCGGCAGTCATGGAAAACCGAAGGGCCATCGGCGCGGAGCGCGACCCGGCCACCTTCGCGAAGGCCGTCGCGCGGCTTCGTCGTGGATTCACGCCTGTGTTCGCGTTCTGAGCGATTTCGCGTACTTACGCGACGTGCTGAAACTATCTCTCCCACCGACTTGAAAAAGTCATTGACGATGGAAGTGGAGGCCCCATAATGGGTGAGTCGAGCGAGGGACGCCGACGAAAGAGGAGAAAAACCATGACTGACACGACCGCCGACATCCTCAGCCTGCTTCGCCGCTGCGACCTGAATCACGCGGCTCTCAGCGCGGCGAAGCCGGGCGACGCGTTCCGCCTCTACGGGCGCGTGTACACCGTCACGGCGGTGGAGATGGTCGGCGTGACGAAGCAGATCAAGGTCAAGTCGGGCCGGTCGAAGACGTCGGTCTGGCTCGCGCCGCACAGCCGCGCGGATGTGATGGTCGGCACGATGCCGCATTGCTGGACCCGCTACGGCTGCCCGGCCGACATCGAGGCAGCATGAACACCCGGCCAGTCGCCGCTTGGGACTACCGGACGAACCGCAAAAGCTGCGCGTTCTTCGGGTCGTTTTACCTGAATATCGTGCACGAGTACGGGCTCGTCGCCGACGCAACCGTGTGCGCCGAGTTGCAGACCTCGGACCGGCTCGCGAAGGTCTACAAGCGCGCCAAGTGAGCCAACCGAGGAGAGACCATGCTGACCATCACCTACCTGGGCCGCGAGTACTACATCACCGAAGCGCGCGAGATGACGGCGCTGGCTAAGGCCATCAAGGCCGACGAGTCGGTGGTAGAGCTCCAGGCGATGATGAGCGGCAAGGTGTACGGCGCGCCTCTCTCGCGTGAGCAGATCCTCCGCTCCGGCGGCCTCATCAAGAGCTTCGGATGAGCGCTCGCGAGATCGAGCTCCGCATCATCCCGCGCCACGAGGCGGACGAGTGTGTCCGCCGCTGGCACTACAGCGGGAAGACCTACGTCAAGAGCGTGCTCCACGTCGGGGTCTTCTGGCGCGGCGACCTCCTCGGCGCCATCCAGTGCGGCGAGGGGGTCTGCACGCCGTGCATGGCTCACATCGTCGAGGGCACGACGGCAGCCACGTACATCGAGATCAACCGCATGGCGTTCTCTGACGCGCTCCCGCGCAATGCCGAGTCGCGCGCGCTCTCCGTGCTCTGGCGCATCATCCGCCGCGAGCGTTCCGCCGTGGAGTGGGTCGTATCGTACTCGGACGCCACACAGTGCGGCGACGGCGCCATCTACCGCGGCGCCGGGATGCTGCTCATAGGGTGCCGCAAAAACTCGACGCTGTGGCGCACGCCGGACGGTGACATCGTCAGTAACGTCGGCATCACGTCGACGCCGTCTTTCGCTGCTCGGTGGGGCAAGGGGCGCCGCGAGTGGCGCGCAAACGGCCTCGTGTGCCTGGCCGGATATCAACTCTGCTACGCTCGGTTTTTCATGGACGACGCGCGCAAGCGCTTGCTGCGTCCCGTGCTACCGTACTCATCGATCCCCGAGGACGCCCGCATGGTCCGAGGGGTCCGTGCGCTCACCAGCGAGGCTGGCTCCGGTACCCCACCGGATGGGCGGTCGCACCGACCTGAGCGCTCCACGTCTCCCGTCCCGTATCAAACCACCCTTTTTTGAGGGGGCTTGATTTAGTCATTGACGGTCGAGATGGACGGCATTAGGGTTGTCCTGTCAGCAAGAGACGCTGACGGGGAGAGACACCATGACGACCATCGACGCCATCAAGACCCTGCGCTCCAACATCCTCGCGGCCCGCCAGGCCGTGGCCGACATCGAGGCCCAGGGCCTTCCGGCGGCTGAGCGTAGCCGCGCCATCACCAAGGCTGGTCCCCGCGGCTATCAGGCCGTCATCAGCGCCATCGAGGCGGACCCGAGCGGCGAGGGCCTCGACGTCGACGTGCTTGACGCAGCATGGGACGCCGCCGAGGCGTGCCAGGGCTTCGGCTGGGAGTGCCCGGCGGTTGTGCGCTTCCTGGCCCTTACCGAGTCCCTGTGACCCATCTACCGAGGAGAGAGACCATGACGACGCGACGATTTGACATCGAGATCGACGGCAACCGACTGGGCCACGTGTGCGCCAAGAGCGCGTGGGATGCCGCCGCGCGATTCGTCGCCGGCCCCTGGAGCGGCGGCGGGGACGTCGACGCGCTCCGGTACGAGTGCCCGGTGGGACGCGACGGGTACGAGTACGCGCTCGGCGAGACGCGCTTCGTCGTGCGCCTCATCAAGAGGCCGGCGTGACCCACGGCGGAAAGCGACCCGGCGCGGGCCGTCCCGCGACCGGGCGCCGCGTGCGCACGCACTCGGTGTGCCTCACCGCGGACGAGCTCGCGCGCGTCCTCAGCTACGCGCCAGGGCCCAAGCCGAGCCTGAGCGCGTCGGTGCGTCGTCTGCTCGCGCTCGTTGAGGGCAAGCCGTGAGCGAGTACCGCGTGACCGAGTACGGGCCCGACGAGCCCGACCGCTGGACCGACCCGGAGTGCTTCCGCGTCATCACGGCCGAAGGCGTGCGCGAAGCGGCCGTGTGGTTCTGCGAGCGCGCTGATCCCGCATGGATGCTGAGCAAGCGCAGCGGCGATGGCGAGCACATCCGGCGGTTCACCGTCTACGTGCTCACACCAGCGGGCGAGGTGTGGGATGTGCCCATCGTAGCAGGCGTGTCGTCGTGGACGTACCGCGACGACGACCGCAAACCGATGCGGAGGCAGCCGTGACTCGCCGGCTGCTCGCGCGGGAGCGCCGCGCCTTCAACCGCGCTCGTCGGGGCCCCGCGCTCCGCGAGCCGTTCCGCGGGCTGCGCTGGCCCGACGGTGCCCAGGGGCGCCGGTGGTGGTCCGCATGGCAGGGCACGCAAGCCCAGCGTCGGGCGGCCGACGCCGCGACGGGAGACGCGTTCGAATGAGACGCGCCGACGTCATCCGCGCGGAGCTCGAGCGCATCCGCGACCGCGTGCCGGCGTGGCTCGAGGCCGAGGGCGCGCCGCGTGGGCGCTTCACGGCGAGGTGCATCGACGTCGCCTTGCGGCGGCATGGCTACGTCGCGCCAGGCACGGCGTGCCGGATGCTGCGCCGGATGCGCGACGAGCTCGGCGTGCGCTGCGTGGACCGGGCGCGTGGGTTGTATGCGCTCGAGATGGCCCGCACTGCGAAGTCGTGACACACGACCCCGGATGGGGCACAATAGCGAAACGCCGTGCGGTTTGGCCACCAAGCACGGCGTTTCAGAGAGGACCAGCATGCACAGTGTGATGGATGAGGCTGCGTGTCGCAAGCTTCGGGAATGGCGCGAGTTGTCGCGCGAGCTCGTGGACATGGGCGCGGGTGATCTCGCCGCCATGATCGAGGACGCGCGGATGCGCCTGGCGCGGGAGGCTCGACGTGGGCGCCCGTGACATCGCGGCGGCCTGGGAGGCCGGGGACGAAGCGAACGGCTGGACGATGCCACCACCCGAAAGGCGTGGACGACGCCACCCGATCACCGACGAACCCATCATCCCGCGCCTTCCAGGAAGCGCGCCGCCGGTCGATCGCGAGTCGCAGGCGATGATCGCCGCCATGTCGCTGCTGTCCATCCTGCCCGAAGAGGACCACGCTGCCGCAATGCAGCTCCTCGGCGGCAAGGCCTTTGCGCTCCCCGACGCGACCCGTCGCATGCTGCTCGAATGGTGCGACGCGCTCGCCCTGTCGTGCGCCGATGCGCCTCACCAGCTTGACGTGCTCAACCACTGGCGGGAGGCCTTGCGCTGATGGGCTGGGCACGACTGGACGACGAGGCCGCCGAGAGCCTCAAGGTGCGGCGCGCGGGGACCCAGGCCGCCGCGCTCTGGTACGCGTCAATCACGTGGTGCGCGAAGCACCGCACCGACGGCGTCATCGAGCGCGAGCTCGTGTCAGACATCTGGCGCCCTATCGGCGAGGCCTTCGACCACGAGGCCGCCGCCGCACGACTGGTCGAGGTCGGGCTCTGGGATGAGCACCCGCAAGGGTACGCCGTCCACGACTTCCTCGACTACAACCCGAGCCGCGAGGAGGAGAACGCGCGCCGTGCTCGTGACACCCAACGTCAGCGCCGCCGCCGGTCTGGCGATGTCACGGGTACGATGCCCGTGCTCCGTCCAGCGGATGTCACGCCATCTGTCACGCGTGACGTCCAGCGTGACACCGAGGAGACGTCCAGCGTGAGTCACGCTACCCCGACCCGACCCGACCCGACCAAGAGTGCTCGCGCGCCCGCACGCGTAGCACCATCCGGGCCAATCACGTCAGCGGCTCAGCTCCGGGCGCGGCTCGAAGCGGTCATCCGGCAGGCAACGGGGACCGGGCCCTTCCTCGACCACCACCGAGGCCGAACCGAAGCGATGCTCAGTCGCCACACGCCGGAGGAGCTCTCGGCCGAGGTCGAGGCCTTCGGGGCGTGGCTCGCAGGCCTGGACGTGGCGAAGCGCCCGTCCGAGCCGTTCCTGCGGTTCTGCGACCGGCTGGGATCGTGGGCGAAGGCCGAGCCTGAGCGGGCGCGACCCGCGATCCGCGTCGGACCGTACTTCGGGGGTGAGTCGTGAGCGGGGACCGCGTCACCGAGGCGGCGCTGCTCGGCGCGACCCTGCGAGCTCCGCGCGACATTTTCCGCGTGGATGCCGTGCCGGTTGCTGACGACTTCTGGGATGCGCCCACGGCTGAGGCCTGGCGCGTCGCGTGCGCCCTCCTGGCCGACGGGAAGGCCTTGGGGCTGGACACGCTGCTCGGAGCCCTGGCGGGACGTCAGGACGCCGTGGATGCGGCGCGAGCGGCGTGGATGGCGTCCAGCGTGCCGGACCGTGGCGCGGTGGAGCTGCTCTGCACACAGGTGCTCGAGGCGAGCCGTCGTCGTCGACTGCGCGCCGCGCTGCTCGAAGAGGTCGCGCGACTGGACCGAGGCGAGACGTCGGCGGCGGTCGTGGCGAGCGTCGAGGCGAAGGGGCTGGAGATCGTCAGCGGCACGGACGCGTGCGCGCCGGAGTCCGTGGCTGACATCGCCGAGACCGTGTGGAAGATCGACGACGACCCTGCGAAGGCTTCGCGCATCCGGACCGGCATCCGCCAGCTCGATTGGGTGTGCGAGCACGGATGGGGCCGCGGCGAGGTTCACGTCATCGCCGGCCGGCCAGGCATGGGCAAGAGCGCGTTTGCGGGCCATCTCGTGAAGGGCATGGCGCGCAACGGGCATCCGGCGATCGTGGCGTCGATCGAGATGAAGCGCGAAGCGTGGGTGAGGCGGTACCTGAGTGGCGACCGTGAGCGGGACCGAAAGGCCTTGAAGGGTCTGCCGCTCTGGATCTTCGACCCCGGCACTCTGACATCGCCCGCGCTTCGGGCCATGGCTCGACGCTTCGTGGTGACCCGAGGTGTGCAGGTCGTGGTGGTGGACTATCTCCAACTCATGAAGAGCGGACTCAAGACCCGGTCGCGCGAGGAGGAGGTCGCCGAGGTGAGCCGGTCACTCGTCGCGATGGCGAAGGATCTCGACGTGCTTGTGATCGCGCTCGCTCAGCTCAACCGCGGCTCCGAGAAGGCGGCGGACAAGCGTCCGCACATGTCGGACCTTCGAGAGAGCGGACAGATCGAGCAGGACGCGCACACGATCACGATGCTGTACCGAGACGAGTACTATCACCCGTCGACCGACGCGACGCGGGATGTCGTCGAGCTCCACCTGCGGAAGAACCGCAGCGGCGCAGCAACGGACCCGAACGAGCCGATCCTTGCGCGCTTCGACAAAGCCGCGATGCGGTTCACGACGATGGAGCAAGACGAGTGGACGGCGTACGCGATGGCGGTGGGCGGATGACTGAGGCGGCGTGCATGCTCTGCGACGCCCGAGCCGCGTTCCCCGTGGGCGGCGACTGGGCTTTCCCGTGGGCCCTCGGTCGCGTGTGGCGGCTGTGTCCGTCGTGCGGGGCGTCGGACTACGGGCCGAGGCTGCGGGCGCTCAGCGAGGCGCGTGCTGCCGCGGAGACGGGTGCGAAGAAACCGAGGAGGGCGCGATGAGCTACGAGCACGACCGATGGTGCGCGATGTGGGTGCGCAACGGCTGGGAGGCGCGGGTCAACGCCGCGGAACGGAAGCGCGCACGCAAGGCTGCAAAGCGCACGCGGGATGCGGAGCGGACGACGGTGGGGAAGCGCGCCGCTCGTCACGAAGAGCGCCGAGCGGACACGCGCCGTGACGTGAGGGAGGCGCAGCCGTGAGCCGATCGATCACGGTCACCATCCCAGGGCCGCCTGCGTCGTGGGAGCGGGCCACGGTCCACAACGGGCGCACCCTTACGAGCGCCAAGATGCGGAGGGCCAAGGCTCACGCGCGCGCCTCAATTCAGGCGGCGGCGCTTGCGCAGCGGTGGCAGCCGGCGACCGGACCCGTCAGGCTGACGATCGCTTTCGTGCGCAACCGCAAGCCCGACGCAGTGCCGGACGTGGACAACCTCTGCAAGCTGCCAGCCGACTGCGCGAACGGCGTCCTCTGGGACGATGACTGCCGCGTGGTGGAGCTCCACGCCGTCAAGCGACGGCCGGGCGAGGGCGAGGCGGAACAGACGATCATGACGGCGGAGGCGCTCGATGACGAAGGCTGAGCGGAAGGCGGCGCAAGAGGCCGAGGACCGAGCGTATCGCGCGGCGCGGGAGCGTCACGCCGAGGCCAAGCGGCGCGTGCGCGAGGTCGCCGTCCGGCTCTTTGGGTCGGAGGTGGGCTGCGGCGACGGCGGGTGCGTCTTCGGGCACCCCGGCGGCATGCACACGAACGGCGGGTGCTCCTGCATCCCGAAGCATCGCGACGGCGTGCACGAGGCCGCTCGCGTGGCACGGATGCTGTCGATGATCGCGCATGAGCTCGCGAAGCCGGAGGACGCATGATCGGTTGGCTCGTGTGGAACTGCTACGTGCGACCCGTGGGCTACGTGCTCGCGGTCTGCGACTACGTGCGATGGAGGATGCGATGACGCCGAACGAGGTGTGCGTGGCGCTCATGGCGTGGGAGCGCAGCCCGGGCCGCCGCGTGGCGTACGTCGAGCAGAGCGGACCCCGTCACACATGGACGCTGTGGCAGGACGGCACACAGGTGGGGCACGTCCGGGGGCGGTGCGCCGCGGGCGAGCGGGCGGAGCGAGAAGAAGCCGGCCTTTGCAATACGCGATGGGCGCAGGTCGTGATGCGGCACGCCGCGTGGTCTTGGGAGGCCAGCGACCGCACGCGCGAGGCTCTCGGGCTGGACGAGCCGCCACAGTCGCGGCAGACTGATTCGTAAGGAGGCCTCGCGGATGCGACACGCCAACGATCGAGACAAGCCCGACCCGAATCCGGGTCCGAAGAGTGGGGGTCAGCGGCCACAAAAGGCCACGCTGAGCACGCAGCAGGTCGCCGCCATCGCGGCAATCGCTCGCGGAGACACCTACGACGACGCCGCAGCGGCCGCAGGGGTCCATCGGCGCACGCTGTACGAGTGGCGGACCGAGGACGAGGGATTCCGCGCCACGCTCGACGCCACGCTCGACAGCATCCGCGACGAGGTCGCGACTGGGCTGGTGCGAGCGGCCACGAAGGCGCTGAAGCGGCTTGAGAGCCTCGCCGAGCACTCGGACGACGAGTCGGTGGGACTGAAGGCCGCGACCGAGATCCTCAACCGCGTGGACGGCGCGGCCAAGAGCGGCACCGTCGGGGCGGCTGAGGCTGCCGTGGTGGTGCAGGTGATGGCCACGGATGCGGCGGCCGAGCTGAGACGACGAAGGGAGACGGGCGAATGAGCCGCTACGGGACGCTCACCGACGAGCAACTTGCGGCTGAGGTTCACGCGCGTCGGCATCCGTACACAATCTCCGAGGCGCTGGGGATGGGGCGTGAGGCCCTTATCGCACGACTTGTGGAGGACGACGGGTTCACGGAGGTGGAGACGATGAGCCGGAGGGAGCGGAGGCAGATGAAGCGAGAGATTCAGGCAGCAGACCAGCGCAACGCCGAGGCAGAGCCGGCGGCCAACTCGACGGGCCCGCAGCACTCGTACGGCCTGCGCCACGAGGGTGAGGGGCTCTACGTCGTCGTGCGCGTCGAGGGCGCGCGCGAGCAGGTGCTGACGCGACCGGAGTACCGGGCCTATGCGCTCGGGGCGTTGGTGGACCGCATCGAGGAGGACCCGTGGGGAGCCTGAGCTTCGCCGTGGCACTCGTCGTCGTCGCCGCGCTCGCGTGGGACGCATGGCGGCGCTGGCTCATCGCGCGGTCGACCGACCTGCGCGAGGACGTGAAGCGGCTGGAGGCCGCCGTGCTGCTGTGCGCGAAGTCGGCGGTGGTGGACGCCGAGCTCGCGCGGTGCGCGGAGGAGATCGTGCGGCTCAAGACGCAGTCGACGCTGGGGCGGAGGCACGCGTGACTCCGCTGTCCGGCACGGAGATCGGACTGCTCGAGGAGTTCGAGCGTCAAGCGATCCGCGCATCTCAGGATGCGCAGACGCGGCTTGCCATCGCCCGCGACTTCGTGCTCGCGTGCGGCGTCCGACCGATGGACATCCGCTTTGCGAAGCGTCTCGCCGAGTGGCGCGTCGAGATCCGTGACGGTGATGGCACGCCCTGGCGTGTGGCGCATCGGCAGTGGTGGCACGTGGACCGGAGCGACGGTTACGTGGCGACCCTCTGTATGCAGTGGATGCCATGACCGGCCCGCGCCACGGTGTCGACGGCTGGGAGCTCGTGGCCTACGACCGCGAGTGGATGCCCGACGTCGCTCTGCTCACGTACGAGCATCGGCGGCTTGGGCTCCGTGAGGTGCTGCGCGGGCTGGTGACGGGCCAGGTCGTGGCGTGACCAGCCTTGCCCACATCGACACGGGCTCGCTGCTCGCTGGCGTGTGGTCGGTGCCGGACCTGACATACCTTCTGCACGACGGGCAGATTGAGCTCAGGGAGCTCGCGCGAGGGAGTGACCGCGTCACCGACGTGGTCCTCTGCGCTCGCCGGTGGGGAAAGAGTTGGGGCGCGGTGGTGGACACGGCCGAGGAGTGCGTGGCGCTCGATCAGCTCGGCATGCGCGACCGCTTCCTGCTTGCGGCTCAGACGCAGAAGGACGCAGAAGGTATCATCGCGCCGCACATGGAGGACGTACTCCGCGACTGCCCGGCGAAGTACAAGCCACGCTTCAACGCCCAAAAGTTGCGGTGGACGTGGCCGCATGGAAGCGTCGTGCAACTCGCTGGCACCGACGGAAAGAACCGCGACCGTCTACGTGGCCGCGGGGCTCGTCGCGTGCGAGTGGACGAAGCCGGCTTTCACGACGACTTCGAGTACCTCATTCGCTCGGTTCTGCTGCCACAGGCGCTGCGCGTGCGATCGCGGTGGATGCAGCACGGTTATGAGCACCCGTCGCTCGCGCGCTTCGGGCCGCCTGGCAAGGTCACGATGCTGTCGACGCCGAGCCGGTCGCCCGAGCATCCCTTCATGAGCAAGTACGTGCTCGAGGCCGAGGCTCGCGGCGAGCTCCGGACAAAGACCATCTACGACGCGCCCCACATCACGCGCGAGGCGGCCGACCTCTTCATCGCCGAGTCCGGCGGCGCGGAGAGCACGGACGTTCGGCGCGAGTACTTCTGCGAGCGCGTCGTCGACGAGTCGCGTGCCATCGTGCCCGAGTTCACGCGGCACCGTGCGGACCTCATCTGCGACCGACCCAAGCCGCGATACCACCGCTGCTACACGATCGCGGACTTCGGGTTCAGCGACATGACCGTCGTCGGCTTTTGGGAGCACCACTTCGACGACGACCTCTTGTACCAGCGCGACGAGCTCGTGTTCCGCAACGCGTCGACCGCGACGATCGCGCCTGCCATCGCCGAGCGCGAGGTGGAGCTCTGGGGTCGCGCGTCTGACGAGCGATGGGGAGACCCGAACAGCACGGCGTCGACGGCGGTGCGCGAGAGCGAGATCACCATCAACGACTTCGTCGAGTACCACGGCCAGCGGTGGAGCGCGTGTCGACGCGACCGGCTACACCCGGCGGTCAACGCGTTGCGTGTCAGCGTGGGACGTGGCGGCATGGCGTGGCACCCGCGCTGCACGACGACGATCGCTCACTTGGGCGGCGGCATCTGGAACGCGAGCCGCTCGAGCTTCGAGCGAAGCGGTGAACACGGACACTTCGACGGCGTGGCGATGGCGATGTATGCCGAGCGCCACATCGACCGCTCGCGGAACCCTTACCCGGCGAACCCGCTGACGGGGCATGATGACGCGTTCGTGAGGCATGATAGGTTGCAAGAGCAGCAGCACGGAGCGGTGCAAGCGCTGTTCGGAGGGAAGCGGAGATGATGTTCGGCGAATCGAAGGAAGAGCGCATCCGGCTCGAAGCGTACGGCGTGCTCTCGCGTGAGCGGGCGCGGCTCAAGACTCGCATGGTGGAGCGCGGCTTTCCCGCAAACCGTATGTGGTGGCTCGAGAGCCCGTCCGAGGAGCGCATCGGCTGGCGTCTCGTGCTGCTGCGTCAGAGCCTTGACGCGTACGAGCAAGGCTTTCCGCCCGAGGACGTGGAGCGCGTGCTCGCGGAGGTGTGCGTCACGGACGCGCCGGACACGATCACGCCGGGTCGCGTGCTGCACGCTGAGGCAGTGGACCACGTCCACCGTGCCAGGATGCGCCGGGCGTGGTACGGTATCGCCGGGGCCGCTGTTGCAGCGGGCGTCGCTGCCGTGGTCCTCGGAGGCTGACGCATGTCTGGAGGCCCGTTTCCTTTCACCAGCACGACCGGCAACGCCCCCGGCGCCGGGCTCGGGTACTACTGGCTCGCATCGCCCGCGGATGAACTGCCCGCGCTGATGAAAGCCGCGTGGGACCGCTACCTGCGGCACCTCCAGATGACGGGCCGCCTCGACCTGTGGTCGCGCGCGCATCAGCTGTACTACGGACTCGACGCGTCCGGTGGGTGGTCGTCCTCGGCGGCCGTGGCCTACGGCGGCGAGCAGGGCGAGTACGTACAGCTCCGCGTGAACGAGTTCCGTTCGCTGCTGGAACACACGCACACACTCATCACCGGCACGCGGCCAACGCTCATGGCCCGCGGGATGAACGCCAGCGCGTCGAGCCAGACCGCCGCGCGGCTCGCCGAGGGTGTCTTCGAGTACTACCTCGAAGAGCGGCATCTCGAGCAAGCCATGCAGCAGGCGTCACGCTTCGCGCTGCGCTACGGCGAAGGCTGGGTCTACGTGCAGTGGGATCCGGACGCGGGCGAGCCGTACGAGGTCGAGCGCGCGCAGACTGACGGCGGCGAGGACGTCGAGCGCATCGTCTACCAGGGCGAGATGATGACGCGCGCACTGATGCCGGTCGACGTCATCCGCGACCCGTCGTGGGACATCAGCGTGAGCGACGAGCAGTGGGTCATCGTCCACACGCGGCGCTCGCGCTGGGACCTCGTCGCGCAGTTCCCGGACATGGCCGAGCAGATCAAGGCGGCGCCCTCGTGCCCGTCCATCTCGGTCGACGTCTGGAGTCGCACGCAGAAGGACAGCGTCGACCTCGTCAGCGTGCTCGAGCTCTACCACTCCCGCTCGCCCGCGCTGCCGCAGGGCCGGTACGCGATGGTGGTGGGTGACGCGCTGCTCGCCGAAGGGCCGCTTCCGTACGACACGATCCCCATCTACGCGATGAGGCCCGACACCGAGGCGAAGACCGCCTTCGGCTACACAACGTCGTGGGATCTGATGGGCCTGCAGGAGGTGCTCGACAGCATCATCAGCGTCGTCGCGTCCAATCACGACGCGTACTCGCTCCGCAACGTGTGGACCCCGCGCGGGAGCGGCCTGGACATCACGGAGCTCCGCGGCGGCATCAAGCACCTGGAGTCGACGGCGAAGCCCGAGCTCATCGACCTCATGCCGGACAACACGAGCTCGCTCGGATTCGCCGAGACCGTGATGTCGCACATGAGCAGCATCTCGGGCATCAACAACGTTGCGCGTGGGCAGCCCGACCCGAACGTCAAGAGCGGCGCCATGGCGGCGCTCATCCACTCGATGGCGGTGCAGTACAACTCGGGGCTACAGGCCTCGTACGCGCAGCTCTTCGAGCGCGTAGGCACGCACTTCCTCGACGTGGCCAGGCGCTACATGACGACCCCGCGCCTCGTGGCCATCAGCGGCTCGCGCGGCCGCACTTGGGTGCAGGACTTCCGCGGCTCGGACCTCGCAGGCGTGCGTCGCATCGCGGTGGACACGGGCAACGCCATTCTTCGCACGTCGGCGGGACGCCAGGAGACCGCAAACACCTTCCTCCAGAACGGCATCATCCCACAGGACCCGACGGGTGCGAGTCAGTACCTCGCGATGATCACCACGGGCCGCTTCGAGCCGCTCACCGACCGCCCTGACACGAAGTGGCGCGGCATCCAGAGCGAGAACGACCGGCTTGTGAAGGGCGAAGAGTCGCGCGTCCTGCTGACGGACAACCACATCGAGCACATCGAGGCGCACCTCGGACTGCTCGACGAGCCCGCCGTGCGTGAGGACGAAGCCGTGACGTCCGCCATCCTCGACCACATCCAGCTCCATCTTGAGCTGTACCAGGAAATCAGCGCGACGAACCCGAACCTGCTGAGCATCATCGGCATCCCCCCGATGCCGCCCCCGATGCCCGAGGCGCCACCGATGCCGATGCCCGAGGCTGGCCCGATGGGTCCGACGCCGGGCGGGAATCCAGGCCCGATGCCGCCACAGGGGATGGACGGCATGCCGATGAATCTACCGCCCAGCGCGGGTGACGTGCAGGCGCCGAGGATGCCCACGCTACCGGGGCAAGAGGGGCAGTATGATCCGGCGACAGGGCAAAGCGTATGACGTCGTTCTGGCCATCGGTGCGTCGCGTCGCTGAGTACGTTCAGGCGTGGGACGAGTACCAGGCCGAGACGTGCAAGAGCGCGACGGAGTCCCGTTGGGGACTTGTCGAGCAGCTGTGGGACGGCCTCAGCGATGACGAGCGGGAGGCCGTGCCGGAGCGGTGTCGGCCAGTCGAGGCACGGGTGAGCTTTACGCCGTTGCCGCTGCCCAAGGGCTACAGCCCGGTTCACGAGCGCACGATCACGATTCGGCTGAATGACGAAGAGGAGGGAGCATGAGCGAAGAGACCATGGGCGCAGAGCCCACGAGCGAGCCGCAAGGCGCCGCGCCCGCCGGTGGCGCACCGACCGCGCAGGACGCGGCGCAGCAGATCGGCGAGGCGATGGAGTCGGGGGAGCTCAGCGAAGCCGACCTTGACCGCGTCGTGACCGTGAAGGTCAACGGCGCCCCGCAGCGGATGAAGGTCCGCGACGTGGTCAGCAACTACACGCTCCGCGCCGCGAGTCACCAGAAGTTCGAGGAAGCCAACCGCATTCGGAAGGCCGCCGAGAGCGAGCGCGAGCAAGTCAAGAGCCTCGTGCAACTGCTTCAGGATCCCGATGGGATGATGGCCGTCGCCGAGCAGATGGGCATCCCGCTGCGTGAGCTAAAAGCCCGCATCGACCGCGAGCTCGCCACGCCGGACGACGTCAAGCGCATGCGCGACATCGAGCGCCGCGAACGCGCCTTGAAGGAGCGCGACGAGGCCGAGCAAGCTGCGAAGCGCAAGGCTCGCGAAGATGCCGAGACACGGACCGCGCGTGAGCGGTACGTCGCAGACATCACCTCAGCGGCCACATCCGCTGGGCTGCCCAAGACTCCGGTCGTTGTGCGGGCCATGGCGCAGCTCATGCTCGCCGCACAGGATGCGGGCGCACCCATCACGGCCGCCGAGGCCGCTGAGAGCGTGCGCGAGGAGTTCCGCGGGCTCGTCGGTGGCGTCGTGAAGGACTCCGAGCCTGATTCGCTCCGTACGCTGCTCGGACAAGAGAAGCTCGAAGCGCTCCGCAAGAGCGAGGTGGAGCGCGCCGTGAAGAACCGCGACGCGAGCCGCCCGTCCGTGCGCCGTGCAGCGGGAGCGCCCGACCCGAACCCCGCGCCGCGCAAACTCAGCGCGCTCATGTCGCCGGAGGAGTACTCGCGGCACCTCGACGAACTCCAGGGGCGCCGCAAGTGACCCGTCGCAAGCTCCGGCGATTCCGTCGCCAGCGCAGCCTCGTGATGCGCTACGAGGCGCACGGGCCACCGAAGCGGATGCGTGCGCAGTTCTGGAACGCGTGCGACGCGGTCGATAACTACACCCGTCGGACCGTGCCGGACTGCCTCGACAACGTCTGGCGACGCGTGTTTCCGGCCGCACTGGTCCGCGCCGCGATGGGCCTGGACTGAGGCGCGTTTGACGGGGGCGTCGGCCCCCGCTACATTACCACCACACATCAGGCTCCGTAGCCTCGAGGGCGTGACCCTCCGACCCGCTGGCAAGCGCAGCCCCAGCGGAGACGAGTGACCCGAATCGACACGTGAAGGCGCCGAAGAAACCGACCCGAAAGGGTCACTTTCCTCGGAGATTCCATCATGACTGTCGATTCCACCACCCTCGACGGGTGGTTCAAAGACCGCTACGAGACCAACGGCCGGACCATCGTTCCGGAGTTCTCGGACGTCGCGACGTCCATCCCCTTCCGTAGCGACCAGATGAAGCTGGGCGCGGAGTACGTCTTCAACGCCCGCGTGCGTCGCGCCCACGGCGTGACCTACGGTGGCACGGCCGCGACGGCGTTCACGCTGAACGCGGTGCGCTCGGGCCAGACCACGGACGGCCGTCAGGCCAGCTACCAGATGGTTATGCGCGAGCAGATCGCCTACGGCGTCATCAGCCGCGCGCAGACCAGCGAGCAGGCCTTCGGCAACGCGTTCGATGAGGTCGTTCGCGACATCGAAAACTCGTTCTCGTTCTACCGCGAGCTCGGCCTCCTCTACGGCAGCTCCAGCATCGGCACCATCACGGCGGGCGGCTTCGGTGCCGTCACGTCGGCCACGCTGACCATCACCCAGGGCACCTGGGCGGCGGGCATCTGGGCGCAGATGGAAGGCGCGGCGGTCGACATCTACTCGGCGCCGGGCGGCGCGCAGCGCAACACCACGGGCGCGATCGTCGTGGGCGCGGTGGACTTCGGCGCGCGTACCGTGGCCATCACGGGCGCGGCGGCGGACATCAACGCCATCACGGCGAACGACGTCCTCATCCCCTTCGGGGCCGACGCCAACTGGGCGCCGGGCTTCGACGTCCTCGTTCCGAGCTCCGCAACCGTGGTCCACGGCATCAACCCGGCGACCTACGGTCTCTGGCAGGGCAACTCGATCGCGCTCACGGCCGCGATGACCTTCGCTCAGGCTCAGAAGGGCTCCGCTCGAGTCGCCGTCCGCGGCGGCATGGGCAAGCTCGTCCTTCGCGTCTCCCCGCTCACCTGGGCGGACCTCAACAACGACGTGGCGGCGCTCCGGCGCTACGCGGCGGCTGTGAAGGCGGACGCGGACCTCGGCACGCAGTCGATCAGCTTCTACGGTCAGACCGGCGCGGTGGAGATTCGTCCTCACCCGATGGTCAAGGCGGGCGAGGCCTTCGGCACGATGGACAGCTACTTCAAGCGCGTCGGCTCGGCGGATATCAGCTTCCGCCTCCCCGGTGCGGACGGCCAGCAGCCGCGGTTCTTCCGCGAACTGGACGGCGTCGCGGGCGTCGAGCTCCGTGCGTGGAGCGACCAGGCCCTCGTGACCTTCAACCGCGCCAAGCAGGTGAAGTTCACGGGCATCGTCAACACGCAGGCGGCGTGATCGATGGGCTCGGTAATCACGATCCGGTACGGCACCGACCTCCCCGCGGCTGACGTCGCGCAGAGGTTGGACTCTACCCGGACGGTCGACTTCAATCGACTCAAGCGCGAGCTCTCGGACCTCGTCGACCCCGTCGCGACTCTTCGCGGCGCGGCCTACGTGGTCACGGTGGACGACGTCTCAGCCGGCACGGTCCTCGCGGACGCGTCGGTCACGGCGACGATCGCCTTCGGGAACATCACGGCGGGCGACATCCTCGTCATCGGCAACGTCACGCTGACGTGGGCGGTGGCGGCGGCCAACGAGAACGAGGTCACGATCGGAGCCGACCTGGCTGCGGCGACCACGAACTTGACGGCGGCCATCAACGCGCACTCGAAGCTCAACGGAGTCATCTCGGCAACGGGCGTGACCGGCACGGGCGTGGTGACCATCACCTACCCCGGCGCGGGTCGCGAGGCGGCGCTCATCGCGCTCGCCGAGACGGGCGATGCGCTGGTGCTCTCGGCGACGAGCTTCACGAGCGCGTCCACGATGGCGGCGGAAACGCCGATTCTTTCGGTGCGGAAGGGAATTTGATCATGCGGATGGACCCGGAACGAGCGGCGCTCGAATCGATCATGACCGACGCGGGTACCGCCCGCCTGGGTCCATCCCGCGTGCAAAGCGGCTCGGGCGCTGCGGAGATCCTCCGCGCGCTTGGGCAGCAGCTCCTCGACGAGGCCGATGCGATGGAGGGTGACGAGCCCGAAGACGACATGGCCGAGTCGGGCGAGTACGAGCTCGAAGACGACGACGACATGATGGAGTGAGCCGTGGCCTACACGACCACGGACCTCCTCGCCGCCATCAAGCGTCGTGCGCAGCTTCCCGCGGCGAATGGCGCGCTGAGCGATGCGGACCTGCTGGACCTCGCCACGCTGGCGATGCGAACGCAGGTGCAGCCGCTCTTGCGCTCTCTGCGCGAAGACTATTCGGTCGTCGTGCAGCGTCAGGCCATCGTGGCGGACCGGCGCACCTATCCGATCCCCTCGCGAGCCGAGGGCGGCGCCGTGCGCGACCTGTGGATGGTCCGCATCGCCGAGCCTCAGACCGAAGTGCGTGTGCCTTACATTCCGCCGGAAGATCGGCCGATGTATCAGAGCGTCCGCTCGCAGTGGTGGGACGGCATCGGCGCTTACACGGTCGAGGGCAACGACATCTGGCTCTCCCCGATTCCGTCGGGCGTCGAGGCGCAGTACACGCTCTCCATCCGCTACTACCTCCGCCCTGGGCGCTTCGTGCCCACGAGCGACTGCATGGAGGTCATCTCGTGGAGCGCAGGCCCGACGACCGTTGTGACGGTGGACACCGTCGGCAGTTACACGACCTCGTCGCGCGTCGACATCATCGGCGGAGCTCCTCCTTTTCGTCCGCGGGCGATCGACATCGGGCTCGATGGCGTGTCGACGGGGCCGGACCAGCTGACGATCATCCCCGCTGACTACGAGGGCTTCATCGAGGACGGCACTACGGGCGACTACGTCTGCGAGACCGACACGACATGCGTGGTGACGTGTCCCGTCGAAGCGCAGGAGGCGCTCATCGCGGCGACTGTCGCGAGCGTCTACGAGGTGCTCGGGTACGAGCGGGAGCTCTCCGTAGCAGTGGCAATGCGCGACACGGCGATGCAGGCTGTCCGGGTCCTCATGGAGCCGAGGACGGAGGGAGCATCACGTGTCCTACTCGATCCGCGCAGTCCTCTGCGCCGTGGCCGTCGTTCTAGCTGGTGAGGGGTGCGAGCCGATGGCGACCGACCTGACACTACGCGCGGCAGGACTCCACACCGACCCCAACCCGCACTCGGACGCGCCCGCCGGCGCGCTGCGCATCGCGGACAACGTCGTGATTCGCAGGGCCGGCGTGCTCGAGCCGCGGCCCGGCTTTCGCGCGGAGGGGCTCAGCGGCGGCGACCGCTTCGTGGGCATCCACTCGGCTCCGACCGGCGACACGTCCGAATACTACGTGCAGGGGACGGCGTCTCTCAGCGATGACACGGCATCGGTCGTCGACATAACGGGCGACGTCGTCGACAGCATTGCGCAGGTAGGCGATCACCAGGGCGCGCATGTCGCGCGGGCGGGCGATTACCTATACATCCCGAGCACGTTCTCAGCTGGCGTCGTGGCTGCTGTGTCGGACCAGGCGGCGCGCGCCGCGGGCCTCCCTCGCCCGCAGACGCCGGTGCTTTCGGCGCTGCTTCAAAACGCGGTGCAGTGGCTCGACGATACGGATCTCGTTGCGTACCGGCTTGTGTTTGAACGCGAGATTGGCGACGTGGTCTATGTGTCGCCACCGAGCGGCCGACTCGTCGTGGAAAACACGAGCGGCGGCTCGCGCGCCGTGCTTCTGCGCCTCGACTTCGCCGATGCGCCCGCCGTGCAGGCGGGCTGGCTCGTGAAGGCGTACCGCAGCGAGACGGTTACGACCGGCATCACTCCCAGCGACGAGCTTGCGCTTGCTGCGGAGTACGTGATCACGTCGACCGACGTGACGAACGGCTACTGCGAAATCGGAGACACGACCGAAGCTGTCGACCGCGGCGAATCGCTGTACACAAACGCGACTCAACTCGGCGCTTTGCAGGAGAACGGACGTCCACCACAGGCGAATGTGATCGCGGCGTTCTCGGAGATGCTCTTCTTCGGCGATGTGACAGAGCGTGCGCGGATGCAGATCAAGTTTCTGCGTCCGCCGTCGCTCATCACGCGGTCGATTGCGCAGACCACGACGAGCGCGGCGGCCACAAGCATCAACTTTTCCGGTTTGCCAGCGACGACCGATTACACCTCGTATTTTGCGACGTTTCGCGACCTCTACGTGATGCGCGTGGACTCGGTTCTTGGTGCACACTACGTGGAAGTTGCGGGCGGCGGGGTGCCCGCTCTTACGTACTTCCCAGGCACAGGAACGGGCGCTGGCATCGGCGGCACAATCAACATCAGCGACACCACTACGGGCGCCGATGCGTCGATCGTCAACACGAACGGCGTGTTTTGGCTGTCGGTTGTTCCGAGCACGGACAGTCCCGGAACCGTGGTTCCGTACTACTGGTATCGGACCGCCAACGACCCTGGCGAAGACCTCGCGAACGGCGAGATCGTGCAGGGCTCTGGCAACGGCGAGGACGTCAGCGCGCTCGCTGCGAGCATCGCGAAGACGATCGGGCTCACCGCGTTTGCTGTCGACAACACGACCATCATCATCGAGCGCGACACGAACAGCGCGAGCATCGCGCTCGACACGAACTTCATCGTACGAGTCCCAGCAGGCCAAGAACCGAACATCAACATCGACGGCACACGCGGCACGCCTGTAGCGCAAGGCGCAGCGCCCGGATACGTGCCGTATACCGCGAGCTCGCGGCGCTTCCCGAACCGCGTCTACTACAGCCGCAAGCAAGAGCCCGAGCACGTTCCGCCGGTCAACTTCATCGACATCGGCGCAGACTCCGAACCCATCATCGCGATGCGCGCCACGCGCAGGGCGCTCTTCGTGTTCAAGACGGATGGCATCTGGATCATCTCTGGCGACACGCCCGAAACCCTGCGCGTTGAGCAGATCGACAGCACGGCCCGCGTGCTCCACCCGAAGGCCGTAGCGGTCGGCGGCGACCGCGTCTTCGCGTGGACCGATGCCGGCGTGATCATGCTCTCCGAGGGTGGCGTCGCTGCGAACCTCTCCGCGCCCGCCATCGAGCCCGACCTGCGCGCGATCCAAGTGGCGCTGCAAGCCACGACCGACCCGGCCAGCGGATCCACGCTCGGGTGCTTCCTGCGCTACCAAGACGGCGAGGAGCGGCTCCTCCTCGGCGTGCCCGCGGCGGTCGGGGATGCCTACGTCGCGAGCGTCTATCAGTACGACATGCGCACGCAGGCGTGGACGAGGTGGGACTCGGGCGATCGGGAGTACTCCGACGCGACGAGCATCGGCGGACGCATCCTCTTCGCTGGGCAGAACGACGCAGCCGAGGGCGACGTGTGGCGCGAGACGCTTGCGAGCGACGAAGCGCCGCACGCGGACGAGACGCAGACGCTCAGCCCTGGCGCGCTCACCATCGTCACGCAGACGACCGCCGAGGTTGTGGTGATCGGGGCCTTTGTCGTCCCTGTCGGCGCGTGGGTGTTCCAGGACTCGCCAGGCACGCCGTTCCGCGGCGTCGTGACGTCGTACACGGGCGGAAGCCCGGCGACGATGACGATCACGAAGGCATCGGGGACGCTGCTCGTCGGCGGCGAAGTGCTCTTCGACGTCATCGTCTATGAGCCTGTCGAGCAGTGCATCGAGTGGATCGCAAAGACCGCGCAGGTCCCGACCGTCACGAAGCACTGGCAACGTGGCGTGCTCACGTACGAGAGCGACCGCCGCATGTACGATGCGACGCTGAGCTTCCGCTCGGACATCATCCACACGGCAGCATCGGTCACGACCGAGCACACGCTGCACGACGACGCGCTTCCTGAAGACGTGCCCTTCATGGTCACGCGCGACCACGCGCGAGCCGCGATCCTCTTCCCGAAGCTCTGCATCTCGCAGGGCGGCGCGCAGTGGGCGCTCTCCGTGCTGCATCTGGACTACGAGCTCGGGTCGTCTCGAGCAGGGAGGCGAGGGCGCTGATGGCTGTCATCACGCCAGAGTTGGACACGATCGAGTCGCTGGCATCGGCGGTGAGCACGACAGGTCTCGTGCTAGCGGGCCGTCAGAGTGCGCAGACGGTGCAAGTGCCTGCGTCGCTGCTAGCCGGAGCCACGGGGCCGGCCGGGCCAGCGGGCCCAGCTGGGCCGCCAGGTCCGGCGGCATCGGACACGCTCACGTCTGTGCGACGTACGGTGATGCCGGTCTCGGGCGGGTCGGGAACCGACTCGGTGACCCATATGAGTGCGGTGACGGTTTTTGCTAGCGCTACCACCGCGCGGACGACGGTGCCGGCCAGCGCGACGTGGCTTGAGAGGCAAAATCGCAACGCGTGTCAGACGTCCACCGTGTCACGGTCCACGGCAGGCAAGAGGACCGGCGCTCTTTGGAGCCTCGGCAGCCCGAGTCGCACTCAGACGGTGGTGGGTCTTCTTGGGTCCGCTATCGCGGACATGCGAGCGATAATCGGGCTTGTCGCGGGAATGAGCTCATATCTCGGCACAGGCACGCAGCCGAGTAGTAATAGCATTCCGGCGGGAGTGTATCTCGGACTCGATTCGACCGACGCAAACTTGCAACTCATGCACAAAGCCAGCGCGGTTTTGGCAACAAAGGTCGATCTCGGCGCGTCTTTCGCGCGCGCTGCGAGTATGTCTGTGCGGCTCGAGCTAGAGCTATCTCCCGGATCTGTCGTGTATCGCGTGACGCGACTGGACGCGGCGGGAACCGCGTCGGGCACGCTGACGACCGGCATACCGGCGGACTCGGCGCTGCTTTTCCATCACTGGCAGTGCGCGACCAACGCCACCGGTACGCAGGCCGCGGCAATCGATTGCGTGGCATTTGAGGGGCAAAATGACATCTCGTGAGCTCGCATGATCCGCTTTGTCCAAGCGCTGGTTCCCGCGGTACTCGGCATCGACGCGCGCGCTGAGTGGGCGGATGTGCGCGACCGCTTCCGGCGCTTTGTGGGCGAGACACGGCTCGCGCTCGACGCGCTTCCGCGGGCGCAGGAGCGTGATATCCGATACGACCCGGCCGATCCGGATCTGACGATAGATGTCGACATGCGTCCGCGCGTCGTGGTGTGCGCGTACGCGTCCGCGGCGGGCGCTCCCGTAGCGACGTCGTCCACCCTGTGGCGCCCTGGCTCTTCGGGCCGTACCGTGGTACTCTCCGGCATCGCTGGACTGTCCTCGGGTACCCGATACGACGTCAGGCTCTTCGTAATGGGAGATGCGTGATGGCTGATCCGAGAGTTCCAGGCGCGGGCGGTGAGTGGGAGGGCGGAGGCTCTGACCCGCGTGAGTCGAAGTCCACGTCGGTCACGGACATCGATCCGCAGACCGGCCAGCCGTACACCTACCGCCAGCGGATGGAGTTCTCCGGCAGGCGTGGGAAGAAGCGACGCCAACTTGCGCGAGACAAGCGCCGCCGTGCGTACGCGGAGCTCCGAGGCCGCGAGGACTACTATGGCGGGATCTTCAACGACGAGCTTGGTGGCATCGGCGGCGCGTACGACGGCCTCGAAGGCCCGTCAGAGTTGGACCTCCTCGGCGGCACCGAGAACGCCGATTCGCAGCTAGCGACCGCCGAGTCCGACTCCGGCGCCATCGCAGCGCAGCGCGCGGCGCTCGAGCAGCTTTCGAGCATGGCGCAGGGCGGCTACACCGCCGAGGAAGCCGCCGCAATGCAGCGGATGCGCTCGGAGACGGCGCAGCAGGAGCAGAGCCAGCGTCAGGCCGTCCAGCAGCAGATGGCGATGCGCGGCATGTCCGGCTCGGGCGCGGAGCTCGCCGGGCAACTCGCGGCGCAGCAGGGCGGGGCCAACCGAGCCAACGAGATGCAGCTGGAGACGCAGGCGCAGGCCCAGCGGCGCGCGTTGCAGGCGCTCTCGATGCAAGGCGACCTGTCGAGCGGCATGCGCGGTCAGAGCTTTGACGAGGCCGCAACCCGCGGTGGTGCCGCGGACGACTTCACGAGGTGGAACCTCGACAGGCGTGGGGGTGCAGCGCAACAGCGCTACGCGAACCGCTTCGGCCAAGCGCAGGCGCAGTCGAGCGCGGCCGGTCAGACGGCGCAGCTCGCAGGACAGCGTCGTCAGCAGGTCCAAGACCAGTACGACAAGAAGAAAAACAAGGGTCTCGAAACGACGACCCAACTCACCGAAGCGGCGCTCTGATGGCGATGTCGGACCGAGAGATGCGCGCTGCCGAAGAGGCGCGACGCAAGGCGGAAGCCGAGGACGAGGCCGAGGAGCGCGCCGCGCGCATGGAGGCCGAGGCCGAAGAGCGTCAAGCGGCGCTCGAAGCGGCCGCCGAGGCGCGTCGTCAGTCCGCGGCGGAAGGCTTCGAGCGTCGGCCCGTGCGTGAGGACGAGCGCGGCGCGCCCGTGCTCAATCGGGAGCGAGCGGCGCTTGAGTCCATCGCGTCCGAGCCCGAGCGCGATGACGTGCCCGCGTTCACGATGACGATCCCCGAGGATGAGATCCGCACGACGGTCAACATCCCCGAAGACGAAATCCGATTCACGCCGAACCCGCCCCCGGCTGCTCCCATGACTGCGCAGCCTCAGCCGGCGGCAGACCCGTACGAGCGCGTTCTCGCCGCCTCCGCGCGCTTCCAACAGCAGCCGGCGCCAGGCGGTCGCACCGTCGACTTCGCCGCGCTCGACGCGCAGGACGACGCCGCCAACATGGCGTCGGCGCAGCAGGCCCAAGCCGGCCTCGCGCAACCCCCACCGACCACGGCGCCCGCTCCGGCGCCGGTCGCATCCCCGGCTGGGCCGGGGGCTGCCCTCGCTCCCTCCTCCTCTCCCTCGCTCGGGCAGCCTCCGGCCACGCCACTACCACAGCAGCAAGCGCGCGCCGACGCAGAGCAGCGCGCGCAGGAGCCTGCGGGCTCACGCATCCCGCTCGACGTCCGCACGGCTGCGATGCCGTCGCTTCGAGACGACTCCGAGCCCGCGCTTCGAGCCTCGACGATGCCAGCGCCAGGCGCGGCGGCTCCCGCGGCAGCGGCGGCGGGGCCGGGTGCGAACGAAACGCAGGCGCAGGAGGCTCTCAGGGCCGAACGCGCGATGAAGATCTTCGGCATGCTCACGAAGCTGGGGCTCGGACTCGGCGGCGCGGCCCTCCAGGCCCGCGGCGGCTCCCCGGTTGCGGCGATGCTCATGGCGCGTGGCGGTGGCGCGGTCGGGAACGCGCTCATGGGCGCGAGTCCCACGCAGCAGCAGGCGCGCATCTCCCAGGCTCGCGGCCAAGACGAGGCGCGCGTGCGGGCGGACGAAGACCTCGACCTCCGACGCGTCGCGCAGTCCGCGCAGGAGCGGCGCCAAGCGATGCTCGACGCGCAGCAGGAGGAGCGACTCGGCCTCGAGGGGCGGCGCGTGTCTGCGATGGAAGAGGGACTCGGCCTTCGTGCCGAGCAGACGGCGGCGCAGGCTGAGGCGGCGCGCGCGCTTGCGGCTCAGCGTCAGTCGCAGGGCGAGATTTCGCGCATGGAGGCCGACGAGGCCCGCATGTCGCGCGACCCCGAATCGCCCGTGTCTCGGCAGGCGCAATCGGAGCTCCGCGCGCTCATGTCGCGCGTGCCCGAGGACGAGCGCATCAGCGACGAGGAGATCGGCGCGCTCTCTGCCTCGGCGGCTGACACGCTGTACAACCAGGTGGCTCGCCGCTATGGGCTCCGCACGCGCGAGACGCGACGAGGCGGTGGTGGTGGCGGCGGTGGTGGTGCGGCGGACGCTCTCGGTCCGACGCGGAGCTTTCGCGAGTTCGCCGCTCGCGAGTACCCGCAGCTTGACGGCATGGACGAAGCTGCGCGCGAGGCGATGGTGTCGCAGGCGTGGAGCCAACTCTCCAGCGCCGAGCGCCGCGCGTACATCGGCGGATCGGCCATGAGCGACACGCGCGAGGACGATGAGCGCGTCGCGCGCGCAAACAACATCCCTGGATGGCGTTGGCGCGACAGCGCAGCGCCGCCGGACTCTGTCACGCTTCGAGCCGGCCAGGATGCCGCCGAGGGCGCCGCGGCGGCGCGCGAGAACCTCACGCAGATGCTCGACATCTCTGCGCGCGTCACGACGAGCGACCGTCTTGCTGGCGTCATCGGCGAATCGCAGCTCGTGGCCGACTACCAAGCCGCGCGCAACGCGTTCATTGGCAGCCTTCCCGCGCTTCGGAACACCGGCGTCATCAACGAGGGCGAATACCAGCGTTTCGCGCGGGAGTTCCCCGACGTCGTGAGCATCCGAACGGTCGGCAACATCCGCAACAACGTCACGTCGGCGCAGACGACGATTGGACGCGGCTATCGCATCAAGATGCAGTCGCTTGGCTTCGAGCCCGACGAGGGTAGCGGTGGCAGCCGACCCGCCGCCGTCACGCGCTTCCGCGACCCCGACGGCAACGAGTACCGCTTGAGTGACCCGCGAGCCATCGCGCGCGCCCGTGCGGCGGGGTGGGAGGCGCAGCCGTGAGCCGCGACCGGTTCATGAAGCTGGCGAAAGAGGACGGCTTCGAGGATCTCGGAGGCGGCAACGCGATCACGCTCGACGAGCAGGAGGTCACGGGCCGAATCCCGGAGCGCGATCGCATCCTCGACATGCTCCGCTCCCTCGGCATCCTCGCTGACGAGGACGCGCCCGCCGCCATGGACCGCGCGACCGGCCTCGTGCGAGGGGTCGCCGAGGGCGCGACCGCGGGATGGGTCGACGAGCTCGCGGGCGGCCTGGCGGCAGGCATGTCCGAGGAGCAGCGGCGCGGACTCGGCCGTCTCATGGCTCCCGAGGGCCAAGAGGACCGCTACGCCGACGCGGCGGCGCGCGTCACGTACGAGGACGTGCGCGACACGGCCCGCGGCCAGCAAGCGCGAGCGGCCGAAGCGGCGCCGGGCCAGTTCATCGCTGGCAGTGTCGGCGGCGCTCTCGGCGTCGGGCGTTTCATCCCGCAAGCGGGCGCAGGCATGTCCGGCGGTAGCGCCGTTGGAGCTCGTATCGCGCAAGCGGCGGGCGAGGGCGTGCTTGCGGGCGCGGGTGGCTCGCAGGCGGCCGACATGGAAGGCATCGCCGAGGACGCGGCCACGGGCGGCGCGATTGGCGGCGGCATCGCAGGCGGCATCGCGGGCATCGGCGGACTCGGACGTCTCCTGCGCGCTGCCCAGGGCGGCGTCACGCAGACTGCCGACGACGCGGCACGCGTGTCCGACTCCATCACGGAGCTCGAGCGCATCGGCTCGCCCATCGAGTCCGACCGCATCCGATTCAAGCCCGCGACGCTTCGCGAGGCGCTTGCGCGTGAGCCCGCCGACCCGAGTGCGGTCGACGATGCCATGGATTGGTTCGCGGACATGCAGGAGCGCATTCGCCGCGAGTTCATCGACCAGGGCCGCTACGGTCGCAGTGGACGCGCGGCGCTAGCCAACCTGCGCGCGGAACTGAATGACCAGACGGTCCGCGCAGAGCGCGCCATCGAGCGCGGCAACGTCGGCGAGGTCTACGCTGCGCTCGACCAGGGCAAGCGCGCCATCGGCCGCATGCAAGGCCGCGTCGGCCCCATGCGTGGCCGCGACCCGAACCCGAACGCAGACCCGCAAGCGGCCGAGGCGCTGCGCGAGTGGTACGGCGAGGTTCGCGCGGCGCTCGAGCGCCCCGAGTGGGGCGGCGCATCCGCGCTTCAGCGCGGGGACAACCCGGCGTGGACGGCGGCGATTCCCGCCCGACGCATCGCGGCTCGACGCTTCTTGGAAGACTCGCCCGAGCGCCCCAACGAGTGGGACCCGATCCAGCGCGCCAAGCGGCCCGCGGTCGAGTCCACCATGCAGCGCGCCGCGGAGCCCGCGGAGCAGGACTACGTCGACGACCTCGTGCGCTACACCCGCACGCGTGCCGACCTCGTGCAGCGGCTCGGCAGACACTACGGCTCGCCGCTCGCCGAGACTGCGGCGGACCGTGCAGCGCGCGCGACTCCTGAGGGTGTGCCAGGTGGCTACCGCGACGCGGCTCCGCGCGTGGACGACGCGGTCGACTCCGCACAGGTCCGGCGCGCGCGGGAGCTTGCGGACGGCGTAGATCGCATCGTGTCCGCGGCCCGCAACCCCAGCACGGCGCGTCGCGTCGGCCAGGTACTCGCGCGCTCCCCATACGGACGCGCGGCGGCCACGGCCGGCGATGTCGCAGGCCAGCCGCTTGAGGCCATCGGCGAAGCGGGTGCGCAGGCCGCGTCCCGTGGAGCTCCGCGCGCGGCAGCTACGGTCGCGGCGACGCCTCGTGCGCCCGAGCTTCCGGTCGCCGAGACCGACGATGAGCGCGTGCTCCAGATGCTCCCTGAGGAGCCCGACGAGACCGACGACGAGCGCGTGATGCGCATGCTAGGAGATTGAACCATGGACACTAACGCACCCCTTTTCGTCGGCGGCCCGGTGGCCACGGGCATCGTCAACGCTGGCACCGTCGCAGCGGGCGAGCCGCAGCGCATCAGCGGCACCGGCACGACGAGCGCGGCCTCGACCGTCGCGCTTCCCGCCGGCCGCATGGCCACGCTCATCGCAGGCGCCAACGCCATCCGCTTCCGACTCGGGGCAGCCGCTCCGACCGCGGAGGCCACGGACGTCTACCTGCCCGCGGGCGGGCGCTTCGACTGGTACGTGACCGTGGCGACCGCATGGGTCAGCGTCGAGGCTGGCGACGGTTCGAGCGCATTCGAGGCGTGGGTTTGGGTCTCGAGCCTGTGAGGTCGTGATGAACGGTTCCGCATCACGTATCCCCAAGCTCATCCGCCGAGGCGGACGCTCGCCCGTGGTGAGGGGTGGCGGTCCGCTTGCGCCCGCGCAGACGGCGCTCAAGAACTGGTGGCAGCCGTCAGGGCTCACGGTCGGGACGTCCACGTGGCTCGACGACGGCACCGAGGGCGCGACGCTCACGCAGGCATTCGCGAACCCCGTGACAATGGGCATACCCATCGACGGTCGACAGGCCATGAGTGGGATCGCTCTCAGCGCGCTGGAGAACGCGACGACGGACATCGCGGCGGCGGCTCCGCGTGAGTCGTGGATCGTGCTGCGTCCCGACGACCTGTCGACGCAACTCGCGTTCGACGGTCTTGCGGGCACGAACCGCAACACGCTTTTCGTGAACGCCACCGGAGCGATCAGAGGGAACGCGGGCATCACCCTTGCGAGCGCGGCCGGCCAAGCGATGGAGCACCGCGCGATCCTCTTGCGCGTTGTCGTCAACGGCGACGGGTCGGGGGCCATCTATCGTGTGGCGAGCGTGGCGGGCGCGACGTCCTCGCCGATTGCGTCCGGAGCCATCGGGTCGGGGCGATGGGCCGGCATCACGCTCGGATCGAGCAACACCGGAAGCTTTGCGTGGCTCGGCGAAATAGCTGAGGTGCTGCGTTACAGCGCTGTACTCACGGGCTCCGACCCCGCGACGACCGCGGCCTACCTTTTAGCGAAGTACCCGAGCGCCGCGAAGTTCACGCGCACGCCGGTCTACCTCAACTGCATCGGCGACTCCATCACGCAAGGCCAGTTCTCGGAGAGCGGACGAAGCTACCGCCTGAAGCTGTTTACTGCGTTTGAGACGAGCGACATTTCGCCGACTGAGACGATCATCTACCGAGGCACTACAGAGGACCGCTGCCTCGACCACGATGGCGTGTCTGGTGACACTATCGCGGAAGTTGATGCTCGCGTGGCAGCCAGCATATCGGCGAATGCCCCGGATGTGATGGTGCTCCTCGTGGGTACCAACGACTGCCAGGATGCGGGCTACGATGGGCCCACGGCGCAGGCGGCGTACGCGTCCCTGCTGGCAACCATCCACACGGCGGATGCGACGCTCCCCATCGTCGTCGTGCTCGTGCCACCACTCACGAACACGACGCACAACGCGCGCGTGAACGACCTCAACCCACGGATTGAAACCGCGGTTGCGGCGGCAGCGTCGACGATCACGGTCGTGGACCCGCGCGACGCTGGGTGGACGACGGGTGCGGGCTACACGACGGACGGCGTGCACCCGAACGACGCGGGCGAGACAGCGCTCAGCACGGTCATCGAGGCCGGGATTCGGGCGGCGCTGTGACCCGCGACTCCGACAGCACGCGCCCGTCGATTCCCGCGTGGGCTGTCGGGATTCTCGTCAGCCTGCTATCCGCTGGCGCATCGGCGGCGGTCACGTACGGTGTCACGGTGACTCGTGTGTCCACCGTCGAGCGCGACGTAGCGGCGGCGATGGTGCGCATCGACCGGAGCGAGGCCGCGCGGTCGGAGACCGAGCGCACGCTCGCCGTCGTCGTGACCCGTCTCGACGCGATTGCGGCGACGCAGCGCGAGCAGAGCGCGGACCTTCGCGCCGTGCGGGACTCGCTCGACGCGCTGAGGACGACGAGGTCGCGATGACGCACGAGCAGCACACCGTGACCCTGCGAGGCTACGGCTCGTGCTTCGTGCTCGTCATGCCGTGGCACATTGGCGTCGCGCTTGACTGGAGTCTCGTGCTCTGGGCCGCTGACCCGTACGTCTCGTGACTGGTGCGCGCCGCCACGTGGCGCGCTACCCTTTCGCCACACACCCCGGAGGTTCCTGTGCAGATCCATTGGTCGACCCTCGTCGCAGTCGTCGCGCTCATCGGCGGCGGCATCGCACTCCTCGTCACCGACACCGCAGCGGAGGTAGGCTCCGGCCTCATCGGCGCGGGACTCGGTCTGCTCGGCCCGTCGGCGGTGACGAAGAAATGACCCCCGACCGCGAATCCGCGGGCCGCTGCGCCCTCGCCGCTCTGGCCATCATCGCCGCTGTGGCGCTTGCGTCGTGCGGCGGCTCCGCGCTGGACAATGCGCGGGCAACTCTTTCCACAACGGCAAGAGTTGCGGCAGCCGCAGACTCGCTTGCCGCCAACGTCATCCAGGAGCGCGTTGCCGCGACCGAGTCCGAAGCCGAGCTCGTGCGCGAGGAGCGGCGGGCGGCGCGGGTCGTGCGCGCGTTCACCGGCGTCCACGTGGCGCTGCTCGCGGCGGACTCCACACTCGACGCGGTCGCCACGGGCTCGCTGGAGGAGTCGACGTGGCGCGACACTGTCGCGTGTCTCGTTCCTGCGCTCCTCGGGCTCGTGGACGCGCTCGAAGGCTACGGGCTCGCGGAGGCGTACGCGGAGCCGATTCGCTTCGCGGTCGGGGCGCTGAGCGTGTTCCTTGGGGGTTCGTGCGGGGGCGGCGACGAGTGAGCCAAGTAGTCGACTGCATCAACAACCTCGACGCGCTCCCTGCCATGGATGCGGGCTGCGTGGACGCGATCGTGACCGATCCGCCCTACGGGCTCGCCTTCATGGGCAAGGCGTGGGACAAGACGCTCCCCGATCCTCAGACCTGGGTGGAGGCCCTCCGGGTCTTGAAGCCCGGCGGGCACGCGCTGATCTTCGGCGCGCCGCGGCTCTATCACCGGCTCGCGTGCGCGGTCGAAGACGCGGGCTTCGAGATCCGGGACGTCTTGATGTGGATGTTCGGCTCTGGCTTCCCGAAGTCGTTGAACGTGAGCAAGGCGATCGCCGCGCCCGCCACCCCCGAGGCCGCGGCCTGGGCCGGGTGGGGCACGGCGCTCAAACCCGCATACGAGCCGATCCTTCTCGTGCGCAAGCCCCTGATCGGGACCGTCGCCCAGAACGTGCTGACGCACGGGACCGGCGGGATCAACGTGGACGCGTGCAGGGTCGACGGCGCAAAGCCAGCGACTACGCGCGGCGCCGGGGGGCAGCACGGATTCTATTCGGGCGGCGCTCAGGGGCGGATCGAGGACGATGGGCGCGGCCGCTGGCCCGCGAACGTGATCATGGACGAGGAGGCGGGCGCGATCCTGGACGAGCAGAGCGGGATCCGGACCACACACAGCGGGATCGTCAAGTCCCATCACGCCGCGATGGGTTACTCGGGCTCCGCGGGCTTTGCCGGCGAACGTCAAGTACGCGCGGACTCGGGCGGGGCTTCTCGCTTCTTCTACTGCCCGAAGGCGTCCCGCTCCGAACGGGAAGCGGGCCTCGAAGCGACTGACGGCCAGCGCGCCAACGCGCATCCGACGGTCAAGCCGATCGCGCTCATGGAGTGGCTCGTGCGACTCGTGACGCCGCCGGGAGGCCTGGTGCTCGACCCCTTCTGCGGCTCTGGCTCGACAGGCGTTGCCTGTGCTCGACTCGGCGTGCGCTTCCTGGGTCTGGAGCTTGACCCGGACTATGCCGCGATCGCGCGGCGACGCATCGAGCATGCAAGGGGGTTGCTGTGAGGTGGACCGAATGGCTCCGCGTGCTCTTCACCCTCGGCGCCGCCGCGGCCGAGATCGTGCGCGAGCGTCGTCGAGCCGGGGACACCCGGCCTGCGAAGGTCATCTGGTCCGAGGTCAAGAGCGCGCGCGTCGCCGACGATGCCGCTCGAGAGCGACGCGAGGCTTTCGCCCGCGAGGCTGCACGGCACGGCGCCGACTTCGGGGAGCGCGACGATGAGTGACGACGAGTGCGAGAGGCGGCCATGCGTCGCGTGCGGCCGCGTCGTGCCTGAGCGCGACGAGCAGCCCTACGCCGATCACGCCGAGGCGTGTGCGCTCGCTGGCGAGTGGCGTGCGCTGGACATGACGGTTCCGGTCATCCCGGTCGACCCCGACATCGACGCGCGCGTCGAGGCGATGGCGCGGGAGGCTACGGATCGGATGCGGAGGCGTGAGTGAGCGTGCTCGACCTGATGCCGCACGAGCGCGTCGCGGACGGCGTGGAGCTCTACGACGCGACCGAGATCCTCGCCCGCGAGTACCCACGCAAGCGCAGCCGCGCAGCCGCCAGGCCGCCCGGTCAGCGCATCGACGCGGTCTTCGTCCACCACTCCGGATCGCTCGGTCGCGCGGGCCTCGACGGGCTCCGTGGCGCCGTGCGCTACGTGACGACGCAGCGCAGCCCGGCGTTCCCAGGGCCGCCCTATCACCTGTGGCTCCCGTACCTCCCGCTCCGCGACGCCGAAGGCCGTCTCGTCGTCTTCCGCGCGTGCGAAGACAGCTACCGCGCTTGGCACACCGGCGGCGAGGCGAACGACCGCGGCATCGGGCTCTGCCTACAGGGCAAGCTCGGCAAGGTCGGGCCGTCGCCGACTCAGGTCGAGGCGCTCGAAGCGCTCATCCCGTGGGCGTCCCAGCGCTACGGGCTGCCGTGGACGCTCATGCGCACGTGGCTCGGATGGCACGCGGTCGGGTCGAAGTGGGGCGGGCGCGACAAGCCTACATGTCCGGGAAGCGCCACGGTCGAGTGGCTCCATGGCTACATCGACCGTGCCGCGCCCGTGCTCTAGCGCAGCGCCTCCAGTCGCGCGCGCTTCACGACTCCTCCATCGGCTCGACGTCAAACGTGATTTCGCCCTTCGCGTGATCGATGTGCGCCACGCGCAGCGTCATGCACTGCTCGCGGATCGACGCCACGCGGTTCGCGATGCTGTTCGCCAGCTCGCGCGAGTCCATCGGCTGCGGCGAGGCCGCGAGCATCGAGAGGTCGCATTCGAGCTGGTAGAGCCGCTCCATGATGACGTCGAGGCGCTTGACCGGCTTCATCGCGACCCCTCCCCGATGCCGAGCGTGCGCGCAGCCTCACGCCATCGCACCTTGCTGGGCTCGTCGACCCGTCTCATCACGACCTCCTCGCCATCCTGTAAGCCGCGCGCAACGCGGCGTCGTCCTCGGAGTGCACGCCCCACTCCGCGCAGAGCAGCGCAGGATGCAGCCGCTGCCGCGGCACCCGCGACGCGAGCGCGACGGGCCGCCCGAGGCACCGCGCGATGGTCACCTCGGACACGAGGCCGTCAGAGCGGTTCGTGCTCACGTTGCTCGGGTGCTCGTACTCGACTCCGTGGCACGGCACGAGCGCCACGAGCACGTCGCACGCGCGGATGTCGTCGATCCACCCCGCCGCGATGGTCTCGCGCTGCGACTGCGGCAGACCGAGTCCGAGGCTCCCGTGAGCGGCGACGGCGTCGATCCACTCGGCTCCGACCACGTCCACGCCGAGCTCGCGCAGCGCATCTCGAGCGACGCGGGCGCGGGTGAGCTCGGCGCTCGACGCCGACAGGTACACCCGAGGCTTCACGACTCACCCCGCAGAATCGCGTCGAGGCGGTCAATCGTCGGCCCGTAGATCACTGCGCGATGGCACGCAGCGGTGTCCAGTCCGTGGCACCACTCGCGCATTTCGTCCCGTAGCGCATCGACCTCGCGCCGCAGCCGGTCGCGCTCCTGCTCGGCCGTGATGGCGCGGTCTCGCATGGCGTCACGCTCGGCGGCTACTGCGGCAGCTAGCCCGCCCTCGCCTTCGAGCTGCGAGTCGGGGTGCCCGCCGAGTCGCTTGATCGCGTCCGTGACCGCTGCCTCTGCGGCGTGCAGCCGCATCGCGTGCGCGTCGCTCATGTGGTCCCAGTACGCTGGGCGGGTCATCGCTCACCTCCCGACAGAATCGCGCGCAGCGCCTCCGCGACCTCGGACAACTCCGCGTGCAGGACGGCCGCAATCGCTACCTGCGTTGCGTCGTCGGTCGTCGCGATCGCGGTGAACTCGTCGAGCTGCGTGAGCCGCAGCGCCACCGCAGCGGCCAGCGCATCCACGCCCTCGCGCATCCGGTCGCGCGGCGCCTCGCCCACGAGCTCGAGCCCGGTCACGAAGACCGCGATCGGATGCGGCTCGCCCACGTCGACGCTCGCGAAAGGCCCGCTCGCGCTCTGGCCGACGGACACGACGCGGCCGGTGGCTCCGGCGTACATTCCGCCGCGCGCGCGGACGTAGGCGCCCGGTTGGATGTCACTCATGGGAAACTCCGAGGTCTTCGACCGACTCGATGAATCCGAGGTCCGTGAGGTCGGCGTCCTCGTCAAGGATCTCATCCCACGCGCGGTCGCGCGCCTCGTTCTCGTCGTGCGCCTCAACGTCGACCACGACCGCGAAGGTCACGCGGTACGCCCGCAACTTGCCGCTCATGACTCGCCTCCCGTCTGATCGTACCCGTCCCCGCACGTCGACTCGCCCGCGGACTCGTCGCGAGCGGCAGCCTTGATGCGCTCCTGCGCCTCGCGCATCTCGCCGTTGATCACGTCCTTCGACGCCGCGTCCAGCG
>Ga0307379_10001678_pt1 | contig 34365 bp, 24 predicted proteins | sample UN2MG_FD_202237 | JGI IMG/M metagenome (GOLD analysis project Ga0307379, IMG submission 202237) | Soil microbial communities from Risofladan, Vaasa, Finland - UN-2 | ecosystem: Environmental > Terrestrial > Soil > Coastal area > Acid sulfate soil | place: Finland: Risofladan, Vaasa | collected...
GATTCTTTACGGCGCCGGGACGAGGATCGCGCCCGGAAGGGCGCTCCCACGGCGGGTTCCTGGATTCTTGCGAGAGTATAGGAAAAATGCCCGGACCACGGAGGATATGACATGAGCTCGGCCGGAAAAACAGGGTGCGATCCCACCACCTTTTTCGATTCCGTCGCTCCCGCCGCCGAGACCAGGGCCTCGTATTCCGACTTCCCCTTTACCTGGGGCGAGGTGGAGGCGCTGTTCCGGACGGCGCGGCGTTTGCCGGGGTCATATTTCAGGAAGCTGGAAGAGACGCGGGGAAAAGCCAGGGAGTTCGCGGAGCGATACGTGCGTCCGGCGGCGCTGGAGATCGAGCGCCGGGTTTCCGAGGACCATAATTATTTCGCGTGGGACCTGATGAAGCAGGCGTGCAAGTACCGCTTTTTTTCCATGATCATTCCGGAGGCATTCGAGGGCGTGGGCCTCGGGGTCTTGCACATGGCGGCGATGGCGGAAGAAGTGGCGGCGGGTTGCGCGGGGGTGGCGAGCACGATCGGGGTGCACTCGGCGGGCATCTCGTGCGGGCTGTTGTCGCTGGACGCTTACGTATTGGAGAAGTACATCCGTCCGGTGGCGAGAGCGGAGAAGCGGGGCGAGCCGGTGCTGTGGGGCGGCGCGGTCACGGAGCCGCTGGCCGGCACCGACATCTGGGACGAGGATTTCTTGAAGCTCGGCAAGATCGTGACCTTTGCCAAAAAGGTCCCGGGCGGGTACCGGCTCACGGGGCGCAAGTGTTTTATCTCGAACGGGAGCGTGGCGCGCTGGATCGTCGTGGCCGGCGCATTGGACCCCAAAGCCGTGGCCGAGTCGTGGACCGGGTTCCTGGTGGATACAAAGTCGCCGGGCTTTTCCGTGGGGAGGGTGGAGCGCAAGATGGGCCAGAAAGCGAGCCCCGCGGCCGAGCTGATCATGGAGGACGTATTCGTTCCCGCCGAATGCCGGCTCGGCAGCGAGGGCAAGGCGGGCCGTTTTATCTCCATCTACCTGGCCGGCTCGCGCGGTCCGGTGGGCGCGATCGGGGTGGGCTGCGCGTGCCGGTCCCTGGAATGCCTGATCGAATGGGCGCAGCAGAAGCGCGCGCGCGGCGGCCGCATGATTGACCAGCAGGCGGTGCAGCTCGCCATGGCGCGGATGTCGTCCGAGATCGCGGCGGCGCGGTCGCTCTACGTCGCGTCCTGCCTGTTCAACGATGAGCTGTTTTACGAGATGATCGGGGGGCCGGTGCAGAGGGCCGCGCTCGCGCTCCTGCCGCATTCACTCATCCTGAGACCGTCGGGCCGCGCGGTGCTTCAGTCAGCCACGGTGCGCAAGGCCGCGGACTGGGCGCTAAGCAAGATCGTTCCCGACGATAGGCTGGCGTTCATCAGCCGTCTTGCGACGGCGGCCAAGGTCGTGGGGAGCGAGACCGGGGTGCGCGTGTCGGGAGAGGCCGCGCGGCTGATGGGCCCGGACGCGCTGGACCCGCGCTGGCCGGTGGAAAAGGCATGGCGCGACGCCAAGCTGACCATGATTTACGAGGGCACCAACCAGGCCAACCTCATCACGCATTTCAAGGACACGGCCCGGACCTTGCGGAGAAGCTGAGATGGAATGGTACGAGAGCGAAGACCGGGCCATGTTCGCGGACACCGCGGCCAAATTCGCGGCGTGGGCGCGCGAGAACATTGACGCCGAGCACATGGCCGGCCGCGCCGCTCCGGAAAATTTTACCTGGGAGATAGCGCGTCAGGCCGGGCGGGCCGGGTTCCTCCATGCTCCTCTGCCGGAGGACATGGGCGGCGCGGGCCTTGACGCGCTGGGGCGGATGGTGGTCATCGAGCGCATGGCCCGGGGACTGGCCGGGCCGGCGGCCATGCTCGCGGCGCACTGGGCCGGGATGAGCGCGCTGGTTGCGCTCATGGAGCATGGGCCGGTCCGCGCCTGGCTCGGCGCGCTCGGGGAAGCGGCGGAGAGCGACAGGCCCGGGCTCTGCGGCGTCGCGGTCCCGGCGGCGGTGGTGGACACCGGCTCGACGGTGAGCCCCGAGATCGTTGAGAGCGAGCGCGGGCTGATACTTCATGGAGAATACATCTGCCCGGTCCATCCGGCGCTCACGGACCGGCTGATCGTTCCGATAACGGCCGCGGACGGGCGCCGGGAAATTCTCGGCATTGACGGCGCCGCGCTCGCGTCTTCCTGCCGGGAGACATTCCCGGGCTCCGGTCTCCTGGAGCTTCCCATGGCGCGGCTCAGGTTCGCGGGGTATGATATTGATCCACAGAGCGTGCTGGCCGCGGGGGCCATCGCGGAGGAAGCCGTCTCCGAGATGCGGCGCGGGCTTTACCTGGGGCTCGCCGCGGCCATGGCCGGGAACGCGGCGGCGGCCGCGGAGTACGCGTGGGATTACGCGGGCGAGCGGGTGCAGACGGGCCGGCCGATCCGCGCGCACCAGGACGTGCGCCGCGCGCTGGAGCAGATGAAGACCATGGCGGAAGCGGCCCGCGCCATGGTTTTTACCGCGGCCGCGGCCACCGACGGCGGCGGGGACCGGGCGCGGCGGGCGTTCACGTTCGCGGGCGGCGCGTGCGAGGCGGTGTGCCAGGACGCGGTCCAGTCGCTCGGCGGCTACGGCTACATGAAGGACTACGGGCTGGAGCGGAGGCTGCGCGACGCCAAGACCATGCAGATCATGCTCGGCGCTCATGCGCTGGAATGGGCGGGGGAAGGACAATAAATTATGAATGATGAATTATGAATTATGGCCTTATCTTGTCTCACGTTCATAATTCATAATTTTGAATTCATAATTGAATTAAGGAGGAGATCATGGTACAGGTTGATGTGTTCTGGAGTTTTGCCCTGGGCGCGGGGTTCGCGGGGGCGGCGGCGCGTCAGATTCGGCGTCAGGACAAGGATGGCGGCTACCAGCTGCTGCATGATCCGTATTTCACGCGGAACCTGATTTACCTGGCCTGCCTGTTCGCGCCGTCGGGCATCTACCTGCTGTGGCAGTTCACGGGCTGGGAGACCATGTATTTCTGGACGGGGCAAGTCCAGACGGGCCTGTACCATTACGAACGGGTGCTGCCGGCCTGGCTGGTGGTCCTGTTCGCCATCACCAACGTGACGCAGGGCATCCTCGGCTACTGGTGGGCATCCGCTTACATCCGGCAGGGCAAGTTCTTCCATGCGCACCTGTTATGGATCGTCGGCTACTTCTGCATGTTCTTCATCCTGGTGCACGGCTGGGACGGCCACGGCTACGTGCGCTTCTTCACCAAGGACCTCGCGCAGTGGGACGCGATGTTCGATCCGGCGACCAAGGCCGTGACCCATCCGTTCGCGCTGTGGATGGCCCTCAAGTGGGCGGTAACGGCGCCGGTGGCGTGGACACTCTACGCCATGGGCGTGATCATGCTGCCGCTCTTGTTCTATTGGATGAGCGACTGGGCCAAGCGCGGGTTCGAGCTCGGAGAGGTGGACGAAGAGCGGGCGCGCGCGACCACCGGCAAGGACCTGGTCAACACCGTGCTGCGCGTGGTCTTCGTGCACACGCTGGGCGCGGCCATCGTCTTCAGCATCCTGATTCACCTGGTCGGCTTCTGGATCGCGCTGGTGATATTCGCCGCGCTCGTCTATGGCGTGTGGCTGCGGCCCGGCGGACTCTTGCACGGCGAGATCAGACGGATCACGCTGGAAAAGGCCTGAGCAGGGCGCGGAAGCATGAGCACGGGCGCGAAAACTGCATCGAGGGCGGACGGCGCGGACAACGTGGTCGCGGTTGTCACTGACCACGCGCTGGATAAATACTCGCTCCTGGAGAAAGTGCTCAACGATGCCCGGTTCCGGGAAACGCTCGAGCGCGCGCAACAACAGTCGGGCAAGGAAAAGGCCGCGTTCCGCATCGCGGTCAAGCCGAACCTGTCCATGATGCTGCGGCGCTCGGACGTGGGGACCTACACCGATCCCTTCCTGCTGGTCCACCTGCTTAGGCTGCTCATCCTGCGCGGCTACACCAATCTGGTGGTGGTCGAGACCCAGAACCTCTACGGCAACTGGTTCCTGAACCGCCGGGTCCTGCAGGTGGCGGCGCGGGCCGGACTGGTGGCTGAGTCCGTGTTCGACACCGCGGACGGGCTTACGAGCGCGGACATCGTGGTGCGCGGCGGAGGGGTGGACGCGCGGGTGCCGCTCGTGGACATGAGCCTGGACAAGGTTACGCACGACTGCGGAGAGCCGATCGGCGCGATCGAGCTCGGCCGGGCCTGGACCCGGGCCGACTTCCGCGTGAGCTTCGCCAAGATGAAGACGCACTTCTACTCGGTCTATACGCTCGGCATCAAGAACGTTTACGGCTGCCTGCCGCTGCAGGACAAGGTTGAGAGCTATCATTGCAAGAAGGCCGTTGGCAAATGGACGGCCGCGCAGATCAGGGACTTCCCGGTCCATTTCTCGATCGTGGACGGGTTCACCGCGGCCGACGGGTGGCTCGGCGTCAAGATGAAGGCTGTTCCCGCGAAGCCGCACACCATGATCGCGGGCGCGGACCTGATGGCGGTGGACCACCTGGGCGCGCGGCTGATGGGCGTGAAGCCCGGCTCGAGCATCCTCTACCGCCACGCCCGGAAAATCCTGCCCATAAAACCGTACCAGGTCGCCGGCGACGCCGCGCCGATCAAGGGCTGGCGCAAATGCCCGCAGATCCTGTCCACCTTCTCCATCATGCTGGAGGCCAACGCCGACATCATGAACCTCTCGGGCTCACTCGCCACCGGAGGCTACGACCCCTGCTTCCCCCATAAAAGCGCCAGCAAGGGGCCAATCAAGCGCGCGCTGTTCTACCTCACCCTGCCCTTTAACATCATGCTCGACGTCGGCGCCGTGCGGCTCCGGCTCCGCGAAAAAATCTTTAACCGCCGGCTCCGCCAGCACCGCGACCGCTTCCCCGTCATTTGCGCCTCCGACATCATCATGCAAGGCCTAACGTTTCTCGCGCCCGACGACCTCGTCCGCCTCGCCGCCCTCATCGTCCACGGACTCGGCGCCGCGGAGCTCTCCGGCCATTACCTCGTCCACAACGGCTCCGAGTACCCCTTCCCCGCCCGGCTCTCCACCGCCAACATCGCGGCGCGCGACATCCTGCGCCACGCCGAGGAAAAAGGCCTCGACCCAAAGGCCCTGGCCAAAGAGCTCGACGCGCTCGGCCAAAGCTACGCGGAGATGTTCCCGGGAGACCAGAACTATTCGTATTGTTACCGATGAGGGCTGGACAATAATTAACCACAGATGAACACGGATTAACACAGATGATTGCGGATAAAAATTTTTTATCCGTGTTCATCTGTTTTCATCTGTGGTTAATTTCTTTCCCTGGCGGCTTGCCCGGCTCCGTGGCCATGGAGATGGCGGAGGCGATGTCGGCGGAGAGGCCTTTTTGTTGGTAAACGGGCAGGATGAGGCGGCGCAGCGCGGGGAGCTTGAGCGAGAACCAGATGGCGGCGATGACGCAGACGCCGCCGCCGAAGAGTACGGTGTAAGGCGCACCGATGAGGTCGGCCAGTCCGCCGGCCAGCAGGCTCCCGAAGGGGGCCATGCCCATGAACGACATGGTGTAGAAGCTCATGAGCCGGCCGCGCTTGTCGTCGTCCACCAGCGATTGCAGCACGGTGTTGGACGACGCGAGCTGGACCATCATGCCGAAGCCGGCCAGGAAGAGCACCACGAGCGAGAGCCAGAACCAGGGCGACAGGGAAAAGGCGATGAGGCCGGAGCCGAAGAGCAGGCACGCCACCACGATCAGGCGGTTCAGGCCGCGGACCCCCTGCCGCGCCGCCAGGTAGATCGCGCCCCCCAGCGCGCCCGCCCCGGCCGCCGCCATCAGGAACCCGAGACCGTGCGGGCCGCGGTGGAAAACGTCGCGCGCGAACACCGGCATCAGCACCACGTACGGCATGCCCATCAGGCTCACCACCGAGACCATCAGCAGGATGGCCCGCATCGGCGGAAAACCGAACACGTAGCGCGCGCCCTCCTTAAGGTCGCCGAGCATCTTTTCGCCGCCGCGCGCCGGAGCGCGGTGCTCGATTTTCATGGCCAGGAGCGCGATCAGCACCGCTACGTAACTCACCGCGTTGATGAGGAAGCAGGTGCCCTCTCCCGCCGCCGCGATCAGCAGCCCCGCGATGGACGGGCCTATCAGCCGGGCCCCGTTCACCATGGACGAGTTCAGCGCGATCGCGTTGCCCAGGTCCTCCCGGTCCTCGATCATGTCCACGATGAACGACTGCCGCGCCGGGATGTCCAGCGAATTCACCGTGCCCATGAACAAAGACAGCGCGATCAAATGCCAGACCTCGATCCGGCCCGTCAGCATCAGGAACGCCAGCACGAACGCCTGCGCCATGGACAGCGACTGCGTGAAAACCAGGATGCGGTGCCGGTCCCAACGGTCGGCCAAGACACCCATCACCGGCGCCAGCAAAAAAATCGGGATGCGGCCGGCAAAGCTCACCAGGCCCAGCATCAACTCCGAGTCCGTGAGCCGGTAAACCAGCCAGCTCATCGCAACCTGCTGCATCCACGTCCCGATCAGCGAGATCCCCTGGCCCCCGAAAAACAACCGGTAGTTCCGGAAGCGCAGCGTGCGCAGCACCACCCGGAATCCGGCCATCTTCCCGTTAGTTTTTCCAGGCTGAGCCATCTCGATTACTTCCTGAACCGCCTTGATAAATATAGACAGGATGAACAGGATTTACAGGATAATTCCCCGCGCGTTTTTTTCATCCTGTAAATCCTGTTCATCCTGTCAATAAAATCTTCGCTTCTCCTACTCTCCCGCCGTCCAGACCTCGCCGGCCCTCATGTACAGCGCGATGCAGTCGCCGCAGGCCGAGGGCACGGCGCCGGAGCGGATTTCCGCACGGGCGCGGACATAGGCCGGGTCGCGCCAGAGCTCGGGAAGCGGCCGCTCCCGAACGTCGCCGAAGGTCACCGCCAGAGTGCGCTCCAATTTGCCGTCGCGGCGGTACAGCGCGCACGGATACGCCATGGCGCAACAGACCGAGACCAGGCCCGACGCCGTGATGAAAGGACGCGAGATATCGAACCCGCCGCAATTTCCCGTCCGAGAGCCGCCGATCTTTTCCGGGCCCACGATCACGAAGCCTTCGGGAGCTTTCTTGCTCGCGCGCGCGAGCGCCTCGGCAAGGCGCCGGTCGTCAAACGCGTTGCCGTAATAGGCCGCGTGCGTGGCCGAGGCCATGCCGGCGTCCGTGAAGATCCCGGTGAGCTGCTGGAGCACCACGCCCTCGAAGCCGTGGCCGGCAACCATGGACACGAAGTCGGCAAGCTCGGAGAGGGCCTCCTTGCGCAGCAAAAAGGTCGCAAACAGGTGCGGCTTGCCGGCGCCGGAGAGGTGCGTGAGCGACGCGAACTCCTCCATGGCCTTGCGCAGCCGACCGAAGTCGCCGCCCGGACGCGCCGCCTTGTACGGCCGCTCATTGGCCGCGTCCACCGACACGCACACCGTGTCCAGCCCGAAGCGGATGATCTTCTTCATGGCGTCGGGCGTGAGTAACTGTCCGTTCGTCGTCATGGTGAGACGGCCGGAAAAATGGCGGCGAATGAGACGGAGGATGTCGAAGAGCGCCGGGTTCAGGAGCGGCTCGCCCCAGCCGGTAAGATCAATCGAGGTGAGCCCGGCCAGGTAAGGCGCCACGGCCTCCACCACCGCGAGCGGCATCAGCGTTGGCTCCGGACGCTCCGAATAAGACCGCAGGAAGCACAGCGGACAGCGCAGGCCGCAGGCGGCGCTGGTCTCCAGCACCAGGCCGGACATGGTATCGGGGTCTTTAGTCAAATTACAGCTCCATTGAATGAAGACTTTTAGTATCTAGTATTTAGCAATCATGCGGGCGCATGGAAATGATGAACGCCTCTTCCGCTAGATACTAAATACTAGATACTAGATACTTTCTCCTGATTCTCTCACTCCCATCCGCCCCTCACCCACTCCCCCGCGGGCATCGAGTCGCCGAGCGAGCAGGAGAGCATGCAGGTGGGGCAGAACTCGCGGGCGATGCGGCGGCGCATGTCGCGGGCCTCGCCTCCCGACCAGAGCTTTTCCACGTCCTCTTTGAGCACGTTTTTCGGGAAGAGGTCGGAGGCCGCGGGGCAGGGGAAGAGGCTGCCGTCGGCGTTGATGTTGATGGTGGTGAAGAGGGTGAGGCAGCGGCGCGGCCTTGTTCCTCCTCTCAGCACCTCCTTGATGATGCCGTATTGATAGCGGAAGGGCGCGGGGCTCTCGGGCGCGATGCGGTCAAGGAAAGCGATCACCCTGCGCCTGTCGTCGTCGCTGAACGCGAGCGCGGCCCCCATGCTCTGGTTCCGGTAAATTTGGTCGGTGACCAGGACCACGTTGAACATGAGGGGCAGGCCGCGGCCCCTGGCAAAGGCGAAGAGGTCGTCGAGCCCGGCCACGTTGCCCGGCTGGATCACGCAGTTGAGTCCGATCTCGATGCGGGCGGCGGGGTTGTCGTCGCGCAGTTTGACGAGTCGGCTCAGCGTCTCGGCCACGGCGGCAAAGGCACCGGGCCGGCCGCGGACCTGGTCGTGGATCGCGCCCGTTCCGTCCAGCGACAGGTGCGCGAACAGGCCGTGGCGGGCGGGATCGAGGGCCCCGCGCATGGCTTTGACGCGGGCGATTACGCGGTCGGGGTCGAGTCCGTTGGTGGCGAGGCCGAGGGTGCAGAGCGCGGAGAGGGATGAGGCCATGGCGGCGGCGAGCTCGCCGAGGTCGTCGCGGAGCGTGGGCTCGCCGCCGGTGATCCACGCGGTCTCCACCTTCTGGAACAGCGCGCCCGCGAGCACGCGGCCGAGGTCCGACGCGCCCAGCTCCACGCCCGTTGGCTTCTCCTTCCAGATCCCGCAGTGGCCGCAATGCCCGTCGCAGCGGAGCGTCGCGTTGAAGCACAGGTATCGGGGCCGGGGCAGGAACAAGCGCCCCGCCGCGTAATAATTCACCAGCCGTTCCAGGTCATTCATTGCTCTGCATGGCCTTGTGGAATTCCATGTTCTCGTACACGTACCCGCACTCGCCGCACAGGCAGCCTTCGAGCGCTCCCCCGTTTTCGCGGATGCCCATCATCTGGTCGCGCTGCCCCTGGTAGCGCTCGGAGTGCCAGATTTCCACGAATGAGCGCTCCATGAGGTTGCCCATGACCGGCTCGCAGTGGCAGCAGGGCCGGACGTCGCCGTTCGGGTAGATGGCGGCGAAGGAATAGCCGGAGTAGCAGGGGGCTCGCCGGTACAGATTGCCCGAGTCCATCACTCCACCGTCGCTGGCGGTCCCGGCATAGCCCAGGAAAAAGCCCTCGGCACGCGCCCGTTCGCCCAGGCGGCCGATCTGGTCGAGGAAGCGCTGGAACCGGCCGGGCTCGACGCGCAACCCGCGGTTCACGGCCTCTTGGTCAAGCACGATCTCCATGAGCGGAACATAGGTGACCGACTCGACCCCGGTCCTTTTCCCCAGCTCGAACAGGGCCTCGACGTCATCCGCTGATGACCGGGTCAGCACCACCGACAGGGTGACGCGCGGCCGGGCCGAGCCGATGCGCTTGCGCTCCTTCATCACCGTCTCGATGCCGGCGACGATCTCATCGAACGTGTCGCCGCCCGCGGCCGGGTTCTGTTCGCGGTAGGAGCGCGCGGTCCCGGCGTTGAGGCTGACGTGGAGATCGTGGAGCCGGGCGTGGACCAGGAAGGCGCCGAATTTTTTGAGCCTGGTCCCGTTGGTCACGATGCTGAGCTCGGCTTCGGGGAAGGAGCGGGCGAACTGGAAGACCATGGGCACGAGGTGGGAGTAGAGCAGCGGCTCGCCGCCGGTGATGGTGAGTCGTTTGAGTCCGCCGAGGTAATAGAGGTCATCGGCCAGGCGGTCGAGCAGTCCGCCGGGCAGATCGCCGCCGGCGGCGAAGCGGGGCGTGTGCTTCATGAGGCGCGGGGGGATGGCGTGGAGCGGGCAGAAGCAACAGGCGGCGTTGCAGCGGGAGGTGGGGATGATCTGGACGTCGGCCGGTCCGCGCAGGGGCCGGCGCGCGCGGATCGAGCCGCTTATGGACCAGATGGTCTCGTACGAAAACATCAGGGAATCTCCATGATCAGAGGATAGCCGAAGCCCACGGTGTTGTGGTCGGGATGCGCGGCGTCAACGGTCCGGGTCTCGAATTCGAGGTAGACCTTTTTGCCGCCCCAGTCAAGGAGCGGGACCGTGAATTCGTGCCAGCCCCGGTGCGCCGGGACGCGCTTGGGGTCCAGCGTCTCCTGGAACACCTCCCGCATCGTGCGCGCGAACCGCCCGACCCGGACCGTGAAGACCACTCCATCGCCCGCGCCCCGCTCCAGCACCGCGGGGTGCATGGCGAGCGAGAAAGTCAGCTCCGACCGCCGGGGCAGTCTCACCCGGAACCGCGCGCGCGAAGGCGGATGCAGGCGCAGCACCCGACGCGCGTCGTCCCCGATCCAGAAGTAGTCCTCCCCCACGAAGATCGGGTCCGGCGTCTCCACCCGGGCCTCCCCGAGCCGCTCCACGAAATCGTATTCCGGCAGGGTCCGCCCCAGCTTGCGCCTGAGCTTCTTCGCGGTGTGGCACTGGTCGCGCAGACGGATCAGCCGCTGGTGCATCTCGCGGATCTCTTCCGGCGGGAACTCCGGAAGCGTGAGCGCGGAGTCCGGCTGGAAGTACCCGTCGCGCGTCTCCCCCGTCAGCACCCCCCGCTCCTTGGCCACCTGGTAAAGCCGAGTCCCCGGATACGGGTTGAACACCGACACCTGCATGTGGTCCGGGCACAGACGCTCGTTCAACCGGTACGTCTCCTCCGCGTCCTCTTTGGTCTCGCCCGGCAGGCCCACCATGTTGAACGCCCACGTCTCCAGGCCCGCGGCCTCCGCCTCCGCGAACACCCGGACGATCCTTTCCTCCGACATCGGCCGTCCCATGATCTCCCGCCGCGTGCGCTCGCACCCCGACTCCACCCCCACCCGCACCATGTCGCAGCCCGCGGCCCGCGCCGTCTGGAGCATCCCGCCGTCAACCGTCTCCGCGTGCACGTTGATGTCAAAGGGCTGAGCGAATTCCTTCGGATACCGCGCGCAGAACTCGTCGAACCACTCGCGCTTGAGCGTGAAGATGTCGTCGTTGAAGCGCCATTTCCTGACGTCGTACTCCGCCAGCAGCGCGCGCATCTCCGCGAGCACGTGGCCGACGCTCCGCCAGCGCACGTATTTGCCCTTGCCGCGGTAAAGCTCGGACAGGCCCTTGTTGGCGCAATAGGTGCAGCCGTAGGGGCAGCCGCGGCCCGAGAGCATCGAGCATTTGCCGCCCTGCCGCCTCAGGATCTCGTCGAAATTGAAGGACTCGCGGTCCACGAACGGCAGCGCGTCCAGATCCTGAATCAGCGGCCGCACCGGGTTCTTGATCACCTCGCCCCCGCGCTTTACCCACAGGTTCGCGGTCCCTGAAAAATCGCGGCCCGCTTCCATCGCGTCCGCGAGCTCCACCATCGCCCCCTCGCCTTCGCCAACGCAGAGCATGTCAAAGCACGGCTCGGTAATGGTCTCGTCGGCCGCCAGCGTCGCATGCATGCCGCCGATGATCACGGGCAGCCCGAGCGCGTCCTTGATCCAACCCGCGTAGCGCCGGGCCCGCGGGTACTGGTTAGTCACCGAGGAAATGGCCGCGAGGCCCGGACCTAGCTCGCGCGCCCGCTCCACGATCTCCTCTTCCGACATCTCGTCGTGCGCGTAAATCAGGCGCGCGTCGTGGCCGGAGCGCTTCAACACCGCGATCAGCGTGCCCACCCCGTGCTGATAGTCGGGAGGCAGCATGGTGCCGACATCAGGATATATGAACAATATTCTCAAGCGATCTCCACACCTTCACACCCTTCCAACCATCCACCATTTTCACCAAAGGGGCGTGGGTGCCCTCACCCGCGCATTTGCCCGCGCATTTGCCAGCGCATCCGTCCGCGCTGACCCTCATCATGTCAGGCACAGGTTGAAAACCCGTGCTACTAAATAGCGATCACGGATGCCGAAGCGGCTCGCCCGTGACCCGGTTCTTCGCCCACGAGAGAACGCCGTTGTACAGCCGGTCGCCGGCCGACAGCGCGTCGGTCACGATGCGCGGCGCTCCCCACCCGGCCCAGCCGTAGTCGGTGTTTTCCGAGCGCGTGGCCAACATCACGGTGACGCGCTTTCCCGCGAAGCGGGCGAGGTCCACCGATGCCTCCACCCAGCGCGGTTCCTCGCCGCGAGCGCCGGGCCCGATTTCCCGGTGCCACAGCGCCTCGGAGCCAACCATCACCACGAAGAGCACCGGGTCCCTGCGCTGGCCCCGCGCGGCCGGATTGATGGCGGCGCCGAACTCGAGCCGCGCGCCGGGCGGCACGTGGAGCCGGGCCGCGGCCGCGGAGTTCGGGTTCATGAACAGCGTGGGCCGGGTGTCGGCGCCGAGGGTGAAGCGGGTCCGCAGAATGCGCGTGCTTTTCTCGACCATGGGCAGCGTGGCCCGGGTCATGGCGCGGGCCAGGTCGTGCGCCGCGTGCCTGTCCACGGGATCGCCGGCGGCCAGGTAATTTCCAGCCATCTCGGCGGCGAGCCGCGCCGAGTTCCAGGCCAGGAGCGTGAGCCGCGCCGTCAACGGCCGGCCGCCGCGCGCGATGGCCCTGGCCTGGTCGCGCCAAATGCGGGGGTAGCCGCGGAGCAGAGCGCCCACACCATCAAAGTATAACACGCCGAACCAGCGCTTCACCACGGCCTGGTCGAGCCAGCCGCGGCGGAAGGCGTGCGCCAGCGTGTCCGCGTGCGAGTGCCGAACCACCGAGCGCGGCTCGAACACGATGCGGTGTCCGGAGAGCAACACCTCCCGCGCCCACACCAGGTCCTCCGCCCAGTCAACCGCCGGGATCGGAAAAGTATCCTGCAGCGAGCGCCGCCGGCAGCACGACACGTCGTCGAACTCGCAAAAATAAAAGCGCTCCTCCGGCGCCAGCGCCCAGAAGTCCGTCGCGGGCGCGATTTCCTTGACCACGCGCTCGCGGCCGGAAGACGCCCGGTGTCCGAGCCGGTGCGCCTCGATCGGGCCGGCGCCCTCCCGCGGCACCTGCCTGGAGTATGCGCCGGCCACGCGGCCATCGGAGGCCACGGCGTCCACCAATGCCGCGAGCCAGTCCCGGTCGGCGGGGACCGCGTCGGCCACCAGGTAGACCAGGAACTCGCCCCGCGCCTGCATCGAGGCCATCTGCCGCGTGCGGCCGTGCTGGAACTCCGCCCGCGGGATCTCGATCACGCGCGCGCCGAACGACTTCGCGACCTCCGCGGTCCGGTCGCGCGAGCCGGAGTCAACCACGATGAGCTCGTAATCGAACGGCGCCCGCTGGGAACGCACGGCTTCGAGGCAGCGCTGGAGATTGCGCTCCTCGTCCCGCGCCACGATGATGATGGAAGCGAGCGGGGTGGTCATGGCGTGAGCAGGTCCTCGTTAAAGTGGTTGGCGCGGTTCTCGTGGATGCACAGGGAGCAGAACTCGGGGAAGGCGCCCTGGAAAAGGGCGCGGCGGAGCAGGCGGTAGAGCGGGCCGTTCCAGATTTCGTCGAACGGCTGGGCGCCGAGGTCGCCCATCGGCTCGATCATGCCGCAGCAGGTGAACACGCGGCCGTCCACCCTGACGCCGAAGGTGAGCCACGGCTCGGCGCAGGTCTGCGTGAGCGCCGGGCCGGCGGCGAGGTAGTGGGAGGAAAAGACCAGGCCGAGGCGGGCGGCCTCGCGGGCGGCCTCGCGCACGTCCTCGACCACGTTCTCGGCCTCCACGGCGTGCTCGTGATAAAACGCGAAGTATTCCGAGTCGAAGCAGAACACTGGGGTCAGCGGCTCGACCACCAGGTGGTTTATTCCGAGCGACGCGGCGAGGGGCACGGCCCGGGTGATCTCCGTAGCGTTGAGGTCGGAGACGGTGAACTGCATGTTGAGGAAGGGCCGCTCGGAGCCCGCGAGTTTTTTCAGCTCGGCCAGGCGCCGGATGTTGGCGGTGACGCGCCCGAAATCGGCGGGCACGCGGATTTTCGCGTAGGTCTCGGCGGTGGCGCCGTCAATGGAAAAGGAGATGGTGTCCACCCCGGACGCGATCATCTCGCGGGCCCTGGCCTCGTCGAGCAGGGTGGCGTTGGAGTTGAAGTGGACCTCGATGGCGTGGCGCTTCAAGCGGCGCACGATGTCGAAGAATTTCGGGTGCAAGAGCGGCTCTCCGCCGCCGGAGAGGAAGGCCCGGGCCACGTAGGGCAGGACGGATTCGATTTTGGGCAGCAGCTCGAGGTCGAACATCTCGGTGCGGTAGGGCTCGCGGGGGAGCCCGATGGTGGTGGGGCACATGGGGCAGCGCAGGTTGCACACGGCGGTGGCTTCGAGATAGAGGACGGCGGGATACGACTCCAGGTCCTCCCGGCCATGGGCCGCGGCCTCCCGGAGCTTCACCAGGTTCTGCTCGCGCGCGGCGCGTCCGGCCTTGTTTTCCGGCATGATCACCATGTTTTTGATTCCCGGCGCGCGGCCCAAGTTCCGCCCGCGTGCCCTGCCCGCTCGCTGAGCGGACCTGACATAGATTGTAGCCGCTCGTCTCGCGCGGGGTCAAGGAGCGGGCGGCGCGCCATTTTGTTATCCTTAAAAATGAATTTACAATAACGTGGTCGGCGCATGATTTTATCGCGGGCGTTAATTCCGTTGGCCCATTTTCCGGGAGGATCATGAATAAAGCGCGAGCCGATAAGTTATTGAGCATTGCCCTCGGCCTGCTGGGCCTTTTTTTCGTGGGCGCGGCAATGGCGGTGTGGTTCACGGGGAGCCACCATTGGCGGGTGCTCGGGATCAAGATCACGCTCTCGGAGTGGCACAAGCCGTTCGGGATCGGGATGAGCCTGCTCATTTTGCGCGGGCTGGTGGCGGATGGTCCGGCGTGGATCGTGGCGCGGGCCGCGGCGCTGGCGCGGTGGCTGGCGGGCCGGGCCGGGCTGGACCTCGAGCGCGGCGCCTTTTTATGGCTGGCTTTCGGGACTTTTCTCGGGGTGACGGGCAGCGCGCTGTTCGCGAGGCATTATTATTACTTTTTCTCCAGCGTGGGCACGGGCCTGGTGGTGGGCCTGGGCGCGGGCGCGCTTTGCGGGTGGGCGCATTTTATTTTTTACGACATGACGGAGGCGCTGCTGCCCCGGATTTTCCGTGTCAGCTCGGAGGCGAGGCGCTCGAGCATCAGGCTGAGCCTCTACCTGGTTTTCTGGGCCTGGCTGATCAGCGGTCCGCTCGAGGGTTGGGAAGCGCGGCTGACCGAGCCGATCGTGTCGCAGTCGCTGGTTGCCGCGCTGATGGGGATTTCCGCGGTATGGATTTTCTGCCCGCCGTGGAGTCCGCGGGGCCGGGCCGGGCAGGCGCGAAGGATCGCGATGATCGTGGCCGTGCCTGCCATCCTGGCCTACGTCTTTTGGTGCTCGCGGGTGGAACGGGGCCGGGACCATCCGGCCTCTCCGGTGCGCGACCGGGTGTTCCTGATCACGATTGACACGGTCCGCGCGGACCATCTCTCCTGCTACGGGTATTACCGCAACACGAGCGCGAGCCTGGACGCCCTGGCCAAGACGGGGTCGCGGTTCTCGCGGGCGTTCACGGAGATTGACATCACGGACCCGAGCCACGTATCCATGTTCACCGGCTTGTATCCCCGCACTCACGGGATCGAGAACCCGTTCAACGCGCGCGCCGCCGGGAACGTGCTCTCCATGATCGAATACTTCCGCGACCGGGGCTTTGCCACCGCCGCCATCTCGTCGCGCATCGCGCTTGACCCGGACCAGCTCGGCGTGCCCGGGTTCAGCTACATCTCGCTCCCCTGGTCGTACAACACGGACGCGCCCGAGACCTATCGCCGCGCCATGAACTGGCTCCGCCGACACCGTGACCGGAACACGTTCATGTGGATCCATTTCTTCGACCCGCACCAGCCGTATGAGCCGCACCCGGACTCGGCCGCCAAGTTCACGGACAAGAAGCTGAAAGCCATGTCCGCCGACAAGTGGCTCGATCCCGGCAAATATTATTCCGCGGAAGAGGTCAAGGACATGGTTGACCTCTACGACGGCGAGATCGCCTACACCGACCTCTGGCTCGGCCGCCTGCTTACAGCGATCCGCAAGCTTGAGCCCGCGAGCGAGCGCCCGCCGCTGATCGTGGTGCTCGCGGACCACGGCGAGATCCTGGGCGAGTTGCAATATCGGCCGGCCCATTACGCCTTCGGGCACGGCGGACAGCTTTACAACGGGGTGACCCACATCCCGCTCATCATCTCGTGGCCCGGGGTGGCGCCGGCGGGAGAGGTGGTGGACGACGTGGTCGAGACGGTGGACCTGGCGCCCACCCTGATCGAGTACATCTTCGGGACCCATGATTACCCGGGCCAGGGCAAGAGCCTCACCGATGTGATCGCGGGCCGGGCCCACACCGGCCAGCGCGCGCGCATCCAGCGCCGGAGGTTTGACGAGCCGCCGCGGCTTTACCTGGCCAAGAAGCAGTTCGCGCTCGTTCACTGGCCCTACAAACTGTTTTATACGGTGAATGGAGACGTGGAAACCTATGACCTGTCCACCGACTTCGGCGAGGAGCGGGACCTCACCGCGGCGCGGCCGGACCTGGTCAAGGACCTGTTTGCCGAGCTTTCGCAGTGGCTCAAGGACACGCCCGAGGCCAAGGGCGGCAACCGGACGCTCTCGCCCGCGGAGATTGACCGGCTGCGCTCGCTCGGATACCTGCCATAGGCGCGGTATAATTATGAACTGGCGAAGCATGGCGCGGCCTAATGCCGCGATCAATTTATAGAATGAAGAAGTTAACCACGGATGAACACGGATAAACACTGATTTTCTTTTTCGCAACATCATCAATTGATCCGTGTTGATCCGTGTTCATCTGTGGTTATCAAAAAAAGGGGCAAGAAATTTATACATCTCGCATGTTAGCAGTACAGAGGACCGGGGGGAGGGGCTTTAGCGTTCGATGTCAGATGTCATGACCGCTTGCTTTCGGGAGAGATAGGACATGGCGCAGGCGACGGAAAGGATCATTGCATTGGCCAAGCGGGCGGCGCGGGCGGAGGGCTCGGCGGAGCTTGGCGCGCGCCATTTCCTGATCGCGGCTTGCCTTGACGCCGAGGCCCGGAGCTACGTGGGCAAGGAGCTTAACGGGGGCGCCGAGCCGGCGCTGCCGCAGGGCTGGCGGGCGGCGGTCGCGCGGGTGGCGGGAGAGCCGGCGGTGGCGGACAAGATCCCGCTGGGCGCCGGGTTCAAGGAATTGTTCCAGGAGCTTTACTCTTCCCGCCGCGGTTTTCCGCCGTTTTCCGTTCTCATCCGGCGTCTGCTTCTGGCTTCGGATCCGGCGGTGGATGAGTTCAAGGAGGCTAATCCGGGTCTCAAAGCGGCCGCGGGTCCGGAGACGCTGCGTCCGCTTTCGCGGCTGGGCCGGCTGGTGGACGAGGTTTCGGCTTTGCGCAATAAGCTGCTGAGCCGGGTGATCGGCCAGGCGAAGGCCATCGAGCGGATCGCGGACGCTCTGTTCGCGGCGGGCCTATATCCGGCGGAGAGCTTGGGTCCTCCCCGCGGGAGTCTCTTGTTCCTGGGCCCTCCCGGCGTGGGCAAGAACTTCGCGGCGGAGCTGATCGGGGAGAGCCTGTGCGCGGACGACCCGGAGGGGTTTCTGCGCCTGGACATGTCCGCGTACTCCGACCCGTCGGCCCATCGCCTTTTGACCGGCTTTGAGCCGAGCTTCGCGGGAGCGAGGCCCGGGCTGCTCACCGGCCACGTCAGCGATCACCCCGCCGCCGTGGTGCTGGTTGAGAACCTGGAGCAGGCCCACGCCTCGGCGCAGAGCCTGTTCGCGCGTGTCCTCGACAGCGGGATGGTGGAAGACAAGTTCCTGAAGAAGAAAATCCCCTTCGGCAAGACGGTATTCATTTTCAGCACCGGGCTGGGCGGCGAGAGCTACGAGGCCGAGGGCCGGGCCGGGGCCGGCGCGGCGGGCGCGGGGCCGGCGGCGCTTGCGATGTTAAGGGAGGCCCGCGACCCGTTGAGCGGGCAGCCCGCGATTCTGCCCGAGCTTTGCTCCAAGCTGGCCCGCTGCTTTCCGGCGGTGTTCCGTCCACTTCCGGCGGGGCGGCTGAAGGACGTGGCCCGGCATGCGGTGGATGAGCTGGACCTTGAGTTCCTGCGTCGCCTCGGGATCAGGGTGACGGTCTCCGACCCGCGCCTGCTCACGCTGCTTCTGCTCCGGCTGGGCCCGGACCTCGACGCCTGCGGGCTTGCCGCCGGGGTCCCGCGGATCATCAAGGACGGGTTCCGCGACGCTCTGATCCGGCACCGGAGCGGGCTTACGGATGGCGACTCCGCGTTCGAGCGTCTGAAGTCTCTGGAGCTGCGCCCGCCGGAGGGCGAGGCCGGAGAGTTTTTTAAGCACATTGATGAAAACGATGGGCCTCCGGGCGCGGGACCGGAGGGCACGGAAGCACGGAGGCGCGATCGGTTCGTTGAGTCCTGGTTCCGGTCGAGGAAGGCGGTGAGCTTCGAGTGGTCGTCCGAGCTCAAGTTCGAGGACAAGCGGGGCGTAATCATTCTTCGTCCGGCAAATATCGTGGTGCGCACGGCGGTTTCGGGGCGGGACCTGGGCGCGCGGCTTTCCATGAGCGGAGTGCCCACGGAGCGCTTTTCCGCGGTGGCGGGCGCGGGCGAGGCCAAGCGGCGGCTCCGTGAGATCATCCAGTGGATGCGCGCTCCCGAGACCATCCGCTCTCTGGGGGTGGACCTGCCCACCGGCATCCTTTTGGAAGGCCCGTCGGGAAACGGCAAGACGCTGCTCGCCCGCGCGGTGGCCGGGGAGGCGGGGCTGCCGTTCTTCGCGGCCAACGCCACCGACTTCGCGTCCAAGTGGGTGGGCGAGAGCGAGCGGAACGTGCGCGAGCTGTTCGAGCGCGCCGCGGCCTATGCGCCGTCCATCCTGTTCCTGGACGAGCTCGACGCCATCGGCTCGCGGCGCGACCTGGAGAGCTCCGCGGTCCACGACCAGGTGCTGACCCAGCTCCTGGTGTGCATGGACGGGTTCGCGAGGCGGGAGAGGCCGGTCTTCTTCCTGGCCGCCACCAACCGCGCCGACCTGCTCGACCCGGCGCTCAAGCGGCCCGGCCGCTTCGATTACGTAATCTTCATCGGCGACCTCGACCTAGGCGCCCGCGCCGAGCTCTTGCGCCTCAAGACCGCGGCCATCCCGCTCGCGCCCGACGTTGACCTGGCCGCGTTGGCCCGCGCCTGCTGGGGATTCTCCGGGGCCATGCTGGCGCAGGCGGCCAAGGAGGCGGCGGTGCTGGCGTTCCGCGACGCGCCGGCCGGGTCTGTACCGGGCGGAACTGGGCCGGGCGGCATCCGGGCGGGCATGAAGCATTTCCGGGAGGCCGTCACCAACGTGCGCCACGGCCTCGCCCGCGACGGCGCGCGGCCCACCGGCGACGACTTGAGGCTGACGGCGTATCACGAGGCCGGGCATGCCCTGATCGCGGAGAGCGGGCGGCCGGGGAGCGTCACCCAGGCCACGGTCCTGCCGCGCGGCCGCGCGCTGGGGCTGGTGGATTCCCTGCCGGAGGGGGAGGACCATGCGTGGACCATGCGGGACCTGCTGCTCCGCGTGCGCGTCGCTTTGGCCGGCCGGTGCGCCGAGATCATCGCGTTCGGGGAGGACATGGTCTCGGCGGGCTCATGCCGGGACCTGGAGACGGCGACGAGGGCCGCGGCGCTGGCCGTGACCCGCTTCGGCATGTCGCGGGAGATCGGCCCGCTCTCCCTGCCCGAGCTGGAGCGTGCGCTTCCCGGCTCCGGGGCGGGGGAGCGCGCGGGCCGCGAGGTCGAGCGCATGGTGCGCGAGCAGGAAAAAGCGGTCCTTGCGACGCTCGGCGCGAACCGGGCCGCGCTGGACGAGCTTGCGGAATTGCTCATGGAGCGCGAGACCGTTGACGGAGCCGAGGTCGCGCGGGTGGCGGAAAGGATCGGGGAAAAATAATGGCGGCCACACTGGACCAGATCGCCGGCTTTTTCGGCAACCGCAACATCACCTTCCGGCGCGACGACGCGCGGGGATGGCTGCTCGTGCCCTTTCAATATGAGCCGCTTAGCCCGTTGATCGTGGCGGTGGCGCTGGAGGAGGACGGGAGGTTCTTGAAGATTTTCGCGCCGCGGCTCATGCAATACGGCGACGGCCCGCACAAGCTCGCGCTGATGCAGACGCTGCTGCACACGTCGTGGGAGTCCAAGATGCTGCAATGGGAGTACGACCCGATAGACGGCGAGGTCCGGGCCATGGTCGAGTTCCCGATCGAGGACGCGGAGCTCACCGAGGCCCAGTTTTTCCGCGCCTTCGACGGCTTGAGCCGGCTCGCCATGCTCTTTTATCCGCGGCTCAAAAGCGTGATCGAGACGGGGTCCGATCCCGGCCGCGCGGAGGCCGTTCCGGAATCCACCCTGCCGCCCGGAAGCCCGCCGGACGCCCTGTGAAAATCCGGCCGGTCCCGCGCCATGACGCGGCCCCGGAAAAGTGGTAGCATTTTCCGGTGCAGATGTCGTTAAAAAATCACCGCCATGAATGACTCTCCCGCCATTAATCCGGGCCCGTCCCGGAAGTACCTGACCCCGCGCCGGCTCATCACCTGGCTCATCCTGGTAGTGCTTTTCGTGCTCCTGTTCAAGATGATCCCTCCCGCGCAGGTGCTGCTCGAGCTCAAGGGCATGAGCGTCTCGCGGCCGTGGGACCTGCTCGCGCTGCTCGGCTGCTCCTGCGTCGTCATCTGCGGGATCACGCTGCTCGACGGCACGGCCATGTGGTACTGCTTCTCGCGGTTCGAGCCGGCGATCAAGTGGCGGGAGATTATCAAGGTGCGCGCGGCCATGATGCTGCTCGCGTCCATCTCCACCCTGATCGGGCAAGCCGGGCTCGCGGTACACGTGGCGCGCAAGTACAAGGTCCCGGCCGGGACTGCGGCGGGCATGGTGATGTTCCTGTTCCTCTTGGAGATCTACGGGATGATCGCGGTGTCCACGCTGGCGCTGCCGGTGCTGGCCATTTTCGGCGTCCCGCCGGGCCCGGCGTTCCGCACGGGAGTGCTGCTGATCGCGGGGGCGTGGCCGGCGCTCATCATTTTCATCGCGGCGGGCCGCCGGATGAGAGACACGCGCCTGTTCGAGCGGCTGCGCCTGGCCCCGCTGCTCATCCCGCTGCGGACGCTCACCAACGCGGACATCCTTCGCCTGCTCCTCTTCAAGGGCCTGCTCGCGCTGTGGCAGGTGGTCATGGCCGTCGTGGTCTTCCGGCTCTACGGACTGCTCGTGCCGAGCGCGGACTTCTTTTTCTTTTTGCCCCTCGCCATCCTCTTCAGCTCGATCCCCATCACCCCGGCGCGGCTGGGCACCACCCAGTTCTCGTGGGTCTTCTTCATGGGCCAATACCTGACCAAGGAATCGCTTGTCGCCTTCTCGCTGCTCTTCCAGTTCCTGCTCAATATCGCGCGCTGGGCCGTCGGCCTCCTCGCGCTGCCGTTTGTTTCCAGGGAGATCAAGATCACGGGCGAGGCGCGAGACGAGACTTGAGACTGGAAGCCGGCCAAGCGCAATGGCCCTCCGGTCTCGGCTTCCGCGGCTTTTGCTGATTTATTTTCGGCAGACCGCGAGGAGGTCGAGACTGTCGGCGAGCCCTTCCCGGATGACGAAAAATTCTTCGATGCCGTACTTTCGGGTGAAGTCCTGCCCCGGGGCGTCGGCGGGGTCGCGGTAGATGAGCCTGCGCAGCAGCCGGATGACGGCGGGGATGACGGGTTCAGGGAGCAGCCAGCGGAGGTTGAGCGGGTCGAGCGACGCGATCTTCAGGTTCTGCTTGACGCGCGTAAGCTCCATCTGCTGGACGGCGTCGGTGGCGCGGATGCCCATGACCTGCACATCGGCGAAGCCGGTCCGGAGCACGTCCGCGAGGCCCTCCGGCGAATACTCGCGCACGTGGAAGCGGTTCCACGGCTTCATGCCCGGCTTGAGGCGGTTCAGCCGGTTGGGGGTGGTGACCAGGAACAGGCCCGGCGATTTCAGGACCCGGCCGGCCTCCGCCGCGTAATTCTTGTCGTCCACGATATGCTCGATCACCTGGAAAGAGGTGATGGCGTCGAAGGAGGTGTCGGGGAAGGGGATGATATTGCCGTCGTAAGGCAAAAACTCGCACTTTTCCGATCCGTACTTCCGGGCGGCATGATCCACGGCCTCGGGGTCCACGTCCAGACCGACGACATGCACGGCCCGCTGGGCCAACAGCGACGCCCCATAGCCTTCACCGCAGCCCAGGTCGAGCACCGCGGAGCCCGCGGCGATTTCCTGGAGCGCAGTCTCATAGGCGATCAGGTGGCGGAGGTACAGTATGTAATCGTACTCCGATTGCACCTCGCCCGGCAGCATCCGCTCGCCAGTCTTGGTCTTCAGTTCCGCCATCAAAAAACGCTCCCTTTGCAAAGCAACTGAAAAATTCCCGCCTTTAATTTAAGCGCAAAGACGCCAAGGACGCAAAGGGAATCGTAATCAGAAGGCGGGAGAGATGCCCCGTTGGCCGGCTATTTTGTTTCCAGCTCGGACAGTTCCTTGCCCTGTTCCTCCTGGGCCTTGGCGGGCAGATTGACGTTGTGTCTTTTCATGAGGCGGTAGAAGTTGGTGCGCTGCATGCCCACGGCGCGGGCGGCCTCGCTCACCTTCCACTCGTGGGCCGCGAGCGCGTTGATCACGAATGCGCGTTCGACCTCCTCGACGGCCTTTTGCTTGATCTCGCGGGTGGTTTTTTTCAGCTCCTCCATGGTTTTCGGGCCGGGGGTGGGCGGCGCGGGCCCGGCTTCCCGCACCGAGCCGGGCAGGTCGGCAGGAGTCAGCTCGTCTCCCTCGCAGGAGAGGACCGCGCGCTCGATGCTGTTCTCCAGCTCGCGGATGTTGCCGGGCCAGTTGTAACAGGTCAGGGCCTCGACGATGGCCGCGGGCAGCTTGAGCAGCGGCCGGTTGTACTTAACGCAGAACTTGCGGAAGAAATGCTCGGCCAGAACGGTGATGTCCTCTTTGCGCTCGCGGAGCGGGGGCATTGATTTTCTCCATAGCCTGATCAATGGCCCGGACCAGAGCCCCGGAAGGACAGGCACCTCTTTTTCCGGCCCGAATAATCATGACCGCAGCCGATTACATCCGCACCGTCGCAGCAAAAGCGTCCCCCACTTTTGAGACGTTACCATTTTTTTTCTAAACGAGTCCATGAAGCCTGGGGCAGGACTTGCAGATTGGGGGCGGGTTTTTTGAGCGGAGTGCCTTTCGGAACGCCCTGATTTCGGGCCCGTTCCAGATTTCGTCGAAGGTCTTCTGATGTAGGTTTCCGAAAGAGACGACCCTTGGATCGACTCCTTGGAGGCAGCAGGGCGTTACATCTCCCTCGACCGTGATGTACACGTAGTAAAAGGGCATTCGGCAAACATACTGCCAGTTCGGCCCGAGGGGGGACCGCTCGATCTTCACGGCGAGCTCCTTTGCCTTGGCGGCGGCTTTTCCCAGGGCTTCGCGGGCGTTTTGCAGGTTGTTTTTGCTGTATGCGGCTCTTTTAAGGCATTCTCCTCCCTCTCCGGAGTGGTCGTATAGGTTCTGGATTCGAATATTGTCTACGCCGAGCTTTGCCCCGAGCTCGACCATTGCCTCGATTTGATCCAGATTGTCCTGGGTGGCCACGAAATAGATTTGGGTCATGACCGGTTGTCCGGCCTCGCGGTTGGCCTTTTGGAAAGTCTCGATATTACTTATGACATTGTCGAAGTTTGCGCCGACGCGAATGGATTCAAAGGTTTTTTTATCGGCTGCATCGATGGAGAAGATCAGCGAATACAGTCCCGAATCGATAAGTGTTTGGGCGCACCCCGGTTTTCCGAGCATAGTGGAATTGGTCGCGAAATGAGTTTTTATTTTCTTTTCGGCTGCATATTTTACCATGTCGAAGATATGTTCGTTCAGGAGTGGCTCGCCGTACCCGGTCAGGTTAAGGTACTTGAGTGTTTTGAACTGATCGACGATATACTTGAACTCGTCAAGGGTCATGGTCCTTTTTTCGCTTCTTTTTTTAATTTCCTGGTTGCAGGTGGTGCATCTTAGATTACATAAGATCGTGGGTTCGAGTTGTATGTAGCGCGGTTTGAAAAGGACGTATCCGCCGAGAGAGAGTTTTGAAATTATCAACTTTATCAGGTTTACGAGAAACTTGTCCATTAAAATAACACTCTTGTCCAAAATAGGCCGTAAGAAAACCGCCAAGACGCCAAGAGCGCCAGGAATCGCCAAGTGAATCATGATGTTTCTTTGCGGCCCAAAAAAGAACAGCTCCGGAGCGTTGGCCCCAACCGGCTTGGCGAACCGGCCGACGGGAGCGCCAAGCAAGAAACATTCGCACCCAAGCCCTCTTAAAATAGTGTTGAAAAATAATCCTTGGCGCTCTTGGCGTCTTGGCGGTTCTCCGGTCCGTTTATTTTGGACAGCACTATTAAAATAACATAATTAGAAAAGGATTCTTTGTCAACTGAACTTGAACTTTAGAACTTTTCATTCAGTTCGGTCCTTATGTACATCAAGCCGCTTCCTTCAGCGGCGGAATTTTGTGGGGTTGGGGTTGGGGTTTCAAATTGCCAAAAATGCGGGAAGCCTTTGAAACAGCGCGGCGCAGGCGAGTTACGCTTGGCGGACCGGGCGGACTCCACCAGGGCTCGGCCTCGATCGTCTCCGCCCCCTCCGCCGTAACCGACAGCAGCCGGAGCAGGCTGTAAGCAACCAGGCAGAGGGTGACATGGCGTTTGATGGCGGTCAAGGAGCGCTGGCGGTAGTCGCCCATTCCACCCACCGTCTTGAGTTCGTCGAAGGCATCCTCGATCCGAAAGCGGCCGCCGTAGATTTCCAGCAGTCGCTCCGGGGTCATCGCGAGATCGGTGGTGAAAAAGAGGTTCATCTTTTTGCCGGAGCGCCGGGGGAAGATGACGACCAGGATGGGGAGATAACCCAAGGTCGGGCTGGAGATGAGGACGTCCACGAACCGGTGATGGTGACCGCTTTGCCGTAGATGTTGACCTTGAGTTCCCGGCGCTTGGATTTTTTTCCACAACTGCGCCGCGGAAACCTGTTGGCCCTTCTTGGGCGCGGTGAAGTCGTTGACAAAGACCAGCATCAGCGGCAACATAAGAGCTTGAGCGTTCATCAGCGTTCTCTCCCGCATAGTGAACCACACCCAATTTCATTATACGGGAAAACCTGGTGAACGCTATTCGGTTTCAATCATGGTAAAAAGTTCTGAAGTTCACCTAAATTGAGCGATTCTTCGATCAGAGCTTGCGGCGCCCGGCCTGGCAAGCAATTCCGCGGCGAAAGAGTTCATACCTGAAAAGTGGCCAGCCCCCGATCATTAGTACGCCCTTTCAGGGCTTAAGAGGTTTGAGGAGCTGCTCTTTTTCCCAGGGCTTCCGCCCTGGGTTAACGAAGATCGCCCTTGCAGGGCTGAAAAAGAATCGCTCAATTCAGGGTTCAGTAAGGCTCAAACCCGCACTTTTCCGATCCGTACTTCCGGGCGGCATGATCCACGGCCTCGGGGTCCACGTCCAGACCGACGACATGCACGGCCCGCTGGGCCAACAGCGACGCCCCATAGCCTTCACCGCAGCCCAGGTCGAGCACCGCGGAGCCCGCGGCGATTTCCTGGAGCGCAGTCTCATAGGCGATCAGGTGGCGGAGGTACAGTATGTAATCGTACTCCGATTGCACCTCGCCCGGCAGCATCCGCTCGCCAGTCTTGGTCTTCAGTTCCGCCATCAAAAAACGCTCCCTTTGCAAAGCAACTGAAAAATTCCCGCCTTTAATTTAAGCGCAAAGACGCCAAGGACGCAAAGGGAATCGTAATCAGAAGGCGGGAGAGATGCCCCGTTGGCCGGCTATTTTGTTTCCAGCTCGGACAGTTCCTTGCCCTGTTCCTCCTGGGCCTTGGCGGGCAGATTGACGTTGTGTCTTTTCATGAGGCGGTAGAAGTTGGTGCGCTGCATGCCCACGGCGCGGGCGGCCTCGCTCACCTTCCACTCGTGGGCCGCGAGCGCGTTGATCACGAATGCGCGTTCGACCTCCTCGACGGCCTTTTGCTTGATCTCGCGGGTGGTTTTTTTCAGCTCCTCCATGGTTTTCGGGCCGGGGGTGGGCGGCGCGGGCCCGGCTTCCCGCACCGAGCCGGGCAGGTCGGCAGGAGTCAGCTCGTCTCCCTCGCAGGAGAGGACCGCGCGCTCGATGCTGTTCTCCAGCTCGCGGATGTTGCCGGGCCAGTTGTAGTAGGTCAGGGCCTCGACGATGGCCGCGGGCAGCTTGAGCAGCGGCCGATTGTACTTAACGCAGAACTTGTGAAAGAAATGCTCGGCCAGGATGCTGATGTCCTCTTTGCGCTCGCGGAGCGGGGGCAGGAAGATAGGGACCACGTAGAGTCGGTAGAACAAGTCCTCGCGGAAGGCCCCGGTCAGCACCATCTGTTTCAGGTTTTTGTTGGTGGCCGCGATCAGGCGGATGTCGGTTTGCTTGGGCTCGGTGCCGCCGACCGGGATGTACTTGCGCTCCTGGATCACGCGAAGCAGCTTGCCCTGCAGCTCGAAGGACAGATCGCCGATCTCGTCCAGGAACAGCGTGCCCCCGTTGGCGACCTCGAAGAAGCCGACCTTGGTTGACACCGCTCCCGTGAATGACCCTTTGGTGTGCCCGAACAGCTCGCTCTCCAGGAGCGTCGGAGTGAGCGCCAAGCAGTCCACCGTCACGAACTTGGCGTCCGAGCGGTGCGAGTTCTTGTGGATGGCCCGCGCCACCAGCTCTTTGCCCGTGCCTGACTCGCCGGTGATGAGCACGGTGGAATCGGTGGCCGCGATCTTGCTGATCAGCTTGAAAACCTCGATCATGCGCGGGCTCTGGCCGATGATGTTGTCGAAGATCATCTGCGCCGGCAGCTCGTGGTCCGACAGGAACGGGTAGAGCGACCGGCCCTTGCCTTCGAGCGCGTTCTTCACGGTGATCACCAGCTCGTTCGGCGAGAAGGGCTTGGACAGGTAATCGTACGCGCCCAGCTTGATGGCCTCGACCGCGGTGTTGATGGAGGAATAGCCGGTGATCATGATGACCTGGGCCCGGGTGAAGTGCTGCTTGATGTACTTCAACAGCTCCATGCCGCCCTTTTTCGGCATGATCAGGTCCACGATGATCACGTGGAAGTAACGCTTGCCGAGCTGCTCCAGCGCCTCGTCCACGCTGTGCGCGGTGGTGACCTTGTACCGGTGCGCGCCCAGCGCGCGCGCGCAGCTTTGCAGCACGACCTCCTCGTCGTCCACCACCAATATGTTGACGCCCTTCATGCCGCCGCCCTCCCGCCGGCCCCGGAATTGGCCGGCAGCGTTATGGTGAAACATGCGCCGCCGCCCTTCTTGCTCTCCACCTCCAGCTCGCCGCCGTGGTTCACGATGATGCCCATGCTGACGGACAGTCCGAGCCCGGTGCCCATTTCCTTGGTGGTGAAGAAGGGGTCGAAAATTTTTCGCATCGTGTCCTCGTCCATTCCCGGGCCGTTGTCGCGGAACATGATCACCACCGACTGGCCGTCCGGCCCCGGCTTGGCCCGCACGTAAAGGGTGCCGGCCCCGTTCATGGCTTCCTCCGCGTTCACGATCAGGTTCATGAAGACCTGCTGGACCTGGTCGCGGTCGAGCATGAGGCGGGGCAGGCCCGAGTCGAAGTCCTTGATAATCTCGATCTCGCGGAAGTCCTTGTGGTTCTCGACCAGCGCGATGGTCTTCTTCAGGATCTCCAGCACATCGTTCTCCCTCTTCTCCGGCTCGCTCTGCCGCGCGAAATCGAGCAGTCCCTTGATGATCTTCTTGCACCGCTCCGTCTCCCGGATCACCACGGCCACGTCGAGCTGCACCTGCTCCTTTTCCGGGCAGGCGTCCCGGATGAAATAGGAAAAGTTCATGATCCCGGTGAGCGGGCTGTTAAGCTCGTGCGCGACGCCGGCCGAGAGCTTGCCCAGCGACGCGAGCTTCTCCGAGCGCACCAGCAGGTTTTGCTGCCGGATCAGCTCCCGGTTCGCCTGCTCCAGCTCGCGCGACTTGTTCTCGATCTGGCCCTTGGCCAGGAGCAGCTCGTCCTGGCGGTGGCGCACGCTCCTGGTGATCGAGTTGGTCATGTAAACCGTCATCAGGATGGTGGTGCCAAAGGCCACGGCCCCCGCCAGGATGTAGGGCTCGTTGTTCCACAAATCCGCCGACGCAAACCCCCGGATGTGGTAGTGACTGATCACGCCCAGGTAGGAAAGCCCGAGCAGCAAAAACAGCAGGAACACCGTGGCCCCCGCGTGATACCAGATGTCCCGGCCCGAGAGCAGGATGCTGCCCATGATCATGTGGAAGATGAAAAAGAAAATGAACGGGTTCTCGATGCCCCCGCTCACGTGGATCAAAAGGACCAGGGCCAGGAGGTCGAGGCCGATCTGCAGGTTGGCCTCGATCCGCAGGGAGAGCGGTGTCCTCTTGAAGCGCGATTGGAAGAGGTGCAGAACGAAAAACCCGATGTTGTAAAGGAGCACCGCCGCCGCGATCGGACCGATGGCATGAAGATCAAGCTCCAGCCCGAAAACCCGTACCGAGAAAAATATCAGCGCCGCCAGACCCAACAGAAACAGCCATCGCAACTTGACAAACCAGTCAAGCCGCTCCAGCAACTCCTGTTCCCGAGGCGAAAACTCCTTCATCAATACTCCCCACCTTCCGGACGATCCGCGGCTCCGGACCACTCCAGCAGGATTTTAGTGCTATTTACGTGCCATGAACCCCGACTTTCGATGGCCGCGCTCCCTGAATCTCCCGGCCGGATACATCCCCGCGCCGGACCGGATCGCGCTAAAACATCCGCCAAGTCAGCCGGCCGGAATAAATTCATGATTTCAATTGATTGCAATGCGGTAGCGAGAAAACCACTGGGTCCCCCCGAAATTGCGCGGCATGGGCGCAACACGGCACGGATGCATTCTATCTCAGCCCGTGTATCGCCACCGGATACATCCGTCAAATTTTACATATCTTTAACGGCGGTGTCTTTGTCAACCGGACAAATATCTTTACAATTGATCTGATTGAAAGTCATGCAAAAGGACGGCATTGAAGGACGTTGCTGCTCGATGCCCCAAGGAATCGCCAATCCAGGGCCGCCTCCCACCGTGTTTAAGGATCCCAGTTCACCACTCGTATCGGCCGGCGATACATGGACATCGGCTCCTGATATTTCGGCCACTCTGCCGGCATCGTTGGAAAAGCTTTTTTATTTCATCATGTTATCCGGGCAACCGGGACGGGGCCGGTTTGTTTATTGTATCCGCTCCTGATACAAAACGATTGAAAACTCATCCCCCGGTTTACCGGCGGATACAGATTTCATGAAAAATCGTTATAAATATCAATTTGTTGCAGGCAGAGAGCTGCCACCGGCCCGTCCCTTGGCATCGAGATTGAATAGTAAGAGATCGGAAGCGAAAAAAAAGCGGCAAGTAAATGGAAGGAGGTACTCAGATGAGAAAGAATAAAAAAGCCGTCGGTTATGTGTGCGACATCCCGATCCCCGGGACTGACGAGGTTATCAGCAAGGAGGACCAGAGGCTCCGGATGCTGAAGTTCGCGCAAAAGGAAGGCCTGGACCTGGCGTGCATTTACGAGGACGAGAAGTTCACCGAAGACTTCATCGGCCGGCCGGGCTTCGCGAAGCTCCTGGCCTGCAAGGAAGAGTTCGACACCATCCTGGTCGAGCGGGTTTGGTCCTTGAGCCGGAAGAAAAAGGCACTCGATCCCTTCCTCAAAGAACTCGACCGCAAGGGCGTGCAACTGATGGCCAGCTCCTATCTCTGGGACTGCCTGAGCCAGCAACTGCGCCACCGCTATGCCGTCAAGCTCTCCGACCGGTGCCGCAAGGAAGCCCGGGCGCTGGCCGAAGCCAGGAATCTCAAAGTGGTCGCGTAATCTTCAACGCCGAAGTTATATGGAAAGGAGAAGGAAAATGAAAAGGATGAAAAAAGCGGTCGGTTATGTGTGCGAGATCCCTATCCCGGGCACAGACCAGGTGATCGGTAAGGAAGATCAGAGGGCGCGGCTCACCAAGTGGGCCGAGAAAGAGGGCGTCGAGTTGATCACGGTTTTCGAGGATGACGCCTACAACAAGGACGTCATGGCCCGGCCGGGCGTGCAGAAGCTTTTGAGCTGCCGGGAGAGACATAACCTGGTCCTCTGCGAGCGCATCTGGGCCTTTGCCCGCAAGAACAAGGACCTCGAGCCCTTGCTTGCCGAGCTGGACAAACAGGACGTGACCCTGGCCGCAAGTTCCTATATGTGGGACATGGTCAGCCAGCAGGTCCGCCATCGCTATGCCGTCAACCTGGCGGAACGGGCGAAAAAGGAAGCGGAGGCTCGGGTCGAAGCCGCGAGCCTGAAGGTTGTGGCCTAAGCGCAAGATGGGCCGGGTAGTACCCCAACCGCTCCCCGGTAGTTGAGGGGTGCGTATTATAGGAGGCGCAAAATGCAGTTACCCATCGAAATCCCGCATCGAGAGATGTACTGGCATATTGCCGCGCCCTTCAAGTATTTCATTTATCCGATCCTGGCCGTATCTCTGGGAGCTTTCGCCTACGGGGCGTATCGGAAATTCAATTTCTGGAGGCAAGGCCAGCCGGACCCCAAACGGTTCGGCCAGTACGTGGCGCGGGCCGGGAAGGTCTTCTGGGAAATCCCGTTCCAGACCCGGGTGCTTAAGGACCGCACCGGCGGCCTTCTGCACGTCCTGATCTTCTGGAGCTTCGCCCTGCTTACCCTCACGACCGCCATTGTCTTTTTGGATGTGGACTTCCAAATCCCGATCTACAACGGTTCGCTCTACCTCGTCGTGTCCTTGATGGCCGATCTCGCCGGCTTAGCACTCCTGATCGGGCTCGGGATCGCGAGCTTCCGGCGCTACGTGGTCAAGGCCGAGCGGCTGGACAACAAGTGGGACGACGCCTTCGTGTTGATCCTGCTCTTCGCGGCGACCCTCACCGGTTTTGTCCTGGAGGGCTTACGCATCGCCAATACCCCGGACCACTGGGCGGCCTGGGCCCCGGTCGGCTTGGTCTTTTCCAAGGTTATGGGCGGGATGAGCGAGGCCACCGTGATGCGGGTGTATCAGGGGCTGTGGTGGTTCCATGCCCTGGTCGCCTTCACCTTTATCGGCTCGATCCCGTACACCAAGTTCTTCCACATCATCACCCTGCCTCTCAACACCTTCTTCAGCTCGCTCGAGCCCAAGGGTTCTCTCGAGCGGCCCGACATCGAGGCCATGATGAACGACGAGGCGGCCATGGATAACTTCAACGTGGGCGTATCCGCGGCCAAGGACCTGACCTGGAAGATGCGGCTGGACTACGATTCCTGCCTGCGCTGCGGCCGCTGCCTCGAGGTCTGCCCCTCTTACATCAATAAGCATCCTCTCGCGCCCAAGACCTTCATCAACGACATGAAAGAGTTCGCCTGGTCCGAGTTCCAAAAGAGCGTCAAGAATGGAAAGGGCAAGCCGGCCGGTGAGGGCGAGGCGGCCCCCGAAGAGCCCGCGGCCATTGTCGGCAACGTCATCGAGAACGATGTGATCTGGGAATGCCGGACCTGCCGGGCCTGCATGGAAGTCTGCCCCGCCCACATCGAGCACGTCCCCCAGATCATGGAGCTCCGCCGGGGCGAGGTCATGATGCGCGGCCAGTGTCCCCCCGACGCCGCGGTGGCCCTGAAGACCCTCGAACGCGGCGGCAACCCCTTCGGGCCCCAGGAGGAGCGCTCAAAGTGGATCAAGGACATGAAGATCCCCGTGATCGGCGCCGGCGAGGAATGCGAGATGCTGATCTGGATCGGCTGCTGCACCACCTACGACCAGATTAAGCAGAAGGTCGCCTATAACGTCATCACCATCCTCCATGAGGCCGGCATATCCTCCGGCGTCATGGGCGACGAGGAATTTTGCTGCGGCGATCCCGCCCGCGTGCTCGGCGACGAGAACCTGTTCCAGGCCACCGCGAAAAGCCAAATCGAAAAAATCTCGAGCCGAAAATTCAAATACCTGGTCACCCAATGCCCGCACTGCTACAATGTGTTCAAAAACGAATACCCGCAATTCGGCGCCAAGTTCAAGGTCCTCCACCACACCGAGCTCATCCATCAGCTCATCAAGGACGGCCGGCTCGACCTCGAACTGCCCATCGAGCGCACCATCGCCTATCACGATCCCTGCTACCTGGGCCGCTATAATGACATCTACGATATGCCCCGCGAGATCTTGAAGAGCATCAAGGGCGTGAAGCTCGTCGAACTCAAGAACACCCGCGAGCGGAGCCAGTGCTGCGGCGGCGGCGGCGGCCATTACTGGATGGACATCCCCAACGGAGAGCGCATCAACGTTGCCCGGGTCAAGGAAGCGGTCCAGGGCAAAGCGGACATTGTGGCCGTGGGCTGCGTCTATTGCCTGCAGATGCTGAATGACTCGGTGAAACTCCTGGACCTTGATGAAAAAATGCAGGTCCTCGACATCTCCGAACTCGTCATCGAAGCCATGGGCGGCCTCCCCAAAGTCGTCTCAAAATCCGTCATCGAGGTCATGGCCGCCTAAGCACCTCGAACCGGGCGATAACCTGAATGAGGGTCTGGCCTTTTGGGCCAGACCCTCATTTCATAAAATAATCCGGTGCATGGACTACAAATTTATGTCCTTAAAACTGCATGAGTTGGCCAGGATCTTATTCATGAAATCCGTGCTAATGACCGGGATACCCCACATAGCTCCGCTATGTGGGCGGCTCCGCCGCAGGATGCTTGGTCCGGCGCTCCATAGCGAGCACCCGCTCCCATCCCGGATACCCCACATAGCTCCGCTATGTGGGCGGCTCCGCCGCAGGATGCCCCGTCGCCGGCTTCATATCTGGCGTCCGCCCACATCCCGGATACCCCACATAGCTCTGCTATGTGGGCGGCCCCCGGCCGCAGGATACCTTCCAGCATCTGTCATATCAGGCACCCGCTCCCATCCCGGATACCCCACATAGCTCCGCTATGTGGGCGGCTCCGCCGCAGGATGCCCGCCCAACAACCTGAGAGTACTTCCCCTTGCGCCTGCCATTTCCTCCAATATATAATCCTCTCATGACCAAGCGCACTATCACCGGCGGCGGCAACACTCACTTCGTCACCTTCGGCTGCGCCGGCCGCCGCCAATTGCTCAACACTCCCCGCTCCCGCCAGATCGTCATCTCCGTCCTCTCCGGCCTCTCCCGCCAGGGCCGCGTCAGTGTTTCCGGGTTCGTCATCATGCCTGACCACGTCCACGCCCTGCTCTGGTTCAAGCAAGGAGATTCCGTCCTGGCCGAGGTCATGAAGACCTGGAAACGCCTCTCCGCGCATTACCTCATCAAGTACTACGAGCAACATTCCCCGTCCGTTCTGCCGTACCTCCACATCACCCGGAACGGACGCGACATCGTCTCGGTCTGGACCCGCCGTTATTATGATTTTTCCGTGCGCTCCCATGAAAAGGCCCACGAGAAATTGGATTACATGCATTACAACCCGGTCAAGCAAGGCCTGGAGGCCTCACCCCAGGATTACATTTGGAGCAGTGCGCGCTGGTATTATCTGCATAAGAGCGTGGGAGTGAAAATCGAGCCGGGGTTCTAGCCCTGTTGCACGGATAGCCCACATAGCTCTGCTATATAGGCGGCCTCCGGGCCGCGGGATGGAATGTCGGCCATTATGGGGAGGCAATAGGAGTTTAACGTCGGGCAGCGGATGATCGATCGGTGGAAGAAATATCCCGCGCATCCTGCGGCGATGCCGCCCACAAAGCGAAGCTCCGCGGGCAAGATAGCTTTTTAGTCATGATCCTCTTTATCTGAATCAATAGTGAGAAACTTTGCAGATATTTTATCCAACAAATTGGATAATTCAGAGGCATCCTCTGAGATAAGAGAGTCTAAAAATGAACTCCAACTGCGAGGCTGTCCCATCCATAGTTGAAGGTTCTTAAAAAGGATGGCGGTTCCATCCAGCTGATTGTAAAATCAGCTAACCCAAAAATCTCTTTAAAGGAGGAACCGCCATGAAGAGAAGCTATCAGA
>Ga0307379_10001679_pt1 | contig 34346 bp, 32 predicted proteins | sample UN2MG_FD_202237 | JGI IMG/M metagenome (GOLD analysis project Ga0307379, IMG submission 202237) | Soil microbial communities from Risofladan, Vaasa, Finland - UN-2 | ecosystem: Environmental > Terrestrial > Soil > Coastal area > Acid sulfate soil | place: Finland: Risofladan, Vaasa | collected...
GCCCGCGAGTACGCGACGATGTTCGCCTACGGCCTCCCGACCCGCACCGTGCTCCGTCTCGCCGTGGTCGAGAGCCTGATCATGGGAGCGCTGGCGACCTTGCTCGGCGTGGCGATAGGCATCGGGATCCTCAACTGGGTCGTCGACGCCAGTCTCAAGGAGGTGCTGCCCGAACTCGGGGTCGTCGTCTCGCTCTCGCCGACGTCGGTGCTGCTCGCTGCGCTCGCAGGCGCCGGGGCGATGGGCGTCGCGCCGCTGTTGACCGTCCGGCGCCTACGACGGATGGACGTTCCCTCGACGCTCCGTGTGGTCGAGTGAGCTCCGGCGCCGGAAGCCGAACCTCACCCCTCGCGAGCGGTCCTACCCGGATGCCGATCCGTAGCTATAGCGGATGACGGCGGGCGCCGGCGTGGGCAGCATCAAGCACTCACCGAACGCTCGACAGCGAGCGATCCCGACCGAAGGAGTCCAGTTCCCTTGACCGCAAGACCCCGCGTCCTCGTGCTCGGAGGGGGCTTCGCCGCACTGGAGAGCGCCTTTCTGCTTCGTATGCGCCTGCGTGACCGCGTCGACATCGAGCTCGTCTCCGACAACGGTGAGTTCGTCTTCCGCCCCAACTCGATCTATGTCCCATTTGGGGCCAAGCCCGAGTCCCTGCTGGTTGATCTGCGCAAGCCGTTGCGCCGCCGTGGGATTGGCTTCCGCCAGGAAACGGTCCTCGAGGTCGACCCGGACGCCCGCCGCGTTGGTCTTGCCGACGGCAGCAAACTCGCTTACGACAAGCTCGTGATCGCGACGGGGGCCGACACCGCGGCTTCGGAGGTGCCCGGCCTCGAGGAGAACGCCGCCACGATCTGGACGACGGAGACGATGCTCGGCGTGCGGGAGCGCTTCGAGCGGGTGCGGGAGCGCGCCAAGGCCGGACAGCGCAGCCGGGTGCTCTTCCTGGTTCCGCCCAACAACAAGTGCTCGGGCCCGCTCTACGAGATGGTGTTGATGTTCGAGACCTGGCTCCGCCGCGAGCAGGCGAGAGATCACGTCTCGATCACCTGGTCGACCTTCGAGGGCTCCTACATCCAGGCCTTTGGAAGTCGCCTCCACGAGCTGATCGGCGGCGAGTTCGCCGAGCGGGGGATCGAGGGTCACACCGGCGAGCGGGTCAGCGTCGTGCGCGAAGACGAGGTTGTCTACGAGGACGGCAGTACCCGATCCTACGACGAGCTGATCGCCTTCCCCCCGTACGTCTCGGCCGTCAGCTACGGGTCGTTGCCGTCCGACGATCGCGGCTTCATCGACACTGAGCTCGGCACGCGTCAGGTGGTCGGCCATGAGGAGATCTACGCACCCGGTGATGCCGGTGACTTTCCCGTCAAGCAGGCGTTTCTCGCCTTCCTGCAAGCCGATACCGTCGCCGAGCACATCGCCGCTGAGGTGATGGCGACGGAGTTCGAGCAGCCGTTCGACCCAATCAGCATGTGCGTGATGGAGATGTACGACAAGGCGACCTTTGCGCAGGTTCCCCTGGAACTCACCGGCGACCCCGAGCATCCTGTTCGCTTGCGGGCGGGTGCGGAGGCGGACTACAAGGTCGGCACATCGAAGGCCTGGAGACTCGGTAAGAAGGCGCTCGGGTTCTCGGTCCCGATGCGGTTCTCCGCAGGCCAGCCCTTCCACGCCGGCAAGGGCTGGCAGGCGATGGACATCGGGCTGCGAGGGATGGCCGGAGTGCTCGCCGATTGAGTCTCGAGGCCTTCCGGCCCGCCGCGACTTAGTCGCTCAGCCGCTGCGAGCCGGCGTACACGTTGATCCGCCCCCGCCGAGCGAATCCGCAGAGGGTCATGCCCTGCTCGCCGGCGAGCTCGATCGCCAGCGAGCTTGGGGCGCCGACGCCGACGAGGATCGGGCAGCCTGCGACCGCGGCCTTCTGGACGAGCTCGAAGGAGAGTCGGCCGCTGACGCAGAGGATCCCGTCGACAAGCGGAATCTGCCGCCCCAGCACTGCCCTGCCGATCACCTTGTCCATCGCGTTGTGGCGGCCGATGTCCTCTCGGGCGCAGATCGCCTCCCCCTTTGAGCTGAACAGCCCCGTCGCGTGTAGCCCTCCGGTCAGCTCGAAGACCGGCTGGGAGAGCCGTTCGGGCAGATCCGCGACCAGCGCTCGCTCGACGCTCGGCCCTGGTCCGAGTCGTGGGCAGTCGACGATGATCTCCTCGATCGCGCCCTTACCGCAGACGCCGCAGGAGGAGGTCGCGTAGAAGTTGCGCTCGCCGGGGTCGTGCAGCAGCGGCCCGGCGACCTCGATCGTGTTCGCCTCGAGTTCCGTTCCGAGGGTGGTCGGGCTGGGCCCGTCGATCAGGCCCTCCCCGTGCAGGAACCCGAGAGCCAGCTCGTCATCGTTGCCGGGAGTCCGCATCGTCACCGCGATCGGCCGCCCGTCGACCCGGATCTCCAGCGGCTCCTCGACCGCGACCTCGTCGGCGCCACGATCGTGGCTGACGCGTTTGTGCATGCGCGGGTCCACCTCGTCAGTATGGCTGCGGCCTGCGGATCAAACAGCTACGCCGCAGAGGGCAGCATCGGTCGATGGCTCTGCGTAAGCCCCGGAAGCGGCCGACGCCCTCGAACTGGGCGAGTCTGAACCTCGATCCACCGTTCTCCCTCGGCAATCGGCCGACCTCGCGCCGAGCGGGCGAATCGCAGCCACCCACCGCCCTCAGGCGCCGCCAGCTCCAAGCTCAGCGGCTCGACCAGCAGCGAGACCCCGTTCGCGAGCAGGCTGACGCCAGCCCGGGACCCAGCGGAAGCCTCAGCTGACCGTAGCCGCGCTCAGCCGAGCGCCGGCAAGGCCCTGATCCGCCCCAACGCCTCGACGAAGGCCTCGATCACGCCCGCCTCGGGCCGGTCGAGGCCGCCGAGCAGGTTGAGCATCGTCGACTTGCTGGCGCCCGAGCGACCGAGGATCGCGATCAGCTCCCCGCGTTCGATCTCGAGCCCAGCCCCGTCCAGAACCGTGCGCGCCGCGCGCCCCTCGCCGACGCTCTTACAGACCCCACGGGCGCCCACCAATGGCACCACAATCAGGTTTGAGAGCGGTCCTTACGGGCCGACAACGAATTGCCGAGCTCCCCGAGTTCGCGCCTTTCTACGGCGATCTGGGCTCGCGCCTGCCTTTAGCCTGGCGACCATGAACCATCGCCTACGAACTCAGGGAGCCGCACGCGGCCCCGGCGGCCGGGCGGGCCGGGGGGTCGATGCCTGACGGTCGAGTGGGAGATCGTCCGCTTCCTCCCCGCGCTCGCGATGGCGTTCTTCATCGGCGGCCAGCTCGTCGTCGCGGTTGCCGTCGTCCCGGTCGAGACCCGCCTCCCCGACCGCGAGCGCCTGCGGGCGATCGCCCGGCGCTTCGGCTACGGCTCGCTCGTGGCCCTGCGCGTCTTGATCGCGACGGGAACGGCGATGGCGATCCACTTCGACTACTGGAGCAACGGTACCCTGCAGATCAAGCTCGGTCTGGTCGGCTTCGTGGTCGCACTGACGACGCTGCACCTGCTCTGGCCCCGGGCGCGCTGGCTCCAGGCAGTGATCCTGATCGCCTCCTGGGCGATCGTCTGGCTCGGCCTCGAGCTGGCGCACTGAGCAGGAATGCCCGGGACCGCCGATCATGCGTGAGCTGCGCGACTCGATCTCGATCGACGCGCCGCCGGAGCGGGCCTGGGAGTGGTTCGAGGGGCTCGCCGACCACTACGCCGACTGGCACCCCGCCCACGTCTCGGCCGAATGGGAGCGCGGGGCGCCGTCGTGTCAGATCGCAGCCTGATGCTCGTCGGGCCGCTCGAGGGCATGGACCGGCGGCGGACGGTGGCGTTCGTCAGGTCTCAGATCGGGGTCCTGCTCGCGTACGACCGGGCGCACGGGACCGATCTCTCGCGGGTCCTCGAAATCGGCCTCGACGCGCCCAACCGCGACGAGGCGGCGCATCGCGCACATGCACCGCAACACGTTCCGGCGACACCTCAATCGTGCACAGGGGCTGATCGAGCTCGATCCCGACGACGGGAGACGACCAGGTCCTAGCGGTGCACCTGGCGCTCAGGCTCACGCACGTCACGGCCGTGGAAGACGCCTCAGGCTCGGAGTGAGCGGGAGGACCGGCGTGCGCTTGCGCGCGCCGGTCGAGGGCAGCGACGTGACCACATCCGGATCGGTGCGCGTCTTCTCGGCGTGCTCGATCGCGGCGACCAGGTCGCGCCGCGGCGACCGGGGGAGCATCGGCTTGGAGAAGACCCGCCGCGCCTGGTCGCCGCAGCGTTCGCAGGCGACCGACTCGGGCGCGGTGCCGAGCGGGAACCTCACCACGAACGACACCCCGTCGCTGTCACATCGGTACTCGTACGTCGTCACTAGGACCTCCTTCGCTGCTTTGCGGGAGATGCCGAGCGCCCCGCGCGGGGGCCCGGCGCATGTTGATGCGCCGGCCCCCCGCGCGGGGCCCCGAACGCGCTCAGTTCGCCGAGCGCGGCACCTGCATGCCCTGCTTGACCTGGTGGGGTTTGGCGCTCGACGGGGCGATGTCGAAGTCGAATATCGCCCTGGGGATATACACCGTCGCGCACGAGTTCGGGATGTCGACCACGCCGGAGAACCGGCCCTCGATCGGCGCCGAGCCCAGGATCATGTAGGCCTGGATGTCGGTGTAGCCGAACTTCATCATGTAATCGATGGCGTGGTGACAGGCACGTTCGTAGGACAGCTGCGAGTCGAGGTAGTGCTGTTTGCCGTCCAGATCGACCGACACGCCCGAGAAGGCGATCCACTCCGAGTACTGCGGGTCGCGGATGCCGGGCATGAAGATCGCGTTCTCCGAGACGCCGAACGTCTCCATGCCGCCCTTGATCACGTCGACGTGCAGGTCCATGAACCCGCCCATCTCGATCGCGCCGCAGAACGTGATCTCGCCGTCGCCCTGCGAGAAGTGCAGGTCGCCGAAGGACAGATTCGCCCCGTCGACGAACACGGGGTAGAACACCCGCGTCCCGGCGGTGAAATTCTTGATGTCCTGGTTGCCGCCGTTCTCGCGCGGCGGCGCGGTGCGGGCAGCCTCGCCGGCCACCTTGTCGAACTCCGCCCCGCTCAGGGTGCCGAGGATCGCGCTGTCAGGAAGCGGCGGCAGCGCGAGCGGCGGGACCCGGTCGGGATCGGTGGCGATGAGGTCGGTCTCGCGCTTGGTCCACTTCGCCAGCAGCTCCGCCGACGGCGCCGTGCCCATCAGGCCCGGGTGGTGGATGCCGACGTACGAGCACTCCGGGATGTGGCGCGACGTCGCGACGTCGCCCTGGAAGTCCCAGATCACCTTGTAGGCGTCGGGGAACCGGTCGGTCAGAAAGCCGCCGCCGTTGTTCTTGGCGAAGACGCCCGTGTAGCCCCAGCCCATGCCGGCGTAGGGGCCCTCGGACTCCTCGTGGGAGGCGTCGATGTCGAGAACGTCGACGACGAGCAGGTCGCCGGGCTCGGCGCCCTCGACGTGGAACGGCCCGCTGAGGACGTGCACCGAGGGCAGCGGCGCGTTGCGCACGTCCTCGGCGGAGTCGTCGTTGTGGATCGCACCGTCGAACCACTCGCGGATGTCCGCGCGGAACACGGCGCCCGGCTTGATGCTGACGTTGGCAGGGATGTCGGGATGCCACCGGTTGTGGCCGACGTGCTTCTGGTCGGTGAACTTCTTGGTGTTGTCGAGTGGGAACAGATTCTCCATGATGACCCTCCTTCAGGGCATGATTGCTGTGTGAGTTCTTCGACCGGCCAGTGGCGCCTCAGGAGCCGGTCGCGTACCCCGTCTCCGCGGGGGGGGCTTCGGCGGCGGCCGACCAAGGCCTGAGGATCGCCAGGAAGAGCAGGAAGGTCGCCACCGAGACCACCCCGGTGATCCACACGAAGGTCGACGTCAGCGCATCCGGGATGTTGATCAGGACGATCGCGGGGACGAAACCGGTGTAGATCCCCTGAGCGGCGCACCACGCCCCGGTGAACCTCGTCCAGCCCTCCTGGCCGATGCCAAGCACGATCCAGAACAGGAACCACAGAACCGCCCAGCTGGCCCACAGGACCCCCAGCAGATTGCCCGACTGACCGGTGATGGTGCCGAGGTCGGCATAGCCGGAGAAGTTCCACCATGAGTACACAACGGCGGCGCCCGCCACGTACAGGCAGAACCATCCGAGCCCGGTGCCGTCGTAGTCCCAAGTGTTGTTCATCGCCACATACAGATAGGTGAAACCGAACAGGAACAACCCCGACGCGCCAATGATGGTGGCCTGATCGCCACCTGCCGTAAATATGATGTAAAGCGGCGTGAGGACCAGCAACACGCCCACGAACAGGTTCATCGGAACCAAGGACCTGCCCTTGACCACTCCGAACAAGGTCAAGCCATTCACAAAGAGCACAGCACCCACGTACAAGAGTCCAACGGCGGCCATGAACAACCTCCTGTCTCTCTGCCAGAATCCTTAGTGCGGTTGCACGGTTTGGCTTATATCATATCTTGACAGGGCACGTCCGCGCGACCGGGCGATGGGGCTGCGGCATCGTCGTTCGACGCTCGGCCGCGAGGATTCAGGGTGACCAGCGACCTCGTGCCGCGCGGCGCTCGGTGCAGGAACTCCACCTCGGCGATCGCATCTCGGCGGACCACGATCGCGCGCGGGGCGAGCGGCGCGCCATCGGCCGCCCGCAGCATCTCGGCGTAGCGCGCGGGGTGGGGGTAGAGGGTCACGAGCGCGTCGCCGGGGCCGGGCTCGAGGTCGAACAGGAAGAAGCGCTCGCCGCCGTCGAGCGTCACGCGCACGATCGGCGCATGGCCGCCGCGCAGCTCGGCGAAGGCCTGTGCGCGCCGGACGAGCTCGGCGGTCCAGTGATCTCCCGGCCGCGCCGCGCCGGCGCGGGGGCGCTCGGGTGGGCGGTGCTGCGCCAGGGTGGCGACCCAGGCGGCGCGCTCGGCCACGTCCAGGCTCCCGTGGGTGGTCTCGCCGATGCGCTCGCGGTAGCCGGGGACCAGGAGCGACGTCACGACGCCGTGCTCGGCGGTGACCTCGTCGATCACCGGCCAGATCTCGGCGACCCGTTCAGGCCGGTCGACGTAGACCGTGTAGGACGGACGATGACTCCCGATCCGGCCCAGCCGGTCGCCATGTGCGGGCTCGTCGCTGGAAAACCCCCAATCCCCGAGCACGGTCGTCGCGCCGGCCGCGCCCGCCTCCCGCAGGCGCCGGGTGAGCTCGCTGTACAGCGCACGGCCGTCGACCTGTGCGCTGCGCCGGGTGTAGACACGGATCGTCTGCCACAGGTCCGGCTCGTCTCGCTCCCTGGTCGCGACGCTGGGCGGCGGCTCGAGCAGCCGCCCGTCATGCTTGACTTGGGCGATCGCCTCCAGCGTGACCACCGGGTCGTGCAGCGCCTCTGCGAGCCGCGGCAGGCAGCGCGCCAGCAGCTCCCGCGGGCCGACCGACACGATCGTGACGATCGGCCGGTCGCGCACCGAGAGGACCCGGAGCCGGGCCCGTTCGCCCCGCAGCACGCCGTCGGCACCGTGCAGCGCGACCGCGCCGGTCGCGCCGTGGCGGCGGAGGATCTCGGCCACCTGCCGGCCGGCCGGCCGGCCGTCGATCCGCTCATCGGCCCGGCAGTAGACCGACAGCTTCGCCGCCCGTCCCGGCCCGTCCGGGGTCTCCGCGGAGGCCACGTCGTTCCCGGTCGCCAGCAGCGCGTGCTCGAGCGTGAGCAGGCCGCGCGGCACCGCCTCGTCGACCGCGTCGATCATCCCGCGGATCCGGTCGTGCTCGTCGACCGCGACCGCGAGCAGCGGCAGGTCGGTCGAGAGATCCGGAAAGCGCGCGGCATGGATCCGCCGGTTGGCCCCGAAGCCCTCGACGCCGCGCAGCAGCGTCGCCGCGGGCGGCTCGTGACGCTCGAAGCAGTCCATCAGGGCATCGCTGGACAGGATGCCGCCGCTCGTCACCGACTCGCCGAAGTACACCGACAGCCTGAGGGCGTCGGCGATCATCGCAGCTCGCCGCCCAGCAGCCAGCCGGCGCCGACCGCGGCCAGGCCGGCGAGCATCGAGCCGAGCAGATAGCTCGACATGGCCACCCAGGACGCGTCCTCGCCCAACCGCTGCGCCTCGACCATCCAAGTCGAGAACGTCGTGTAGCCGCCCAGCAGCCCGGTACCGAACACGAGCGTCGCGTCACCGCTCACGCCGAGCCCGGTGAGCAGGCCCAGGGTGAAGCCGCCGCTGATGTTGACGACGAACGTCCCGTACGGAAACGCGCTCGGCCGCCGCGCGGTCACCGCACCGGCGACCCGAAAGCGGGCGAGCGCGCCGATCGCGCCGAACGCGCCGATGCCGATCCAGACCAGGGCGGTGATCATCCGTAGCGCCGCCTTCGCGCCACGACCGTGGCCGCGATCGCGATCGCCATCCCGGCCGCGAGGCTCGCCGCCGCATAGCCCACGGCCGTCCCGGGGTACCCGTCCTTGGCCAGGCGCAGCACCTCGATCTGGAACGTCGAGAAGGTGGTCAGCGCGCCGCACAGCCCGGTGGCGAGGATCAGCCGCACGTAGCGGCTGGGCGGCAGGATCTCGTCCAGGCGTGTCGTCAGCCAGGCCAGCAGCGCCGTGCCCGCGAGGTTGACCGCGAACGTCGCCCACGGCCACGAGCCGCCGGAGTGGGGCAGGACCTCGGCCACGCCGGCGCGGGCGAGCGCGCCGGCGCCTCCCCCGGCGAGGATGGAGGCGACCTGCAGCCGCGCGATCCTGGTGTCTTGCAGCTGACCGGTGGCCATGGCATGCGTCTGATCCCTCATCGTCGTGCCCTATGGTTCCATGAGGAGCAGATGAACGTCACGGCACTGCAGACCACCCCGAACAAGGGCACGATGCTCCACCAGCCGGACGCGGTCGAGATCGGCCCGAGAGAGTGCCGGCTGGGAGACGTGGCAGGCGGCGGCCCGGCCGAAATGGCGCTCCTGCTCGAGCGCGGTCAGATATTCGAGCCGGCGGAGGAGCATCGGCGGTGAGGACAATAAACCGGACTTCTCAAGGCATCCTCCAAACTGATTGGACGATCCGAGCGGCGTCTTCTAGCCTGGGATACTCCCCGTGTCGCAGAACCTCGTCGAGCTGATCCGCCGCCACCACGCGGTCCAAGCGCCCACGGCGCTCGAGCTGCTGAAGGAGGCGGTCGCCGACCACGGTGAGGTGACCGACGCCGATCGGGTCCGCGCCGCCGAGCTCTCCGGGCTGCCCGAGGCGGCGGTCTACGGCGTCTCGACCTTCTACGACGACCTGCTCGCCCCGCGCGGCCGCCGCCACGTCCGCGTCTGCACCGGCACCGCCTGCTTCGCCGCCGCCGGCGAGACCCACGTCGAGCGGATCGGCGCCGGGCTCGGGCTGGAGCTGGGGGAGCGCGGCGCCGACGGCGCCGTCTCGTTGGCCGAGACCGTCTGCCTCGGCTTCTGCCACTCCTCGCCGGCGGTCCGCGACGGTGAGGTGGTCGACGCCGGGGCGGGGGTCGTCGACCGCGTCCTCGCCGCCGCGACCCGCGCCGCGCCCGAGCCCGAGTGGGAGAGCCTCCTCGCCGAGCCGGTCCTGACCCGCCCCGGCGAGTGGGCGGGGCTGCGACGGGCGCTGGCCGAGCTCGATCCCGAGGCGCTCCTAGCCGAGGTCGAGGCGGCGGCCGTGCGCGGCCGCGGCGGCGCCGGCTTCCCGGCCGGCACCAAGTGGCGCTTCGCCCGCGACGCCCCCGGCGAGGAGAAGTTCATCGTCGCCAACGGCGACGAGGGCGACCCCGGCTCCTACATCGACAAGTACCTGATGGAGCGCAGCCCCGAGCTGGTGCTGGAGGGGATGGCGCTGGCCGGGCTCGCGGTCGGGGCCGAGCACGGCTTCGTCCTCTGCCGCTCCGAGTACCCGCTCTCCAAGCCGGCGCTGGAGGCGGCCGCCGCGCGGGCGCGCGCCGAGGGTCTGCTCGGCGAAGGCGTCCTCGGCACCGAATTCGACTTCGACGTGACCGTGATCGAGGGCGCCGGCTCCTACGTGGTCGGCGAGGAGACGGCGCTGCTGGCCTGCATCCAGGGCCTGCGGGGAACGGTCTCCGCCCGCCCGCCGTTCCCGGCCGAGCGCGGCGTCCACGGGATGCCGACCGTGGTCAACAACATCGAGACCCTCGCCAACACCCCCTTCGTCGCGGCGCGCGGCGCCGCCGCCTACCGCGAGCTCAGCCCGGACAGCGAGACCGCCGGCTCGAAGCTGGTCTGCTTCAACGAGCGCTTCGCTCGGCCCAGCGTCTACGAGGTCCCCTTCGGGATCACCGTGCGCGAGCTCTGCCAGGAGGTGGCCGGTGGCCTGCGCGACGGGGCGACGATCAAGGCGGTGCAAATCGGCGGCCCGCTCGGCGGCATCCTGCCGGCCTCAATGCTCGACACCCGCTTCGATTTCGACGCTCTCGCCGCGGTCGGCTGCATGGTCGGGCACGGCAGCGTCCTCGCCTTCGACGAGCGCACCTCGATGCGCGAGGTCGCCACCCACCTGCTCCACTTCGGCGCAGACGAGAGCTGCGGCAAGTGCTTCCCCTGCCGGATCGGCCTGCGCCGCGCCCACGAAGAGTTCGCCGCCGGGGGCCCGGTCGACCGCGAGCGACTCGAGCAGCTGCTGGAGGCGCTCGAGCTGGGCAGCCTCTGCGCCCACGGCAGCGGCATGCCGGCGCCGCTGCGATCGCTACTCGAGCACTTCCCCGAGGAGCTGGGGCTGGCATGAGCACGGTCACGGTCGACGGGGTCGAGGTCGAGGTGGACGCGGGGGCGACGCTGCTCGACGCCGCCAGGGCGGCCGGGCGCTGGGTGCCGACGCTCTGCTTCGACGAGCGTCAGACGCCCTTCGGCGCCTGCCGGGTCTGCCTGGTAGGGCTCGCCGGCTCGCCGAAACCGGTGCCGGCCTGCACCACGCCCTGCCGCGAGGGGATGGAGATCGAGACCGAACAGCCGGCCGCCCGCCGGGTCGCCGGCGCCGTGGTCGAGCTGGTCCTCTCCGAGCTGCCCGAGCGGCCCGCCGCGGAGACCGAGCTAGCCCGGGTCGCGGAGCGGCTGGGCGTCGGGGAGCCGCGCTGGCCCGGCGCCGTGCACGAAGGCGAGGAGGACCTGCGCCACCCCTACCTGGCCCTGCGGCACGAGCTCTGCATCTCCTGCGGGCGCTGCGTGCGGGCCTGCGACGAGGTCCAGGGCGCCTTCGCCCTGACCGCGACCGGGCGCGGCTTCGAGGCCAACATCGCCGCCGGCCTCGACGCCGGCTTCGAGGACTCCAGCTGCGTCGCCTGCGGCGCCTGCGCCGACACCTGCCCGACCGGCGCGATTACCGAGATCGGCCTGCTGGTACAATCGAAGGCGGACTGAAGATGGCAACCGTGACGACGACCTGTGGCTACTGCGGGGTCGGCTGCCGCCTTGAGGCGCACGCCGACGGCGGCCGCATCGCCTCGATCTCCCCGGCCCTCGACGGTCCCGCCAACGAGGGGCACACCTGCCTCAAGGGCCGCTTCGCCCACGGCTTCACCCACTCGCCCGACCGGCTGCGCACGCCGCTCATCCGCGAGGACGGCGAGCTGCGCCCGGCGAGCTGGGAGCAGGCGCTGGAGCGGATCGTCGCCGAACTGGAGCGGATCAAGGGGGAGCACGGGCCCGACGCGATCGCCGGCCTCGCCTCCTCGCGCGGCACCAACGAGGACTGCTACGCGATGCAGCGCCTGGTGCGGGCCGCGGTCGGCACCAACAACATCGACAACTGCTCGCGCGTCTGCCACTCGCCCACCTCCTTCGGGCTGCGCAAATCCTTCGGCCTCTCCGGCGCCACCGGCTCCTTCACCGACATCGACCGCGCCGAGGTGGCGCTGTTGCTCGGCGTCAACCCGACTCAGGGACACCCCGTCGTCGGTGCCCGGATCAAGCAGGCGGCGCTGCGCGGCTGCAAACTGATCACGATCGATCCGCGCCGGATCGAGCTTGCCGACTACGGCGCGATCCACCTCGCCCCGCGCGCCGGCACCAACGCCGCCGTCGTCCTCGGCCTCTGCCACGTCATCCGCCGCGACGGCTTGGTGGACGAGGAGTTCATCGCGGCGCGGACCGAAGGCTACGAGACGGTCGCGGAGCTGCTGGAGAGCTGCCCGCCCTCAGCGGTCGAGGAGATTACCGGCATCCCCGCCGCCGAGCTGGAAGCGGCGGCCCACCTCTACGGCGAGGCGGCCAGCGGCTGCCTGCTGTGGGGGCTCGGCGTCACCGAGCACAAGTACGGCTCCGAGGTCGTGCAGCTGCTCTGCAACCTGGCGATGATGACCGGCAAGGTCGGCAAGCCAGGCTCGGCGCTGCTGCCGCTGCGCGGCCAGAACAACGTCCAGGGCTCCTCCGACATGGGCGCCCTGCCCGACACGTACACCTCCTACCGCCCGGTCGAAGACGAGGAGGTCGCGGCCAGCTTCGAAGCCGAGTGGGGGGTGCCGCTCTCGCGCCGAAAGGGCCTGACGATCCCGCAGATGTTCGACGCGGCGATCGCCGGCGAGCTGAAGGCGATGTACATCTTCGGCGAGGACGTCGCCCAGACCGATCCCGACACCGCCCACGTCGCCGCCGCCCTGGAGAGCCTCGAGTTCCTCGTCTGCCAGGAGATCTTCGAGAACGAGACGACCAGGTTCGCCGACGTCGTCCTGCCCGCCTCCGCCTTCCTCGAAAAGGAAGGCACCTTCACCAACGCCGAGCGGCGCTTTCAGGTGGTCGAAGCGGCGGTCCCACCGCCCGGGGAGGCGCGCACCGACTTCGAGATCATCGGCGAGATCTCGCGCCGGCTCGGCCACGAGATGGGCTGGGAGTCCCCCTGGGAGGCGCTCGACGAGATCGCCCGGCTGACGCCCCAGTACGGCGGGGTCAGCCGCGAGCGGCTCGGTCGCCGCGGCCTGCAGTGGCCGGTGCGCGCCGACGGCACCGACTCGCCGACCCTCTATGACGCGTACTTCGACCGGCCCGGGGGCCGCGGGCACTTCGCCGCCCTGCCCTACAAGGCGCCCGGCGACGCCGCCGACGAGGAGTTCCAGCTGGTCCTCGTCACCGGCCGCGTCCTGCAGCACTACAACGCCGGCACGATGACCAGGCGCACCGCCAACGTCGACCTCGTCGACCGCGACTGGCTCGAGATCCATCCCGACGACGCCGCCCGGCTCTGGATCGGCGACGGCGACCGCGTCTCGGTGCGCAGCCGGGTCGGCCGGATCGAGATCGAGGCGCGGGTGAGCGAGCGGATCGAGCCCGGCCACGTCTTCACCACCTTCCACTTCCCGGAGACCCGCACCAACCTGCTGGTCGGGCAGTCGAGCGACGTCAACACCTCCTGTCCCGAGTACAAGGTGATCGCGGTCGACGTCCGGCCGCTCTCCGAGCAGCGCTCCTTCGAGCCGGCGCTCAGCCCGGCCGGCTGAGGGGCGGGGCGTGGCGGAGGTCGAGCGCCTCTACGTCGCGGTCCCGCGCGACGGCGAGCGCGACTTGGTCGCGATCGAGGAGCCGCTGGAGATCCGGGTCGACGGCGAGCCGCTGAGCGTGACGATGCGCACCCCGGGCGACGACGTGGAGCTGGCGCTGGGCTTCCTCTACGGCGAGGGGCTGATCGACGGCCCGCGCCGGGCCGGGCTGGCGGAGGACCTGGCCGGCAACGTGATCGAAGTCGAGGGGCCGCTGCTGCGCGACCCGGGGCGACGGCGCTTCTACACGTCCTCCTCCTGCGGCGTCTGCGGCAAGGGGGCGCTGGAGGAGGTGGCGGTGGCCAGCGAGCCGCCGCCGCCCGGCCCGCGCGTCGCCCGCTCGCTGCTCGCCGGCCTGCCCGAGCGGCTGGTCCAGCCGGGCTTCGAGCGGACCGGGGGGCTGCACGCCACCGGCCTCTTCGACTGCGGCGGCGAGCCGATCGCGGTGCGCGAGGACGTCGGCCGCCACAACGCGATGGACAAGGTGGTCGGCGGCGCCCTGCTGGCGGGCGGGCTGCCCCTGCACGACCGCCTGCTCTGCGTCAGCGGGCGGCTCTCCTTCGAGCTGGTCCAGAAGGCCGCGGTGGCCGGCGCGCCGGTCCTGGTCGGGGTCGGCGCCCCGAGCTCGCTGGCGGTCGAGCTGGCGGCGGACCGCGGCATCACCCTGGCCGGCTTCACCCGCGGCGGGCGCACCAACGTCTACGCCGGCGCCGAGCGTGTGCTTGCCTAGCCCCCGGGCGGGGGCGGGGAGGAGCGCGCCGCGGCTAGGAGATCTCGTCGGCGATCCGGCCGAGCTCGGAGGCCGGCCCGCCGCTGACGCCGCCGGCCCAGCAGGCGAGCGCCGCGGCGATCCGCTCCGAGGAGTGGGCCGCGGTCGCCGCCAGGGCCGGAGTCCGGGATTCCCGACTACAACACCCGGGTCGAGCTGATCGGGCTCTGAGCCGCCGGGTAGGCCGCTTCCGGGGCCTCTCAGGAGCCGGTCAGGCGAAGCCCGATCCGGGCAAGATCCTCGTCGGTGTTGACGTTGCTGAGCATTTCCGGGAGCTCACCGAAGGTCCGTAGCACCTCGGCACCGACGTACAGCGGATTGAGTTGGGCGGCGGTCTGCCGGGCGGAGCGGCCGCCGGCGACTGCAGCCTCGAGCAGGCTCAGGGCTTCCGGTTCGTAGCGGCCGAGCAGCGGCTCGACCTCGGTCGGCGCCGGCGCCACCAGGGCCGGGCCGCCGAGCTGGGCGAGGTAGGCCAGCAGCGTCGGCGGTATCAGTGGCAGATCGCAGGGGCAGACGACCAGCGGAGCATCGATTGCCCGCAGCGCGCTGACCACGCCGAGCAACGGATGCTGTGGCTGTTCGGGCTCGCGCAGCACCTCGGCCCCGGTGGATTCCAGTTCGCCGAGGTCTGTCCCGGGCTTGGCGACGAGGACAGGGCGCAGGCCGGCGGCCTCGGCGGCGGCGATCGGATAGGCCGCCAGCGGCCGGCCGGCGAGCGTCCGCGACGGCTTGCCGCCGCCGATGCGACTGCCCGAGCCGCCCGCGAGGATCGCGCAATGGAGCGCCGGCGCGCTCGGATCGTCGGACTCTGCTCGCACCGACCCAGTCTGCCAGCCATGATTGCCGGCATGAACGGTGAGCTGACCGACATCGAATCCGCCCGGGAGCTGATCCTCGCTCGCTGCGCGGCTCTCCCCGCCGAGTCGGTGCCGATTGGCGATGCGCTTGATCGCACCACCGCCGCGGCGATCCTCAGCCGTGAGCGGGTCCCCGGCTTCGACAACTCGGCGATGGATGGCTACGCCGTCCGGGCCGCGGACCTGAGCGGGGCCACGCAGGCCGCTCCCGTCACCCTGAAGGTCGCCGATGAATCCCGCGCCGGGGATGCGGCGTCGGTACCGCTGGCCGTCGGCGAGGCGATCGCGATCTCAACCGGGGCAGTGATTCCCGTCGGCGCCGACGCCGTGGTCCGGGTCGAGGACACCGAGCGCGACGGCAACGGTGTTGCGGTCAGGGCCGAGGCCAAGGTTGGGGGGAACGTCCGCCGGGCGGGGGAAGACATCGAGCCTGGAGCGGTCCTTCTCGACGCGGGTGCAAGGCTGGGACCGGCCGAGATCGGGGTCCTCGCCTCCGTCGGTCAGGCCAAGGTCGATTGCCACCGGCGGCCCAGCGTCGCGGTGCTCAGCACCGGCGACGAGCTGATCGGAGTCTCCGAGCCGATGCGAGAGGGCGCCGTCCGCAACTCCAACTCCTACGCGGTGCCGGCGCTCGCCGCCGCTGCCGGCGCCGGTGAGGTCAGCCGCGAGCGCGTCGGGGACGACAGGGCCCAGACGATCGAGGCGATCGGGCGCGGTCTCGGCGCCGACGTGCTCGTCGTCTGCGGCGGGATCTCGGTCGGCCCCCACGATCACGTCAAGGCGGCCTTCGCCGAGCTCGGCGTCGAGCAGGTTTTCTGGAGGGTCTCGCTGAAGCCCGGTAAGCCCGCCTGGTTCGGGGTCGGCGAGGACAGCCTGGTCTTCGGCCTACCGGGCAACCCGGTCTCCGCCTACGTCACTTTCCTGCTGTTCGTGCGCCCGGCTCTGCTTGCCCTGCAGGGGGCTGACCCGGCCCGCAGCCGCACACAGGCCAGGCTCGAGCATGCCTACGAGAAGCCCGCCGACCGCGCCCACGCGGTCCGCTGCAGCCTGCGCCTCGAGGCGGACGGCTGGTCGGCGACGCCGGCGCCCTATCAGGGCTCGCACGTGATGACGTCGCTGGTCGGCGCCGACGCCCTCGCCCTGATCCCGGCGACGACGACGCGGGTCGAGGCCGGTGAGCGTGTGACCGTCGAGTTGCTGCCCTGACGTCCACCGAACGGCGAGCGGGACCTAGACTCCTGGTCGATGAGCGTAAAGATCGATGTGAAGCTTTTCGCGATGCTCCGCGAGCGCGCCGGCTCCGGCAGCGTCGAGGTCGAGCTTGCCGACGGCGCTACGGTCGGGGACCTGCTTGGCGAGCTTGCAGAGCTGATCGGCGCGATGCCCGTCCGGGCTGCCGTCAACCGCGAGTACTCGCAAACGACCCGCGCGCTCAGCGCCGGCGATGAGGTGGCTCTGATCCCGCCGGTCAGCGGCGGCTCCGACGTTCACGCTGCGATCAGCGACGGTCCGCTCTCGATCGACCGGCTGACCCGGATGGTGGTTCGTGACGGCGCCGGGGCGGTGGTCACATTCCAGGGCATCACCAGGGAGGTCGAGCGGCTCGACTACGAGGCCTATGCGGAAATGGCCGAGCAGCGGATCGGCGAGATCCTCACCGACATCCACGAGCGCCACCAGCTCGAGGCGATTGCCGCTGAGCACCGGGTCGGCTCGGTGCCCCTGGGCGAGGCCAGCGTCGTCGTTGCCGCCGCGTCGGCCCATCGGGCGGAGGCGTTTGCGGCGGCCCGGGAGGCGATCGATCGGATCAAGGCCGAGGCGCCGATCTGGAAGCGTGAGCTCGAAGGGGGGGAGGGCAGATGGGTCGAAGGTACGACTCCGGCGCGGAGCTGACCCATCTCGATGACGATGGCACGGCGCGGATGGTCGACGTCGGCGCCAAGCCCGAGACCGCCCGACGGGCGGTCGCCGAGGCTCGCCTGCGGATGAGTCCTTCGACCGCTGCCGCGGTGGCCCGCGGTGAGGGGCCCAAGGGTGACGTGCTCGGGCCCGCCCGGATCGCCGGGATCGCTGCCGCGAAGCGCACCGGCGAGCTGATCCCGCTCGCCCATCCGCTGCCGCTGACCTACGTGGACGTCAGCGGCGAGGTCCGCGCCGAAGAGGGCCTGGTCCTGCTGACCGCGGAGGCCCGCTGCATCGGGCGCACCGGGGTCGAGATGGAGGCGATGGCCGCCGTCTCGGTTGCGGCCCTGACGGTTTACGACATGGCCAAGGCCCTGGAGCGTGGGATCGAGATCGAGCGTGTCGTGCTGACCCATAAGAGCGGCGGCAAGAGCGGGGATTGGAACCGGGATGAGCCCGACTGAACCCCGACCACGGGCGGCCGTGCTGACGATCAGCACCTCGAGGGCCGCCGGCGAAGCCGTCGATCAAGGTGGCCCCGCTCTGGCCTCCTTCGCCGAGACGCTCGGCCTCGAGGTCGAGGTCCGCGAGACGATCACCGACGACGCTGTGCTGATCTCGGAGCGGCTCCGCCATCTCTGCGATGAGGTCGGCGTGGCGCTGGTCCTGACCACGGGAGGGACGGGCTTCGCGCCGACTGATGTGACCCCGGAGGCGACGCGCGCCGTGATCGAGCGTCAGGCCCCCGGGATCGCCGAGGCGATGCGGGCCGTCTCCCGGGATCACACGCCGCATTGGATGCTGTCGCGGGCGGTCGCCGGGATCCGCGACGCGACGCTGATCATCAACTTCCCCGGCAGCCCGAAGTCGATCTCAGAGATCGGCGCCGCGCTGCGCCCGGCGCTGCCCCACGCCCTCGCACTACTCAGCGGTCGCAGCGACTCACACTGAGCCCGGCAGTTCGAGTTCGTCCGGCCTGGCGTCGGCGAGAAGCTCGACCGTCTCCGGAGGGCCCTCATCGTTGACGAAGATCATCCGGCCGGGCCAGAAGGGGCTCCGCACCGACGAACGGCCGAGCATCGCCGGGGTATAGAGCCAGCAGCCGGTGTTGTGCAGGGTCGTGCCGCGCCGCTCCCAGACGGGGTCGGTGGCGGCCCGGCCGTCCTCCCCCGCAAGCGCCCCCCGGCGGTGAATGTGCCCGAAGATCACATGCTCGGCATCGACCGCGAGTCGATCGACGACCTCGTGCATCGCCTCGACGCCGGCGCGCCCGATCTCAGCGGCGGAGAAGTCGCGGCCGAAGGACCCGAGCCCGGCGCGCTCCAGTCCGCGCAGGGTGGCGGGGATCACCGCCGAGCGTAAAGCTCGCCCGCGCCAGCTGCGGGCCCGGCCCGAGGCGCCGCCGATCATCTCCCAGATCCGCATCGACGGGGCGCCGTCGTTCTTCTGGGCCTGGGGGTTGCGGGCACCCTGGGCGAGGTCGAAGAGCAGGTCGTAGACCGGCGCGTGGACCTTCTCGTAATCCTGCGGGGCTGAGCGGCGCCCGGTCGGCCGTCCTCCCATTCGATCGACCGTCGCGATCGACAGTCGCTCGACCGTCGGCAAAGTGATGTGGCTGTCGAGATAGTGGCCGTGAGTCGCGAAGATGTCCTCGCGCACCCAGACACCCGGGTAGCGGAGCGTCAGCGTGGCCTCACCGAGCCAGGAGTCGAGCTGGCCGATGATCGGATGCGGAGCCTCGACCACCTCGTCAAGCTCAACCGTGGTCGTGCGATCGCGGACCCGCTCCAACCAGTGACCGAGCAGTCGGTGATCGTGATTGCCGGGAACGAGCACCACCTCGCCGGTGCCAAGCGCCCTGCCGATCCCCTCGAAAAAGAGGCGCGAGGCGTCGAGCGCCTCCCCGACCGGGCGGTCTCGGAGCTCGATCGTATCTCCCAGCAGGACCAGTCGATCGGTGCCCTCCAGGGCTGCGAGAAGTGTCTCCACGAACTGCTCCCGCCCAAGCAGATCGGAGCCGGAGCCGGAGCCGAGATGGGAGTCGGAGATGATCGCTGTGCGCATTCTGGTGGGGCGGGAATCGAGGTGGTGCCGATGGCCGGGGGCGCGACGATAGCGGCGCGCAGGGCCCCGGGGAAGGTGCCGGCCGGCCGCCCCGCCGATCGATCGGCCCGCGATAGACTCGCTCGGCGATGGAGAGGGCTACCGCACCGGACGCCAGCGCCGCAGTCGGCAACGGCTCGGTGATCGCGGTTGAGAACCCCGCCAGCGGCGAGAGCATCGCCAGCGTTCCCGACCTCGGTGCCACTGAGGTGCAGGCGATCGCGGAGGCCGCGCGGGCAGCGCAGCCCGCCTGGGAAGCGCTCGGCTACGAAGGCCGGGCTGAGATCTTGATCGCCGCGCGCGGGTGGCTCGTCGCCAACGGTGAACGGGTCGTCGAGACGCTTTGCGGTGAGACCGGCCGGCCCGCCGACGAGGTTCAGCTGACCGATCTCGGCTACGGGATCTCCGCCCTCGAGTTCTGGGCTCGGACGGCCTCGACCTACCTCGCCGACGAGCAGGTGGACACGGCATCACCCTCGGTCCGCGGCGGCCGCAAGCTCGAACTGCGTTACGCCCCGGTCGGGCTCGTCGGCGTGATCGGACCCTGGAACTTTCCCCTGACGAACTCCTTCGGAGACTGCATTCCTGCCCTCGCCGCCGGCAACGCGGTGATCCTCAAACCCTCGGAGATCACGCCGCTGACGTCGCTGCTGATGGCCGAGATGATGAGCGCGGCGGGCGCCCCCGACGGCGTCTTTTCAGTCGCCACCGGCGCGGCCGCGGCCGGCGCCGCCCTGGTTGACGAGGTCGACTACATCATGTTCACCGGCTCGATCGCGACCGGCAAGAAGGTCATGGCCCGAGCGGCTGAGACGCTGACGCCGGTCAGCCTCGAGCTCGGCGGCAAGGACCCGATGATCGTTCTCGCCGACGCCGACCTGGAGCGCGCCGCCAACGCCGCGGTCGCCTACGGCCTGAACAACGCGGGTCAGGTCTGCATCTCGGTCGAGCGGATCTACGTCGAGGAGCCGGTCCACGACGAGTTCGTCGCAATGCTGACCGAGCGGGTCGGGGCGCTGCGCCAGGGCCCGCCCGGGCCGATCGGCACCGTCGATGTCGGCGCGATCATCTTCCCGCCGCAGATCGAGTTGATCGAGGAGCACGTCGCCGACGCCGTCGATCGCGGCGCCAAGCTCGTCACCGGTGGCAAGCGGGGGCCGGGGCCGGGGCGTTTCTACGAGCCCACGGTGCTGACCGGCGTCGATCACAGCATGCGCTGCATGCGTGAGGAGACCTTCGGGCCGACGCTGCCGGTGATGGCCGTTGCCGATGCCGAGGAGGCGGTCGAGCTCGCCAACGACGGCCCCTACGGCCTGCAGGCATCCGTCTGGACCCGCGACGTGGCCCGGGGGCGCGATCTCGCCCGCCGCGTCGAGTCCGGCTCGGTCTGCGTCAACGACGCCCAGGTCAACTATGCGGCGCTGGAGTTGCCGATGGGGGGCTGGAAGCAGTCGGGCCTCGGATCGCGGCATGGAGCCGAGGGGATCCGCAAGTTCACCCGCCGCCAGTCGGTCCTCTTGACCCCCGCCTGGGCGCCCGCACGTGAGCTGCACTTCATGCCCTACAACCCACTCGTCACCCAAACCGTGGCCGAGGCGATGGCGGCGTTCGCCGGCAGCGATCTCTTCGACGATCCTCAGCGTCGCACGCTCACCACCTTTGCCGACACATTAATCCCCTCGCTGGAGCCGCCCGAGGGCGATGCCGACGCGAGTGGCTTCTGGGCCCGCTGCGCAACCGACATGGGGATTGCCGAGGCCGTCGAGATCGGCCTGCTGATGGCCGAGCTCGAGCCTGACGCGATCGCCGGACTGCGGGATCTGCTCGATTCATTCGCCGAGAGTGGCATGGCGCCGGAGACCCCGCAGGATGCTCGCGAGCAGATTATCGACGGCTTCTGTGAAAGCGGGCCTGAGGGGCTCGCGGGGGTTACGACCCTGCGCACGCTCGTGCTCAGCCTGTTCTACGCGCTGCCTGACCTCGGCACCGGGATCAACCCCAACTGGCCGGCGATGGGGTACCCGGGGCCGCCGGCGCTGCCGCAGGAGTCGACGGAGCGCCCGATCACCCCGCGGCTGCCCGACGGCGAGGAGATGACCCTCGAGGCAGACGTTGTGATCGTCGGCTCCGGCGCCGGTGGCGGCGTGATCGCCGCCGAGCTGAGCGCTGCGGGGAAACGGGTCTGTGTGCTCGAGATGGGGGGCTACTACGACGAGTCCGATTTCACGGGCCTCGAGCTGACCGGCTACCAGCAGCTCTATCTCGGCGGCGGCCCGTTCCCCACGGCGGAGGGGCAGATCTCGCTCCAGGCCGGGTCCTCGCTCGGCGGCGGCACCGTCTTGAACTGGACCAACTGCCTGCGCACCCATCCCTGGGTGCGCGAGGAGTGGGCTCGCGAGCATGGCCTCGATGGCCTCGACGGGCCCGACTATGACGCGCACATGGACGCTGTCTGGGAGCGGCTCGGCGTCAACGCCGATTGCTCGGACCTGAACGGCCCCCACAAGCGGCTCAGGGAGGGTTGCGAGGCGCGCGGCCTCGAGTTCGGCACCGTCACCCGCAACACCGACCCCGCGACCTATGACCCGAAGCTGGCCGGCTACATGGGCTACGGCGAGCAGTCGGGCTCGAAGAACTCCACCCAGAAGACGTATCTGGCCGACGCCGCGGCGAGCGGCGCCGAGTTCGTCGTCCATTGCCGAACCGAGCGAATCCTGACCGAGGGCGGCCGAGCGGTTGGCGTCGAGGGCACCTACGCCGATCCCGACGGCCGCACGGCCAGGGTCACGGTGCGTGCTCCACAGGTGGTCGTCGCCTGCGGCGCGATCGAGTCGCCGGCGCTGCTGCTGCGCTCAGGGATCGGCGGCCCTGCGGCCGGTAACTACCTGCGGCTGCACCCGACAACGGGGATCTTCGGGGTCTACGACGAGCCCCAGGATCCCTGGTGGGGCCCACCGCAAGCCGGTCTCTCCCATGACTTCGCTGATCTCAGCGACGGCTACGGCTTCCTGCTCGAGTGCGCCCACCACACGACCGGGCTCTACGGGGCCGCGGTGCCGTGGAAGTCGGGGCGCGACCACAAGGAGCAGATCCTCAAGTACCCGTACGGCTCCTCGATCATCAACCTGACCCGGGACCGGGGCTACGGTCGGGTGACGATCGACGACCGCGGCCGGGCGGTTCCCAGCTACCTGATCAGCGACGAACTCGACGTGGCCAACTTCCGCCGTGGCCTGGACGAGATGATCCGCCTGCACGAAGCGGCGGGCGCCGGGGAGATCCAGTCGCTGGCGCGGGGCCTCGGCGCCTGGAAGCGCGGCGACGATCTCGAGACGTTCGTCTCAGCGGTGACCGCGGCGCCCCTCGCCCCTCGGGAGATGGGGATCTTCAGCGCCCATCAGATGGGCTCCTGCCGAATGGGAACCGATCCAGGTACCTCCGTCGCGGATCCGACCGGCGAGCTGCACGACGTCAAGGGCGTGTGGATCGGTGACGGCAGCGCCTTCCCGACGGCGTCGGGCACCAACCCGATGTTCACGATCATGGCGCTCGCCCGTCGCACGGCGACGACGATCGCGGCGCTCTAAGCGGTGGCTGGGCCGCTCTACCGCCTCGGCAGGTTCGCGGCCGGCCACGGCTGGTGGGTGGTGGGAATCTGGGTCCTCGCCGCACTCGCGGTGACGGTCGTCGCCGCGATCGCCGGCAAGCCGACCAACAACGACCTCACGCTGCCGGGCACCGACTCGACCAAGGCAACCAACCTGCTCGAGGCGAAGCTCCCGAACCAGGCCTACGGGTCGGTCCCGATCGTGCTCGAGGACCCGGACGGCAAGCTCACCGACGCGGACACCAAGGAGGCGGTCAAGAAGGCGACGAAGTCGTTGGCCGCCAACCAGTACGTGATCAGCGCCACCAGTCCGCTCTCGACGAAGGGCGCCGACAACCTCTCAGACGACAAGTCGATCGGTTTCATCTCGACCTTCCTCAACCTCAGTCCCGGCGACCTCGACGAGGATGAGGCGAACGAGATCATCGCCGCCGCCGACCCGGCGAAGGAGGCCGGGCTGCGAGTCTCGGCCGGTGCCTATCTCGGCCAGGAGGTCTCGAAACCGTCGACCGAGTCGAGCGAGGCAATCGGCCTGGCGGTTGCGATCATCGTCCTGCTGTCCGCCTTGGGCACGGCCGTAGCGATGTCGCTGCCGATCACGACGGCGATCTTCAGCCTGGTGATCGGCCTCGGCATGGTCGGATTGTTCGGCCACGCGATTCAGATCCCGTCGATCGCGCCGACGCTGGGCACGATGCTCGGCCTCGGGGTCGGCATCGACTACTCGCTGTTTGTGATCACCCGCTATCGGGAACTGCTGGCCGAGGGCCACGACACCGAGGAATCGATCGCACGCTCGGCGGCCAGCTCCGGCAGCGCGGTCGTCTTCGCCGGCGGCACCGTAATCGTGGCGCTGCTCTCCCTCTATTTCAGCGGCATCCCGCTCGTCCGCGCCCTCGGTTACTCGGCGGCGATCGTCGTAGCCGTCGCGATGGCCGCGGCCGTCACCCTGCTGCCGGCGATCCTCGGCCTGCTCGCGGAGAGGATCGACCGCCTCCGGGTGCCGATCTTCAACCGCGACAAGAAGGACGACCACCCCCACGGCTGGGAGCGCTGGGCTCGCTGGGTCGGCCGGCGACCCGTGCCGGTCGCCCTGTTCGCGGTTGTGCTGCTGCTGGTGCTCGCCCTGCCGCTGACCGAAATCCGCCTCGGTCAGCCCGACAACGGGCAGCTGCCGAAGGACACGCAGACGCGTCAGGCCTACGACGCCCTGACCAAGGGCTTTGGGGTCGGAGAGAACGGCCCGCTGTTGATCTCGGTTGAGCTCGACCCGCCGGCGAAGCCCAACACGAACAAGCTCAATCAGTTCAACCAGCAGCAGCAGGAGCAGCAGCAGGCGGTCGAGGCCGGGCAGGCGCCGCCGACCGAAAAGCAGCAGCAGCAGTCCGCGGCCCAGCAGAGCTTCCTCGAATCGGACGCCAGCGACCCCCGCCTGACAAAGCTCGAGAACCAGATCGGCAAGACGAGCGGAGTCGCCTCGGTGACTCAGGCGAAGACGGACAAGTCGGGAAGTACGGCTGTCTTCAGCGCCTATCCGACGACCTCTCCGACCTCGGCAAAGACCCAGGACCTGATCCGGGAACTGCGCAACACGGTGATCCCGGATGCCTCCGACAAGGGTGTCAAAGCGTTCGTCGACGGCTCGACGGCCGGCTACATCGACCTCGCCGACAAGATCGGCGAGAAGCTACCGCTGGTGATCGCGATCGTCGTCGTGCTCAGCTTCTTCCTCTTGATGATGGCCTTCCGCTCGATCGTGATCCCGCTAACCGCGGGTCTGATGAACCTGCTGTCGGTTGGCGCCGCCTACGGCATCCTGGTCGCCGTCTTCGAAAAGGGCTGGGGGGTGGAGTTGATCGGCCTGGACCACTCGATCCCGATCGTCAGCTACGTGCCGCTGTTGATGTTCGCGATCCTCTTCGGCCTCTCGATGGACTACCAGGTGTTCCTGCTGACCCGGATCCACGAGCGGTATCACGATCTGGGGGACAACCATGAGGCCGTTGTCGAGGGGCTCGCGGGCACGGCCCGGGTTATCACCTCGGCGGCTTTGATCATGGTCGCGGTGTTCGCCAGTTTCGTCCTCAACGGTGACCCCACTGTCAAACAGTTCGGCATCGGCCTCGCGGCGGCGATCGCGATTGACGCGACGATAGTCAGGACGCTGCTGGTTCCGGCGGTGATGATCCTGATGGGCAAGGCGAACTGGTGGTTCCCGGGCTTCCTCGAGCGCCACATGCCGCGGATCGGCATCGAGGGTGAGGACTTCTTCGATCAGCTCGACGCCCAAAAGGGGGACGGCTGACGATGGCCGCTGGGCTCAAGGTCGCCGTCACCGGGCCGACCGGCGACATCGGGATTGCGACGCTGAGGGCGCTCGACGCCTCGCCTGAGGTGGCGGAGATCGTCGGCATGGCCCGGAGGCCGTTCGATCCCGCCGAGCACGACCTCGAGAAGGTCACCTACCGGCAGGGCGACGTGCTGGATCGCGCCGCGGTCGACGCCGCCGTCGCCGGCGCCGATGTCGTCGTCCACCTGGCTTTCATCATCTTCGGCAAGCCCGACGAGGCCCAGCCGATCAACGTCGAGGGCTCGCGCAACGTCTTCGAGGCGACCGTCGCCGCCGGCGCCAACCGTCTGGTCTACACCTCATCTGTGGCGGCCTACGGATTCCACGACGACAACCCGCAGCCGCTGACTGAGGAGACGGCGCTGCGGGGAACCGACGGCTTCTACTACTCGGCCCACAAGGCGGAGCTCGAGGACCTGCTGGAGGGAATCCTGGCCGGCTCGAGCACGGACGCCTACGTCTTCCGCCCCTCGATCGTCGCCGGGCCCAACGCCCACACCCTGCTCGAGACGGCCCTTGCGCTGCTGCCGGTCTACGGCCAGCTGCCGCTCGTCCGGCCGGTGTTCGATGAGATCCCCTTCCTCGCTCCGGTGCTCCCCGATCCCGGCGTGCTCTTCCAGCTGGTCCACCACGACGACGTGGCCACGGCACTGCTCGCAGCGACCGAGGGCAAGGGAGAACCCGGCGCCTACAATCTTGCCGGGCCCGGAACTCTGACGCTCTCGCAGCTGGCTCGGGCCCTGGGCTGGTGGTCGGTGCCGCTGCCAAGCGGGCTCCTGGGACCACTGGATGACGTGCTGCATCGAGTTCCCGGCATACCCGCGGAGCTCGCCTGGCTGACGGCCTTCAGCGTGCCGATGCTGATGGACTGCGAGCGGGCGCGGGAGCAGCTCGGCTGGCAGCCTCATTACGACGCCGCCGACACCCTTGCCGGAATGATCCGTGGCGCCCGCGAGCAGGACGTGATCTGAGCCCGTGGCGGAGCCGAAGGCGCTGGGCTTCAACTCCGGCGGTGAGCGCTGCGCCGGCTGGCTCTACGAGCCGGAAGGCGAGGGACCACACCCGCTGGTGATCCTCGCGCACGGTTTCGCCGGCACAGCCAAGGGCCGACTCTGGGCCTACGGAGAGCGATTCGCTGCGGCCGGCATCGCTGCCTTCGTCTTCGACTACCGCTACTTCGGCGAATCGAGCGGCGAGCCGCGGCAGTTGCTGTCGATCGCTCGCCAGCACGAGGACTGGCGGGCGGCGATCGCCTTTGCGAGGACCCTCGACGGGGTCGACCCCGAGCGCGTTGCTCTCTGGGGTACGTCGTTCTCAGGTGGCCACGTGGTCGCGCTGGCCGCCGGCGATGCACGGGTCGCCGCGGTGGTCTCGCAGACGCCCTTCGCCAACGGGTTGGCGGTCCTCAGAGTCGCCGGTCTCAGCGGCGCAGCGAAGCTGACCGTCGCCGCGATCAGGGATCTTGCGCGTGCGGCCAGGGGGCGTGAGCCTCACCGGATTCCGGCGGTGGCCCTGCCCGGCGAGACGGGGGCGATGACCCAACCCGGCAGCTACGAGGGGTACCGGGCGCTGTTCGAGGATCAGGGGGAGTTCGCCAACGAGTTCTGCGCCAGGGTCGGGCTTCGGGTCGGCTCCTATATGCCGGGCCGGGCCGCCTCCAGGGTCGAGTGCCCGCTGCTGGTCGTCACCTGTGCAGGCGATCGCGTGACTCCACCCGCGCCCGCACGGAAGATGGCCGAGCGGGCTCCGCGGGGCGTCTCGATCGAGTACGCCGGCGATTGGGGCCACTTCGACATCTACGTCGGCGAGCTGTTCGAACGCACGATCGTCGACCAGATCGAGTTCCTCAGCGAACACCTCGCTGTGCCGAGGCTCAGCACGCCGGACCCGTCGGCGGCCGCTTCGGGCCCCGGCGACGCGTAGCCCAGAACTCGAGGTGGTGAGGGCCGACTAGTTATTCGGGTGTAGAATGACCGCGGTGCGGGCTCCCGCTCCGAGTCAAGCCGAGGGAGGATCCACGTTGTTCCGGCAAACGCTCAGGTACCTCCGGACCCAGCACCTGGCGCTGGTCGCAATCTTGATCGCGGTCGGGGGGACCTCCTATGCAGCCTTCGACCCGATCGGCGGCGACGGCGACGTAGACGCCTGCTATGCCAAACGTGGTGGTGACCTGACGATCCGCAAGGGTCGCAAGTGCGGCCGCGGGAAGAAACCCCTGAGTTGGGGTCAGAAGGGGCCGCCGGGCAAAGCCGGCCTCCGCGGGCCGGCTGGGCGCTCGGCGTTGGAGCCGCTGCGTAGCGGCGAGAGCTTTCGCGGCGTCGTCGGCGGGAGGGACCCCGTCGCGGCCGCCGGGAGTGAGTTCCGAGTGCTCGAGACACTTCCGATTCCCGCTCCAGAGCCGCTGACCAACGTCAACGTTGTCGTTGACGGGCCCTACGACGATCCCACCGATATCTGCAAGGGAACCTTCGCGCAGCCGCTGGCTCCACCCGGACGGCTCTGCATTTACGGATCGGAGCCCAGCGTCGGAACCAACTCGATGGAGGAGGAGGGCATCGCCGCGGCTTTTAGCGATGGGGCGAGCCCCGAGGGGTTCGCTCTGCGGTACTACTCCGAGGCCGCCGGTGAGGTGTCGCTGTTCGCCCGCTGGATCTACACGGCGCCCTGAGCACCGGGTGGATCGCGGATGGCGCTGCGGGCTTCACCCCCGTGCCGGGACCAGCTAGTTGCCAACGGCCGCAACACGGGCGCCAAGTGCCTCGAGGTTTGGCCATTCGCTGCTCGGTCTGTCCGGTCGCCGGACCATGTCTGGGTCACCCGCCGGCAGGTCGGCGAGCATCGAGGCGAACGGCTCAAGAGCGAGTTGCTCGGCGACGGTCTCGCGGGCGACCTGGATCACCTCGTTGCGGTTGGTGCCGGCCATCAGGTTGATGCCCATCGTGTCGAGATCGCGGCCCGTGGGTTGGATCAGGGCGACCTCGCTGCCCTCAGCACGCAGGCGCTGCGCCTCCCTGCCGAGCCGCTTTCCCGCCTCGGAGTGGGTCAGCAGGCGGATCCAGGAGAGCGGGTTGACCGCGGCGCCGATCGGGTGCAGGGTCGAGGTCGGGTTCAGGCAGATGACCAGATCCAGACCCTGGCCGCGGACGACGTCGAGGTTGGAAGTCGACCAGATACCACCGTCGACGTAGAGGCGATCGGCGATTGGTACCGGCCGGTAGAAGCCGGGGATCGCGCAGGAGGCCGTTACCGCCTCGGCCAGTTGCACTCGCGGGGCGCCCTGGCGCCCGAAGCTGACCCGGTGTCCGGTCGAGTAGTCACACGCCACCACCCAGTGATTCGGGTGCTCGGTCCAGGCTCCCGGAACGGAGCGGCGGATGATTTCCCGCAGCGGCTCGCCCGAGATGATTCCCCTTGGCAGCCAGCCAGAGAGCACGCCGGCGGGGGTGTGGCGATGTGGCCTGATCATGCTCCGGAGCGCCAGCGGGAGCGAACCCGGGAAGAAGGGGAATGCGCCGGCCTCCGCTTTGAACACGGCTCCGGCCGAGCGGTCCGCGTCCGCGGCCGGCTCCCCCCGGGCGTCCTCCAGGCCCTCGATAGTCATCCCCTCCGAGTGGGCCACCAGGAACCAGGGCGGTAGGCCCGCGGCGATCAGCGAGCCAATCATCGACCCGGCCGAGGTGCCGACGATCACATCGGCCTTGGCAGGATCCCAGCCGGTGGCGTCAGCCAGCGCGTCGAGCCCGCCGGTGAGCCAAGCGCCCCCCTGGACGCCTCCGGCTCCGAGTACCAGTCCCACCTTCATCGGCGTCGATCATCCCAGCCGGGAGGCTGCGGTGCCGGTCAGCCCCCGGGCGCGAAGGCGCCGAGTGGGGCGGGCGTGAGCGCCGGTCCGACGTGCAGCACCCGACCGCGCGAGGTCCGGCGCCTGAGCTTGATCGTCGTCTTGGCGACTCCGCTGGCTCCCGACGCCGCCGTGAAGCGGACCTTGACCTTGGCCTTCGCCGTTCCCTTCTTCTTCAACTTCTTCTTCAACTTGCCGGTGGGATTGACCGGCAGGCGGTTCGTCTCAGCGCCCCTGGGCTCTTCCTCCTGTCTCTTCAGGTTCTTGCCAGTGAGCGTGACCGTGCCTGCGCTCGTGACACTGACCGGCAGCTTCGCCGTTCCCTTCTTCTTGTTCAGCTTCGGCTTGCCGAGCGTGGGCTTGCCGTCCGGGAGCAGCGTCGCATTACCGAAGAGGAGGAAGAGCGCGTCGGCCTTCTTGGGGGCGCCGGGGATGCAGTCTGCGATCGGCGTGAACGTCATGCAGTTGAAGCCTGAGCCGTTGGGGATGTTGCGGAACATCGCCGGGCGGCCGACCAGGTTGCCGTTGAACCGCCAGTACCACTGCTCCTGAGTATTGCCACCCACCGCCTGGACCGAGACCCAATAAGCGCCAGGGGTCAGCTTCAGCGCCGTCGACAGGGACAGCGCATAGTCGAGTGGCGAGGCCGCGCTCGTTTGCGTGGCCAAGACGCCTCCGGGCCTCCCCCCAGAGTCACTGAAGAAGGTGACTCGCGCGCTCGGCGGCGGCGAGCCCGGCTCGCCCTGGTTGCTGCCGACGGTTTCGATCTTGGTCACCTTCCAGCTCTGGCCCTCGGGGACTGTGAAATCTGCCGCGATCTCACTGTCGAACTGATCGTCGGCGGCGGCGAAGTCCTGGCTCGTCCAGTGCGTGAAGGGAGCGCCACCGTCGGTCTGGTCGTAGATCACGCCGCTCTCCGCTTCCGCCGAGGCAGCGAGCGCGAAGAAGATCGTCACCGAGAACAGCAGATGCAAACGCCGGCGCACCGCTAATCCTTCAACGCCGATTCGCGGCCGCAGACGGGGCAGTGATCGCCGCTCGGCAGCTCTCGTTGCGTGCAGTACGGGCAGACCTCGATCCGCTCCAGCACGCCCAGCAGCTCGCCGACACGGCAGACCAGCAGGCGCTCCTCGTCGACCTCGACCCAGGTCCCGGCGGAGGCCGGGAAGACGACGTGGTCGCCGGCGACAACCGGCATCTTGACCCCGGCCTGATCCCACCAGTCGAGCCCCGGACCGACTGCCAGCACGATTCCATGCTCGGGTGGGTCCTCGCGGGAGCCCGGCGGTACGACCAGCCCAGAGCTCCGAACCCGATCGGGCTCGAGCTCCTTGATGATCACCCGGTCAAATAGTGGTCGCAGAAGGCTGCGCATGCCTGGATGGTACGGGGCGGGGGAGTTGTCTCGGCAGGCTCCGAGTCCGCTTCAGCTCTTTGGACCAATGAACTGATCGAGCTTCGCAACATCAGCCATGCGGGACACGTAGACCGTCCCGGGGGCGTTGGTCGAGTGCACACCAACGAGCTCGCAGGCTGCCCGGAAGATGGCGAGGATGTCCTCGGACAGGTTGTGGAAGGAATACCGCGGGTAACGCCAGTTCCTGCCCGTGTTGATCCCACGGCAGCCATCGGAGTGGATCAGCCCGCGCAGCGCACCCTGCGGATGCATGCTGACCGCTTCCCACTGCCAGTCGGTGAGGATGATCCGCCGCTCGTGCTTCTTCCCCGGTCCGTGCTGCGGGAAGAGCTGCGGCCAGCGCTTCGAGTAGGCGCCGACGTCGACGCAGGTCTTCTCGGGGCGGTCGGTGTAGCGGCTGGCTCGCGCTCCCTGCCAGACTCGATTGCCGGGAACGGCCTCGCCGATTGCCTGCTTGCATTCGGCAATGATCCCGGGGTACTTGGCATCCAGGCTGATCCGCAACCGGAAGACCTCCCGTGGATGTCGCGATATGCAGCCATCGCCCAGGTACATTCCGAGCAAGTATGGGTAGGAGTCCGGCAGATCCGCCGCCGGCCAGGGCTCCAGGTAGCTACTCGGCAATCGGCCCTGCACCCAATCGCGGAGCGTCGACCGCGGCAGCCCCGTCTGCCCGGCCATCGCGGACGGGCTCAACCCGCCTTCCGACAGCTTGAGTACGCGTTCGACGACCGCTCGCTGGTGCATCGAACAAATGTTCGCAATCCGACCGGATGGACCCGCCTTCCTGGAACGACCCGCTAGATTAGGCCGCCGAATGCGGCTGTGGCGGAATTGGCATACGCGATAGCTTCAGGTGCTATTGGGGGAAACCCCGTGGAGGTTCGAGTCCTCTCAGCCGCACTCGATCCGGCGCCCCCGCGTGCCCCCGATCGAGCCGCGATCCGTTGCTAAGATCGCCGACCCGCGCCGCTATCGTCTAGGGGACTAGGACGCCGCCCTCTCACGGCGGAAACCGGGGTTCGAATCCCCGTAGCGGTATGTCCTGAACGCGCATCGTCAGCGGGTTCACACCGTTCAGGGGAGGCCCGCGGGAAACCCCACGGGAAAAACGTGCAGGGGCGCTGCATGTGAGGGCCGCGCACGGTCGGTAGCCCGGCCCCACCTGCGAACGAGGCCCGCAGCAACGACGCACCCTGGCCTCGCAGGACCCGAGCACGGGTCCGGCTCAGTTCCCCGTGAGCTTCGAGATATGTTCTATAGGTGGGGTGGGGAAATCCTGGCCAGCAAACGCGGGTTGCCCAAACCCTCAGAACCTCATTGCCGGCTCAGGCCGTAGCGCCCTGGCCGCACGAACGCCCTGCGGGTAACTACCCAGCCGCCAACGCTGAACCACGGTTATCTCTGCCCCATCTAAAGACCTAGCGTCGTGGTTGGCGGGTTCGCCCCGGGGCAGGGCCAACTCAGCGCCGTTCCGTACCACCGAGACTCAGCCGAGGGGAAACCTGAATGAATCAGAGACCGCAAGCTGTTCCCAAGCGACGACTGCTGGGCCTCAGCCTCGCCGCGCTGCTCGCCCTCGCGGCCTTGACCATGCTCGCGCTCCCCGCCCTCCCCAAGGCCGACTCCGGCACGCCCACCGTCGCCAAGAAGAAGAAGCAGAAGAAGATCACCGGCACGCTGACCCAGGGCGGCTACACCGTGATCGCCCTCGCCAAAGACGGCGAGGCTAAGACCGACCGGGCGCCGAAGGGCGCCTTCAAGCTGCGCCCGCCGGCCAAGAAGGTGACCCTGCACCTGCGCGCCTCCGACGGCACCTACGCCGGCCCGATCGTGGTCGGGACCCGCAAGCAGGGCAAGCGGGCGATCGAAGGCGTCTATGCGGGAGCGAAGCTCGGCAAGGTCAAGGTCAAGGCCGGCTACGCGAAGCTGAAGCTGCGCAAGAAGTGGGTTGACAAGAAGCGCGAGGCCCGGGCGAAGAAGGGCGTCCCGATCGGCGCCGGCAACTTCGGCCGCGTCAAGTCGAAGAAGACCAAGGGTGGCGCTCCCGGCGACCTCGACCTCGACGGGATCGCCGACCCGCTCGACATCGACGACGACGGCGACAAGGTGCTCGACAACCTCGACCGCAAGCCCCGCAAGGGGAGCAAGGCGCGTGTTTCTGCGGACGCCCCGCAGACGTTCACGATCCGGGACGTCTTCGGCGGTGGACTCACCCGGACTTCAAACGCGAACGTGCCAGGCACGACCACAGACGACATCAATGAGTTCATGCGAACAAATAATGAGTTCACCCTCGAGATGGACATTCTGCCCGGAGACTTCTCCGAGCTCGATTGCGCCCAGCCGCAGAGCAGGACCGACCCGACGCTTGGCGGCCTCGTCTACTGCACCGAGGGCGGTACCGGCGAGCTCTCGGGTGACGAAGTGATACCCGCGGGTCTGGAGTTCCCCGAGTGCTGCGATAAGGATCACGACGACTTTGGGGAGATGGTTCTCGGAAGTCCGGGGACCCCGTTCGGGCTCGTTCCCTTCGCCACCAGCGACCAAATCGGCCCCGGTGACCTGTTCTTCCAGCACGTAACCACCGACGGGACAACCAAGACGTACACCGGCACGCTGCAGTACGTGTTCGTCACCACCCCCGCGCTCATCTCCTACGACGATGGTCAGGGGAACTCGGGCTCGATCGGTTCGGGGATCGACTACCCGGTCGACGATGGCGAGCCGGGAACCCGGGCAAATCCCTTCCCGGTCAAGGCCAACGCGAACGGCAACGTCAAGATCGAGTTCGAGCTCTGGCGCCCCCAGCGCCGGCCGATCCCGCCGGAGGACGCAGGTACGCCGGAGGACCCGAATTGGATCGACATCGGTGGCCTCGACTACGGCGCGGTTGCGCCGGAGGCAAGCTGGAAGTTTTGCGGAGGCGGCTCCCTGTCCAGCGACGATCCGAATCTACGCCTTACCGAGGGAGGATTCCGGGAGGAGTCGGATCAGGATGGGTTCAGGGATCTGCGCGGCGACGAGCCCGCCGACCCGAGCGAAAAGATCACCTTCACCGTCAACGTGACTAAGTGCCTGGCCGAGCGAGGCGAGTCATTCAACGTCGGAGAGGTGCGCGACCTGGCTGGGAGCGCATTGACGCCGGCATTCCTCATCAACGACAACACGACCTGGGGCGCCTCGTTCATCCGCGAGTAGCCATCCGGGCACGGCGCGCTGGGCTTCCCACGTCGTGGTAGTCCCCTCTCGGTCAGGCTCAAGCGGTAGGGCCTGAGCGGTGCAAGGCGAGACGCTCCACTGCCAGCGATGCGGGGCTCGGATCGGGTTCTCCGACCTGTACCTCGCCGGGTGGCTGGTAAGTCACGCCAGCTGCTCACGACAAAGCAGAGTGCCGAGCACTCGATCGCGGTCGTGCAGGCCGAGGCGGCGAGCGCGCCCGTACATGACCAGAGCGAAGACGTCACGCCCCACGGCTAGTGCGCAAAGCTCCCCTTTGAATCCCCTCCGACCTTGCAACGCCCACCCTCGGCGGGCACGGTGGACAAACCGGTAAGCCGAAGGCTCGAAGCGGAGATCGAGGCCGCCGTAGGCCTACCCCTACGGGCGGGGAGGCGTGGTCGATCCCGTGAGCTGCGTGGATATGTAGATAGGCCAGGTTCAGAAATCCCGGCAAATCAACGGGGCAGTGGCGCGAACATTGATGGGCGGTGAAGACGGGCTTGGGGACGAGGTTGCGGGCGCGAGACCTCTCCTGGTATTCGCTATCTGACGGGCTTGTCAGCTACGGGCTGCCTGGAGTGGGTCCGGTCCGCCGGCCCCAGCAGCTCTCCATACCGGCATATCAACGGTTCGCGCCCAGCCTATGAGTGCCCATACGAGCATTGCCTCAAGCGCCTGCGGCCCTGCGAGGGTGCATTGCGCCCCCTCGTATGCCTGAAACCT
>Ga0307379_10001681_pt1 | contig 34322 bp, 28 predicted proteins | sample UN2MG_FD_202237 | JGI IMG/M metagenome (GOLD analysis project Ga0307379, IMG submission 202237) | Soil microbial communities from Risofladan, Vaasa, Finland - UN-2 | ecosystem: Environmental > Terrestrial > Soil > Coastal area > Acid sulfate soil | place: Finland: Risofladan, Vaasa | collected...
AGAGCCTGTTAATTTCAAATCTTATATCTGTTTCAGCCACGAGCATATTATTTATATCTGTCCATACTCGCAGGATAAAGATAAGAGCGCTGTCTCCAAAATCTGAAAAAAGGACATCTGGTTTGGGATATTTTAGTACTTTTGGAATTTTGTCTGCTATTTCGAGAAGAGTTTTTCTGACAAGTTCTATATCTGAGCCATAAGCAACTCCTACCGTAATTTTCCGACGCAGCCTTAAATCCTTAAAACTCCAGTTGGTAACCTGTTGGCTTATTAAATCAGAGTTGGGAATAATGAGAGAAGCGTTATCGTATGTTTGAACAACCGTTGAGCGGACATTAATTTTTGTTACCGTTGCCCATGTTTCGTTAATTTCTATAGCATCTCCAACCTGTATGGGGCGTTCAAAAAGAAGGATAATTCCGCTAATAAAATTGTTGAAAATATTTTGCAGGCCAAAACCAAGTCCAATACCAAGCGCGCCAAGGGCAACGGCAAGAGAGGTTGTATTAAGCCCAAAAGCGTAAAGCGCAGCTAATATACCGATCAGCCAGAATAAATATACGGTTATAGTTGTTATGGAGTCACGGAGTCCAGGTTCCATGCCACTGGACGCAAGAATCTTTTTTTGAAGGATATATCTCCAAAGACGTGTTGCTGCATGTGTGAAAAAAACGATCAGAAAGGCAGAAATGAAGCCCATCAATGTTAGCTGTATTTCCCCTATGTGTAAGGGATAATTTAGGATTTTTATAAAATTTTCCAGTAATATTTGTTTTGGCCCCCATATTATAATTAAAGATATGGTAAGGCTTGCAAACCATAGCAGCCGGCAGAGCCTTATAAAGAGCCATCTAAAGGGATAGGAGGCTTTGGTGGATAAATCCTTGTCTGATTCTGAGATCCTCCTGATTGAAACATCCCATTCCTTAAGTAGAAGATAAAGCAGACCGGCTAATATTATAACAACAGCGCTCCATCCCCATGATTTATACCAGTAAAGAGCTAAAGGACCATAGCCGGCAAGCTCAAGAAGAAGTCCGCCGCCTGTTATAGTGTAACTCAAAACAAAGAATATGTTTCTTAAAATTGATAACCTGCTTGATTTTTCAGCGGCTGGTATCTTATTGAAATTATTAAATTGTCTTAAAAATAAGATGTTCCATCCAAAGAAAATTATTTCAAAAACCATTCGCAATACAGGCAGAACAATGCTTGTGCTGCCTATTAACCATGCAAGAATTACATAAGGAATTACAAAAACGAGTATTATAATAAGAAGCGAATGCAGGTAGGGCAATAACTGTTCGGGAATCTGATATCTTTTGCCTTGATTCCATAATTTAAGCAGACCAAATCCCCATTTCGTAAAAAGAAACATCAATAATATATAAATAGTAATCTGTATTAAGGGCGCTGTGGAATAAAAAAGGCGAATTTGGGCATAGATATATATAAATAATATAGTTCCTATAAGCGGAAGTGAACGGTGAAATAGCTGCAAAACAAGCAGTCGCCAAGGGTACTGTTCACAAAAAGGTTTGTGCTCAAGATTACTGCAATAAATTTTTAATCGAAAGAGCAGAAACTGGAAGATAATAAATATAATAAAGAAGGTAATAATAAGAAAATTTTCGGAATTCCAGATGTCTGTTAGTTCATTCACCCAGAAATCCTTTGAAAACATCGAAAGTATTTTTTCGTAAAGCCGGTTAAGTTCTTTTCCTATCTGCTTCAATCCCAGAGCTTTTAATGGATTAATTCCGCGTTCAAAAAGCTCCTGTTTTTTCTTTTCATCTATTTGCTGCTCAAGTTTTTTTGATAATTCAACAAGAGCCTTTTGAGTGTCTTCCAGCTGAACTTTTCTTTCGGAGTATATTCCATTAAGTTTTTCAAGGAGCTCCCTTTTAGTGGAAAAATGTTTTGTTAATTCCTGAAGTTTATATAAAAGGTTGGTCGTTTGAGGATCTTTTCTTCCACGAGTTTTTATTTCGGAGAGCTGTTTTTCATTAAGAGCTTGCTGTTCCTCTGCACGCGGTTGCGATTCATTTATCGTGATTAGTTTTTGATTTGTTTCTTTAAGATTTGCAGCTATACTGTCTAAAGAAGCTCTGTTATCTGCCCATGCCTCTTCAAGATTTTCAATTTTTGTTTTTGGAATTAGGATAAGATTTCCATAGGATGAAAGCTGAATTTTGTATACATTAAGCTCGGTGGTCATCGCCTTTTTTAGGCTCTGATCACTCTTGAGCAGTTCTTTTAGCTGATCAATATTTTCTTTCTCCGTGTTAAGCGCATTTTCAATGGAAATTTTAAGATCAATGTATTCAACCTTTTTCTTTGAGGCTTCTTTTCCCTTTTCTTGAGCTGCTCCCCTGTATGGTGAGAATGAGAGCCCTAAAATAAGAGTTAAAAAAACAATTATTATGGAATGATTAGTGCTGGTATTTTTCATGTATATTTTATCCTAAAATCTGTTTATAAAATATCCTGGAGAATTTAATAACAGGTAATACGAACTTTGAGCTCCGGTTTCTTGACTTCCGAAACTTAAGGTGCTGAACCGCAATAGCGAGCGCATTCTCTGTAGCTTGCTACAGGGTTCTTCAAATATTGCCTACAAGGTTTTGAACTCCTCCTTTTTGATAGCATATTTTTTCATCAACTTATTTAGTTGGCGGGGGCTGATTCCGGCGATCTCGGCGCTTTCTTTTATTCGGCCCCTGTTTGCAGCTAAGAGTTCCTTTAAATAGCACCTTTCCATCTGTTCTATGGCCGTGTGTCTCACCTCTGCCAAACCGAGAGAAATGTTCGGCTTCACCTGCTGTGTCGGTAAAGAATTTGACGTGAAAAGTTCGTCAGGGAAGCTCTTAGGCGTTAATATTGGAGAGAATTCCAGTATGTAGGCACGCTCCATAAGGTTTTCCAGCTCACGGATGTTTCCCGGCCATGAGTACTTTCCAAAAGCATCTATGACATGGGGATGAACGTCGTGAATTTCCTTTAGATTAAATTTGTTCAGCCTTTTTAGAATGACCTCGACAATATATGCGATATCCTCCATTCTTTCTCTGAGGGGCGGGATCTCGATCGGAAAGACATTTAATCGGTAATAGAGGTCTCTTCTGAATTGGCCGGCGTCGCACATTTTCTTTAAATCCGAATTTGTGGCTGCTATCACCCTCACACTGGCCTCGATAGTTCCTTCTCCGCCAATGCGATAAAAAGTCCCATCCTGGAGTATCTCCAAGAGCTTGATCTGTGCAGAGGGCGTAATGGTGCCGATTTCGTCAAGGAAAATCGTGCCCCCTTGAGCGATTTCAAACTTGCCCAACTTTCTCCGGATAGCTCCTGTGAATGCTCCCTTCTCGTGTCCGAACAGCTCACTTTCCAAAAGAGTATCCGGGATGGCTCCACAATGAACGCTTATGAATGTGCTATCCTTTCGGTTGCTATGCTGATGAATCAGTCTTGCCAGCACACCTTTCCCTGTTCCTGTTTCACCGCTCAGAAGAACCGTGCTTTTGGTTGGCGCTACTGACCGCACCTTATCAAAGAGTCTTTTCATCAAGGGGCTTCTGGTGCGCACGATTTCAAGTGAATCCTCCTGCCAGAATCTGTTTCGAAAATAATCGAGCTCCGATTCCATAATAATAGATTCATAGATGCTCTGAATAATACAGTTAACCTCATCCGGATTGACAGGATAGGTGAGGTAATCGCTGGCTCCCGCCTTAACGGCAGCTACAGCCTCTCTGATCATTTCTTGAGATGACATGGCGATAATTTGAGCTGTTGGATGCGTATGCCAAAATGGTTGCAATGCCATCTTATAGTTGTTGTTAAGTATTGACTCACGAAGAACTTCTATGTCTATAAACAGGAATTCATACCGCTTTTCCCGGAACATCTCCAAACAGCCATTTTTGCTGGATACTGCATCGATCCTGTATTCGGATTGCAAGCTGGTCTGGATTGCATTACAGACCGATTGATTTTTAGAAGCAACTAGAACGCCTTTCATCCATACCTCCACTGTAGTATCAATAGTGATTGAGATCAGAGCAATCCATTATCGTGGCTCAAAAACCCCAAGTCTTTTTTCACATATTGCATGAAAACCCTAAAGCCTTCAATAAAAAAACAGAACTATTTGTTCTTATGTAAATTAATTATATCACCTAAAACCTGCATAAACAATCTTGAAAAATTAAATTACTAATAGTTTCAATGGTTTTAATGCTATTTGTTTGAATCTTAACAAAATGGCACAACTGTTGCTTTCTAAAAAATGCTTTATGAAATACCGTTCAGAATAACCATTAATTATAAATATAAATAACGGAGGTAACAGTATGAAAAGAAAAAGGTCGATCTTTGCAGTTAGCGTTATGGCTTTTCTAATAGTTTCAATGTTTCTTTCAACAAATGTATTATGTGAAGAAATCACTATCAAAGGGGAGGTTAATGATAACTATCAAATTATAGCTGAAGATGGACAGGTTTACGAAGTGGCGGATACCGATAAAGGCAATGAGGTTGTTCTTCAATATGTTGGCAAAATCGTAAAAGTAACTGGAACAATTAAAGAAAGTGATGGGAAAGAGAAAACTATTACTGTTACTTCCTATGAAGTTAAAGATATAGAATAAAAACCAATTTAGATGATGGCTGGGAACATGGTTTCCCGCCATCATCTCCCTTTCCGCATGGTTACCCTACCGTTTTATCTTTTTAAAAGCAAGCTCCTTGCCAAAACCACAACTAATTGAACCACCAAGCCTTACAAACACACATAAAAATACATATAATTTAAAATCAGTACCATCGGTTCCTGTTTTTTGATTCAATAAGAACGTATAGTTCCGATGGCAATTTGAGCCCACCCTAATAAACCTTTAAATATCAACAGATTATAGCTTTGGCACGGATAGTGCTTTTGGATGGAGGTCGTGATATGAACCTGTGGATGCCTATCCAATGAAAAACAGAAGTACAGTAACGGCCGAATATGATAAGAGAATTCCTTGGAAAGAAGGCAAATAAAAAAGGGAGAGCTGTTGACAAACTGACTACGGTCAGAGGCATTGTGATTCCGGTGGAGTGGGACGAGGAAGGAATTGCACTTGCTGCTGTTATTTCGGGCTTAGATGAGCAGGAGTATGTGATTGAACAAGATGAAAAAGGGAAAGAACTGTTGGAATTTATAAGACATGAGATAGAGGTGGACGGCGTGGTCAGAAAGGCGATCAAAGGTCGCAAGACCATTACAGTAAAAAGTTACAGATTAAAAACAGACGATAATTGGTAAGTATGAAGCCATGTGAGTTTATTTATAAATATTGCAATTAAGGGTAGTGGAATTATTGCAAGAAAGTATATAAGAAAAGGTGAAGTAATTCTAAGATTTTTTGGAGAACCAATTTCTAGGTTGGTGATATAAAAGGATTTAAGTATTTGCCGGTAAGCCACAAAAAGAAAAATGGAAAGAAAAACTTTAATGGGACTGGGTAGTTCATTATTATTATTGACTTTTAACTAAATTATTATTAAGCCTTCTAGGCTTTTGATAAAACTCTTTATTGAAGCTCCCCACCGCAAGCTGCTGGGAATGTTCTGCCTGACGGCAGTGCTTCGCAGCGACCGTAAGGAAGCTTGCTATTTTTGGATTCGCTCGCTAACCCCACCGCAAGCAGCGGGGAATGTGCTCGCTTTTGCGGTTCAAACAAACAAAGGAGGAAAGTATAATGACAAAAACACAACTAATTGAGCAGATGGCAAAAAATGCCGGCATCTCAAAGACCGAAGCAGGCAAAGCATTTAACTCGTTTATTGATGGTATTATGGAAGCAATCAAGGAGAAGGATGGCAAAATCACACTCACTGGTTTTGGTACCTTTTCAAAAGTTTATCGTAAAGCCCGCCAGGGAGTAAATCCTGCAACCGGCAAAAAAATGACCATTGAGGCCCGTTATGCAATAAAGTTTAAAGCAGGCAAGGTCCTAAAAGATGCAATTTTATAATAAATAAAGGTACTCTGGAAAAACAGTTGCGGCATGTTTTGTGGTTCTTTACGCAGGCTAAGATTGAAACTATTATTGGTAAGGAGAATTTATGAAAAATGAAGAAGCAGATATGTGGATACGGCCCCCATCTAATGCTGGACCTGAGTGATTGCAATCCGGTAATCTTGGACGATCTTGAGGCTTGCTTTAAATTGTTGAACAATTTGCCGGATATTATCGGTATGACAAAGATAACGCAGCCCTATGTGTTTCGATACAGCGCACCTGTGCCAGAAGACGAAGGCATTACCGGAGTGGTTATTATTGCCGAGAGCCATATCTCTCTTCATACTTATCCCAGGAAGCGCTTTGTATTTGTTGACCTGTTTTCATGCAAGCAATTTGATGTGGATATGGCAAGGGACTATATAACCCAATTTTTCCAATCAAAATCACCTTTATATCATGTTCAGGAACGTGGCGTCGCCTTTCCCGCAGCTATCAAAATCGCATAACAAAGGTGTGTTCTCATGAAAACAAACACATACTCCGGTTCTTATGGCTGCATTCCTGAAAAATTCTGCCGATATGAGAAAGCATCAATTGCAATTTTGCCGATTCCTTACGATGGCACATCTACCTGGATTAAAGGCTCAGATCGTGGCCCCCAAGCCTTACTGGATGCTTCTGCCAATATGGAATTGTACGACATTGAAACCGATTCAGAAGTTTTCAAACGCGGGATAGTTACCATTGATCCAGTTTCTTGTCCCGATGACCCGAAAGCAATGGTCGATGTTGTTTGTGACCGTGCAAGATCCCTCTTGAACGATGGCAAATTTATAGTTGGCATAGGTGGCGAACATACGATTTCTGTTGGATTAGTTAGAGCAATTGCAGAAAAAGTCCGAGATTTTTCGGTTTTGCAATTAGACGCTCATTCAGATACACGAACAGAGTACGCAGGCAGCACATACAATCATGCCTGTGTCATGTCAAGAATCGGTGAAATTTGTCCTTATGTTCAGGTAGGTATTAGAAGTATGGATTCCTCTGAACTTGAGAGGTTAAATAGCGATCGCACATTTTTTGCACATGAAATTCTTAATGGCTCAGATTTAACTCAAAAAATTTTAAATGAATTAACTCATAACGTATATATTACTATTGATCTGGATGTTTTTGACCCCTCCATCATGCCATCCACTGGAACTCCTGAACCAGGCGGATTGGATTGGTATACTTTGATAAAGCTAATGAGATCAGTCATAATGGAAAAAGAAGTGGTCGGAATGGATATAACAGAGCTCTTGCCCAATCCCACCAATAGAGCTCCGGATTTTATGGCTGCAAAACTGGTTTACAGGATTTTAAGCATGATCTTTTCAAAAAGAGGGAAAAATTGAATAAGAAAAAGAATTTTTTAAGGAAACCGGTCGAGCATATCGACATAAAAACGTTTGATGCAAGACCAATCATAAATAGTTTTGCTTCAATGGCTTTTCAGGCAAGAAACATTTCCGTTGCGGCCGATATCTACGATCGTATGCTGTCAGATCAAGACTGTAAAATTATTTTAACACTTTCGGGCTCTTTATTCAGCGCGGGTTTAAAACATATTGTAGCGGATATGATAGATCACAATATGGTGGATTGCATAGTCTCTACGGGTGCTATAATTGTGGACCAGGATTTTTTTGAAGCCCTTGGTTTTAAGCACTACATTGGAAACCCGCTTGTGGACGATATGGAGTTGCAAGAACTTGCCATTGATCGAATTTATGATACTTATATTGACGAAGATGAACTGCGAATCTGTGACATGACTATAGCAAAGATAGCTGATACGTTACCTCATAGACCCCATTCTTCAAGAGAATTCATCCACGCCATGGGAGTCTATTTAGAAAAAGAAGGGTTAAAAGCGGAAAGGTCCGTAACTTACTCTGCTTATAAAAAGGGCGTGCCGATTTTTGTTCCTGCATTTTCAGATTGCTCTGCTGGTTTTGGACTGGTCTATCATCAATGGAAAAACAAGGAAGAACATCTTACCATCGACTCTGTTCGAGATTTCCGTGAGCTGACAGAGATCAAAATCGCTGCGAAAGACACAGGTATAATAATGATAGGTGGTGGTGTGCCCAAGAATTTTACTCAGGACATAGTGGTGGCTACAGACATATTAGGAAAAGAAAAGCCCATGCACAAATATGCCATTCAAATCACAGTGGCTGATGAACGGGATGGTGGACTATCAGGGTCTACGCTCAAAGAGGCGTGCTCGTGGGGTAAAGTAGACTTGAAGTACCAGCAGATGGTATTTGGTGAGGCCACTATTACACTTCCCCTGCTTGCCAGCGACGCCTTCCACCGAGGTGCCTGGAAGAAAAGGAAACCGTGGGAAGCTTCCAGGCTTTTCATGAAGTAAAGCCAACTTCACCGAACAAACCTTTATAGCGATTTTCAAAAATATGTTCCGTTTAAATATATTAGCGATATTCTCTATCACAGGCTTAATCTTTTTGAACATTTCTAAAGCTCAATACGCTAAAATTGAAAAACTCGACTTTGTCCCACGATAGGCGTGATCTGGAAAAGGATATAATTGTGAAAGAAAAAGAACTTGAATTTTTTAAAAGGCTTCTAAACGACCAGATGAAAGAGCTTTTGAATCAGGCTGGTTCTTCAGTCGCGGACATGAGTGAGGAGATTAGTACTTATTGCGATCCTCTTGACAGAGCTTCCCTTGAGATAGACAGAAATTTTACGCTTCGTATTAGAGACAGAGAAAGCAGACTTATCAAGAAAATCAAAAAGGCCCTTGAACGGATTGAAGAAGGCACATTTTGCATTTGTGAAAGATGTGGCGAAGAGATTTCTATAAAACGTCTAAGGGCTAGACCGGTTGCAACTCTATGCATTAAATGCAAAACCAATGAAGAAACAATTGAGAAGGTAATTGGAACATAAATATTAATGGTTCTTCTCCAATTTAGTTGGAGAAGAGGGTCCAAGGATTCCAGGGTTTGTTTTCCTATATAAAGCATCCTGATGTAATCCATGGTTGTCTTTCTTCCATATCCTTCTGCTATATCTTTCTTCCTTTGGAAATTTTGCTGTTATTCTATATATCTCTAAACAAAGTTTATATGATTTTTGCCAGACTTTCAACTCTTTGTAATTTTTTAGCATTGAGCGCCGATGCTTCACTTTGTGTCACTTGAACCCTTGAATCCTTGACCCCTTGTACCCTCTGGGATCACACCTGCTAAATTGGATATAACCCATTTGTTTTGCCTTAATTAACTACAACTAATCTGGAGATGATCCTTATATTACTTGATAAAAAATATTATAAAGATAATAGTCTCTTGGCAGAGCGCCGACCTCTACTGCGGGTAAAAACAAATGCATAAAGTAATATTCAAAAAAGCTGCATATGATTATGAAACCTTAAAGCCGATACTTTTTGAGATGATTGACTCCATATCTGGAGATTGTATTAAAAGACAGGACAGGGTTCTGATTAAGCCGAATCTTCTTTTGCCGGCCAAACCTGAAAAAGCGATCCTTACCCATCCGCTTGTTGTCAGGGTAGTTGCCGAATATATTCAAAGCAAAGGAGGTTATGTTCAGATTTCCGACAGCCCTGCTACCGGTTCATTTGAAAAGATACTCAAAGAGGGCGGATATAAGAAAACCCTTAAAGATATTGGCGTTGAATTTAAAGAGTTCCAAACCTCCGTAAAGGTAAATATCGGCGAACCTTTCGGCAGTATAGATATTGCAAAGGATGCTGTTGAAGCCGATGTTGTGATAAACCTGGCAAAACTTAAAACCCACTCCCAGATGCTTCTTACCCTTGGCGTAAAAAACATGTTTGGATGCATTGTAGGTTTAAAAAAACCGGAATGGCATTTTAGAAGCGGCATTGACAGGGAAATCTTTGCAAAACTCCTTGTTCAAATTTACAATGCAATAAAACCGTCGATTACGATAATTGACGGCATTTTAGCCATGGAAGGGCAGGGTCCGGGCAAAAGCGGCATTCCACGGCATCTGGGCATACTTGTTGGAAGCAATAATGCTCCTGCCGCAGACATGGCTATATGCAGCATGTTGGGGATAGAACCCGATAATCTGCTCACCGTAAAAGAGGCAAAAAAAACAGGGCTGGTCGGCAATAAAATACATATAAGCGGAGACTTTTATATGGTTAATGATTTTTTGCTTCCAGCGCAAACCTCTCTTATGTTCGGGCCGAAAGTGTTTCATAAATTCATGCGAAAGCACCTGCTACAGAGGCCTTTGGCAGATAATCATATCTGTCAATTATGCGGTGAATGCTGGCAATACTGTCCCACAAAGGCTATTACTAAACAGGAAAAGGGGATAGATTTTGACTACGACAGGTGTATCAGGTGTTACTGCTGTATAGAGATATGTCCTCATGGGGCGCTCCGCTCTGCAGAGCCTTTGCCGGGCAAGATACTTTCCTTGTTTAGATAGTTTTAATCAATAGCTCTTGCTCTGATTGACACAACGGATAGATTCCTGTATTTATCAGCCAATAGTGATTATAACACCTAACACCTGATGAATTCGATTTTTTACGAATTTATCAATATTTAAGGAGGTAAAATATGTCAGGTTTAAACAAAGTAATGCTGATAGGCAGGTTGGGCAGTGACCCTGAACTTCGATATACTCCGGACGGCACGGCTGTAGCCAGTTTTTCCATGGCAACATCTGAGGAATGGAAAGATAAAAATACAGGCGAAAAGAAAGAGAAGACTGAATGGCATCGTGTTGTTGCATGGCGCAAGCTTGGAGAGATATGCGGTGAATACCTTGCAAAGGGCAAGCAGATTTATGTTGAAGGCCGCATTCAAACCCGAAGCTGGGAAGACAAGGATGGGAATAAGCGCCACACCACAGAAATTATCGCATCTGACATACAGTTTCTCGGCACAAAAGACTCAAGTAATGCAGGCGGATCATATATTAATAAATCCCATGTTGCGGGACCGGAAATGCCTGCGCCGCAGCAGGGCTCTGAAACCAGGGATGATGACATCCCATTTTAAGATGAACATTCTCCTGACAAATGACGACGGCATTTATGCTGACGGGCTATGGGCCTTATATGCAAGATTTGCCAATCAACATTCCGTAGCCGTAATAGCTCCTGATCGTGAGCGGAGTGCGGTAGGACACGGCATAACGCTGCATAAACCGCTTCGCGCGACCATGGTTGCGGTAAACGGCGGCCATATGGGATATGCCGTCAATGGAACCCCTGCCGATTGCATTAAGCTCGGCCTTCTTGAAATACTCGACAACAAACCAGACATCGTAATTTCAGGGATAAATCCAGGCGCAAATGTCGGCGTCAATATCAACTATTCAGGGACCGTTGCCGCCGCTAAAGAGGCTGCTTTATATGGCATACAGGCAATATCGGTATCGATGCACGGACATCAAATCGAAAATTATGATGATGCTACAGGTTTTATACAAAAGCTTGCGGAAAATGTTTGTAATAAAGGACTCCCTTCCGGAACATTTCTTAATGTTAACATCCCTGATATGCCATGGGAAGATATAGCCGGAATCTGCATAAGCAGACAGGGAATCGAATTTTTCACCGAATATATTGAAAAAAGAACCGACCCGCGAAACCGGACATATTACTGGCAGGGAAGCGATCCCCAAACCTTCTATAAAAATCCCGATTTTGACGGGGCTGCAATTGGCCGGAATTTTATCTCTATAACCCCGATAAAATGCGATATGACCGATTACGATGCGATTGAAGATCTTAAAAGGTGGAATATAAGCAAATAGGCGCCGGGTCAAAGGTTCAAAGGTTCAAAGGTTCAAGTGGAATGTTCAAGAATTACAAAGAATTAAAGTAACTATTCAGCCACAGATTCACACAGATGAACGCAGATGGTTTTAAATACAAAGAAATCACAGAGATGGAGTTTTTGTAAAAAATATCAGTGATGATCAGCGTAAATCTGTGGCTGAATAATTACCACAAATTTAAATATGGTGTTTTAGTATGAAAAAGCAGTTTATAAATACAATCAAGACGGGTGATGCTGTTGATGACATTTTTGTGTTGTCTGAAAAGACTCTATCTCAGAAAAGGGACGGAAAAAACTTTTTAAATATCACTGTTTCCGATAAAAGCGGAAGCATAAAGGGGGTAGTATGGGATAACGTCGATCAGATAATCTCCGGTATAACTGCAGGCGGTTTTGTGCATATCAAGGGGAAAATTTCAGAATACAAGGGAATGCTTCAGCTTGGTGTAAAAACAATGGCGGCTGTTTCGCCCGACTCGATAAACCCGTTAGACTTTATCCCTGTAACGGATCTTAATATTGATGATATGTATATACGCCTGTTAAAAACAACTGCTTCCATAGAAACCGGCTATTTAAAGGAGTTGCTTGAAGCCTTCTGGGACGACGAAGATTTTGTTCGCAAATTTAAAACCGCTCCTGCGGCAAAAAAAATGCATCACGCCTATATTGGCGGCCTGCTTGAGCATACCCTTTCCATGACAATTCTGGCCAATAAAATTGCAGGGCATTACAAAGACTATTACAAAGGAATTGACGGAGATCTCCTTCTTACAGGCGCAGTTCTTCATGATATCGGCAAGATAATTGAATTTGATTATAAATTCAGTATCGACTATTCGGTTAAAGGCAGACTTCTTAATCATATTGTTATTGGAATCGAAATGCTTGATGAAAAACTTAAAAAGATAAAAGATTTCCCAGAGAAACAGGCAATTTTGCTCAAACATATGATCGTGAGCCATCATGGAATCAGAGAATTCGGGTCGCCGGAACCGCCTAAAACCATTGAGGCCGTGTTGCTGAACTATATTGACGAGATAGATTCCAAGGTTAACTGCATTCGCGAGTTTATAGCAACCGAAGACCCGAATGAAACCTGGACATCGTATCATAAATTACTGGAACGCCATTTTTATATTGGGGGAAATAAAGGAACTGAGGAATTTAGGGATTGAGGAATTGAGGAATTGAAATCAACAGAATACCTTTAATTCCTAAATCCCTCAATTCGCAATTAAGCGAAGCGAATTCCTAAATTATTATTATGTTTATAACTCTTGAAGGAATAGAAGGCTCGGGCAAAACAACTCAGATAAAAAATATAGTCAAATTTCTTGAAGACAAGGGTTATGACTGTATGGTTACAAGGGAGCCGGGCGGCACAAAAATCGGAAAAAAAATCCGGTCGATCCTCCTTGATCCGGAAAATAGAAACATGGAGCCTGTATGCGAGCTCCTTTTGTATTGTTCGGATCGGGTGCAGCATATAAAAGAACTGATAAATCCTGCTTTATCCGAAGGTAAAACAATAATATGCGACCGCTTTTTCGATGCCACGCTGGTTTATCAGGGTTATGCGCGAGGTCTTGACATAGAGCTGATAACCGGATTACACAAGATGACGGTTGCCGGCTTAAAACCGGATATTACTATCCTGCTAGATCTTTTGCCTGAAATCGGCCTTTCACGGGCATGGAAACAGATTGATAATGGCTCAAGAAGCGGGGGTGAAACCAGGTTTGAAAAGGAAACCCTTTCATTCCATAAAAAAATCAGAGCAGGCTACCTTGAGCTTGCGCGTCTTGAGCCCAAGCGGTTTCGTGTAATAGATGCATCAAAAAGCGAAAATCAGGTCAAGCAACAGATAATTAATGCATTGACAACCAAATTCTCTTAACTCAAAAAAAGACTATGAACTATTCAATATTAGATACCATAGGGAACACACCACTTGTTGAAATAAAAAAGCTCAATCCAAATCCAAGGGTAAAAATCCTGGCAAAGCTCGAATATCTTAATCCCGGAGGTTCAATAAAGGACAGGGCCGCCATTTTCATGATTAAAGCCGGGGAAAAATCGGGCGAGCTCACTACGGACAAGACCGTTATAGAGGCAACAAGCGGAAATACCGGTATCGGACTTGCCATGGTATGCTCTATCAAAGGATATAAACTCCTGCTGACCATGTCTGAAGCGGCAAGTGTTGAACGGCAGAAGATCCTGAAGGCTCGCGGCGCAGACATTTTGCTTACCCCAAGCCGTCTTGGCACGGACGGCGCTATAGAGGAGACCTATCGCCTGGCTCGCGAAAATCCGGAAATATATTTTATGACGGATCAGTTTAATAATCCGGCCAACTGGCAAGCCCACTACTATGGTACTGCAGAAGAAATCTGGGAGCAGACCACTGGAAAGGTTACAATGGTTGTCGCTACAATGGGCACAACAGGAACTGTTATGGGCCTTTCAAAAAGGCTGAAGGAATATAATCCCGATATCTGCATGGTCGGCGTAGAGCCGTACCTAAATCATAAAATCCAGGGATTAAAGAATATGAAGGAGGCTTATCGTCCGGAAATATTCGATAAAAAACTATTAGACAAAAAAGTAAATATTGATGACGAAGAAGCCTTTGAAATGACGAGACGTCTTGCAAAGGAGGAAGGAATCTTTGCAGGCATGAGCAGCGGCGCGGCCATGGTTATTGCCCGCAAAGAGGCCAAAACTATGGTCGAGGGCACGATTGTAGTAATATTTCCCGATGGAGGAGAGCGATACCTGAGCACATCCCTTTTCGATGCACGAGACATGGCTAAGTTGAGACTGTTCAACACCATGAGCAAAAGCAAGGAGCCTTTTAAGCCGATTGTTGCCGGAAAGGTTGGGATATATTCCTGCGGCCCTACGGCAAATGCCAGGATAGGCATGGGAGAATGCCGGCGTCTTGTTTTTGCCGATCTGCTGTGCCGGTATCTTGAATACAGAAACTACTCTGTAACACATATCATGAATATTACGGACATGGATGATAAGACCATACATGGTTCCGAAAAAGCAGGTCTCAGCCTTTCTGAATTTACTGGCAAACATATCGAGTCGTTTATGACGGATCTAAAAACCTTAAATATAAAGCCTGCCGATAAATATCCCAGGGCAAGCGAGCATGTCGAAAACATGGTTGCATTGGCTGAAAAACTTGTCAACAAAGGCTTTGCATATGAAAAACTTCATTCCATATACTTCGATATTTCCCGTTTTTCCGATTATGGCAGGCTGTCGGGTATAAATTTAGATAAGATAAGGCTTGGGGCCACTGTAGATCTCGATGAATATGAAAAGGATAACCCCAGGGACTTTACACTCCTGAAAAGGTCCAAGCTTTCGGAGCTGAAAAGGGGAATATATGTCAAAACAGGCTGGGGCAATGTTCGTCCCTCATGGCATCTTCAATGCGCGGCCATCTCTATGAAATACCTTGGAGAAAGTTTTGATATCCATACAAGCAGCAGGGAGCTTGTATTTCCACATCATGAAAATGAAATGGCAATAGCCGGAGCTGTTACCGGAAAACCTCTGGCAAAATACTGGCTGCATTGCGACAGAGTATTGGTTGACGGCAAAAAAATGGATGAAAATAAGGCAGGCGGCACACTTGCGGATTTAAACGCTAAAGGCTATTCTGGAAGGGTTATCAGATACTGGCTTATTGCAAGTCATTACAGAAAACCTGTAATCTTGTCCGTTGACAGGTTTGACAGTGCCAAACATTCTCTGAAAAGGCTTGATTCATGCGTGCATGCCCTGCTCAACATAAAAGATGGCGCTCCATATCCTGAACTGGATCAGCTTCTATACAATATCAAGCACGGTTTTACCGAAGCCATGGATGATGACCTGAATATTTCAGCGGCAATGGCCTCTATTTTTAAAATTCTTAAACAGATAAACATCCTTGTACTAAAAAAAATGATTGATCCGATTGGCGCCCTGCGGGTTGTGGATGCTTTTCGAAATATAGATTCAGCGCTGAAAATATTCGACTTTAGAGATGATCTTTCCGATCCTGAAATTCAACGCCTGATTGAACAACGAGATAAGGCCAGGATGGAAAAAAACTGGGCTCTTGCCGACAAAATTCGTGATCAACTAACAGCTCGTGGAATAACCGTAAAGGATGAGAAAGCGACTGAAAAAAAATGAAGCCCATATATTTCCCATTTACCTGTATTTTTGATTTATCTGCTGAAATGATTTCGGCAATTTTTGGGCAGCCTGTTGTATATCGCCCCTCAAGTAAAAATCTTCCTGAAATTATGCAGGAATTGGCAAAAACAGAGGCTATTGATATACGGATACCGGTAAAAAATGATGAAAATAAACTTAATGCAATTTTAAAAGAGTATAAATCATGGTTAAATCTCCATATTGGTGATAAGCGAGGCATGACCTCGTTTTTCAAGACACACGCAGACAAGATACCCTTTTTTGATGATACCTTTACCACGCAAATCAAGACGGATATAAGAAAAAAACTGCAGCAAAAGCAACCTGAAATAAAGCTTGACCCTCTTTTTAACGCAAAGATATTTTTAGCCATTGCCCAGGAATTTGACGCTCAAAATTGGGAAATAAATCAAAAGCTTTTTATGGTTGATAAGATGCAGCAAGATCTCATTGAAAATATTAAGGGAGAAATTGACAGTTCATTTGTTGAAAATGCTGAAAACAGTCTGCCCGAATCCTACGATCCGGGCGCTTACATGACAGTCAACAGGATAAAGGCCTGGGCTCTTCTTATGCAACATGATCCGCAGGAAACAGGCCTGTTTATTACAAACAGCTCCTCGGCATTTGAGTATTTAATTGACAAAGCGTCTCGGACCGAGATTATAGTTAGCTTTGACTCAATACCTTTACAAAAAAACAGTGTTGAGAAGACGGATAAATGGCGCGACGACTTCATGAAACAGCTTGAAATTATAGCGAGAAATCCCTGGCCAATATCAATCGACAAAATCGCTGGGCCGTGTTTTGCTAAAAATAGTGATGCAAAGGTTTCTCTAACACTTGCTATTGTGCCCGGCAAAACGCCGCATGAATTTTTTGCCGGTTGCTGTGGATATAACCACTCTGCATCAAAAGAAAAGCCTCAGTTTCAAAACACCCTGCTCGGACTTGTTCGACCATTTTAAAGATTTCACGTTTACAGCAAAAAAAATATTAGAAGACTTGACTCGAACCATCAATTAATATATGGAACTTTTTCTAAAGGTCTTTTTAAAGTTGGAAACAATTGGTGGTTTTATTGCCGTCTGTTTGAAGCAAAGTAAAAAATTTTTTTAAGAAAGGAGAGATGAACATGTCGTTTACACCTACTGTTGACGCGGACAAATGTGAAGGTTGTGAAGAATGCGTAGATATTTGCCCTATGGAAGTCTTTGAAATGCAGGATGGAAAATCTGTTCCTGTAAATGCTGAAGATTGCGAAGGGTGTGAAAGCTGCATCGAAGTCTGTGAATCAGGCGCCATCACAGTTACAGAAGACTAATTAGTGCGTAAACAAAAACCCTCCAAATTACACTTTTGTTCTTGCGAGGGAAGCATGACCGAAGCAATCTCCTGAAAATAAGGGGATTGCTTCGTCGTTCGTTCCTCACTTCTTGCAATGACTGCTCGGAAAATCAATCACTTGAAAGAACCTGTTTTTTTTCTTCGGTTCAAAATCTTGATTGTATCCACAATTTCCTGACTTGAAACCTCTTGCCTGATCTTTTCCATTTTATTCATTACATCGGCAAATCGAACACCTTCTGCAGCGCTGATCCATTCAAGCTGAAGCCGATTTGGTTTAATGCCCAGCTTTTCCATCCTCTTTTGCAGCCTTTGAACCCTTTTTTGGGTCCAGTGATTCGCATCAATATAGTGACAATCACCTATGTGGCAGCCGCTTACAAGCACAACCGGCGCTCCCTTAAGGAAGGCATGCCAGATGAACTTTTTGTCCACACGACCTGAACACATGGTGCGTATTATATTCACGCTGGCAGGATACTGAAGACGCGAGACTCCGGCATAGTCTGCTCCGGCATAAGAACACCAGTTACAGGCAAAGACCAGCACTTTTTCTTGGGCTTTGTCTTCGAGTAGGGCGTCGATCTGACATATAATCTGGTCATCGGTAAAATGGTTCATTATGATGGCGCCAAAAGGACACTCTGCAGCACAGGTGCCGCAGCCGGCGCATGCCGCTGAATTAACGACAGCCGGCGTTTTTTTCTTAACATCGACCGTAATTGCATTGTAAGGACATACCTCGGCACATATTCCACACGAGTTGCAATGCTCTGGAATCACCACCGATGTAATCGGTTCGGTTATAATTTCTCCTTTATGCATCAAGCGTATGGAACGCGCCGCCGCCGCAGATGCCTGAGTAACGCTTTCCTTGATATCCTTGGGCCCTTCGGCGCATCCAGCATAAAAAACCCCGGGGGTAGCCGCATCTACCGGCTGCAATTTTGGATGGGCTTCCAGGAAAAACCCGTCCGGCGTCAACTGAAGACCGAGCATCTCCCGAATCTTTTGAGCGCTTTTTGCAGGCCTGATCCCAATGGCCAGTACAAGCATATCCAGATCGTGAAATTCCAGCACGCCCGATGCGGTATTTTCAACAGCAACCCGCAGGCTTCTATCGGGAAGCTCCTCAACGGTTCCTGGCAAACCTCTTAAATAATTGACGCCTGATCGACGACTTCGCATGTAAAGATCTTCGAATCCTTTTCCGAACGCTCGAATATCAATATAGAAAACCTTTATATTAACATCCGGATAATGCTCCTTGAGTACAAGCGTGCTCTTAATTGTATTCATACAGCAAACATTTGAACAGTAACTGCCCCCTTTTCTGACTGAACGGGATCCAACACACTGTATAAAACCGATGGATTTGGGACGTCTTCTGTCTGTTGAACGGATCAGCTCCCCTTTGGTCGGGCCTCCGGCATTTATAAGACGTTCAAACTCAAGGCTGGTTAATACATTTTCAAACCGCGTATATCCGTATTCGTCAAGCTCTGTCGGATCATATGGCTCCAACCCGGTAGCCACGACTATTGATCCAACCCTTTCCTTAATCTCTTCATCAGACATGTGAAAATTGATGCAACCTTTTTCGCAGGCATCCATGCATTTTGCACAAACAGAGGGGTTATGCCCGAGACATTCATTAATATTAACAACGTATGCGGAGGGAACCGCCTGTGGGAAAGGGGTAAAGATAGCTTTGCGTGTTGAAAGACCCACATTAAACTCGTCAGGACGAACTACCGGACATGCTTTGGCGCAATCTCCGCAGGCAGTGCAATCTTTTTCATCCACATAACGAGCCCGCTTTAAGATACTTACATTAAAGTTTCCAACAGATCCTTTAACATCTATTACCTCGCTCATGGTGTGAAGTTTTATTTTAGGATGTCGACCGACATCCGTCATCTTCGGCCCGAGGATTCAGATGGAACAGTCCATTGTGGGAAAGGTCTTGTCAAGCTGGGCCATGGTCCCGCCGATTGATGGTCTCTTCTCAACAAGGATTACCTCATAACCATTATCTGCAAGATCAAGTGACGCCTGGATTCCGGCTATTCCACCACCGATCACTAAAGCTCGTTTCGTCAGCGGCACCCTTTCGCCGGCAAGAGGCCAAAGCATACGCACCCGCGAGACAGCCATCTTTACCAGGGTTACAGCCTTTTGTGTCGCGGCATCAGGCTCATTCATATGGACCCAGCTACACTGTTCACGCAGATTGGCCATTTCAAGAAGAAACGGGTTAAGACCGGCAGACTGTATCATCTGGCGGAAGGTGGGCTCGTGAAGCCTTGGTGAACAGGAAGCTACAACAATACGGTCTAATCCGTGTTCAAGGATGTCCTCTTTGATCTCCTGCTGCCCTGGTTCGGAACAGGCATAAGCTATGTCTTTTGAAACAATAACCCCATCAAGAGCTGATGCTGTTTCAGCCACATACCCACAGTTTATGGTTCTGGAAATATTCAGACCGCAGTGGCAGACATAAACACCTATACGCACGGCTTGACCCGGGCTTATTGAAATATTTTCTGCAACATTTTCTTCCATTTTTATACCTTTTAATAGTTAGGATTAAGGATTAAGGGGTAAGGATTAGCGCATTGAAACGATTTGAAAGTTTAGCAAAAAGCACGTTGATTGTAGAAGGCCAATCGAAAAATTCTATGAAAGAATACATCTAATCCTTTAATCCTTAATCCACTAATCCCCTACTTATTCCCAGCAAATAGTCTTTGCTAAGAGGCTCGTTAAGTCCATCATTTCCATGCTTAATTCATCTCCAAGAAAAGGATCTTCCATTGCGCATTTGAGATGGATCTGGCATTTAGGGCAGGCCGTGACAAGAAGATCGCTTCCCGTGGCATGAGCCTGCCTCAGGCGTTTTACCTGAAGCGCCTTGCTGAATGAATCGCATCCGGTCCATGCGCTGTTGCCACAGCAGATAGCAGCAGCTCCGCTGTCCTGCATTTCCTGGAAACGGTCGCCTTTAAGACGCTTTATCAACATTCTCGGGAGATCGGCTTTTTGCTCAAGCCTGCTCAAACGGCACGGGTCCTGAAAAGTCAACCTTTTATCAATTTTTTTGAAACTCACCGCGCCCTTGTCAATCTCTTTCTCAAGAAGATCATAAATGTGCGTTACCTTGAATTTTAATTCAAGGCCATAGTTTGTATAGTCGTGTTTCAATGTTCGGTAACACTCCGGGCAGGAGGTAACAACCTCTTCAATGCCAAGAGAATGAATTAAATCAACATTGAATTTGGCAAGCCTTAAAAAGTTCTCCTGGTCTCCAGACCATAGAAGATCGTGCCCGCAACATCGCTCATCTTTGAGTAGAGCCGGCTTAATATCAAAAAAATTCAACAAACGAAGGCTGTCAACTATAATATTAGAAGTCTGAACGCTCAGATGGTGTCTGAAAAATATATCGAAAAATGGTGCGCAACCGCCAAAAAACAGGACTTTACTCTTATGATCAAGCTTGATGTTATCCGGAAGCCATGTCCAGCGCTCTGTTTTAATCTTCGGAGAACTCATTGCCCGCATTAAAGACTGGAAAAAGCCTCCGTGAGCCTCACGGCCATCAATACCGGCTTTTTTGAAAAATCGGCGAGCATCCCTGATAAACTCCGGGAAGTTAATGCCGGATGGGCATCTGTCATAACAAAGGCCGCAGGTCAGGCATGCCCATACATCCTCCTTGGCATAAGAAGAATCCAGATCGCCGGCTATGATTGAACCGGCCAGAGCCCGAGGTGAAAAATCCTTTCCGCTAAGCGCCAGCGGACATGTTGATGAACATTTGCCGCAGTCCTGACATGCATAGACATCATGAGAAGAAATTATATCAGATAAAAGTTCTTTGCTCGCAGCTTCTGGTTTTGTTGCTTTTCCCAGCGCCAAAGGGCTTTTGCCAAGAGATTGGATGTCCCTGCAAAAATCTTTAAGAAATTGCAGCAACGGTTTTGAATCGTCAGGTAGGAATGTAGCAAGGCGCAGGCGTTCTTTCCCTAATCCCAGAAGACCGAGAATCTCCCGCATATCTTGTGTATTTTCCCTTGCGGCGGCGGTGCCGCTTCCATAACGGCAGGCGCCGGGCTCACATCCTACAAGAGCGACTCCGTCCGCTCCCATCTCAAACGCCTTAAATAGAAGAGATTTGCTGATCCTTCCTGTGCAGGGAATACGGATCATTTTAACCTCCGGAGGTATTTCAGCCCCTTTGTCCTGAAGAATCTGAAATGCGGTATGAGGCCCCCAGTTACACATCATTAAGATGATATTATAATTATTCATAATATTAAGTAATCGTTCACGGTTCAAGGTTCAGAGGTCACGTTTTTTTCAACGAACTATGCAACGACTGATTGCTTTTATGTTTTGATCAACGTTGAAATTAGAAATTAGAAATTTGGCCTTCATGCTTTTGTACTGTTCTTCCCAATTTCCAATTTCAAGTTTCAAGCCGTTAACGGTTACAAACATTCTATCTATTTATAAAAAGATAGAGCGTAGCGACTCATTAACTTTAGCTCACTTTAGGCACTTTAGCTCACTTGTAACTTCCAATAATTCCTTAAGTGTCCATTCAAGATAAGCCTGGTTTCTGTATGGACTGTCGGCGGCATTTGTCGGACATACCGAGATACAGTTTCCGCATCCCTTGCACAGCACCTCATCCACCGATGCATACCATCCATCAACATTGTTTTTGTATAAGCTAATGGCGTGATAAGGACAAACTCTATTGCAGCGTCCGCAACCACGGCATAACCTTTCATCCACTACTACGGTAAACCCCTTGCTCTGCCGTGGTCCGCGCGGCATAATAGCCGCCGCCTGAACTGCGGCGGCAGCCCCCTTTTGTCTTTTAGAAATATTAATGCCGGAAGGATCGGCAAGAAAAAGTCCTGAAATAGAGGTTACTCCCGGATAAAAGAATGGTATCCCGGAAACACCGTCCTTTTGCAAAGATGATGCAACAATACGGCTCGGCAACCCTTCCTGGTGTATATGCTGAATTTTTTTCCTTGATTTTTCACCAAGTATCACAGAGCCCACACGTATAGCCTGCTGGAAATCGCCCATATCTATAAAAATCTGAAAATCTCCGAGTGTGCCGCTGAACCACTTTACCGAAGACCCCTCAAAACTGTGAATGTTTGGATGGTTCAGTTTTTCACTAAGCGGTTTTTTAGAAGTCCCAAACAAAAAAACCTCGAGTCCGGCCTGGGCAAGGGCAAAAGCGCTGCTCACAGCCGGTTTAGATTCCCCGATCACCGCAGTTGTAAAATTATAGTTCCTTACAAGCGCCGGCAAAGGCTTTAATCTTCTCGTCCGTTCAATAGAGCGATCTATCAGCCCTCTGAACCTGCTTAAAGCCAGTGAAGGATTATTTGCCACAAGTCTCAGAACTTCTCCCCTCAAATTACAAGCCTCGACCATAGACCGGCTTATCCCAGTTCCTGTAAACAGAGCATATTTTAGTCTGCTTCTCTGGTCGGTGCATGCGCTGCATACAAAATTCAACGGGCAGCATACACAGGATGCAAGAACTATACGTGTAATACCTTTTTTGCGAATCGTTCTTATAAGTTCCGATGAGCCTTCAGGTATACATGCAGAGCTCATGGCTTCAGCATGGACAACATCCTTCCGGGATCTTAATTCATTAATATATTCACCCATCCCTTCAAGCCACCCAAGAGAATCATTGCATTTGCAAACAAATATTCCAATACGGATATCGGAAGAAAGACCCCGGTCAGGAGGATAAAAGGAAAGACCATGCCCCTTTAACTGTTGCAAGCTTCCACAGAGCAGAATCATAGCCTGTGCAGCCGCTGCATAGCCTCGAAGCATCATAGCGTATATATCCGGCTTTGCATTCTTTGGGCCATATGCTCTTATTACATCCTCTCCTTTAATGCTGGTAGCCATAGATGGATCAGCTATAATTATAACGCCCGCGTTTTCAATAATGTCTTCCGGAAGACATCCATGATTCACGGCGTTGATTGAGCCGCAGGCGTCAACACACTGAAGGCACTGGGAACATACGCCGCACTGCAGGCATCGCCCGGCTTCAAAAACAACCTGCGATTCACTATATCCCAATACAACTTCCAAAAAATTATCCCTGCAGGCATCCGCTCGTCTATGCGGCATCTCAGGCCGTGACAGCACGGCAAGATCTTTCGGTATTTCCGGGAAATCTCTGTTCAGGGGTCTTAATACACTGTTGCCTTCATGCTGATCACCTGAAATGTTCCTGTGAACCGTTAAGGCAACCTTTCTGCCGGTTGCCATGGCTTGAACCACGGACGACGGACCTGAAACCACATCTCCGGCCGCATATACACCGGAGATGTTTGTGCTAAACGATTCATCAACGTTGATATAGCCATGACCGGTGATATCGCAGCCACCTTTGCTTTTGCTGCCTTTAAATGCCCCAACCTGACCGGTTGCAACAAAAGCTCTCTCAAATTCAAGTTCAAAAGGCTTGCTTCCCGGGATCATGACAGGCCAGGGGATTCCCTGTTCATCAGGTTCTCCTGGTTTGGTAGGGACGCAACGCAATTTGTTTAACTTGTTGTTTTTTTCTATAAAGGCGGTCACCTGAAGGCTGTCCTTTATAACAACTCCCTCTTCTTCCGCTGCTTTTATCTCTTCCGTATCTGCTGGAATTAAGTTCCTTGGAAACCATGATAATATTGTGACTTTGGCTCCAATACGTATAAGTGTTCTGGCCAGGTCAAACGCGGCATTTCCATCTCCGATCACCGCTACATTTTTTTTCAGCTCATCTATTTCGTTGGAATAGACTTTTTTAAGAAAGGATATACACCCTTCAACACCTTCAAGTGTTTCCCCGGGAATACCAAGCATACGGTCAGACCATGTTCCTGTGGCCATGATAACAGCGTCAAAGCCCTTTTTAAGGCTGTCAATATCGCTGTCTAAATCAATTAAGGCGGATGTTATGAGTTTTACCCCAAGCTTCTCAACAATATATGCTATTTCAATGTCGAGGATGTCTCTGGGAAGGCGATGAGGACCGATTCCGTATCTAAGCAGACCGCCCGCCATCTTTTCCTTTTCAAAAATTGTTACCTGATAACCATGTCTTGCAAGATCGGCGGCAGCAGATAGACCGGCGGGTCCGGAACCGATAATGGCGATTGACTCAGACCTTTTTTGTTTTATGAAAGTCTCAAGTCCGTGTTTTGTCTTTTCTTTATACAACAGCTCATAGTCTGCTAAAAATCTCTTTATATCCTTTATTGCAATCGGATCATCTATATCGCCTCTTCTACAGGCCTTCTCACAAGGGTGTGTACAAATCCGTCCGCAGATGCCGGGCAGGATGTTATCCTCCCTGATGAGATTCAAAGCATCCGAAAACCTGCCTGCCTTTGCAAGAGCGACATATCCCTGGACATTAACTCCAAGCGGGCAGTTTTCCCGGCAAAGTGGTTGTTGCCTTTTATCGATAACCGCGCTGCCAGGAAGGCTGCGTCTGCTGTTAAAATTTATTGCTTTTCCACCCCCAGGAGCTGAAACCGGACAAATATCTATACAGCGGCCGCATAATATGCATTGATCCTGATCCACAAAGGTCTGTAATCGATTCATGCGTAAGCGAAAGCCCTGGGGGCTGTGTTTTATGTAGGTTATTTCAACAGGCAAAATAGTTCGAATGCCCGGATTTCTCAAAATTCTTATCAGTCCGGGCCGGTGGGCATGATTGAAAGGAATGCCTGATTTCAGTTTATATTCATCACGGGAAAGTTTTAAATCAAGATCACAATCGGAATCAACAAGGGTAACCGGAATGCCAAGCTCGCCAAGCTTGTTGGTCGCGGCTATTCCGGCTGGTGTGGCGCCTATAACGATAACTCTGCGAAGCCTGTCTTTTGTGGGTTTCATTAAACAGTTCCTGCCTTGCCAGCAGCCTTTTTGTTGCGCCCTTTAATGATTGCCAGTCCGTAATCAAAGCCCTTTTTAAAGGACTTGATATTTGTCTCTTCTGTACCCTTTGGCACAGAGGCCGCGACACTATCAAGAGCCGCGTCTATGGAGACAACCTTTGTTAGGGCAGTGCAAAAACCGATCATAATGATATTTGCCATCATCTTTCGCCCCATTTCTTCGGCCATGCGTGTGGCAGGTATGGAAAAAGAATCGCATTTATTCAAAGTCGGGTGCACAAGATCCTGGTCAATAAGCAAAACAGTTTCATTCGTCATCTGTATAATAAATTTTTCGTATCCAGCCTGAGACATGCATATAAGGATATCCGGATGTCTTACATAAGGGTAGCGGATAGGTTCTTCCGAGATTACAATCTGAGCGCTACAGGCGCCTCCGCGCGATTCCGGCCCGTAAGACTGTGTAAACACGCTTTCTTTCCGGTCTCCCAAGGCTGCAGATCTCCCTAATATACGACCGGCCATGATAATACCCTGGCCACCAAATCCTGTAATAATGATTTCTTTTTTCTGTTTATCAGCCATAGCTTGATGAATTCGTAAAAAGTCCAAAAATACCGTTTTTCGTCTAACAAACACTTTCCATGAAATGTGTTAACCTTTAACTATTCCATATTATCAGATCGGCAGATCTTTTCGTAACTTTCTCCTAATGCCGGACGGTCAATATCAACAAATTTGCCCAGCACAATCCCTTTTTCATGGTCAATATCAAGCTGTGTCAGATCTGCCGCATTTTTTATTATAGTCTTTTCTTGATATTTCTTTAATGTGTCCAGTGGTTTTTCTTTATTGCGTCGTCCATAATTAGTCGGACAGGGCACAAGGACTTCTATAAAAGAAAACCCGGTTTTTGTAAGCGATTCATTTATTGATTCAGTTATGTCACGCGAGTGAAGCATGGTCCATCTGGCAACATATGTGGCTCCTGAAGCATATGCCAGCAGGGGTAAATTAAAGGGGGTTTCAGGATTACCATAAACCGTTGTGGCGGTTTTGGCCATGTTTGGGGTAGTAGGCGCAACCTGGCCTCCTGTCATGCCGTAATTAAAATTGTTTACACAGATAACAGTTATATCAACATTACGCCTCGCTGCATGGATAAAATGATTTCCGCCTATGGCAAAAAGATCCCCGTCACCGCTGAATACAATTACCGTAAGATCGGGTCTGGCCAGTTTTAAACCTGTTGCAAAAGGGATTGCCCTTCCATGTGTGGTATGAAAGGAATCAAGCTTGACGTAACCTGAGGCACGGCCCGAACAACCGATCCCTGATACCATTACAATTTTTTTGGGATCAATTTTGCTTTGCTTTATTGCTCTTAAACAGGCTGAAAAAACGGTTCCAATCCCGCATCCAGGGCACCAGATAGACGGAATGCGATCTGTTCGCAATAAATCATCCAATGGATGGTCGGGTGGATGGCCAGGTCTCAAAAGGCCTCCTTCAACACTTCAAGAACCCGGTCAGGGGGAATGGCTGATCCTCCGGCATCACCTACTAAAAAGGCAGGGGCTTTTCCGCCAATGCATCGCTGAACCTCCTGATGGATCTGTCCAAGATTAATTTCCACTGTCACAAAACCTTTTACCCTGTTGGCCAGCTCCATGATCTTATCTTCTGGAAAAGGCCATATTGTAATCAAACGCAAAAGTCCTGCCTTGATTCCACGCTTTCTGGCTTCATCAACAGCCGCAAAGCTTGTTCTTGCAGAGATGCCGTAAGAAACAACTGCTATTTCTGCATCATCAAGACGATAACTTTCGGTTTGTATAATATCCTTTAAATTCTTGCGAATCTTTCCGATCAGTCGATCCATCATCTGCTTCTGGGTTTCCACATTGATGACCGGATAGCCCCTTGTGTCATGTGTAAGACCGGTCACATGTATATTATAACCCTCTCCTGCGGCGGGCATGGGAGCAACCAGGTTTGGCCCAGGCTCATAGAGTTTAAAGCGGTTTTTTCTCCCTTTTGGCCGGCATCGTGATATGATCTTGATTTTTTTTGGATCAGGAATAATCACCTTTTCACTCATATGCCCGACCATTTCATCGGTCATTATGAGCACAGGCAAGCGATATCTTTCGCTTAGATTAAATGCCCTAATTGTCTGATAAAAAATCTCTTGTGGCGAGGAAGGCGCGAGCACAATAATTTCGTAGTGGCCGTGGGAACCCCATCTTGCCTGCATCATGTCGCCTTGAGCGCCCTGCGTTGGAAGACCGGTGGATGGCCCGACCCGCTGTACATTTACAACCACACAGGGAGTTTCGGTACAGATTCCCAGACCGATATTTTCCATCATAAGACTGAAACCAGGGCCGGAAGTGGCTGTCATGCTCTTTACTCCGCCCCATGAAGCTCCAAGCACAGAAGCCATGGCAGCGATTTCATCCTCCATCTGTATAAAGGTGCCTCCGACTTTCGGAAGTCTAACGGAAAGATGTTCGGCAATTTCAGTAGCAGGTGTTATGGGATATCCCCCAAAAAAACGGCATCCTGCTGCCAGAGCCCCTTCAGCACAGGCAACGTCGCCCGTAATAAAATATTCACCTGTATTTATCGCTGGTTTCATTATGTTTTTCTGGCTCCTGGTTCCTGGCCCCTGATCCCTCACCAGTAACCTCAACAGAATATATTGCAAATTCAGGGCAAACTATTTCACAGTAATGGCAATTCAAACAGTCGTCCGGCTTCTTGACAGATGGAAGATGATAACCCTTTTTGTTGAAGTTTGAAGAAAATTCCAGAACCTGCTGTGGACAAAATTCAATGCAGTAACCACATCCCTTACATCGGTCTTCAAGAATATATACTATGCCCTTAGAAACATGTATTTCGTCCGCATCAAGTGGAACCCGCCAGAATTTCATATGGGCTTTCCCCAAGTAAAAAATAATAATTAGTATTATTAATCAAAAATTTTGATAAATATATAATTATCAATAAGTTTGTCAATAATAATATTTGCGGTGTTTTAATCAAATTGATGATACTCCTTCACTTTTTTAGGGGTATCTCAGGTTTCGCTCGAAGAAATCGTTTGGCAACTAAAACAGATTTTGAGGCGTACGTCTTGAGAAGATGCGTGATTAATTTAATCTATGATCTCTGCGTACTCTGTGGTGAAAATGACCGGCTTTTTCTATTTATTTTTTAACGGTAAAATTGCGTTTTCCGGGCAGATCTGAGCGCAGATTGAGCAGCCGACACACATGTCAGGGTCGATTTTAACCCTTTCATCCTGGGTATAAAATGCAGGGCATGCGAGTTCATTGACGCAATTTCTGTGATTTTTGCATTTATCGCTGATATAAAACGGCAGGGCCTTGAGCATTTTCAGGTTCTTAGCATAAAGGGTGCACATCTGTTTTGATATAACGACCGATACCCCTTTATAATTAAGGGCTTTTTTTACAGCCTCAATACTTTTTTTAATATTGTACGGCCTGATGACTGTAACGTGGGACACACCGATTCCCCTGACAACATTTTCAATGGAGACATGGCCGAACCCTTCAAGATTTAATTTTTTCATATCAACGCCGGGATGCGGCTGGTGTCCTGTCATGGCGGTAGTGCCGTTGTCTAAAATGATCAGCGTAAAATTGTGGTTATTGAAAACAGCGTTTATCAGCCCTGGTATGCCTGAGTGAAAGAAGGTTGAATCCCCAATAAAGGAAATGACCTTTTTATCTGTTGCTTTTGAAAAACCGCAAGAAGTTCCGACAGATGATCCCATGCAGATGAGAAAATCGGCCATGGAAAGAGGGGGCAGCAAGCCAAGGGTATAGCACCCGATATCTGTCGGGTATATGGTTTCCAAGCCCTCTGCTGCCTTTTTAACCGCGTAATATGTGGCTCTGTGTGAGCAGCCCGCGCAAAGATTAGGGGGCCGCTGTGGAATTTCCGGGATATCGGAAAGATCGACAGTTTTTGGCAAAGTATATGGAACATCAAAATATCTTGCTATGCATTGCCTTACAAGACCGGGATTAAACTCGTAAAGACGTGAAAAAAGGTCCTTTCTTTTGCCATTTATGGGCAGGATTAATTCTTCCTCCTGGGCGAACGCCTTTACGCTCTCTTCCATATAAGGCTCACCTTCTTCTACAATTAGAACCTTTTTACATTCTTTTAAGAAATCCTTTATCAGATTCGCCGGCATTGGATGTGAAAAACCGATGCGAAGTATTTTGATCCTGCCGACCATATCCAGGTCTGTTACAGCATCATATACATAGTTGTAGCTTACGCCATTGCATATAATGCCAAGATTTCCTTTTCCTGTTATAAAATTATAAGCGCTGGTTTCAGAGATCTTTTCAGCATGTTTAAAATTTTCAAGCAGCTTGACGTGCAGCTTTCTCGCTACAGCAGGAACCGTAACATAATTGAAGGGATCTTTTTTAAAATCCCCCTTTGTTTTTCTTTTTTTGATTTTACCCAGAGCCACAACTTCAGTAGTATGGTTGAGTCTGGTCGTTGTTCTGAAGATAACCGGTTCACAAAGCTTTTCAGAAAGATCAAATGCAAAAGCAACCATCTCTCCGGCCTCTTCAGCCGATGAGGGTTCGAGAAGCGGAAGGCCTGAAATAGCGGCATAATAACGGTTGTCCTGTTCGTTCTGGCTTGAAAACATGAACGGGTCATCAGCCGTAATAATAACCAGGCCCGCTTTTACCCCAATGTAAGCAAGGGTCATAAGGGCATCTGCAGCAACATTCATTCCTACATGCTTCATGACGCACATGCTGCGAATCCCGGAATTTGCTGCAGCAGCCGCTATTTCAAGGGCAACCTTTTCATTGACGCTGTATTCAAAATAAAGATCGCTTTCCCTGGATATCTGGAAAAGGTTCAGTGAAATTTCGGAAGACGGCGTGCCCGGATAAGTGGTTGCAACAGCAACCCCTGCCTCAATTGCTCCACGGGCAATTGCTTCATTTCCAAGGAGCAGCATTTTTTGGCCTGGCCGGTCGGTTAATAATTTGTGCATTGTATTCCCTCTAAATTTTAGATAATAAATCTTAGTTCAGCCACAAAGGCACTAAGACACCAAAGATTATAATATAAGGTTCTTTTCCCGATTAATTGATCCAAAGGGTTCGAGGATTCAAGTAGTCGAGCACTTTCACTTGAATCCTTAAATTACATACTATAATATATCAGCACCGTTTTTCGTGTAAAGGATTTTCTGCAAGAAAGCCGTGTGGTTAAATAATGCAAGAAACTTTACAAACACCGAATGTTGTGCAATAAAGCGCTAATGACAAACCGATGTTCCTTGAATATCTATTGCTTCATGAGTTGGCCCATCGCTTCAGAGTAGGTATTCACAGGGATTTACCCAATGTATATGATGTTGAGTTAGATTGAGATTAATGGGTGGTTTGGTGGTTTCGGCAATTCGATGGATTGTAAAAGGATATCCTATGTTTAGAAAAGCCTGCCTTTTGTTGTTTGTATTTATTCTGATCCCCTGTATTTCCCATGCTGAGATAAAAACCTATATCCATACGGTTAAACAATCATTTGGAGGAAGCCAGTCGCCGGATGACGCACGGGTTGGGGCTATTGCCAAGGCCAAGCGTGAAGTCCTTGAAAAGGCCGGGACATATCTGGAAAGTTTGACCATCGTAAGGGAAAACGTAGTTGAAAAAGACGAAATCCTTGCTCTTGCCGCCGGTGTGCTTAAAACAGAAATTGTATCCCAAAAGAACTTTGCGACAGAAGATACTTTCGGAATTGTTGTTAAGGCAAAAGTAGATGTTGATACAAGCATTCTTGAGGAACGAATAAAAAAACTGCTTCAAGACCGCAGCCTTTTGGAAAAATACAAGGAGAATCAAAAGCATGAAAAGAAACTTCTAACAAGGATTAAAGAGCTTGAAAGAGAAAATCAAGAACTAAAAACCCTGCCGGCAAAAGAACAGAAACAGAAAAAGGAAACACTAAAAAACCAGTTCAGAGAAGCAACGCAAGGCTTGACCGCTTCTGAATTAATGAACAAAGCCCTGGCTTTTTGGGAAAATGGAAAATATACAGACCCAGACAAGGCATTGGAATATTTAAACAAGGCAATTAGTCTGGATTCAAATTATGCTTATGCCTATGTTGACCGAGGGAACGCCTGGGCTGACAAAGGCAATTATGATCATGCCATATCAGATTATAACAAAGTAATTGAATTAAACCCGGGATTAGCTAAAGCCTATTACAACAGGGGGAACGCCTGGGATGATAAAGGCAATTATGATCGGGCTATATCAGATTATGACAAAGCAATTGAATTAAATCCAGGATACGCTGATGCTTATAACAACCGAGGGCTCGCCTGGACTGACAAAGGCAATTATGATCGGGCTATATCGGATTATAACAAAGCCATTGAATTAAACCCAGGATTCGTTGCCGCCTATAGCAACCGAGGGATCGCCTGGGCTATCAAAGGCAATTATGATCGTGCCATATCAGATTTTAACAAAGCCCTTGAATTAAACCCGGGATTAGCTAAAGCCTATTACAACAGGGGGAACGCCTGGACTGACAAAGGCAATTATAACCGGGCTATGTCGGATTTTAACAAAGCCATTGAATTAGATCCAAGAGACGCTAATGCTTATTATAACCGAGGGTGCGCCTGGACTGACAAAGGCAATTATGATCGGGCTATATCAGATTATAACAAAGCCATTGAATTGAACCCAAGAAACGCTAATGCCTATTACAACCGTGCTATTATTTATAAAAAATTAGGGCGAAACAGCAAAGCTGCAGATGACTATAATAATTATCTAAGAATAAATGGCAACAAAGATGGGAATGCCGAGCAGGTAAGACAAGAAATAAGAAATTTAGGATATGCTCCAAAATATTGAAGCTCACACAACCTTAAATCCAAGACGGCGGAAATTTTGCTGTTTTTAGATTCGCTCGCCAACCCCGCAGCAAGCTACGGGGGATGCGCTTGCTATTGCGGTTCAATTGAGACGCGCGGCTGTAAGTGCCTCAAAATTCAACATATCTGCTATTCATGTAACAAATTGAAACGCTTTAAAATTTGTGATATACAAATGCAATCTCTAAGAACATTATTGGATTCTTGAATTGTACAGGTGGCAAGCTATCTGTGGTAATAGTCAGAAACTATATAATAACTATTTCGGCGTAGGAGAATTAAAAGATAATGTATCTCCCCAATTATTCTGTTATAATGTCAAGACTTTTTATTTGGCAAAATCACACGATAAAACCCTCTGCCAAGGGTTTTATCAGGCAAAATCGCTTTATAATTCCTTTTCGCATGCAATAATGCACGAAAACAAATCGGGCTTTTAGGCCCGCTAAATCAAAGTTATGCCCAAAGGAGCAAATGGCGTGGCTAAATATCGTGTAGTTGCATTTTTGGATATACTTGGATTCAAGGATCTACTTGGTAAGAATGGTGCAGACGCAATTGCTGACAAATATTCTCATGTAATTCATTTAGTAAAATCTTTCAATCGGGACTTATTGCCTAATTCAGAAGAACCAAGCTTGTTTGCTATCAGATCAGAGGAAACACGCTGGTGCATAAGCAAAATATTCTCAGACTCAATCATCCTAGTCTCTCTTGAAGACAGTGAAGAATCATGCTTGCGATTATTGCTTTACGTGTGGAGGCTATTGCAAGCATGCCTATCGATACAAATGCCATTTCGCGGTGGAATCGCTTACGATGAGATGTGTGTTGATGAAGATAATGAGATATTTCTTGGGCGAGCATTAACTAAAGCCTATGAATTGGAGGGGGCACAGGAATGGATCGGTGCTGTTATACATGAAGACATAGAAAAAGCCTTTCCGAACATCTTTAATGGCACCATCTGCCCGTATCTCAAAAATATATTTCTTAAGTATTCTGTTCCATTTAAAGGTGGGGCAAGAAAGCGACTTCATACAATGAATTGGCGATTTAACCTCAACGTTGAAGAAGGGACTCGATCATTGATGCCATACTCAACAGATAAGAGTGTCATCAAGAAGGTTCAAAATACGCTGAAATATGCTCAGGATGTGGTTCAGTCCGGTGAAGTGTATGTTTCAGATCGCGGTAACGCCCCGATAGAACTTAGATTATTCTCCTGCGGGAGCAAACTTCCTCCTTTTCCGCATGGAGATGATCTTTAATGCATAACCAGCCCCTTCAATGAGACGTCCCTGACGGGCCGCTCCTGAGGGGCAACGTTGGGCATCAGAGGAGCGCAAATGAGACCGAAGATTTTTGATATGCTTTTCAAAGACGATCGCATGTTTGTTCTGGAAGTGTGCCCGGTTACAACGAGCATACTGACATCCAGCGATCCACCAAAAAAGCAGTGGGGCGTAATCACTCGACGAAATGTGCCGGGGTATCCACCTCACCGAACTGACAACTTCACGACCCGGAGCGAAGCCGTTATCTTTTACAAGAAAGTGGTAGTCGAAACACCTCGCGTCAGCCTTGGTAACAAATCTCCAGACCCTGTACCGACAATCGAGGAATACACACGCTGGCTACTTGACGAAGGGCTTTACGATCCGTTGCTGAATTCAACTGCACCAATAAACGAAGACCAGTAGATTGTTGATGGACATTATGAAACTCACAAAATTTGAAGCACTCCGGGCATATGCTAAGATGATGAATACTCTTGATGCGTCACATATCGCACCACTGCTCGCTGATGACTTTCAGTACGCATCGCAATGGGTATTCGAGGAAATTACATCCAAGCAAGCGTATCTCGACTACATCAAGCCCAAACTGGATTCCATAGCAAAGGCAGGATCTCATGCGTATGCTGAGATGGCGGAACTCAAGGCATATA